>WNEY01000275.1_pt1 | contig 30800 bp, 26 predicted proteins | sample 5400531 | NCBI WGS metagenome assembly WNEY01 (sample SAMN13153338, study PRJNA577476) | soil metagenome | isolation source: 200 cm saprolite under Douglas fir tree site 1 | place: USA:California | collected 2015-04-18
TTGTAGCGCTGGAGGGCGTAGTTGGGGTAGATGTCGAGCGTCTTGCGAACTCCGGCGACCGCGCGCGGCACATTGCCAATCAGAAGGTACGCCAGCGCGAGGTTGCCGTGGCCGCCTTGATCGGCGGGGTAGAGCTTGACGAGCGTTTCGAAGTTCTCGATCGCCTTCTCGTAGTTCCGGGCGATGTCCACGTAGTAGGTACCGAGCGTGCGGTACTTTTCACGCTCAGTCATCCGATCGAGGTGCTTCAGGGCCAACTGATAGTTCGCCTCGGCTTTGTCCGGCTGCTTGAAGTAGTTGGCGTAGACGCCCGCCATCCCTGCGTACGCCCGGCCGAACTGCGGATCGAGCTCGACGGCGCGCTGGTACTCCTCGAGCGCTTCCGTGAACTTGTTCGCGATCTGCAGGTTCTGCCCGCGGGCATACGCTCGCATCGCGTCCAGCGAACCGGCTGTGACGGTCTCGGACGCAGCGAGCTTCGCCATCTCCGTCTTCGACTCGCCCAGCGCCCGGCGCACCTGGATCGCCATCGAATCGATCGTTCTGAGGACCTGGCCCTTGTCGCCTACATCCTCGCTGGAGGTGGCGATCGGCTTCCCAGACGCCGCGTCGCTCGCGCGCACTTCGAGGCGGTAGCCGTTCGGACGCTTGTCGATCGCGCCGGCCACCAGGACTTTGAGCCCCTCGCGATGCGCGATGAGCAGTCCCATTTCCTGAGTGATCCGCGTGCTCTTGTCCGGGGCGAGCCGCGCCGCGATCAATCGCGCGTCTTTGGCCTTGAAGATGGTGATGTAAGACGCGCCTTCGAGCGCGATGCCAAGACTCTGCTCGATGGTGCCTTCGAACACCGGATCGCCCGATCGGTTATCGAAATCCGCGATCAGAACCGACACCGGCTCGTGCGCGGCTGGCGCCACGGGCGCGGCTCGGCGCCCGACGACATACATCCCGCCGAGCAGGATGAGCATCAGCACTATGGCTGCGGACAGCATCCGTTTAGAGATCCGCGGCGCGATCGGAATCAGCTCGCCCGCATCGTCCAGCCCGGCGAGCGCCGCCGTGAGTTCGGCGGTCGTCTGATAACGCGCCGCCGGATCCCGCTCGAGACAACGCATCACGAGCGCCGCGAGCGGCTCGGGCATCGTCTGGTCGATCGTACGCAGCGCCGGCAGCCCCTCCTCGAAGCGCTGCTTCATCGCGGCCACGCGCGCCTGGCCGGTTTTGCCCGGGCTGGGCCGCGGCCCGACCAGCATTTCGTAAAGGATGAGGCCGAACGCGTACAGATCGGACCGCGCGTCGACGGCCTCTCCGCGCCCCTGCTCGGGCGACATGTATTCCAGCGTGCCGACGATCGCGCCGCCTGTCTCCGTGTCGGCCGACGCGGAGATGCCGAAGTCCATGATCAGCGCCTGCTCGTCTTCGCCCGCCGAGCCGACCATCACGTTCGGTGGTTTCAAATCGCGGTGGACGACGCCCGCTTCGTGCGCCGCCTCGAGACCGCCGGCGATCTGGCGCGCCAGTCGCAGCGCGCGCGCGATCGGCAGCTTGCCGTCGCGTCCCAGCACCGTAGCGAGATCGTCGCCCTGAACGTACGGCATCGTGATGTACTTGATGCCGTCGATCTCGCCGAGGTCGTGAATGCGGACAACGTTCTTGTGCGTGACCTGGCGCGCGAGGAGCAGCTCGTTCTTGAACCGTTTTTCGGCCTCCGGTGAGACGCTGCCATGTCGCCGATCGGACCGAATCACCTTGAGGGCGACGGCGACGCTCAGCTCGGAGTCCCACGCCTGATAGACGGCGCCCATTCCGCCGACGCCGAGGATCTTCAGGATGTGGTAGCGCGGGCCAAACGCCTGCCCGACCTTGAGCGGGCCCGAGGCGGTCGCGATCGAGGATCCGAGGTCTGCCGTCCCTGGCTCGCCGGGCGCAGTGGTGGTTCCCGTCCCTCCGCTGTTGACACCGAATGGATTCAACCCGGTGGTTCCGTCGAACGTGCCACCTGAGGGAAGACCGGTTGTGCCGACCGTGACGACGGCCCCCCCACCAACGGCCGACTCGGCCACTACCGCGCCACAGGCGGCGCAATGACCGCTGGCAATCGACGCAGTATGACCGCAACGAGGACAAACCATGTTATTTGGAGGACTCAAAACTGATTATGATGCGTCGGCGAGCCGATGCCAAGAAGGAACGGCAGAACTGGCCAAAAACATAACGGCCGAGGTCGAACCATCAGGTGAGAGGTGGTCTGGCCGTCGGACGGTAGCCGCGATCGGGCGTCTACCCGCCCGCGCCGCCGGTGCCGCCGGCCCAGCCGGCGCCGCCTTCCGCCGCGTGGTGGCGGACGTCTTTGGCCGACACCATGAAAATGACGTCTTCCGCGACGTTCGTCGCATGATCGCCGATGCGCTCCAGGTGGCGGGAAACGAGAATCAGATCGAGCGCCGGCTCGATGGTCGCGGGATCCTGCAGCATGTAGGTGAGGAGCTCCCTGAAGATCTGCGTTTTCAGTGAGTCGAGCGCATCGTCTTCGTTGAGCACGTTCTGCGCGAGATTGGTGTCGCGCCGGACGAAAGCATCGAGCGAGTCACGCAGCATGCTCTGAGCGATGTTCGCCATGCGCGGGATGTCGATCAGCTTCTTCACCGGCGGGTGGCCGACGTACCGCTGCGCTGCCTCGGCGATGTTGATGGCGAGATCGCCCACACGCTCGAGATCTGTGTTGATCTTCACCGCCGCGACGATGGAGCGAAGGTCGACCGCCATCGGCTGGTAGAGCGCGAGCAGCGTGAAGCAGCGGTTGTCGACCTCGATGTGCAGGGCGTTGAGCGGGCCGTCCGCGGTCAGCACGCGCGCAATCAGATCGCGGTCGCGATCGACGAGACCCTTGACCGACAGGCGCACCTGTTCCTCGGCGAGGCCGCCCATCTCGAGAAGTCGGGCCTTCAGTTGTTCGAGCTCATCCTGAAAATGGCGGATACGCTGTTCGGATGCAGTCATTACCCGAACCTTCCCGTCACGTAATCTTCGGTGAGCTTCTCGGACGGATTCGTGAAGATCTTGTTGGTCCGCCCGCATTCAATCAGCTTGCCCAGCCAGAAGAACGCCGTCACGTCCGACACGCGCGCCGCCTGCTGCATGTTGTGCGTGACGATAACGATCGTGTAGCGGCTTTTCAGCTGGTAGATCAGCTCTTCGATGCGCTGCGTCGCGATTGGATCGAGCGCGGACGCCGGTTCGTCCATCAGCACGATCTCGGGCTCCACGGCGAGCGCGCGGGCGATGCAGAGACGCTGCTGCTGGCCGCCCGACAGCGCGAGCGCCGACGTGTGCAGCCGATCCTTGACTTCGTCCCACAGCGCCGCCGACTTCAGACTCGCCTCGATGCGGCCGCCGAGCTCTTCGCGCGATTGCACGAGCCGGTTGATGCGCAGCCCGTACGCAACGTTGTCGAAGATCGATTTCGGAAAGGGGTTTGATTTCTGAAACACCATGCCGACGCGGCGGCGCAGGTCCACGACGTCGACGGCGGCCGCGTAGATGTCCCGGCCGTCGATCGTGACCGCGCCCTCCACGCGCGCGCCCGGCACGATGTCGTTCATCCGATTCAGGGTTCGCAGGAAGGTGGACTTGCCGCACCCGGACGGCCCGATGAGCGCCGTGACCTCGTTGGGCCGCACCTTCAGCGAGATGTGGTCGAGCACGCGCCGGTCGCCGTAGTAGAAGTTGAGGCCCGAGACGTCGATCTTGGCCGCGGCCACGGCAGCTGGCTCAGGGGGAAGGGCGGGAGCCTGCAGCGGTCGCATGCCGAGTTGCGTCACCGTGGACATCTCGGATCTCACGATAGCGAAGGAGCCAGGCTCCAACATTTCCAATGGGTTAAATTGACACGCGATATCAGTAAGCGTATACTTACCGTTAGTGAATACTTACCAACATCCCCAAATGGATGCGCTCGGTGATCCGACCCGCCGGGCGATCATCGATCGCCTGCTCGGCGGGCCGATGCCCGTCGGGGAACTGGCCCGCGACTTTCCGATCAGCCGGCCCGCGATCTCGCAACACCTGCGGATCTTGAAGAACGCGCATCTGGTCGTCGACCGCCCCGTGGGCAACCGACGGCTCTACGCGCTGGATCCGGACGGCGTCGACGAGCTGCGCGCGTACTTCGATCGGTTCTGGACTCACGCGCTTGCTGCTTTCAAGAAAGCGGCGGAACAGCGCGCCCACAAGGAGGAGCGATGACGAGCGTCACCGAAGCAGTTGTCAGGAAGACCATTACGGTGAGTGCCAGCCTTGAACACGCGTTCGCCGTGTTCACAGAGGGCTACGATTCCTGGTGGCCGCGGACTCACCATATCGGGAAAGCCCCCATGGAGAAGGCCATCATCGAATTGCGTGCCGGCGGACGCTGCTACAGCACGCAGGTCGACGGGACTGAATGCGACTGGGGTCGCGTGCTCGTGTGGGACCCGCCACACCGGCTCGTTCTCGCGTGGCAGATCACCCACGAGTGGGGGTACGAACCGGACCTCGCCAGGTCGAGCGAAGTCGACATCCAGTTTACGGCGGAGCCAGGCGGGCGGACACGCGTCGATCTGGAGCACCGGCATTTCGAGCGTCACGGCGCGGGGGCAACCGCGATGCGCACAGCGGTCGATTCACCGAATGGGTGGAGTGGTCTTCTGCAGCTGTTTGCGACGCGCGCCGAACAATCGAACTGACAAACGGTGTGGAGATGAAGGCGACAGGGCAAATGGCGTATATCCACAAATGGCTCCGTCACAGCGCGGTGGCTGGGTAGAATTCGCGAATGCGCATCCAGCTGTTAATCGGTACCCGAAAGGGTGGATTCATCGCAACCGCCGACGGCTCACGGCGTCAGTGGGCGCTCAAAGGGCCGTTCCTGAAGGGCAGCGAGGTCAACCACGTCGCGCACGTCGGCGGTGGTCGGCTCGTGATGGCCGGCAAGAGCGCGTGGTGGGGACCGGCGATTCAGATATCCGACGACGGCGGCGAGGCGTGGCGAGAGCCGCCGGGGGCGATCCGCTTCGACGAAGGGCGCGGGCATTCGGTGGAGCGGATCTGGTTCATCAAAGCGGATCCGCGCGTGCCCGGACGGCTGTATGCCGGCGTCGATCCCGGCGCGCTGTTCGTCAGCGACGATCGCGGCGAGACATGGCGCGAAGTGCCGGCGCTCACCGATCATCCGACGCGCGCAAAATGGTTTCCCGGGGCGGGCGGGCTCATGGTTCATTCCATGGCGTTCGATTCCTCGCGCCCGTCGCGGTTGATCGTCGGCCTGTCGGCGGCCGGCGTCTTCCGGTCCGACGACGACGGCCGGTCGTGGGCGCCGAAGAACACCGGCGTGCGCGCGGATTTCCTGCCGGAGAAGTTGCCGGAGGTGGGCCAGTGCGTGCACCACATGGAAATGCATCCGCAGAACCCCGACGTTCTCTACCAGCAGAACCACTGCGGCGTGTATCGGAGCGACGACGGCGGCGACCGCTGGACCGATATTTCGGAGGGGCTGCCGTCGCGGTTCGGATTTCCGGTCGCGGCGCTGCCGCGCGACGGCGACACGGTCTTCGTCATCCCGGAGGAAAGCGATCAGGCGCGAATGACACCCAACGGCACGCTCGGCATCTATCGCAGCCGCAACCGCGGCGGATCCTGGGAACGGCTGATTCAGGGTTTGCCGCAGGCTGGCGCGTACGCCAACGTGATGCGGATGGCGATGACGGTCGATTCGCTTGACCCGGCGGGTGTGTACATCGGCACACAGGGGGGGCAGATCCTCGCCAGCCGCGACGCCGGCGATCGCTGGGAGGTCATCTTCCCGTGGCTGCCGCCGATCTACGCGCTCGAAACAGCCGTCAGTTGAGTAACGAAGCTTCGCCTCAACCGACGAGTGAAGAGAGCGGTCGCGACGCGAATCTTCGTTACTAGGCGGCCGCTCCGCGGCCGCAGCTAAGACAGCTTCTAAAGCCGACCCGACAAAAACTTGCTTCATTTACAGCAACATTGGCTTTAGAAGATGTCTAGTGAGGGAGTCACGTTTGCCGGAATCGAGACGCTGAACGCCCTGTTCGCGAACGCTGGCGGCGCGTCGATTCGCGCTCACGCTGCACTCGGAATTTCCGCTTGGGCGTCGTTCTCGCGCCGGTCGGTCTTTACGGGCTGATCAGCTTGCCACTGATCCCATGACTTTCACGGCGCTGGCTGTCGCGGAAGCGAGTCTGAATGCGGTGGCGCGCTCTGTGCCGGCGCGCCGTGCAACGCGCGTGGACCCGCTGGTCGCGATGCGCGTCTAGAGAGGAGGCTGGCCTGGTGTGGCAGACGGATGTCGTCGTCCCGCACGCGCTGACGGGAGATGTTCCGGCGATGGAAACGGTAATTTTTGCCTGCGTGCATAACGCCGGACGCTCACAAATGGCGGCCGCCCTGTTCTGTGTGCTCGCGGATCCACGTCGGGCGCGCGCCATCTCAGCCGGCACTCGGCCGGGTGAGCGAGTACATCCGATCGTTGTCGAGGTCATGAAGGACCTGGGCATCGACCTGTCATCGAATAGGCCGCAGAAGCTCACCGACGAGCTCGCTCGCGGCGCGTCGCTGTTGATCACGATGGGATGCGGTGATGAATGCCCGTTCGTGCCGGGACTGGCACGTGATGACTGGCCGCTGACTAATCCGAAGGACCGACCCATCGACGAGGTGCGCGCGATTCGTGACGACATTCAGGAGCGTGTCCGGGCACTCGTCGACGCTCACCTGTGGAACCGCACGTCCGCGGTTGAGTGATGTCCCTCACGTTGCGATTGATGCGAGATGCCACACTCGCATGGGCGGCCGTCCATGGTCGATGTCAAGTCGCCGTAATGTGATTTCGCCGTCGCGCGGACGTCACCTCATCCCTCTATGTTGTGGCTGACGACGGACATGGTCCGATGACGAGACCATTCCGGGTTCGGTAAGGAAGACCAACCGTTCAGCCATTGCGAAGGGACTGGAGGTGCGTGCAGACTACCGGGAGAGGGCAGGCTCTGCGGGTTTTTCCGAGGACTCGAGAAACGCCGCGACGTTCTTGCGCAGCTCGTCCTGGATGCGGTCGATCGGACGCCGTGCGTCCACGACTCTGAAGTGGAACTCATCCGCCATCGAGCTGTATTCGCGGAGCAGCTTGTTCTGATACGCCCGGAAGCTGTCGTAGATGTCGTCCCCGTGTTTGAGGTCCATCCCGGACTCCCAGAAGTCCATGCCGCGCGATTCCAGTACGCGCCCGAGCAGGCTTTTGACGTCGATGTTCAGGTAGAACACCATGTGAGGCGCGATGGCGAAGCCATACAGGTTGCGCAGCCATTGCCGATCCACGCCCCGCACGCCGGCCCGGGCGAGCGCCGTGAAGATGTAGCGGTCCGACAGGACTACGAAGCCGGCCTTCAGGGCGGGGATGATCTCCTTTTCGAGCCGGTCGGCGAAATCGGTCGCGTAGAGCAGGACGAAGGTGAGCTTGTTCAGCGTGTTGCTCGACTTCGCGACTTCAATCGTCGGCTGCATCAGCGGTGACCGCGTCCAGCCGGTCTCCACGACGCCGTAGCCCCGGATCTCGAGCCACGCGCGCAGGAGCTGGATCTGCGTGCTGCGCCCGACGCCGTCGGTGCCTTCAATTGCGATCAGCTTGCCCGGGTAGCCTGCGATGGGCAAGTACGGGATGCCGCGCCCGTAGTAGCCTCCCGCCGGGCCGTCGCCATTGGCGCCGTCTGGAGCGGAGGAGGATCCCTCAGACGGGCTCGTCATCGGAGATCTCCAACCGGCGCATCTGCACGTGCTGCGCTATGACGTTCCGGACGACCCGCTGCTGCTCGGTAATGCTGCGGACCGCGTCGATGACTTCCATCCCGAATTCCTGCACGATCTGATCATACTCGGCGAGCACCTTGCCCTGAAACAGCCTGAAGCTCTCGACCGGGTTGGCGCTCCACCCGAGATCCATCCCCGCTTCATAGAACTTGAGCTTGACGCGGCGCGCCAGCAGGCGGTCGACCGACACATCGATCGGGACCCGGAAATACAGCGAAAGATCGGGGCGCACCGCGAAGCTGTACAGCTCCCGCACCCACTGCCGATCCACGCCGCGGGTCGCGTCGCGCGCGAACGCCGTGAACGCGTACCGGTCGGCGAGCACGATCATGCCGGCCTTGAGCGGGGGGATGATTTTGTACAGCAGTCGATCAGCGAAGTCCGTCGCGTGCAGCAGGCTGAACGTCATCGGGGTGAGCGCGTTCTTTTTCTTGCCGGTCTTCGTCGCCGCTTTGACCAGCGCGGACGAGTTCCAGTCGGTGACGAACACGCGGTGGCCTTCGGCGCTCAGCCACTTCGCCAGCAGCAACAGCTGCGTTGTTTTTCCCGAGCCGTCGATCCCTTCGACGACGAACAGCTTGCCCGGGTACTCGTGCGGTTGCGTCAGGTTGTTCAGCATAGGCGTGCGAGCTGACCTCGATGCGGAGCGGTTTTCCCGTGAGCGTTTCGAACGGCGCGGCGTGCCGCGCGGCGGCCCACAGCTCCAACTCCGCGTCGCCCGACGTGCGCAGCTGCAGCAGGTCGTCGTCGCCGCGGTCGTGAAGCTCGAGGCCCGTGATCGTCTGCGCGTGGCTGCGATCGAGGCTTTCCGCGAGGCGCAGAATGGCGGCGAGCGCGCGGACGGTACCGCGGGTCCGCCGTCGCAGATCTCCGAACCCCTCGTGCTTGCGTTTGGGCGTCGCCAGCCGATGATACCGCGCGACGAGCGCGATGGTTTCGATTTCGTCCGGCTCGAAGCCGCGCAAATCACCGTTTTTCACGAGGTAATAGGAGTGTTTATGGTGTCCCTCGTAGCTGATGTGGACGCCGATGTCGTGGAGAATCGCGGCATATTCGAGCCACTCGCGTTCCACGTCCGTCAGGCCGTGAATCACCCGCGTCTGATCGAACAGCGCGACGGCCAGGCGCGCCACGTGCTGCGAGTGCTCGGGCCAGTAGCGGCAGCGTTCGGCGAGCTCGAACACACTGCGCCGCCGCACATCCGGATACCGGTCGGCTTGCGCGATTTCCTTGCGGTGCCGCGAGATGTAATCGAGGATCAGGCCCTCGCGCAGCGACAGATCGCAAAGCGTGATCTCTTCGACGCCGAGCCGCCGGAGGATTTCGTCCAGCAGGATCGCGCCGGCGACTGCGAGGTCGGCGCGGCGCGGCTCGAGACCGGGCACGCGCAGCCGCCTCTCGAGATCCAGTGCGACGAGCTCTTTGCGGACGCGGCGGATCTGCTTGGCGGTGAATCGCCGGTTGCGCAGCGGCGCACCGGGCGGCAGCCCTTCAGAGGCCGACGCGACCGCCCCGAGGCTCAGAATGGTTCCCGACGTCCCGATGACGCGCTCGAAGCCGGCGCGCGAAATCTGATGCAGGTACTTGCCGATCTCGGCGTCGATGTGCCGAACGAGCTTGCGCTCGTCGCGCGATTCGATCGGATCGGTGTTCACGAACCGCTCGGTCAGCCGGATGACACCGAGCTTGAAGCTCCGGCCCAGGTCGATCGCCTGGCCAGTTCCCCGCGTGACCTCGACGCTGCCGCCCCCGATGTCGATGACCACCGCCACGTTGCCCGGCACGCTGACGCCGTAAACGGCCGCCAGATGAATCAGCCGAGCTTCCTCGGTCCCTGAAATCACGCGCGGGCGAATGCCGGTCTGCTGCGTGATGGCCTGCAGAAACTCGCCACCGTTCTCGGCTTCACGCGTGGCGCTGGTCGCGACGGCGATAACCTCATCTACCTTATGAGATTCGGCCAAACGCCTGAACTTCGACAACACCTGGAAAGCCGCGTGCATGGCCTCAGGTGTGAGCTTGCGGCCATCAAGCCCGCCGGCCCCGAGACGGATCATTTCCTTCTCGCGGTCGATCACTTCGAACGACAGATCGGTCCGGACCTGGACGACGATCATGTGGATGGAGTTGGTGCCGATGTCGATTGCGGCAATGCGCATAATGCCTGTTCTAACTATAATGAAGGCCGCGGCCCGCCACTAACATGCCCCCCATCACACGATCCGAGCTGCTGATGAAGCGCATTGGCCGCTTCGCCCATTTTCTGAACGGCGTGGAACACGGCGATGTGCGGGCGCTGCACGGGGCGCGCGTCGCCTCCCGTCGTCTGCGCGAGCTCATCCCGATGCTCGATCTCGACCGCAGCACGACGCACAAGCTGGGCCGGCGTCTGCGAAAAGTGACGACACGTCTCGGAACCGTACGCGAATTGGACGTTCTGCTCCTCCTCGTCGATGAGCAGCATGTTTCTCACCGTGATCGCGGCGGCGGTCTCGCCAGAGTCGGGATCGGCGTCTCCAAGGAGCGGGATCAGGCGCGCAAGCAGCTGTCCTCCCGGCTGCCGATCGCGGACATGCGGCGCCTCGCCCGCAAGCTCGAGCGCGTCGTCGCGGACCTGCAAGCCACGGAAGAATCTTCGTCCAGGAGCGCCTCGCGAAGCTGGCGATTGGCCGTCGAAGCGCGTGTGTCGGGCCGCGCGTCGCGGTTGTCGGCGGCTATGAACGACGCGGGTGCCGTCTATCTGCCCGAACGCCTCCACGCCGTGCGTGTCGCGCTGAAGAAGCTCCGCTACGCGGTGGAGCTGTCGGCGGAAGTCGCGGGCGGGACAGCCGCCGCCGATCTGCGCGCGCTGAAGCGCGGGCAGGATCTGCTCGGCCGGATGCACGACCTCCAGGTCCTGATCGAGCGCGTGCGACAGGCGCAGGCATCGCTCGCGCCGCCGAACGTGACGGTGTGGCGCGAGCTCGACGCGCTCATGATGTCGCTCGAGGACGATTGCCGGCGTCTCCATGCGCGCTATGTGCGCGCCCGCGAGGCGCTGACGGCCATCGCCGACCGTGTGATCGCGCGCCCGGTTGTCGCGGCCGCGCGAACGCAGGCGGCGCGCCGCGCGGGTTGATTGATGCCAGGACCCTACGAGCTGTACCTGATCCGCCATGCGCTCGCGGCAGACCGTGGCGACGCGTGGCCCGACGACGCGAAGCGTCCGCTGACCGAGGAAGGCATGTCCCGTATGCGGAAAGCCGCTCGCGGGCTCGCGCGTCTCGGTGTGTCCGTCGACGTGGTGCTCTCGAGCCCGCTGGTTCGCGCGCGACAGACGGCGGAGATCGTTGCCAGTGCGCTCGCGCCACGGCCGACGCTCGTAAACGCCGAGTCGCTGGCTCCCGACGGCAGCTTCGCGGCCGTGATTGCGGACCTCGAAAAGCACGTGCGCAAGACGCGCCTTGCGCTCGTCGGTCATGAGCCCGGCATCGGCGAGCTCGCCGCGCGCCTCATCGGATCGCGCCATGCCATCGAGTTCAAGAAGGGCGCGGTCTGCCGCATCGACGTCACGGCGATCCCGCCCAGCGGCCCGGGCGAGCTCCGATGGCTGGTGACGCCGAAGATTCTGCGGATGATCAGGAAGTAGATCGTCGATCCCCGGATCGGCGACGTTACGCGCGCAGCCAGTCCGCCTGCCAGCTCTTCACGCGCATCTTGATCTCGTTCGATGTCGACAGCTTGCCCCCGACGACGTCCCGCACGAGATCGGCCAGCTCCGCGTCGCCCGCGAACCGCAGCGCGACAAGCTGCCGATGCGTGAGCGTGTCGATGTGCGGCACCAGATCCGGAGGGAGGAGATGTCGGAGTCGCAGCCGCATCTCGAGCCGGATCACGCGGTCCTGAACCGTCAGCGCCTGAATGCGCGACAGGAACCCGAGCATCAGCAGGGCCGCGGCGACCACGACCGAAAACAGCATGTCGAGCGTCGGCGCCTGGTACGCGCGCCACGCGGTCAGGATGAGGTTCGCGAGCAGCACCGGCATCACGAAGAAATGGAACGCCGGAAGCCACCGCGTGTGCTTCTTGAAACTCTGTTGTAGTTCTGGCATCGGACTCCTCCTGAGGAGGAACTCTACAGCCGAGTCGGCTCAGAGGGAAGGGGATCAATCAACGAACCGGTAACCGAGTCCAACCACTGTCTCGATCTGGCGAGCGGCAGTCCGCAGCTTGGTGCGCAGGCGCCCGACATGCACGTCGACCGACCGCGTTTCGACGAGCCGGTCATAGCCCCAGACGCGCTCCAGGAGGCGGTCCCGCGAGACGACGCGGTTTTTGTTTTGGACAAGATAGCGCAGGAGCTCGAACTCGCGGCGCGTCAGGCGCACCGGGTCGCCGTCCACGGCAATGGCCACCGCCTCGAAGTCGGCCATCAGTCGGTCGCCGGAGTAGCTGCCCTGGCGGCGATCCTCGGCGTTGGCGCCGCGGCGCAGCACGGCGCGGACGCGCGCGGACAACTCACGCAGGCTGAACGGCTTGGTCACGTAATCGTCGGCGCCGTTATCGAGCCCCAGGACGCGGTCGTCCTCAGCCGTGCGCGCCGTCAGCATAATGATGGGGACGTGGGGCACGTCCGCCCGCGCGCGCAGAATACGGCACACCTCGAGGCCGCTCAGGACGGGAAGATTCAGATCGAGAATGATGAGATCGGGCGGCCGTGCAGTGACCGCGCTCAGTGCAGCGTCCCCGGAGGCGACAATCTGGGCCTCAGCGTCGCCGCCGCGCTCGAGTGTGTGCTTGATCAATCCGGCGATGTCTTGCTCGTCTTCGACAATGAGGACTCGGTGTCTGGGCATCAGGGGCACGGGCGAGCGTACCGGCCGGGGGTTTCGTCGCGATGTCTAATCGGTTAATTGTGGGTAAAGAATCGGAGTGCACTGGGAAAACCTGTGCGTTTCGCCGTCCGCTCGCGCGGTGCCCCACGACGCGGCGGTCGGTCGCGGAATTTTGTATCACGGCAAAATTCGGCCGAAGGTATGCATATAGTGCAATCGTCAGTTGAAATTGGCTGGTAATTGACTGGAAGCGGCCAACAAACGGCGCCAAAAGTCAGCCTTTTGTCAGCCTCCGGGTTGATTGTGGGTTAACGCGGCGGGATTTCGATGGTATTCTGCCGCTGATTTCACGGGTTCTTCGGAGAAAGGAGCACCGTGCGTCAGACGCTCGCCAGGCGTACCTGGCTCTACATTGGTGTATTCGCGTGGGCGTCCCTGCTCGTCGGTCGACCCGCCGCGGCCCAGTTCACCCCCTTCAACCACGACTCCCGCCACATCCTCGATGGCAACTGGCAGTCGTGCCGCGAGCGTGACGGCCAGTACTCCGAACGTGTGTACGATCATCACGTGAACGGCGTGCCGATGTTCGAGGTCCACATGGGGCCCCGGCGCGAGTTCGCGATCTTCAAGGGCGTGCAGGACGCACACCGCGATCACGAGTCGCCGGACAACCTCCTCAAGCCGTTCCGCGTGGCCATGGACGGTGGACGCGCGAAGCAGCGATGGGAGATCCCGTCGCTCAACCTCGCGTTCACGGTGACGCTCGCGGGCGGTTCGCGCACCGACTGCGACAGCTGGTACATCCTGCTCGAGCCGCTCGAAAAAACTTCGCACTGATCGGTCCACCGGCAGCCCTGAGGCTCACGCACACGCGTCGCACAGACGTTGCGGTGTGGTCGTTCCTGTGTTACGTCGACCGTCCATGCTGCGCTGGTGCCGAACGACGCCGCATGGGCCTGACGATCGCCACGATCGTCTGCGCGTAAACATCTCTACTCCTGGAAGACGCTCCTGCGAGGCGAGAAGACATGGGATGCCATCGCGCGCACGCTGCGGTCCAACGTCGACGTCGCGCTGCCGCTGTACCGCAACGGCTCGTGGGCATCCTGAGCCTGCGTCAGGCCGACCACCGGGTATCCTCGAGCACATCCGACCATTGCACGCACGGCCGGTGCGCCGGATCCGGCAGAATCTCCCACAAATAGAGCCGCGTGCCGACCTCGTGCCGGCGCGCGCCGCAGGCCGGCGCCCGCGACTGAATGATGCGTGTATGCGCGACCCGCGTTTTGCGGGTGGCACGACACGTAGACAACGCAGCCGCATGGAAGCGCAAGGTTGTAAGACATGCTCCTGATCTACCGCTCCGGTATGACGGCCGGGAGACGACGCCATCACATCGGTACCTCGTGACGGGCGCGAGTCATCGCGCGGGCGGATGTAACACGAGCGCTCGTTCCGCGACTGGCGACAGCGCATCGCGCATCACGCGCCGCCCGGCCTCGATCGCGTCCGTGCTGTCGAACCGATCCATGCCATCGCGACTGAACCCGATCCGGCGGTACAAGATCGCGAGCGATCGCGCGTCGACGACCGAGGGTTCCTCCGCGATCTCGAGGGCATGGCGCAATTCGTGCCCGAGCAACCCCAGCAGCTGGCAGCCGCCGTACTTCGGATCGAAGACGATGCGCAGGTACCGGCGGCCGCCCGCGGCGCTGACGAACGAAACGTGAGCGGCGATGCCAGCCATCTCCGACCGCTGAGACACCAGGTACACGACGACGTCGGACGCCTCCAGGCGATCGATGATTGCGCGCAGCGTCGGAGAAACGCGAGAGCCCCGCGCGAGCGCCTCGCGGAGCGCCGCGCAGGTCGTGCGGATATGCGGATCAGGAACGTGAGAGTCTGCGAGGGTCGGGAGCGTGAAGAGCAGGGTCAACACAAAGGCGTGCGTACCGACCGTGCGAGTCATCGTGTCCTCCGTTGCTCGGCACGATAGGACGCGCAGATGACAGGCGCGGGACGTACCGACAAACGCCCTGCAACGTTTTGCCGGCGCGTTCGCGTCGTTTGGGCGAGGGCATCATTGGCCCCGCCGGAGCCAGCTCGGCCTCCAGCGAAGCTTACAAATGCAATCGGGCTGAGAACGGCGGCAGCGGTCTGGCAGTTGCAAGAGGTACGCGACACCTCGATGAATGAGCCGGGCCATGTTTGACAAATTTCGGCGATCTCCACGACCGTCAGGCCCTCATCGATAAATTCCGGAGCGGCGTGGGCAGGAGCGCGGAGCTCGCCTCCGACTACATCGATGCGGTAGTGCAAGTGACCGAAGTCGAGATCGACGATCTGTACGGTCTATTTCTGAAGCGCCGGTCCCGCTTTCTTGCTTCTTGTACGCGCGCGCAGCACCAGGTCCAGCGGTCTGTCCTTCCGATGGGCACGCTCGCGGTCGCCGGTGCTGTGGCGGTCACGGCCGGCCTCGAGGCAGGTCGCCGGCGTCGAGCCGCGCGTCGAGACGCGGGGTCAGGTGGGCCCGTCCACGAAGTGTCTGTCAGAATTCCCGTCGCGGTGCGGAAGATTGGGGCAAGAAGCCGAACAGACGTTACGTAGAAGTTACAGTCGCCGGCCGCGGATTGATCAATGATCGCCGCTCGCCCTTGCCTGCCGCCGCCATGTTCAGCGTCTCCCTGCGCAACGAGAATCACACCTGCCGCTACTCGATCGTTCCTCGCACCGGCTGGGGCTGGGAAGTGAGGGTTGAGCACGAAGGCCAGTTGACCCGACACATCTGCTATCGCGACTGGCATCGGGTCGAACGGACGCTGGCGATGTTCAGGCTCGAGGTGTCGCAGCTGACCGCGCTCGGTTGGCAGCCCTTCGAAGTGTCAGACACCGTGTCGTTTTATCACGGTGTCTGACACCGGATCGTTCCCTACCAGAGCACCTTCACACCCAGCTGCAGCTGACGCGGATCGTAGGTCGACGTGATCGTCCCGAAGCCGGCCGCGCTGCGGTTGCCGTTCGGCGCGGTGAAGTTCGCCCGGTCGAACAGGTTGAACGCTTCGAGGCGCAGCTCGAGCCGCGCCGAGCTCGACAGCGCCACCTGCTTCACGGCGGCGAAGTCGAAGGTCCAGGATTTCGGCCCGCGGACGGTGTTACGGCCGGCATTACCGAACGGCTGGCTCAGATCAGTTGGGATCACGACGCATGCCTTGTTGAACCAGTTCGTGATCGACTGCTCGCTGGCCGGCGCATACGGGTCGCACGTCACGTTCGGGCGGTAATTGTTCGCGCCCCGGAAGTCCTGCGCGATGCCCGACACGATCGCGGAGGGCGCCGGCGTGTAGACGAAGGTGACCGTCTCGCCCGGCACGACGCTGTTGATGCCCGCGAGCTGCCAGCCGCCGAGCGCCACGTCGAGCGCCGGCGGCATGGAGTTGCCCCAGCGCTTTCCCCGCCCGAAGGGGAGCGACCACACGAAGCTGGTCGTGCTGTTGTACGGCTGCTCATACGCTCCGGTCCCGTATTCGGCCTCGACATTGTAGAAGTCCTGTGGACCCGGGAAATTGCCGTTGTTGTTCTCGAGCGACTGCGCGCCGTTGTCCTTCGCTTTCGACAGCGTCAGCGAGCTCAGAAGGCTCAACTGACTTCCGAGCCGCCACTCGTATTTCATCTGCAGCGCGTCGTAGCGCGACCGTCCGCCGTTGAACACATAGGTGATGTCGGCGAAGTCGGCGATCGGCCGCCGCGACTGCAGCGACAGCGAGCCGGCGGCGTTGTTCGGCGCCGCCTGGTTGTAATTGGCGATGAGCGCCAGATCGTCTCCCTTGTTGCCGACGTACGCGACGTCGAACAGCATGCTCGGGCCGAACTCGCGCTGTGCGGACACGAACCAGCTCTGCACCCGTGCGGCCTGGAAGTCGCGCGGAATGTAGCTGATGTTCGCCGTCAAGGGGTTGAATCTGGACGGATCGGTCAGCCCGGCGGGATACCCCCGCTCGGTCGGCAGGAAGCTCGGGTCCGACGGCGCAGCCTGATTGATGACGGCGTTGATCACCTGCGGGCCGTTGATCGGCAGCAGGTCCGCCGCGCCGGTGCGGTTCACATGCACGTAGCTGATGCCGTAGCCTCCGCGCACCACCGTACGCGGCATCAACGTATAGGCGAAGCCGAGCCGCGGCGCGAAGTTGTTCTTGTCCGGATCCACGAGCGCGCGATCGGACACGGAGCCGTCCCGTGCGAGCACCATCTGGCGCGTCGCCGGGTTGAAGTTCGAGAGCACGTTGTTCGCTTCCCAGAACGGCGTGGCGTACTCGTAGCGCAGCCCGACGTTGAGGGTCAGCCGATCGGTCGCACGGATGTCATCCTGCAGATAGGTGAAGTGCATGTCCTTCCGCAGTTCGGCGACGAGCGCGTTGCTCAGCGCGTACTGCGACCTCAGACCCAGCATGAAATCGCCGAGGTTGTACACGTTGTTCGCGGCGATGCCGGCCGGACGACTGAACTGACCGGTGTAAGTATCACGTCCGTACAACGGATTCACGTCCATCACTTCGACGCTCACGCGCTGGTATTCGTAGCCGGCCTTGAACGATTGGCGGCCGCGCAGCCACGTGTAGTTCACCTTCGGATTCCAGACGGTTGGAAACTGCCACTGCGGGTTGGTCGCCTGTCGGCCGAGGTCGCTGTAGCCGGTGATTAACTGTGTCGGGAGACCGCCCGCAATCCGCGCGTCGGCCGGCAGTCCGGCGAGGCCGAATGCGTCGAGCGCGCTCTGCGACCCGAGCGCCGGCGGGTTCTTGCCGCCCTGGGTCGCCGACCAGCCGAACCGGATCTCGAGCAGCGAGCGATCGCTCGGCGTGTAGGTGGTCCCGAGCGCGATCTGTTTGTTGCGCGCGTAGATCGTCCCGTTGCCGGCGCCGCCCGAGGGCAGCGGAATCGGCGGCTGATCCACCGTCTGGAGATCGCGCCAGCCGTAGCGCCCGAAGAGGCTCAATGCCGGGCTCACGTGGACGTCGACCTTGCCCCCGGCCTTGTTCGAGCGGTTGTTGAACTCCTGCAGGATCGCGTAGTTGTTCGCCGCGCCCGCAACGTTCGGGTCGGGCAGGCCGCCGAGCACCGTTCGCGCGAAGCTCGTCATCGGAATTGCCGTCCCCGCCGGATATACGGCACCCGTCCGCGGGTCCCGGATGTCCACCGAGAGGACGCCTTGCCGCTGGCTGGCGATGGGAATCGTCGAAAACGCCGCGATCGAGCGGTCCTGGCGGAACCCTTCGTAGTCGCCGAAGAAGAACGCCCTGCTCTGCACAATCGGTCCGCCCAGCACGCCGCCGAACTGATTACGCTGCATCGTCGGCTTCTGGCCGTTAGGGGGCGTGAAGTAACCGGTGGCGTTGAGCGCGGTGTTGCGGTTGAACTCCCAGGCCGCGCCGTGGAACTGGTTCGTGCCGCTCTTGTAGGCGACGTTCACGGTGGCGCCGGCCGACCGGCCGTACTCGGCGCTTTCGTTGTTGGTGACGACCTGGAACTCGCGGACCGCATCGGGCGGCGGCTGCATCACCTGGTTGGAAAAGCCCTGGTTGCTCGTGCCGTACGCGTTGTTGTCGACGCCGTCGATCAGGAAGTTGTTGAAGGTGCTGCGCAGGCCGTTGACGTTGAACGCGCCTTCGCGCGGCGTGCTGTTCGTGCTGCGGTTCAGCGCCGATTGGCGGACGCCCGTGGTGAGCAGGGCCAGCGCCGAGTACTCGCGGCCGTTGAGCGGCAGCTCCTGGATCTGCATCGATGTGATGACCTGCGTGCGCTGGCTGGTATCGGTCTCGATGAGCGGCGACGTGGCGGTGACCTGAATTTTTTCCGTGAGCTGCCCCACGGCCATCTGCATGTCCACGCGCAGCCGGGCCGCGACCTGCACCTGCACGTTGTCGACGAGCGCAAGGGCGAAGCCGCTCTTCTCGGCGGTGACGACGTAAAGGCCTGGACGGACCGTCGCGAACTCATACGTCCCGTCGGTCGTCGTCGTGCGGACGACCGAAACGCCGGTTTCCGTGTTGGTCAAGGTGACCTTCGCATCCGGCACCGTCGCCCCGGACGCATCTTTGACCGTGCCGACGACCGACGCGGTGTCGAACTGCGCCAGCGCGCCGTTGACGCCCAGGCTCAGCAGGAAAAGCAGCGTGAAGACTTGGACGCGAAAGCCAGCCGATCGCATTCGCCACCTCCGGGACTGGGGAAAGGGTCGTTCGTTCCGAAATCTACCGATGCGGTATGACGCGGCCATGACGCTGGGCGGAAGTTTACCGAAGTAACACGGAATTTACACGGGTGTAACAGGGACGAAGCCACCGGGACCTACCGTCGCGGTAACGTTGCGGTTCATGAGATGCCTGTCGTTCATCTGGGTCCGTATCGCCTTGGGCACCATGGTCTTAACCGCTCGCGTCGCGTCGGCTCAAATCACCCCGGCGGCCGGGTTCACGCCGCCAGACGACACGCCATCAATTCGTGTCGGCATGACTCTTTACCCGACCTTCACGTATCAGACGCAGCCCAAGATCACCGACGCCGACGGCAACGCCGTTAACAGGAATGCGTTCGACATCGCGCGCAGCTACATCAATGTCACCGGCCAAATCTCACACATCGTGGCGTTCCGCATCACGCCAGACATCACGCGAGAGAGCGGGTTGGTCGCGAGCAGCAGCGTGTCGAGCGACAGCCTCGTCTTTCGAATCAAGTACGCGTACGCGCAATTCAATCTCGACGACTGGATGACGAGAGGCTCGTGGGTCCGGCTGGGCATCCAGCAGACGCCGTGGGTCGATTTCGAGGAAGGCATCTACCGCTACCGATTCCAGGGGACTGTGTTCGCCGAGCGCATCCCGCTGCCGACGACCATGACCTCTTCGGATGCGGGTGCGTCGTTTCACTACAACCTGCCGTCGAACTACGGCGATATCCACGTGGGCGTGTACAACGGCGAGAACTACCAGCGGGTCGAAGTCAACGACCAGAAGGCGATCGAGTTCCGTGGCACTGTCCGGCCGTTTGCGGCCGGACTGCCGGTGCTCCGTGGCCTTCGGGCGCATGTCGTCTATTACGACGATCGCTACGTGGGCCACGACGAGCGCAAGCGTGTAATGGGCAACGTGACCTTCGAGCACAAGAACGTGAACGCCGGATTCGACTACCTCAGTGCGAAGGATCAGGCGCTGGCGACCTCAGGCGATGTGTCGAGCAGCGGATACACGCTCTGGGCGACGCCCCGAATTCCGCGCGACACAGGCGCGTCCTGGGAAGCGCTGCTGCGGTACGATCACTGGACGCCCAACGCCTCGACCGCGATCGTGCCCGGGCCAACCGCATTGAATCCAGGCGCGATCGTCTTCAACGACCAGAAGCAGAATCGAACGATCGTCGGCGTGGCGTATTGGTTCCCGCATCAGGGGAACGTGAGCACCGCAATCCTGTTCGACTACGACGGCCAGAGCTTCGACAACATCGCGACCGCGCCGACGAAAGGATTCGGAATCCATGGGCTGGTCAACTTCTAAGCGGAGTCCATCGATGAAGACCGTGCATAACTCTCTTGCCGTGCTGGCCGGCGTCGTCCTGCTCATCGGCGGGGCCGCCGCGCAGAAACTCCAGATGAACGGCGCGGGCGCGACGTTCCCGTATCCGATCTACTCGAAGTGGTTTTCCGAGTACAACAAGCAGCACCCCGACGTCCAGATCAACTATCAGCCGATCGGCTCGGGCGGCGGCGTTCAGCAGGTATCCAAGCAGACCGTGTTCTTCGGCGCGTCGGACATGCCGATGAACGCGGAGCAGCTGCAGGCTGCGCCCGGGAAGATCCTGCACCTGCCGACGGTGCTCGGCGCCGTGGTGCCGGTCTACAACATTCCCAACGTCACGACCGAGCTCAAGTTCAGCGGCCCGCTGCTCGCGGATATCTTCCTCGGCAAGATCACCAAGTGGAACGACGCCGGCATCGCCAAGTTGAATCCCGGCGTCACGCTGCCGGCCAGTGATATCACCGTCGTCCATCGTGCCGACGGATCCGGCACAACATACATCTGGGTTGACTACCTGGCGAAGGTCTCACCCGAGTGGAAGACCAAGGTCGGCGTCAACGCCTCCGTGAACTGGCCGACGGGCGTCGGGGGCCGCGGCAACGAGGGCGTCGCGAGCACGGTGAAGCAGACGCCCGGCGCGCTGGGCTACGTCGAGTTGATCTACGCGCTGCAAACGAAGCAGCCCTACGGCTCGGTCCAGAACATGGCGGGCGAGTTCTCGAAGGCATCGGTCGAGTCGGTGACCGGTGCCGCGGCGGCCGCGGCGAAGCAGATGCCGCCGGACTTCCGCGTGTCGATCACCAACGCGCCGGGCAACGGCGTCTATCCGATCTCGTCGTTCACCTGGATCCTGCTCTACGAAAATGCGAAGGACAAGGCGCAGGCCAGGGCGATGGTGGACTTCATGAAATGGGCGCTGACCGACGGCCAGAAGTTCGCGCCGGACCTTGGCTACGCGCCGCTGCCGGCCGACGTGATCAAGCTCGAGATGGCGGCGCTCGCGAAAGTGAAGACGTCGTAGCGATCTTTTGAGGGCGAGCGAGCATGCGACGGAAAGAGCTCGGGTTTCAGATGGGGACGGGCGTCCTCGGGCTCGTCCTCGTCGCCATCGTCTTTGCGATCGGCGCCGTGCTGACGAAGCAGTCCATGCTCTCGATCGAGAAGTTCGGGTTGAGCTTCTGGCGGACCGAGGTGTGGGATCCGGTCTCCGGCGAATTCGGGGCGCTGCCGTTCATCTGGGGCACGCTGTATTCCTCGATCCTCGCGCTGCTCATCTCGACGCCGATCGCGCTCGGCATCGCGGTCTTCATCTCCGAGCTGTGCCCGGCGCGCCTGCGGCAGCCGCTCGTCTTTCTGACCGAGCTCCTCGCCGCGATCCCCTCCATCGTCTACGGTCTCTGGGGCATCTTCGTGCTCGTGCCGGCGGTGCGCGCGCTCGAGACGTCGCTGCCGGACGCTCTCCGGCAGCTGCCGTTCTTCAGCGGGCCGCCGCTTGGCCTCGGCATGCTGTCGGCGGCGCTGATTCTCGCGATCATGGTGATCCCGTTCTCGTCATCCGTGGCGCGCGAGGTGCTGAAGTCGGTGCCGGCTGCGCAGCGGGAAGCGGCCTACGCGCTCGGCGCGACGCGCTTCGAGGCGATTCGCGCCGCGCTGTTCTTCGCTCGCACCGGCATCATCGGCGCGATCATGCTCGGCTTCGGCCGCGCGCTGGGCGAGACGATGGCGGTGACGATGGTGATCGGCAACAACCCGAGGGTGTCGCTCTCGCTCTTCGCGCCGCAGTACACGATGGCGGCCGTCCTCGCCAACGAGTTCACCGAGGCGGCCGACGATCTGTATCTCGCCGCGCTCACCGAGATCGGCCTCGTGCTGTTCATCATCACGCTGATCGTCAACTCGCTGTCGCGGCTGCTGATCTGGAGCATGAGCCGCACGGCCACGCAGGTGCCGGAGCCGGTCGAGCCGGCGGTGGACGCGGCGTGAAGTCCACCACGACCTTGCGGCGCAAACTGTTGTCGTCGGCGTTCGTCGGCTTCTGCGGCTTCGCAGTGCTCATCGCGCTCATTCCGCTCGCGTTCGTCCTGTTCTTCGTCATCACCCAGGGCATCCGCGCCGTCAATGTGGACTTCTTCACGCACATGCCCACGCCGGTCGGCGAGCCCGGCGGCGGCATGGCGAACGGAATCGTCGGCACGCTCATCGTGAGCGGGCTGGCGGCGCTGATGGCGGTGCCGATTGGCGTCATCAGCGGGATGTACATGTCGGAATACGCGGGGACGCGCTTCGCGTCGCTCGTCCGGTTCGCGGCGGACACGCTCAACGGCGTCCCGTCGATTGTGATCGGCGTGTTCGCCTACGCGGTCGCGGTGCTGCCCTTCAAGCAGTTCAGCGCGCTGGCCGGCGGCTTCGCGCTCGGGGTGATGATGATTCCGATCATCGCGCGCACGACCGAGGAGCTGCTGCTGCTGGTGCCCGGCTCGATGCGCGAGGGCGCGCTGGCGCTCGGCGCCACGCGGGCGCGCGCGGTGTTCGGCGTCGTCCTCCCCGCCGCGCTGCCCGGAATCGTCACTGGCATCGTGCTCGCGCTCGCGCGCATCGCGGGCGAGACGGCGCCGCTCCTGTTCACCTCGTTCAACAACCGCTTCTTCACGACGAAGCTCACGCAGCCGATCTCGACGCTCACCGTGCAGGTCTTCACGTACGCGACCGGCCCGTATGACGACTGGCATCGCCAGGCCTGGGCCGGCGCGCTGGTGCTCGTCATGATCGTGCTCGTCTGCTCGTTGCTCGCGCGCCTCGCTACCCGGCGACTCGAGCGCATGCACGCGCGCGGGTAAAGACAGAAACCGCAGAGAACGCCGAGCACGCGGAGAAAATCCTTCTCTGCGATCTCCGCGCCCTCTGCGGTGGCGACGATAGCGACAGGGCATGCACGCCTCGTAACGCTGAGGTCAATTCGATGTGTACGAGCGTCTTCCTAACGGCGGCGCGGGAACTGATCCGGATTGTTGGTGAAGAGCGCGTCGATGCCGAGCGTGTAGAGAAAGTGCGACATCTCGTCGCGGACAGTCGGATAGCCCGTTTTTTCGTCCCCTCGGAAGGTCCACGACGTGACGGTGAGCCGGGCGGCGTGCGCGCGCGCGACCATCTCGGGGTGCCGCGCGATGACGACCTTCTCGGGCGCGATCCCGGTCGAGAACGTTGCGAGCTGGCGGATGCGCGCCTCGGTGACATCCTCGTCCTTCGAGGTCAGGAACACCCGTGGGATCGTGGGCAGTTCGACGGCGACCCGGCGGATCGCCTCCTCGTCGAACGACTGAATGATGACAGGCGTCTTCTTCAGCGACTCCGGCTTCTCCAAACCATTCTTCCTGACGACGTCGACAAACAGCTTCACCTGATCGATCCCGCGCGACTTGTAGAGCTGCGGGGACTTCAGCTCCGGGTACATCCCGAATCCCGGGCGCGAGCGGACGAGGTCGATGGCTTCCTGAAAGGTGAGCAGGCGGGCGCCGGCGAATTCGGGCTTGAACCACTTTCCGGCGTCGAGCCGCTTGATCTCGGCGAGCGTGAGATCGTTGACCAGCCAATGTTTCCCCGGCGTGCGCGACGCGGCGTCGGCCGATGCGCGATCGGGGAATATGTCGGCCACGTCCGTCGTGCGTTCCAGCGTGTCGTCGTGAATGCAGATCAGCTGGCTGTCCTTGGTGACGCCGAGGTCCTGCTCGACGAAATCGACCTTTTGCTCCATCGCGAGCTTGTACGCCGCCGCGGTGTGCTCGGGCGCGTAGGCCGACGCGCCGCGGTGCGCAATCGCCTGTTTGGCCGTTTGTCCGTGGACGCCGGTCCACGTCATGACGACGATGAGCAGCAGGATGGCGAGGGGGGCAAGGGGAGGGCGGATGAGGATGATCACGGGCGGATTATATCGCCCGGGATGTCAATGGTTTGTAACGGCGCGCCGATATCCCGATTGAGGGCCTGAAGGCCCGCCCTCCTGGAAGAGCGGGCCTCTGGCGCTTGCTTGACCAGACTCGCCGACGACGTTTAACCGCCGCGCGCGCGGAGCACGCAGAACCAAAAACAAAACCTCTGCGCTCTCTGCGATCTCTGCGGTTACACGTGGACTGGACGATCAGACTAGAAGTTCAACCGAAGCGCAAACTGAATCTGCCGGCTCGTCCCGAGCCCGACGGTGCGCCCGACCGTGCTGGTGATGGTGCCGAAGGTGCCACCGGCTGCCGAGGTGTAAGCCTGGCCGGGCTGCACCTTGTTGGCCTCCGTCAACGTGTTCGACGGCAGCGCGTTGGGAAGCGTCGCGACCGGGTTCGAGAAATTCGCTGCGTCGAACAGGTTGAACACCTCCGCACGGAACTCGATGTTGCTGCGGCCCGCCATCGCGAAATGCTTCGAGACGACGAGATCCACCTGACGGAAGTTCGGGCCATGAAGCGAGCCGCGCTGGAGATTGCCGAACGTGCCGGGCTGTGGGGTGGCGAAGGCCGCCGGGTTCAGATACAGCACGCCGCCGCTCGTGATGAAGGGGTCCACCCCGGGGACGAGATCGGGCCGCCGCACGTTGCGGGAGTTGCCGCCGCCCGGTGTGTTGACGATCGCCGACCGTCCAGCCGCCGGGTTGTTGAAAACGTTGCCTGCGGCGTCCACGTAGACCACGTCCGGGCGCGTGATGCGCACGTCGATGGGCAGCCCGGTGCGAGCGTTGACGATGCCCCCCACGTCCCAGCCGCCGAGCAGCGCGTCGGCGATCCCGCTGGCCGGCCGCTGGCGGCCGCGTCCGTAGGGAATGGCGTACAGGGCGCTGATGTTGAACGTATGGCGCACGTCGAAGGCGTTGTAGCCGAGGTCGTAGTCGAACTGTTCGAGCGCCCTGGCGTTGTTGGCCGCCGTCAGCGCCTCATTTGACCCGCTCGTGTTGCCGAAGCTTCGCGACAGCGTGTACTGGGCGTTCAGCGCGAGACCGTTCACTGACCGGCGAGACAACCCGAGCTGCAGCGCGTTGTAGTTGTCCTTCCCTCCGCTCGTCTTGAAATCGATCTCGGCGTACGGATTCTGCACGGCGGTGATTTGGCCCGCAGCGTCGCGCTGCACGACGGAGAACTGACGGACGACGAGCGCCGCGCTGGCGGGATTGGGATTGGTGACCACCTGCGTGATCTGGTTGGCAACGCTTCGCAGAAACAGGTTGCGTCCCAGCGCGCCGACATACGCGGCTGTGGCCACCATGTGGGCACCGAGATCCTGCTGCACGGATCCGGTGAACTGATACACGCGCTCCGGTACTTCATACTCGTTGGCGAACGCGCGCGGTTGGTACGATCGGTTGTTCGGGTTGTTCACGAAGTTCGCGACGGCCAGCGCCGGGTCGAGCGGAAACGCCAGCGCGCCGCCCGAGAGCGTCGTGCTGATGCGATCGGAGTCGGCGACCGGCTGGATCTGATCTTCCGTCTGTCCGGGGCCGACGAACAATCCGAAGCCGCCGCGCACCACGGTCTTCGCCGACACGGCGTAAGTCATCCCGATCCGCGGCTGAAAGTTCGTCCTGGTCGACTTGAAGAGCGGCGTCGTGTTCGGATCGATCACCCCGGTATCGATGTTGAACTTCACCTGCAGGCCGTTCGCCTCACTCATCGGCGTGTAGTAGTCGTAGCGCAGGCCATAATTCAGCGTCAACTTCGGGCTCACGTGCCACTCGTCCTGCGCGTAGCCGATGTAGTACTCCTGCCGCAGATGCCGCTCGCCCGTCGCGCCGTTGTTGAAGACGCTCGGCGCGCTTTCGTCGCCCAGGTACTGAATCGTCGACGGCTGGTTCGCCAGGAACGCCGTCACGTTCGTGAACGAGTAGGTCGTGCCGCCGAGACGGTCGGTCGCCATCCGAATCAGCCGGACCTCGCCGCCCGTCTTCAGATAATGGTTGCCGCGGACCGAGCTTACAGAGTCGATAAACGACAACGTATAGGGGTCATAGGGCTGCGCGCGACCGTTCTGCGCGCTGTTCGCGCGAATGAGACCGCCAGGCACCGTGATCCCCGAGCTCGCGCCCTGGCCGGCGATGCCGGTGTTGGCCACCGATCCGCTCAGATTGAGAATGAAACTGGAGAAGTCGATCCCGTTCACCGTCGGCGCGATGCCGATGAGCGTTGTGGGCGCCGCGTTGTACCCGAACTTGAATTCGTTCGTAGTCCGCTCCGACAGAATGCCCTGGAGGTTGAACACGGCGTTGCTCGGATTGGCGGTCGTATGGATGATCTGGCCGGCGACGCTGTTCGGCTGGTCGCTGGTGCCTCGATCTCGGAAGACGCGCACGTAGCTCGACCAGCTATTGCTGAACCGCACATCCAGCCGGCCGCTGAACGCGTCTTCGCGCACCTCCTGCGATGTCTGCAGCTGGGCGATCTCGAAATCCGGGCTGGTTGACCTGCCGTCGAGAATCACCGCGGCCGGCGCCAGAAACCCCGGCCGCAGCGCCGCGATGACCGGCACCGCGCGCGACCACGCAGCGGCGCTCGGTACGGCTTCGACGATGTTGATCCCGGCCTTGAGGCGGTAGCCCTCATAACTGCCGAAGAAGAAGGCCTTGTCCTTCATCAGCGGCCCGCCGATCGACCCGCCGAACTGGTTTTGCGCGAGCGTGGACTTGGGGAGCCCGGCGGCCGTGTCGAAGTAGTTCGGGGCGTCAAGCTTGTCGGTGCGGAGGTACTCGAAGGCGGCGCCGTGGACCGCGTTGGCGCCCGACTTCGTGATGACGCTCACTTGACCGCCGCTGCCGGTGCCGTACTCGGCCGGATAGGCGCTCGATTCGACGCGGAACTCCTGGATGTTCTCGAGGCTTGCCTGCAGCTTGAACGGCGTGGCGACTTCGCCATTCAGGTTGCCTGGCGCGGCGTCGATGATGGCGGACCCTTCGATGCCGTCGTACCGAATCGCGTTCTGTTCGACGGCGCGCCCGCTGAACCGGATGTCCTGCCACGTCCCGGTGCCCGCGTTCTGCGATCCTGGCGCCTGCAGCATCAGCTGCGACATCTGCCGGCCGTTGACCGGGAGATTGTTGACTTCACGCTCGCCGATGTTGACGCCGATTTTCGCCGAGCTCAGGTCGAGCACCGGGGCCTGCCCGACGACAGTCACAGCTTCCTGGACGCCTGCAGGCCTCAGCTCGAAGTCGAGCGTCAGCTCCTGGCCGACGGCGAGCGGCATCGCCGTGTATTCGACCGGCGCGAATCCCGCCCGTTCGACCGTGATCGTGTAGCTGGAGGGTTTCAGGCCGGAGACAAGGAAGTAGCCGCGCTCGTTGGTCACGGCGGCCCGCTCGTCGCCGGTGCGTTCGTTCCTGACTCTCACGCCCGTGCCGGCTGCGAACGCATTGCTCTGATCGCGGACAGTGCCGGCGATCCGGCCCTGATCCACCTGTGCGAAAGAAGGCGACGCGATCAGCACCGCGACGCCCGCGAGCGCGGCCAGTCTCGTAAGAAATCTCATCGTTCCTCCACGACCGGCGAAAGCCGGACACTGCTTGCGGTCCGGCGTCGGCCGGACGCGACCCGGAGGAGCGTACGAGCCGCGTGTATGGCGGTCGTGACGGTTGTGTTACGCGCGTGTTAATTACCGGCCCAGCTCTCAGTCCTAATCCCGGTCCCAATCCTAGATCCTGGCCACGAGCTCCTGCGCCCCAGTCGCAGCGCTCGAGTACGAGCTGCGAGGCCCCAATCCCCGCCCACGAATTCTGTTCCGCGTCGGCGTTCTCCGTGGTCCTAGTGTGATGGCCACAACAGACATCGAGGGCCTGAGGGCTGCCGCCCCGGAGCCCGGCGCCGACGGTGACCGCCGTTGCCCTGTCGAACGATTCTCGCGACGTGAGACGAACCCAGAGAGATGACATGAAAATCCGACACGCTCGTATGCTGCTGCTCGTTGTTCTTCTCGGCGTCGGAGCCGCCGGTGTCGCTGAGGCGCAACCTCCCCCGCCGACGCCTACCGGACCGCCAGGTGGCGCCAGCGGCCTGGAGCCCTTCACGATCTCGTGGTCGGCGGTCACTGATCCCAGTGGCATCATCGGCTACAACTGGCAGGTCAGCCCTTCGTCGACGTTCTCACCGATAGTCCTGCAGAACTCGACCAATGGCCAGACGACGCAGGACACCGTCAGCGGCCTCGCGAACGGCAGCTATTTCTGGCGCGTGCAAGCGGCAGACGGCGCATTTCAACAGGGGGCGTGGTCGCAATCACGGAGCTTCACCGTCACAGGAGTCGGACCCGGCGCACCGGGTGCTGCGACGCTCGGGCCACCCAGGGGCTACTCGACGTTTCACCCGTATGAAGTGATGGCCTTCAATTGGGCTGCGGTCCCCGGCGCGGCGAGCTACGTCTTCCAGGCTTCGACGGACCCGAGCTTTCCGGTACTCACGCGGATCCAGTTCGGCAACATCCCGAACAACGCGTACTCCTTCGCGATTGGGAATCCTGAGGGCAACTACTGGGCACGCGTATTCGCCGTGAACGCAAATGGGGTCTTCGGCGCGCCGTCGAATCTCATCGCCTTTTCCGTCTTCTTCGCCAATCCGGTGCCGCCGCCGCCATCCGCTGTCGCCCCGCCGAATGGCGCGACGCTCACGCTGCCGATCACGATCAAATGGACGGACGTTCCCAATCCGCAGCCCAGCGGCTACGACCTGCAGATCGCGAAGGACGCGCAATTCCGAACCATTGAGGACCTCGCCAGTCAGCTGAACGATCCCACGCGTACCGTGCTGTCGCTCACGCCGGGGCAGAAATTCTGGCGCGTCCACTCGGTTCAGGGAAACTCTTCGCCCACGACGGCGGCGGTTACTGCGTGGTCGACGACCGGCACATTCACGGTCGGCTCGGCGCCGCCCACGCCGGTGTCCGTCGCGTTCACCACAAATCCGCTGACAAGCGGCGACACGGCGTGGGTTCAGCTGCAGCTCTCCGGGGCGCCCCCCAATCCGGCGAATATCAGCCTCACCAGTTCGAACCCGAGCGCCGCGTCGGTGCCGGCGACGATCACGATGCCGGCTAACCTCGCCTGGACGCAGTTCCAGATGCAGGCGGGGCAGGTGACGTCTCCGACGCCGGTGACGATCACGGCGACACTCAATGGCAGCTCCGCCTCGGCTCAGCTGACCGTCCAGCCGACGGCGCTGAAGTCGCTGACGATTACGCCTGCCACGATCAATGGCGGCGCGCAAGCTGGAGCGGTTGTGAGGCTCACCGGACAGGCGCCTCCGGGCGGCGCTATAGTGGGCCTCTCGAGCAATTCTCCGGCGGTCAGCCCGCCGACGTCGGTATTCGTCGATCCGGGCGGTTTCTCGGCGTCGTTCCCGCTGCAGACCAACCGCGTGACGACGAATACGACTGCGACGGTTACAGCGACCTGGAACGGCGTCAGCACGCCGGCGCAGGTCACGGTGACGCCGCAGCCCGCGCCGGCGTCGCTGGTGCTGGATCCGTCGTCGACGGTTGGCACCGGCGGGAGCTCGTTCGGGACCGTCGCCATCGCGTCGCCGCAGTCCACCGACACGATCCTTCAGGTCACGAGCAGCCATCCAACGATCGCTCAGGTGAACAATAGCGTGATAGTCCCGGCCGGAGTCACGCACGGCGGCTTCAACATCTTCACGACACAGGTGCCCGCGCAGACCGTCGTCACGATATCGGTGTCGGGCGGCAGCGTGGCGGTCGGCAGCGCCGCTTCGGCGTCATTTACGACGAGCGCGTCGATCACGCTCAGCGTCTCGAACGGCCGGGGCGCTATCTGGTCGGGGGCCTGCTCGAGCGGTGGAAGCAAGACGAATACGTGCACGTTCACGCTCACCGGCAATGCGGCGGTCACCGCGAATGTGCAATGAACCAACTGGCGAACTGACGCGCAACGCAGAGCATGAGCTGCGCACGGTGCGTCTTCTGTGTTACTTGTCGACGATGACCCGGAACGAGCGCATGCCGGACACGGCCACGGGCTTGCCCGACCCGTCGCGCGCGGCGACTTCCCACAACATGGTTTTTCCGGGAACGAGCCGTGCCCTGACCGAAGACGGAAGCGCGAGCCGAGAACCCGTCGCCGATCCGCTCCACAGCACCGTGCGGTCGACTTCGAGGATGGAGACGTCGTACCCTACCGCGCCGGGGAAAGCCATCCATTCGAGCTGAAGGGGAACGGCGGACTGATCGCCGATCGGGGAACGCAGCTCGAGTTGCGCACTGCGATAGTTCCGCATGGCCCCGCCGGTTCCGGAGACCGCCGGTTCGCGGTCTCGAGTGACATATCCGACGGTCAGAACGAGGGCAATCGTCGCCCCGATTGCCGACACCAGCCGCCAGGACCGCCATGGCCCGATGCCCGCCGCGACTGCCGCAGCGGCCGGAGTTTGATGCCGGCGCCTCAGTTCCTTCACAATCCATTGCACGGCGGCTCCCTCGTCGGGCCGCGGTGCCGAGTCGTCGAGGGTGTTCCATAGCGCAGCCTCCGTCTGGCATCGCGCGCAGCCGGCGATGTGATCTCGTTCAACCGACGTCAAGCCCT
>WNEY01000250.1_pt1 | contig 30786 bp, 29 predicted proteins | sample 5400531 | NCBI WGS metagenome assembly WNEY01 (sample SAMN13153338, study PRJNA577476) | soil metagenome | isolation source: 200 cm saprolite under Douglas fir tree site 1 | place: USA:California | collected 2015-04-18
CGCGCGGCCGGCGCTCACCCGACCGCCGACATCGACGAGGGCAGCCAGGTCGGCGGGCACCGCGTCGGTCGCCGTGTCCGAGACGCCGCGCACGACGGCAGCGCGAAGACCTCGTGAGCGTGCCCACGTGACGATGAGGGCCGATTCCATGTCCACGGCGAGGGCGCCCGTCTCCATCCAGAGCCGCGACTTGGCGGCGGCGCTCTCCACGACGTCGGCCACGGTGAGGAACGTGCCGAAGCGGCTCAGGCCGGGGAGGGCGTCGGTCGCGTGGCGGCTGCCGTCGGCCGCGATCACCGTCTCGGGAACGACGAGGTCACCGGTCGCGAGCTTCGGCGCCAGGGCCCCGCAGGCGCCGGCGGACACCAGGATGTCGGGCGACGCGCAGGCGGTCACGCGCTCCTCCAGCCGATTGGCTCGCAATCCCACACACGTGATCTCGAGCGCGCCCCCTCGATAGTGGGGCCCGTCAGTGCGCTCGACGGGGGCCAGGCCGAGGTGGCGGGCGAGCCCACGCGCCTCCACGTCGATGGCCGTGAGCACGAGAACGTGTCTCACGCGTCCGGTCGTGATCCGGCCTCGGCCTTCCGGCGCAGCCACGCCTCGTAGGACTGGCCGGCCGCGGGGTCCTTTCCGGTGAAGCGGATGGCGCGGATCTCGGAATACTCGAAGGTGTGGGACGCGCCGGCGGCATCGAACATCTGCAGATGGGGCGGGGCAGCGTGACGGTCGCGGTTGTAGACGTACCCGACGAGCTCGCGGCCGCTCGCGGTCACCAGGGTGACGTCACCGCGATAGTCGAACGCCCGGTCCACCACCTCGTCCAGCGTCGCCTCGACGCCGATGGCGGGGGTCCAGCCTTCGAGGGAAATCTCCTCGGCCATCGCCTACAGGCGGCCCGTGACGGTGGCGACCACGGAGTCCCGGAAGCCCCGCCACGACCCGAAGGTGTGATTGACCGCGGTCGGCTCGTACCCGCAGTGGACCATGCAGTCGCGGCACTTCGGATTGCCGCTGCGCCTGCCGTAGTCCTCCCACCGCGTCGTCTCGATCAGCTCCTTGAACGACGCCGCGTAGCCTTCCTGCAAGAGATAGCAGGGCCGCTGCCAGCCGAAGAGGTTGTAGGTCGGGTTGCCCCAGGGCGTGCACTCGAAGTCGTGCTTGCCCATGAGGAACTGGAGGAAGATCGGCGACTGGTTGAAGCGCCAGCGCTTCTTCGGATTGGCCAGCATCGCGCGGAACAGCTCGTGGGCTCGCTGGCGGCGCAGGAAGTGCTCCTGGTCCGGCGCCTTCGAGTAGCTGTAGCCGGGCGACACCATCATGCCCTCGACGCCGAGATCCATCATGGCGTCGAAGAACTCGCGCATGCGCAGCGGGTTGGCGCCATCGAACAGCGTCGTGTTGGTCGTCACCCGGAAGCCGCGACGGAGCGCCTCGCGGATCGCCTCCACCGCGACGTCGAACACCCCGTCGCGGCACACCGCGTCGTCGTGCTCCTCGCGGAGCCCATCCATGTGGATGGAGAACGAGAGGTACTTGGACGGCGTGAAGACACCGGCGTCGAGCTTCTCCTTGAGCAGGATCGCGTTCGTACACAGATAGACGTACTTCTTCCTCGCGACCAGCTCCTGCACGAGGCGGCCGATGTCGGGATACATGAGCGGCTCGCCACCCGGAATGGAGACCATGGGCGCGCCGCACTCCTCGACGGCGGCCAGGGCCTGCTCGACGGTGAGGTGGCGCCGGAGGAGGTGCCCGGGATACTGGATCTTGCCGCAACCCGCGCAGGCGAGGTTGCAGCGGAAGAGCGGCTCCAGCATCAAGACCAGGGGATAGCGCCGGCGACCGCGGAGCCGCTGGCCGAGGACGTAGGTCGCGACGGTCCACATCTGCGACACCGGCACGCTCACCGCTCCGACACCTCCCCCAGCATCGACGCCGGCAACGCCGCCGCGCGAGCCGCGCACACCGCCATCGACGCCAGCCCGATGTGGACGGCGAGGCCCGTCGCGGCCAGCCTCCACTCGCCGATCCATACCGTCACCGCGAGATTGAACGCGAGCACGCCGTAGTATAACCCTACCCCCGGCCACGGCTGCCGCCCCCGGCCCGGCGGCGCCTGCGACCCGATCCACAGCCAACCGCCGACGCTCACCGCGCCCACGATCCACCACCCCAGGAAGTTCGTGAGCGGGACGCCGAAGTACGCGCCGCCCTCGGGGTAATAGAAGATGCGGCCGAGGAACCAGCGGTCGCCACGGACGGCCAGGGGGTCGATGACGACGTCGAGCAGCATCATCACGAGTCCCGTCATCATCGCCAGCGTCACGCGAGACACGACCCGTCCCGCCAGCGCCACCCGGGCCAGGCAGAACGCGGCATAGGCCAGGAACGTGAACGAGAGCGAGTCCATGAACGGGACGTTGGCGATGTAGAGCTCCTGCCCCACCGTCGCGCCCGTATAGTGGTAGAGCCCGAAGGGCAGGCCCACGCGCGTCGATGCGAATTCGGCGAGCCAGGCCAGCGGCCACACCCACACCCCGAAGAGCAACGTGCGTCGCCAACCGAGATCGGCCCTCCCGGCGAGGAGAAACACCAGAAGAAACACGAACACGTAGGGCCGCAGGAGGACGGTGGCAAGCAACAGGTTCATGGTTTTTCGCGATGAATCGCCATGTTACCATCACGCACCGTGAAGGGCCTTTCCGACGCCATCGCTCGCGCCCAGGCCCGTCTTCTCTCACTGCAAGCCCCGGACGGCCACTGGGTCGGCAAGCTCGAGGCCGACACGACGATCACCGCCGAATATCTGCTGCTCGGCCATCTGATGGATCGCGTGGACCGGAGGCGTGAGCGGAAGGCCGTCCGCTATCTGCGGCGGCGCCAGCGGGCCGACGGCGGCTTCGATCTCTTTCCCGGCGGCCCCACGCATCTCTCCGCCACCATCAAGGCGTACTTCGCGATGAAGATGGCGGGCGTGCCGGTGAGCGATCCGGCCATGGTGCGGGCGCGGGAGCGCATCCTCGAGATGGGCGGCCCGGTGAAGGCCAACGTCTTCACGAAGATCCAGCTCGCGCTGTTCGGGGAGTACGACTGGAACGGCGTGCCGGCGATGCCGGTCGAGATCATGCTGCTGCCCCAGCGGTTCTTCTTCAACCTCTACGAGGTGTCGTACTGGTCGCGTACCGTCATCATTCCCCTCCTCGTCATCATGGACCGCAAGCCGGTGAAGTGGCTGGCCCGCGAGCAATCGCTGGACGAGCTGTGGCCGGAGCCGCGCGAGCACGCCAGCCTGCGCTTTCCGCGGATGCCGAAGCCGTTCTCGTGGCGCGGCCTCCTCTGGAAGAGCTTCTTCATCGCCGTCGACGACGCGCTGAAGATCTGGGAGCGCTTCTCGCCGCGCCCGTTCCGCCGCCGCGCCCTGGAGGCGGCCCGCCTCTGGCTGGAGGAACGACTGGCGGTCTCGGGGGGCCTCGGCGGCATCTATCCGGCGATGGCGAGCTCGATCCTCGCCATGCGACTGCTCGGCTACCCCGACGATCATCCCCTCGTGATCGGCCAGCTCAAGGAGGTCGAGGCGCTGGCCGTCGAAGACGAGGAGGAGCTGCACTATCAGCCGTGCCCTTCGCCCGTCTGGGACACGTCGCTGGCCATGAATGCGCTCCTCGAGAGCGGACGCCCGGCCGACGACCCCTCCCTCCGGCGGGCCGCGGAATGGCTGCTGGAGCGCCAGGTCTTCGTGGCCGGCGACTGGCAGGCGAAGCGACCGTGGGTGCAACCGGGCGGCTGGGCGTTCCAGTACGCCAACGACTTCTATCCCGACCTCGATGACAGCGCCATGGTGCTGATGGCGCTCGAGAAGATCCGCGGCCTCGACGCCGATCGCGTGCGAACGGCCAAGGAGCGCGGGCTCGGCTGGTTCCTCGGCATGCAGGGTGCCGACGGGGGGTGGGCCTCGTTCGAGGCGGACAACAATCGGCTCTATCTCAACAACATTCCCTTCGCCGACCACGGTGCGCTGCTCGATCCTTCGACCGAGGACCTTACCGGCCGGGGGCTCGAGCTGATCGGGACCGTCGGCTACGGCCGGGACTTCGAGCCGGCCCGGCGGGCCCTCGCATTCATCCGCCGTATGCAACGCTACGACGGGCCGTGGTTCGGGCGGTGGGGCGTGAACTACATCTACGGGACGTGGTCGGTGCTGCGCGGTCTTGCCGCCATCGGCGAGAACCTCGACCAGGAGTACGTGCACCGCGCCGTGCGCTGGCTGGAGAAGCACCAGAATCCCGACGGCGGCTGGGGCGAAACGTGCGAGAGCTACGACCGATCCGAGCTGGCCGGCATCGGGCCATCGATTCCGAGCCAGACGGCGTGGGCGCTTCTGGCGCTGATGGCGGCCGGCCGCGCGCGCACCGAGGCCGTCGAGCGCGGCGTCTTCTACCTCCTCGACAGCCAGCACGCCGACGGTGGCTGGGAGGACCCGTTCTGGAACGGGACCGGCTTCCCCGGGGTCTTCATGCTCCAGTACCACCTCTACTCCAAATACTTCCCCCTGTGGGCGCTCGGGGTGTACCAGCGCGCCCTCGATGGCTGAGCCTCCCGTCCCCGCCGTCGCCCGCCCGTTCGAGACCATCGGGCGACAGACGATCGACCTCATCGAGGTTCTCGGGCGCTTCGGGAGCTTCTTCGGGCTGGCGGTGGTCTCGATGGTCACGCCGCCGTTCAAGGTGCGCGCCTTCGTCGACCGCCTGCACTACATCGGCTATCGCTCGCTGCTGATCATCGTGCTCACCGGGGCCTTCACCGGCATGGTCCTCGGCCTGCAGGTCTATCTCACGCTCTCGCGCTTCGGCTCCGAGGCGTTCCTGGGGCCGGCCGTCGCGCTGTCGCTGATTCGCGAGCTCGGTCCCGTGCTGGCCGCCCTCATGGTCACCGGGCGGGCCGGCTCGGCCCTGACCGCCGAGATCGGCATCATGCGGATCACCGAGCAGATCGACGCGCTCACCGTGATGGCGCTCAATCCGTTCCGCTATCTGGTCACGCCGTCGATCCTGGCCGGGCTCGTGACGTTTCCGATGATGACCGCGCTCTTCGACGTCGTCGGCATCTTCGGTGGCTATCTGGTCGGGGTGAAGCTGCTCGGCCTCAGCGAGGGCACGTACTTCGGCGAGATGCGGACGTTCGTCGACCTGGCCGACGTGATGACCGGCTTCTGGAAGTCGCTGTCTTTCGGCGCCATCGTGACCTGGGTCGCCACCTACAAGGGGTTTTACGTCGGCCATGGCGCCGAAGGCGTGGCCCGCGCCACCACGCAGTCGGTCGTCCTGGCCTCCGTCCTCATCCTCGTCTGGGACTACTTCCTGGGCTCGATCCTCAAGTGATCAAAGTCCGGGGGCTCACGAAGTCATTCGGCACCCAGCCCGTCCTTCGCGGCATCGACCTCGACATGCCCGACCACTCCATCACCGTGATCATCGGGCGCAGCGGCGGCGGCAAGTCGGTCTTCCTCAAGCATCTGCTGGGGCTGCTCCGTCCGGACACCGGCCAGGTGACGATCAACGGGACCGACATCACGAACCTGGGCACGCAGGCCATGGACGAGGTGCGCCGCCACTACGGCGTCGTCTTTCAGGGCGGCGCGCTCTTCGACTCCCTCACCTGCTTCGACAACGTCGCGTTCCCGCTGCGCGAGAAGACCCGGCTCGGCCACCGCGAGGTCGCCGAGCGGGTCGAGCAGCGTTTGGAGCAGGTCGGCCTGGCCGGCGTCGGGCCCAAGTACCCGGCGGAGATCTCGGGGGGCATGCGCAAGCGCGTCGCCATCGCCCGCGCGCTGGTGACCGAGCCCGAGATCGTCTTCTTCGACGAGCCCACCACGGGGCTCGACCCCGTGCTGGTCAACACGATTCACCGGCTGATCCTCGATCTCCACCGCGCCCTCGGCTTCATGGCCGTGATGGTGAGCCACGAGATCCCCGAGATCTTCGAGCTGGCCGACACCGTGGCCATGCTGCACGACGGGCGCATCGTGGCGGTGGGCCCGCCGGCCGCCATCCAGGGCTCGGCGAATCCGGTGGTCCAGCAGTTCATCCATGGCGAGCCCGAGCTGCCGAGCTGAGCGTCGCCCCGTTTCGATGAGCCGGGGGAGTTCCGAGGGGGGCGTAGCCCCCTTCGGTGAGCCGGGGGAGTTCCGAGGGGGGCGTAGCCCCCTTCGGTGAGGAGGAGCGCATGGAGCGCGCGCGTGTGAACATCGCCGTCGGCGTCTTCGTCGTACTCGGGATCTTGGCATTGGGGTACCTTTCCATTAAACTGGGTCGCGTATCGTTCCTGGGCGGGGGCGGCTACCTCGTGGCGGCCGATTTTCCGTCGGTGGGCGGCCTCAAGAACGGCGCCAGCGTCGAGATCGCCGGGGTCGAGGTCGGCCGCGTGGAATCCATCGGGTTGAACGACTATCAGGCGCACGTGGTCCTCCGGCTGAACTCGAGCATTCAGCTGCAGGAAGACTCGATCGCGTCGATCAAGACGAAGGGGCTCATCGGCGAGAAATTCATCCGCATCAGCCCGGGCGCATCCGAGAAGCTCATCAAGCCGAACGGGCGCATCCGCGAGGTGGAGGCGCCGGTGGATCTCGAGGAGCTCATCTCCAAGTACGTGTTCGGGAAAGTCTAGGCAGGAGGTGCGTGTGCTCGCATTCTTCGTGCGCGTCGCCGTCGTGCTCGCCCTCGTCGTCGTTCCCGTCACCGCCGCCCGGGCCGGACAGGCCACCGACCAGCTCAAGGTCCAGATCGAGCGCGTGGTGAAGGCCATCGACGACCTCGAGCTCAAGAAGGAGAGCCGCGCGCTCGACCGGCGCAAGAGCGTGCGCAAGATCGCCGAGGATATCTTCGATTTCGGCGAGACGGCCAAGCGCTCGCTCGGCCGCCACTGGCTGGCCCGCAGTCTGGCCGAGCGCGAGGAGTTCACGGGGCTCTTCGCCGACCTGCTCGAGCGCTCCTACATCTCCAAGATCGAGCTCTTCAACGGCGAGCGGATCCAGTTCGTGGGCGACAGCGCCGACGGCGACCAGGCCGTCGTGCGCACCAAGATCGTCACCAAGCAGGGCACCGAGATCCCCGTCGACTACCGCATGCTCAAGAAGGGCGACCGCTGGCTCGTCTACGACGTCATCATCGAGGGCGTGAGCCTCATCGCCAACTACCGCACGCAGTTCAACAAGATCATCCAGACCTCCTCCTACCAGGAGCTCGTGAAGAAGATGAAGACCAAGCAGGAGGAGTTCCTGGAGCAGGAAAAGCAGCAGCAGACCAAGCGCACCTCGTAGTGACCGGCGCCGGCTTCGCCGAACGACTGACCGGCTTCGGCTTCGACGTCTTCGCCGGCGTCCCCTGCTCGCTCGTCGAGGGGGTGATCGCCGCCCTCGAGCGCCATCCCGGCATTCCCTACGTCGCCGCGGTGCGCGAGGACGTCGCGGTCGGGGTGGCCGGCGGCGCCTGGCTGGCCGGCCGGCGGCCCGCCGTCATCATGCAGAACTCGGGCCTCGGCACGAGCCTCAACGCGCTGGCATCTTTCTCCCTCATGTACGGCCTGCCCGCGTTGCTCGTCGTGACCTGGCGCGGGCACGGTGGCCAGGACGCGCCCGAGCATCGGCTCATGGGCGAGATCACGCTCGGGCTCCTCGATCTCCTCGGGATCCCTCACCGCGTCCTGACCCGCGACGGGATCGACGATGCTCTCGCCTGGGCCAGCCGCGAGATGGATGCCCGGCTGAAGCCGGTGGCGCTCGTCGTGCCTCCCAAGATCTTCTCGGAAGAGGCCTCGACGGCCCCCCCACACACCTCGGCCGCTGCTCGAACTGTGTCGCGCTACGACGGGCCGGCCCTCACTGCGAAGATCTCGCGCAAGGCGGCCATCACGGCGGCGATGAAGGCACTCGGCCACGAGCTGGTGGTGTGCGCCAACGGGTATCCCTCGCGCGAAGCCTGCTTCGTCGCCGACCGGCCGCAGAACTTCTACATGATCGGCTCGATGGGGCTGGCCGGTCCCATCGGGCTCGGCGTGGCGCTGGGGCGTCCCGACCGGCGCACCGTCGTGTTCGACGGAGACGGCAACGTGCTGATGAGCCTGGGCTCGCTCGCCAACGTCGCGGCGCTGGCTCCGCGGAACTTCATCCACTGCGTCTTCGACAACGAGGTGTACGGGTCCACCGGCAATCAGACGTCGCCGTCGAGGCACGCGCGGCTCGATGGCATCGCCGCCGCCGCCGGCTATCGCACGGTGGCCGCCGTCGACGACGCCGACGCCGTGACGGCGGCCCTCCAGCGCATGTTGACGTCGGACGGTCCGCACTTCCTCCTGGTGAAGGTGACGCCGGAGGAGGCCGACGTGCCGCGGATCCCCCACGCCCCGTCCGCGATCCGCGATCGGTTCCGCCTCGCCTTCGGTCGCTGATCACTCCGGCCCGCGCGGGCTTCGTGTTACACTGCGCCCACTTCCACGCACTGTCCGGGCCGAGGTCCCGGGGCGAAAGCGACACCATAGCGGCCAAGGAGGGCACCGTGGCATCCGTTCGCGTGGCGATCATCGGCATCGGTAACTGCGCATCCGCGCTCGTGCAAGGCGTGCATTACTACCGCAGCGCTCCCGACGACGGCTTCATCCCCGGGCTCATGCACCCCCGACTGGCGTCGTACCACGTGGGCGACATCGAGTTCTCGGCCGCCTTCGACATCGACGCCCGCAAGGTCGATCGCGATCTCTCCGAGGCGATCTGGGAGGCGCCCAACAACACCGTGAAGTTCGCCGACGTGCCGCACCTCGGCATCCCCGTCCAGCGCGGCATGACGCACGACGGCCTCGGCCAGTACCTCTCGCAGATGATCACGAAGGCGCCGGGCTCGACCGCCGACATCGCCGGCATCCTGCGCGAGACGGGGACGCACGTCGTCGTCAACTTCCTGCCCGTGGGCAGCGAGATGGCGACCAAGTGGTACGTCGAGCAGATCCTCGACGCCGGCTGCGCCTTCGTGAATTGCATCCCCGTCTTCATCGCCCGCGAGGCCTACTGGCGCCGGCGCTTCGAGGAGCGGGGCTTGCCCATCGTGGGCGACGACGTGAAGTCCCAGGTGGGCGCCACCATCGTGCACCGGGTGCTGACGCGGCTCTTCATGGATCGCGGGGTGCGGCTGGAGCGGACGAGCCAGCTCAACTTCGGCGGCAACACCGACTTCTACAACATGCTCGAGCGCGACCGCCTCGTCTCCAAGAAGATCTCCAAGACCGATGCCGTCCGCTCGCAGCTCACGCACGACCTGCCGGCCGACGCCGTGCACATCGGCCCCAGCGACTACGTGCCCTGGCTGGCCGACCGGAAGTGGGCGCACATCCGCCTCGAGGGCCGTGGCTTCGGCGATCAGCCCATCAACGTCGAGCTGAAGCTCGAGGTGTGGGACTCGCCCAACTCGGCCGGCGTGGTCATCGACGCCATCCGCGCCTGCCGGATCGCCCTCGACCGCGGCATCAAGGGCGCCTTGCTGGCGCCGTCGGCCTACCTCATGAAATCTCCGCCCGAGCAGTGGCCGGACGACGAGGCCCACGAGCGGCTCGCGCGGTTCATCGGCGGCGAAGAGTAGTTGCCAGTCGCCTCCAAGATCGCTCGCGCGCTCCGCCTGCTCGTGCGGAGTGCGTGCGCGATGCCCCTCCTCACGCTGGTGCTGGCGGTCGTGCTGGCCGGGGTGTCGGTGTGGTACGCGCTCTCCGCCCTGACCTTCGCGACCTCCACGCGGGCGCTCATGCCCCAGGGCAAGCCGTACATCGAGCGTTACGGCGAGCTCGATCGGGAGTTCGGCCAGCTCGACGACCTCGTCATCGTGGTCGAGGCGCGCTCGCTGCCCGAAGCCAAGGTGTACGCCACCCGCCTGGTGCGCGAGCTCAAGCGCCGGAACGCCCCGCTCAAGAGCCTCGCCTACCGGATCGACCCCAAGCAGTTCGAGGGCCGCGCCCTCCTGTACCTGTCCAAGGAGAAGCTGGCCACCATCCGTGACAAGGTCTTCGACTACCAGGAGTTCATGGAGGCCTTCGCGGCCCGGCCCACGCTCGAGCAGCTCGTGGAAGGGCTGGCCACGCAGATCGCCAACGCCTTCGCCTCCGGCTTCCTCGACCTCGGCCTCGAGGACAAGTCGAAGGCCGCCGGCGATCTCCGGTTCATCGAGGACCTGGTCGCCCAGGTGTCGGGCCGGCTCGAGCATCCGCTGCCCTACCGCTCCCCGTGGGGCGGGCTCTTCGCGGTAGAGGGCGACGAGTCGAGCGCCGGGTACTTCCTGTCCGACGACCAGCGGCTGCTCTTCATCCTGGCCGAGCCCGAGACCGAGCGCGGCAGCTTCACCGGCGACCGCCGCGCGGTCGAATCGATCCGTGACGTCATCGCCGCCCTGCGCGCGGAGTTCCCCGGCGTCAGCGTCGGCGTCACCGGCAAGCCCGCGCTGGCGACCGACGAGATGACGGCGGCCTTCGAGGACAGCGAGAAGGCCACCATCCTCGCCTTTGCCCTCACGCTCGGACTCCTGATCGTCGCCTTCGCCCGGGCCGGCAAGCCGATCGTCATGCTGATCGTGCTGGCCCTCAGCCTCTGCTGGTCCGTCGGCGCCGCCACGCTCTTCGTCGGCCACCTGTCGCTGTTCTCGGTGATGTTCATCTCCATCGTCATCGGGATCGGCATCGACTACGGGATCTACTTCCTCTTCCGCTACGAGGAGGAGCTCTTCCTCGGGCGAAGCCTGCGCGAGGCGCTGGAGGTGACGGCGGGGCGCAGCGGCCCCGGCATCCTGGTCGGCGCGGTGACGGCGGCCGGGACGTTCTACGTCCTGATGCTGACCGACTTCCGCGGCCTCCAGGAGCTCGGCCTCATCGCCGGCACCGCCATCCTGTTCGCCTGGCTCAGCATGGTCACCGTCTTCCCGGCCACGCTCGTCCTGGCCGACCATCGCCGGATCCGCCGCGAGCATCGCGAGCGCCGGGTGGTGCCGCGGGCCATCGAGCTCGAGCGCATCCGGGTGCCGCTGGTCGACCTCGTGGCCGCTCACCCCCGCATCGTGCTGGTGGCGACCGTGCTGATCACGCTCGTCGCCTGCTACGGTCTCCGCTGGCTCCAGTTCGACTACAACCTCCTGAACCTCCAGGCCCACGGGACCGAGTCGGTCGAGTGGGAGAAGCGCATCCTGGCCACCGCCGGACGCTCGGGGTTCGCCGCGCTGTCGAGCGCGCGGACGCTCGAGGAGCTCGCGCAGAAGCACCACGCCTTCGGCCGGCTGTCATCGGTGTCGGAAGTCGATTCCGCCCTGCTCATGATCCCCTCCGATCAGGATGAGAAGCGGAAGATCATCGGCGACTTCGCGGCCATCGTCGCGCCCGTGCGAGTGAACCGGCCGCTGCCGCTCGACGTCGACCGCCTGGCCACCGCCTTCGACACGCTCAAGCGGCGGGTCGAAATCGCGGCCAACGAGGCGCCGGCGGGCGACAGCAAGACCCGGCTCCACCACCTGCGCGCCACCATCGACGGCCTCATCCTGCGCCTGCGGACGGGCGACCGCGAAGCCAACGAGGCCGGCCTCGGGCTCCTGCAGCAGCAGCTCTATCGCGACTTCCTGCGCAGCTTCCAGCGCTTCCAGGCCAACCTGGCCCCCAAGCACGTCGGCCTCGAGGACCTGCCGGAAGAGATGCGGCGGAAGTTCGTGAGTGAGCACGGCCAGTTCCTCATCCAGATCCATCCCGCCGTCAACATCTGGGACCGCGAGGGCGCCCAGCGGTTCGTGAGCGAGCTGCGCAGCGTCGACCCCGCCGTCACCGGGACTCCGGTGATCACCTACGAGGTGATCCGCCTCATGGAGCGCGCCTCGCGCCAGGGCACGCTCTACGCCATCGTCCTCGTGATCGTCGTGACGGGCCTGACGCTGCGCCGGTGGCGGGAGACGCTGCTCGCGCTCCTGCCCCTCGCCCTCGGCCTGGTGTGGACGCTCGGCCTGATGTACTTCTTCGACCTCAAGCTGACGCTCGGCAACATCTTCGGCCTGCCCCTGCTGCTCGGCGCCGCCGCCGAGTTCGGCTCCAACATCGTGCTGCGCTTCATGGAGGGCGAGGCCCACGGCGGCCCGCTCATCGCACGCAGCACCGTCATGGCCGTCCTCGTCAACGGCCTGACCACCGTCGTCGGGTTCGGCAGTCTGATGATCGCCCACCACCAGGGCGTCTTCGGCCTCGGCCTTCTGCTCACGCTCGGGATGGTCACCAGCTTGATCGCCGCCCTCGTCGTGGTGCCGGTGCTCCTGCGCATGGTCCAGCGGATGCGGCAAAACCGGCGCGCCCGCCGGGCCCGCCCCACGTCGGCGCCGCCGGAGTCCGTCGGCACGCTGCAGCCCTGACCGCCGGCGGCGATCAGTCGCCGCCCGCCGCTCGCGTGATCTCGGACAGCGTCGGCCGTTCGGGACGCATCACCGCGAACACCGCCAGCCCCGCCAGCACCCAGACCAGCTCGCGCACGCGCCGCGTGAGGCCGAAGGAGACGCCGGCCGCCGGCGACAGACCGAGGGCCACGAACATCGCCACGTAGCCGCCTTCGAGCGCGCCGAGACTGCCGGGGATCATGAACGTCACGAAGCGGATGCCGGTCCCGAAGGCTTCGATGACGACGGCCGTCGCCAGCGACACGTCGGCGCCGAGGAAGCGGAGGATCAGATAGGCCTCGAGCGCGCCGAGGAGCCAAGCCACGAAGTGGAACGCGATCGAGAGCACGAGCCGGCGCGGCTCGCGACGGTAGAACCAGGCGAGTCCGTGATCGACGCGGCGGGCGGTGTGACCGCCTCCCAGCGAGCGGAGGCCGAACCGCTCCAGCAGTCGCCGTCCCCGCTCGAACATGCCTTGCGTCTGGACGAGGACGAAGCCGCTCAGACCCAGGATCTCCACGGCGAGCAACCCCAGCATGGCCCACAGCAGCGGCGAGTCGCCGAGCGCCGAGTACCAGGCCAGGACGATGCCAAGGAGCAGCAGGAGGCCCTGCGCGATCGTGATGGTGGTCTTGGCCACGACGATCGACGGAATGCTCTCGTCGAGCGGGACGATCCCCCGCAGCAGCCACGCCTTGACCGCCTCGCCGCCCAGCGCCGCGGTGGGCGTGGCCAGATTGAACGCCTCGCCGGCCAGACGCACCCAGGCCAGCGTGCTGAAGGCGACGCGATCGCGCACGAACGCGTAGCGCCATCCGAGCGTGTCGAAGATCATCACGAGCGTCACCGGGAAGCAGAGCAGGATCCCGAACTTCCAGGACAGACGCGCCATCGACGCGAAGATCTCGGCCGGCTGATTGGTGGCGACGAGCCCGGCCATCAGCCCCAGCCCCACCACGAGCAGGAGCGGCTTCACCCACTTCATCGGCGCGGGGACCGCTCAGCTCTCGCGGTAGAGCAGGAGCAGGACGCCGAACGCCGCCAGCGCCGACGCCCACACGCGCCCGGCCGCGCGCGAGTCCGAGCCCGGCAGCCGCAGCTCGAGCCAGCGCGCCCAGCCGATGACGAGCCCCAGGAGGCCGAGCGGCGCGTGAGTGACCTCGAGCAGGAATTCCGACTTGAGGTTGAGGCTCGCGTGCGAGTGGGTGAGCAGAAGTCCCCCGCCCACCGCGCAGAGCAACGGGAACACGAGCGCGGCCGACGACGAGCGCAACCGGGCCGTCCGCACCATCCATTCGAAGATGCCGAAGGCGACGACGAGCAGGACGAACACCCGATGCTGCAGCACGGTCGGCTCGGCCATGCTCGCCCAGAAGCCCTGGGGACCGAGCGGCCACGCGCCAGGATCGTTTCGCACCAGCATGAAGGCGGCCAGGCCCAGGAACACCAGCGGCCAGTGGCGAGCCCACCGTGCGAGTCCGGTGGCGTGGAGGACGGCGAGCGATCCCATCAGGAGCACGAACAGCCCCGAGACGTGATGGTTGTACTCCGACCACGCCCGATCGGCATCGGTGCGCGGCGCCGTCGGGTCGTCCACCGGGAGCTGCTCGATCGGCGGAGATTTCAACGCCGGCCAGCGAGGCGTGAAGCGCGTGGCGACCTCGCTCGGCGTCGCGCGATCGGCGACGACGTCGACCGCCGGTGGCAGCGACGAGAGCGAGGCGGCGGCGAAGAACACGGTGAGCCCCAGGCCGAGCTCGACTTCGACGAAACGCCGCAAGCGCAGCGGCGAGACCACCGACGCCGCCGGCAGCGCCCGGACGGTCCGGAAGTTGGCGAAGCCCAGGACGAGCAGTCCGCCGAGCATCACCACCTTGGTGAGGACCATGATCCCGTAGGCGGTGCCGAGCGCGGCCGAGACACCGTCGACGTAGACGAAGATCAGGCCGATGCCGGCGAGAACGAGCGCCGTCACCGAGGTCAGGGCCACCGAGGAGAATCGGCGGAGGAGCGTGCCCGGCCGCGGCTCGTCTCGATGCGGGAATGCGAAGGCCACGAGATGGACGAGACCTCCGATCCACGCCGCGGCCGCGAGCTGGTGGAGGGCGTCGAGGGCCATCAGGACACCGCGATGCTCGAGCCGCGCCGCCGAGTGGCTCGTCCACGCGCCGCTCACTCCCACGACCAGCGCCGCGCCGAGGATCAGCCCCCACCAGCCGCCGAGCCGCTCCCGGCGGCGCGCGGCGAGCGCGCCGGCCGCGAGGCCCACGGCCGCCAGCGCCCGCGCCAGGCTCGCCTGGACGTAGAGGGTCGCCGCGAGCTCGCGAAGCGACCAGGTCGACTCTGCGTCGAGCGAGGCCAGCAGGACGCCGAGCGAGGCCGCCTGCGCGATCGCGACCCCGGCGGCGCTGAGCGCCACGAGCGTCCAGAGCCTTCGCCACGCCGCCGGCAGTGCGCTGGACGGCGCCGTCGGTCCGAGAACGAGCAGCGCGAAGACGACGCCGCCCACGGCCATGGCCTGTCCCGAGAGGGCCAGGCCGCGCAGGATGACGTCAACGAACGCGGCCATGCCGTCCACTGAGCGCGAGGGCGAGCAGCAGGTACACCGGCGCGCCGACCGCCGCCACCGCCAGGAACCACGTCGCCTTGCCGAAGGCCGCGAGCAGGACCACCACGTAGATGAAGTCGCGACTGCCCAGCGCGTCGACCACGCGCGCGACGGCGCCGCCGGCCTCGACGCGATCTTCGATCGTTCGCCCGAAGAAGACCGCCGCCGAGCCGAGCGTCGCGAAGCTGGCGACGGCGCCGAGCGTGAGCGGCCAGGCCGCACCGATGCTCCGGCTCCAGCCGACCGCGATGCCGAGGAAGACGGCGACGTGGACGACGTTGTCGCCCCAGAAGTCGAGCACGGCCCCCCAGCGCGACTGCTGGAACCGCAGGCGGGCGAGCTCGCCGTCGCACCCGTCGAGAATCGAGTGGGCCAGGAACAGGAGCGCGCCGGTGAGCTGCCAGAGCGGAACCGAGGAGAGGAAGAACGTCGCTCCGGTCAGTCCGACGGCCGCGCTGAACACCGTCATCATATTGGGCGTGATCCTCGTCCCGGCCAGCAGGCGCGTCACCGCCAGCGAGAGGCGGCGCTCGAAGTGCCGTGACATGAAGCCTTCGCGCTGCTTGATCAACGAGCGGAGCAGCCAGCGCTCGGCCCGGGCGACGTCACCGGTCGCGACGATGGGGAACCGTCCGTCGACGTCGTCGGGGGCCGGAGCCTCCGCGAGCTTCCGCCGCAGCTCCGTGACCAGATCGCTCGGGTCCAGGGCGCGCGCGGCCGCCATCACGACGAAGCCTGGATCGTCCGTGTCCACCACGGCCGCCAGCGAGCGATCGACCGAGAGCGTCTCGCGCTTCATCGGCGCTTCGCGCAGCGCCCGCAGCCAGCGCGCCTGAGGCACGACGTTTCCCGGCATCACGACCACGCGCCGCCCGGACGCTGCCGGGAGCGTCTCCGCCGGGGTCAGCATCGTGGCCCTCGTGCCGGCGAGCTGATCACGCAGAGCCGGCTCGGCACTTCGCACCAGGATTCGGTCGTAGCCGGCTGCCGTCGCCGCGAGCACGATGCGGCGAACGAGGGGCAGGCCGCCGATGACGTCGCCGGTGATGGGCGGGACGATGACGAGAATTCCCTCGACCGTTGCCGCGGTGGCGACGGGGGCGACCGCCGTCACACTCCCGGCAGGGCCACTCACCACGCCGGCGTCGTGGTCGCCGGCAGGTGAATGGCGCTCCCCCCACGGCGACTCGACTCGCGGGCCATGCTCTCGAGCAGCGTGCACAGCGCTGCCTCGGCCAGGTTGCCGTCGGGCCGCGTCGAGCCGGTGACCTCGCCGAGAAACTGGTCCACCACCGGATCGAACCAGTCGGGATGCGCCGAGCCGTTGGACATCGCGGGCGGACACGGCCAGCGCTCCTGCCGCCCCTGCCGGATGAGGACGAGCGTGTCGTCCTGGAGATCGAGGCTGCCGTCGGTCCCGATCACCTCCGCGCGATTGTCCCGGGTGTCCGCAGCCCACGTCAGGAGAATCTCGGCGGTGGCGTGCGGGAACGTCAGGTGGACCGTGGCCGTATCCTCGACCGCCCAGGTCGTGTGCCGCCGGGTCTCGAGACGCGCGCTGATCGCGGTCGGTAATGCGCTCACCCAGCGGCGAATCACGTAGAACACGTGCCAGCCGTGGTCGGTCAAGACACCGCCACCGGAGAGCGCGGGATCGAGCCGCCAGTTGGCCCCATGCCCGTCGCGCACGGCCGCTGGCTTCGTCCGCAGCGTCTGCCAGGTCACGCGACGCACCTCGCCGATGGCGCCCTGCGCGAGCAGCTCGGCCGCCCGCTTGACGATCGGCGCGTGGTGCCAGTTGTGGACCGTGTGCAGGACGCGCCCGTGATCGCCGGCGAATCGCGTCAGCGGCGCCAGCTCTTCGGGAGAGATCACGAGCGGCTTCTCACAGAGGACGTGACAACCCGCGCGGAGAGCCGTCGCCACGAGGGGACCGTGACTGGCCGGCGGCGTGCAGATGTCGACGAAGTCGAGCCGCTCGCGCGCGAGCAGCCCCTCGGCGGTGGCGTACCACTGGGCCTGCGGGATCCGCGTCTCGATAGCGGCGCGTCGTGCCGGCTCGAGATCGGTGGCCGCGACGATCTCGACGTCCCGGCGCCGCATCCACCCCGGCAGATGGCCCTCGAGCGCGACATTGCCGAGCCCGATGATGGCCCCCCGCAGCATCCGCTACTGGAGCCCGTGCTCGGAAACGAGGGCGCCCAGCGCCTCGTCGAGAATGGCGAGCCCCGCCAGCGCGGTCTCTTCGCTGATGATCAGGGGCGGATTGATGCGAATCGACGGCGAATAGGTCATGGCCAGGAGGCCGCGACGGAGACACTCCTGATAGAACGCGCGGGTGACGTCCTTGCCGAGCGGCTCCTTCGTCGCGCGGTCCCGGACCAGCTCGATGCCGAGCATCAGGCCCTTGCCGCGCACCTCACCGACGCAGCGATACTGCTCCTTCAGCCCCTCCAGTCGCGACAACATCAGCTTGCCGACCCGCTCCGAGTTCTTGACGAGGTCTTCCTTGAGGAAAATCTCGAGCGTGGCCAGGCCGGCGGCGGCGGCCAGCGGGTTGCCGCCGTAGCTCGACGAGCTGGCGCTGGGATTCGACCACGGCTTGTGCCCGGTCAGGGTCTCCGTCGAGATCACGCCGCTCAGCGGGAAGCCGCCGCCGATGCCCTTGCCGACGGTCATGATGTCGGGGATGACGCGGTCGTGGTCGCAGCCCCACACCAACCCCGTCCGCCCGAAGCCGGTCAGCATCTCGTCGACGATCAGCAGCGCATCGTGCTCCTTGGCGATGGCCTGGATGGCCGAGAGATACCCCGGCGGCGGAACGACGTTGCCGGCGGTGCCCTGGATCGGCTCGACGATGATTGCCGAGATCTCGCCGCCCGTCTGATACTTGATGACGTCGCGCACATAGTCGGCGCAGGCGATGCCGCACTCGGGGTAGCGCAGTCGCAGCGGGCAGCGATAGCAATCGGCGTACGGCGCCGAGTACTGGCCGGGCAGGAACGGGCCCAGGCCGTGCTTGAAGTCGCTGCCGAGGAGCCCGAGCACACCGCCCGTCTTGCCGTGGAAGCCGCCCCAGAAGCCGATCACCTCGTGCTTGCCGGTCGCCGCTTTGGCCAGGCGCAGCGCCGCCTCCACCGCCTCGGCGCCCCCCGAGAAGAGCTGGATGCGCGTGAGCCCATCGGGCGTCAGGCCGGCCAGCAGCTCGAGCAGCCGGGCGCGGGCCTCGGTGGTGAAGCTGCCGAACGTCAGCCGCTCGATCTGGCGCTGGAGGCTTTCGACGTAGTGGGGATGGCAGTGGCCCACGCTGCCCACGCCGATGCCGGCGATGAAGTCGATGTACTCGTTGCCGTCCACGTCGATGAGCGTGCAGCCCTCGCCGCGCGCCATGGCCAGACCCGAGTAGAGCGCGAACGACTGCAGTCCGGGCGCGACGTGACGTTGCTCGCGTTCCACGATCTTGCGCGAGCGCGGCCCGACGTCGCGGCGCTGGCCGCTCATCGGGACACCGGCGCGAAGCGCGTGATCAGGTAGTCGGCGATCCGCGGCGCCGCTTCCTCGCGGTAAAGCGCGAAGCTCGGCCAGGCGTTGAGGTCGAGGAGCACGATCTCGCCGGCCGGGGTGACGACGGCATCGCCCCCATAGATCTCGAGACCGAGGGCGGTGGCCGCCCGCCGCACGGTGCGGGCGAGCACGTTCTTGTCGAACGGGTGCCCGGCCAACCGCTGCTCCTTGTGATAGAACCACCGGAACCACGGGGGCGCGCCGGCGGCCCCGGCGCCCACGCCGATACCGTAAAACTTCACGAGATCACCCTCCACGTGTGGCTGGATGACGGCGCGGTCGATGCCGCGCTCGCGGAGGCCGGCGAGCGCGCTCCGGACCCCATCGGCGGTGTCACCGAAGACGACGTCGCCGTCCTGCGTGTTGTGCACGTCCGGCCGCTTCACCCACACCGGCAAGGCGCCCACCCCGTGGCCGTCCATGGTCGACACGAAGCGGCTCGGCACGAACGGGACGTTCGCCTCCTGGAACTGCGTGATCATCCGATCGCGGTACGTGTTGAGGACGGCCCGCGGGCTGTTGACGTGCGGCACGCCCCGCGCCTCCACCTCGCGCAGAAGCCGCAGGATGGGGAGGCGCTCGCACATCATGAACACGCCGAGCGGCCGCATCTCGGCGGCGCTCAGGGCATCCTCAGGACTCTTCAGCGTGACCTGGACGCCGCGGGCCTCGAGCTCCTTCCCGGTCAGGCTCAGGATCTCGGTATCGTCGTACTCGCGGCCCGGAGAGTGGGCGCGTTCCCGGAAAATGCCCCAGCAGCGCGGATCGCTCACCTGTCACCTCCCCGACGCGGACCCGGCTCGGCCACCGCCAGCGCTTCGGCCAGCGCGATGTCGGAGGCCCGGTCGACGTCCACGACGGTCTCGATGGTTTCGGCGTACATCGGCTCTCCCTGCTCGAGGAGCCACTTCAGAAATTCGCGCAGCCGCCCGAGCGGCGGCGGTGACGCCGAGCGCGCGCGTTCCGACAGCAGATACATGCCAGCGGTCACCCGCGTTCCCGACGGTCCTCCCAGATCGCTGATGCGCCCGGCCCCGTCGACGTTCACCCAGACCGGCTTCTCGTCGGCCACGAAGGGCGTGACGGCGAGGACACTGACGTCGGCGGGGCGCCGACGGGCGGCGTCCACGAACCGGGTGAAGTCGGCGGGCCGGCACCAGGCGTCGACGGTCGAGATCAACGCGCGGCCCCGCTCCAGTCGGCGATTCACCTCGAAGAAGCTCTCCAGGGACGACGCGGTCGTCTTCACGATGAACTGGGCGTCAAGCCCGGGAAAGCGCACTCGCACACGGTCTACGCACGCGCGCCCGTCGTCGTTGACGATGATCACGAGCGACGTCACCCCGACCGCCAGGAAATTCGTGATCACGGACTCGATCAGCGGCACGCCGGCCACGGGCACGAGCGGCTTGGGCATGGCGAAGCCACCAGCCCGCAGGCGGCTGCCCTCGCCGGCCGCGATGATGCCGCCTCGCAGCGGCGATGCTGTCACCGGAGCAACCCGTCCAGCTCGCCCAGCGAGTGGACCACCCGATCACCCGGGCAGCACGGCGTGGGCCGGGCGTCGGCGGGCACCAGCCAGACGTGCCGCATGCCCACGCCGCGCGCGCCCGCCATGTCGCGCGAGGGCGAATCGCCGACGAACGTCGCCCCGCTCGGCGCCGCGCCGACGCCGCTGAGCGCGCGATGGAAGATGCGGGGATCGGGCTTCGTCCAGCCGACGCGCGCCGAATCGACGATCACGGCAAACAGCCCGTGAAGCCCGAGGTCGGCGCAGACGGTCTCGAGATTGCCGTAGAAATTGGAGACGAGGCCGAGGCGATAGCGGCCGGCCAGCCGCGACAGGACCGGCGTGCTGAAGCCGACGGCGGCGGTGGCACGGTCGATGAAGCGGGCGGCCACACGCGCCGTGAGCGTGGCCTCGGCGACGCCCAGCCCCGCACTCACGCCGGCGACGAGCCGATGCACGGTGTCGCGAAACGAGAGCGTCTCGGGGACGGTCCCGACCAGCGCATCGTCGGCTCGATGAAAGATGGGGTCGAAGCGCTCGGCCGCGACATCGACACCTTCCTCACGGTAGAGGTGAAAGATCCGCTCCTTCCAGGGCACGCCCACAGCGTCCAGCGTCCCACCGAAATCGAACAGGACGGCTTGCGACGTATTCACTGGCCATGCCCCTCAAGATCACAACCCATGAAGACTAGCCGCGTCGACAAACCCCTGTCAATCCAACTCAGGCCCGTGCCACCTGGACCAGGTTGGAGTGAAAGGCCGGGCCGCGCCCCATGTCGGTCACCTCGTCGCTGGTGAGGACGTTGACGCCTCGCCCGCCGGGGTGGAAGCGATGCCACCAGAGGCCTTCGACGACGACGACGCCCGGTCGCGTCCGCTCCGTCAGCTCGGCGGTGAAGCGCGCGGCGCCCCGCCGGCTGGTCACGACGACCGCGTCGCCGTCGTTGATCCCGCGCGTGGCGGCGTCGGCCGGCGCGACGAGCACCGTCGGAGTCTTCTGACGGCCGCGCAGCCGCTCGGACTGGCTGAACGACGAGTTCAGGAAGAAGCGGTTCGGGGGGACGATGCACTGCAACGGGAACTGGCGGGCCAGCTCGGTGTTGTCGGGCCCTTCGCGCAGCGGCACGTAGGTCGGCAGCGGCGGGGCCCCCTGGCGCGCGAGGAGCTCGGAGTAGAACTCGACGCGACCGGACGGCGTCGGCGCGCCGTCGGCGAACGGCCGATACGGATGGGGCAGGTTCATCCGCACCCAACCCTCCGCGCGCAGGCGCTCGTACGTGATCCCCTTCACCGTGGCATCGCCGCTGGCCAGGAGCTCCCGAATGAGCTGGGCCCCCGACTTGGCGTAATGCGCCTCGGCCACTCCCAGGGCGCGCGACAGCCGGCGGAAAACCTCCCAGTTCGGCGTGGCCTCGCCCGGTGGCGAGAGGACTGGCTGAGCGAGCTGGAGGTAGAAGTGACCGTAGGACCGGTAGAGGTCTTCGTGCTCGAGCGACATCGTGGCCGGGAGGACGAGATCGGCGTAGTGCGCGGTGTCCGTCATCACCTGCTCGTGCACGACGGTGAAGAGATCCTCGCGGGCGAGTCCACGCAGAACCAGGTTCTGGTCGGGACAGACGGCGGCCGGATTCGAGTTGTAGACGTAGAGGCTCTTGACCGGCGGCGACGTGGCGGCCCCGGTGAGGGCGCGGCCGAGCTGGATCATGTTGATCGTTCGCGGCGGCGGCGACGGCATCAGGTCGGAGCGCTCGAGCACGCGAACGTCGAGGCCGAAGCCGGCCGTCGACGAGAGCAGCGCGCCGCCGTGGTCGTCCGCGTACGCCCCGGTGAGCGCGGGCAGGCAGGCGAGCGTCCGGCACGTCATGCCGCCGTTCTCGTGGCGGGACAGACCGATGCCCACGCGGATGAACGAGCGCGGCGACGCCCCATAGCGCCGGGCGAAGGCGACGATGGTCGCCGCCGGGAGTCCGACGATCCCGGCCACGCGCTCGGGCGGGTACTGGGTGACGTGCTCGGCGAGGCGCTCGTAGCCGAGCGTGGCCCGCGCGATGTACTCGTGGTCCACGCGGTCCTCGCCGATCAGCACGTGCATCATGCCGAGGGCGAGCGCGCTGTCGGTGCCGGGCCGCACCATCAGGTGCTCGTCGGCCTGCTCGGCGGTCGGGGTCCGATAGGGATCGACGCAGACGACGTGGGCGCCGCGTTCGCGCGCCTGCTTGACCAGCGTCATGACGTTCACGGTCGAGTAGGCGGCGTTGACGCCCCACAGCACGATCAGATCGGCGCCCACCATCTGCTCGGAGTCGTTCCCGGTGACGGCGCCGAGCGTGGCCTGCCATCCCGCGTAGGCGGTGTTGACGCAGATCGTCCGGTCGAGCCGGCTCGCGCCCAGCGCGTGGAACAGCGGGTGCCCGGCGAAAAACTGGATCTGGCCCATCGTGCCGGCGTAGGAGAACGGCAGGATCGCCTCGGCGCCGTCGGTGAAGAGGATCCGGCGCCAGCGCGCGGCGATCTCGGCGATGGCGGCGTCCCACGTGATCCGCTCGAAGCGTCCCTCGCCCTTGGCGCCGACGCGGCGCAGGGGATGGAGCACGCGGAGCGGCGAGTGGACGCGCTCGGCGTACGCGCGCACCTTGCCGCAGATCACGCCCTGGGTGAACGGATGGGCGGGATCGCCGGTAACCTCGGTCAGGCGTCCGTCCTCGACCGTGACGAGCAACGCGCAGGCTGATGGACAATCGTGAGGACATACGGAACGCATCGCGACAAAGGTATCATGGCGCAGATGCTCGAGCGCCTTCACCGGCTTCATCCCTTCCAGACGCCGGAGGCGCGGCGTCTTGCTCTCCTCTTCGCGATCGTGTATTTCGCCCAGGGCATGTACGATCTCCCGACCCAGACGCTCACCCTCGTCCTCAAAGAGCGGTTCGGGATGGCGGCGGGGCAGACCGCCACGTTCTTTTTGATCACCACGATCCCCTGGTACGTGAAGCCCGTGTACGGGCTGATCTCGGACTTCGTCCCGCTCTTCGGACGCCGGCGGAAGAGCTACCTGGTCCTGACGTCCGGCCTGGCCGCCTTGAGCGGCGGCATGCTGGCGTTCGTCGCCGACCACACCTACTCGGCGCTCGTCCTCTTCGTCACGCTGATGGGACTGGGGCTGGCGTTCACCGACGTGCTGGTCGACGCCCTGATGGTCGAGAACGGCCGACCGCTCGGGCTCACCGGCGCGTTCCAATCCGTCCAGTGGGGCGCCATCTATGCCGCGTCGATCCTGGTCGGGTTGATCGGCGGCCAGCTCGCGGCCAGCCGCAATCTCCACGCGACGTTCGCGCTGGCCTCCTGCTTCCCGGTCGTCTCGTTCGTCATGGCGCTCTTCGCGATCCACGAGCCGCGCCTGCGCGCGGATCGTGAGGCGGCCCGGGCCACCTGGCGCTCCATTCGCGAGGCCGTCCGCGAGCGCGACGTCTGGGTGGTCGCCGGCTTCATCCTGTTCTGGACGTTCAGTCCCTCGTTCGGCCCGGCCTTTCTCTACTACCAGACCGACGTGCTGAAGTTCAGTCAGGAGTTCATCGGGCTGTTGCTGTCGCTCGCCTCGATCGGCGCCATCGCCGGCGCCTTCGTCTACGCGCCGCTCTCGCGACGCGTCCCCCTCCGCGTGCTCATCACCTGGTCCATCGGCGTGGCCGTGGTCGCCACCCTCTGCTACCTGCTCTATCGCGACTGGATCGGGGCCGTGATCATCGACACCACCTTCGGCGCCGTCGGGATGATCACGCAGTTGGCATTCCTCGACCTCGCGGCCAAGGCCTGTCCGCGCCGCGCCGAGGGGACGTTCTTCGCGCTCCTGATGTCGATCTACAACCTCGGCGCGAAGGGCTCGCAGATCACCGGGGGGTATCTCTACGACGGGCTCGGCTTCACTCCGCTCGTGTTGATCTCGGCGGGATTCACCGCGCTCGCCTTCTTGCTGGTGCCGCTCGTGAACATCGATCGCATCGACGCCCGGGCCAGAGCCACCGCGGAGGCTGCCGCCGGCTGATCCGCCGCGCCCGCTACTCGACGCCGGCGGCCCGGTAGGCGCGGCGCAACCAGCGCAGCGAGGACGTGACGTCGTCCGGGCTCTCGAGGTTCAGCTCGATCCATCCGCGGCGGCCAAAGCGCCGATGCGGGCGGGCGCCCTCGGCCAGCGCCCGGCGCTGCTCGTCCGGCCTCAACCGGATCCACAGGTCGTGCTCCTTCTCTCGCACGGGGAAGCAGGCGAAGAGCGTCTCACCCACGAAATAGCCCCAGCGCCCGAACATCGGCGTGATCCTCACGCCGGCCCAACCGCCGAGCTCGGTGTTGAGACGGCGGGCGGTGCCGGTCCCGCCGCGCTCGAGCGTACGGCGCGTCTTGCGCCCGCGGCCGAGGCCGCGGATTCGACGGGTCATTGGAGCGGGTGGCGCGAGCCCGGGTCGAACCGCAGGTGGCCTGGCCTCGGCACGCGTGGCTCCGTTATGGCCAGACCTGAGTGTAGGCGAAGCGCGCGCGGTCGCTCACCCCGCCGAAGTGCGCGTCGTACTCGCTGCGCAGCACCTTCATGTGGTCGGAGGTCACCAGGCGGCGATAGGTCGCCTCGTCCTGGAGCTCGTAGACGGCCATGTACTGGTACTTCTCCTCGCCCTCCAGCGCCTTGTAGCGGCGCGCGCTGACGACGCCCTTGAACTGCAACACTTGCGGCACGTGTTCATCGTTGTACCAGCGGTTGAACGCTTCTTCGCGGTCCTTCGTGATCGTCGCTTTCACCACGAACAGCACGGTGGCCATGGCGGCGTCCTCCTGTAGACTTGAGATCGGCATTTTGCCACTGACGGCGCTTCGGCGCCCGTGCGAAAAATGAGCGTGTGGTCTCCGAGGAGGAGCGACGGATGGCGGGCTGGGCAGCGAGTCGTGTGAAGTTCACGCCGGTGGAGGGCGCGGCGTCGCTCCTCACGCCGGCGTTTCTCGATTACCTCGTGGACCTGCACGACCGCTTCACGCAGCGCATCGCCGAGCTGCTGGCCCGGCGCGCCGAGGCGCTGGCCCGAGCGCACACGCAAGGCGCGCTGCCCGCGCATCCGCCCGCCAGCGCCGCGAGGACCGGTAACTGGAAAGTCCCGCCCGTGCCCGCCGACCTCCTGAGGCCTGGCATCGAGATCTCGGGGCCGTGCTCGATCACCTCGATGTTCATCAACGCGCTCAATCCCGGACCGGAGGGCGAGCGGGCCGAGGGTGATCTGGACGACGACGAGGACTCGGGCGGGCATCGGCTCGTCGACACCGTGCGGGCCGCTCACAATCGTGTGGCCGCCGTCCAGCGTGAGCTCTATTACGTCGACAGCGAGCGGCAGAAGGAATACCGCGTGGCCGAGGGCGAGCTGCCCTTCTTCATGCATCGCGAGCGCGGCATCCATCTGGTGGAGCCGGACGTGACGGTGGATGGTACGGCCGTCAATGCGGCCCTCCTCGGCACGGCGCTGACGCTGTTCCACGCCGGCCGCGCCCAGGCCGAGCGCGGCCAGGGCATCTACTTCTATCTCCCCAAGCTCGAGTTCGCGCCGGAGGCGCGGTTGTATCGCGGTGTCTTCGATCGCAGTCGCGAGCTGCTGCCCTGGCTCCGCCAGGCGACCATCCGCGCCATCGTCCTAGTGGAAGCCCTGCCCTGCGTCTACGAGATGGAGGAGATGCTCTACGAGCTGGGGCCGTACGCGGCCGGGCTCAACGCGGCCCGCTGGGATCTCAAGGCCAGCATCTTCGAGTACGTGATGGCCGATCCCAAGGCGGTCTGGCCCGATCGGTTCGGCGTCGACATCAAGACGACGCCCTTCTTGAGCGACATCTTCCGCCGCCTCGTGGCCATCTCGCTCAAGCGCGGAGCCGCACCCATCGGTGGCATGGCGACCGCGTTGCCGAGTCCCGATCCCGAGGTGAATCGCGTGGCCGGCGAGGCAATCCGCGCCGACAAGGAGTGGGAAGCGCGCCACGGCTTCCTTCGCGGCTGGGTCGCTCACATCTTTCACATGAAGACGGCCGCCGATCCCTTCAAGACGCTGCTCGCCTCGGGCTGGCGGCCCACGCCCGACATGGCCAAGCCGGACAACTATCCCGTGCGCGTCGAAGTGCCGGAGGGCCCCATCACGCTCGAGGGCACGCGCCGCAACTGCCGGATGGTGATCGAGTACGTCGAAGGCTGGCTGAACGGCCGCGGCGCCAAGGGCATCGACAGCCTCGAGGGCAAGCCGGGCATTCATCCCGCGCTCATGGAAGACCTCGCCACCGGCCGCATGTCGGTCGCCCAGATCGCGCAGCGCATCCGCCACCAGGTGCGCACGACCGACGGTACCGGCACCGCCCACGATTTCGCGCTGGTCAAGCGGCTGCTCGGCGAGGAGCTGGACGACGTCCTCAAGCGGCGCCCCGCTGATCCGACCGTACGGGAACGCTACCGGAAATCGGTCAAGATCACGACGCGCTGGATCAAGAACTACGTGGATCTGGACTTCCGAAGCCTGGCGAGTTACACACGCAGCGATCTCGAGGCGATTGCGGCGGCGAGCGACGCGTTCTAGGGCTGCGCCGTCACGCGCCAGGCTGACCGACGCGCTCTGATCATCAACTTGGGGGGACCCGTTCCGCTTCCCCCCAAACCCCCCTCTTCGCGTTGCGCGCGACCACCCGTGGATTCACGGAAACCGGTAGCGACTGATGTGCAAGTGCACCCCGTGGCTCGACGTCGGCTCGATCGTCACCTCGCCGGTGCCGCGCAGCAATGTCACGCTTCCCCGGTCACAGGCGGCGATGAGCGCGTCGAAATCCTCGGCGACCAGCGACAGCGCCACCATCCCCTCGCTGCCGCCGACCTCCTCGGCGGGCACGACGAGGAGTGCGCCCTGACCGACCGTCAGCATCGTCCGCGGTCCGCCGTTCATGGCCATCTCGGGCCAGGCGAAGAGCGACTGGAACACACCCACCGTCTGCTTCGGCTCGCGGGCGCCGATGACGAGACGCTTGAGGTGAAGCGGCGCCGACGGCGCCGACTCCACGTGACGATCGGGAGTCGCCAGCTCGACGAGCACGCCGGCACACGCCTTCGGATGCAGGAAGGCGATCCGTCCGGCGAGGCCGCGCCGCGGAGCGGTGTCGATCAGCGGGACCCCTCGACGGTGGAGATCGACGAGCTCGGCATCCACGTTCGGCGTGTCGAGGCAGAAGTGGTGAAGGCCCTCCCCGCGCTTGGCCAGGAAGCGCCCGACGCCGTTGTCGGGATCGAGCGGCTCCAGCAGCTCGATCTCGGTATCGCCGGCGCCCAGCAGCGCCGCGCGCACGCCCTGGTCGGCGATCTCCGCTTCGCGCAGCAGAGGCAGCCCCAGCGTGCCCCGATAGAAGGCATAGGCGTCCCGCAGTCGTTTCACCACGATGCCGACGTGATGAATCCCGAGCACCACGGCCGAATCCTCCTCTAGCGAATGAATGCCGCGGCCCGCCGAGCGCGGGCGTCGCGGATGCGCACGCGGTGATTCGGCAACAGCGTGCGCGGCAGTCGATGCGGTGGGAAGTATCGCAGATCGAGGGTCTCGTCGCACGTGGTCAATGTGCCGGACGTCACCCGGCACTCGAAGCACGTGCTGACGTAGTGCCAGACGTGACCGGTGGGATAGCGAACCACCTGAAGCGCCGGATCGGAGTAGACGCCGATCAGGCGCCGCACGGTGACGTCGAGACCGGTCTCCTCGTGCACCTCACGGCGCACGGCGTCGGCCAGCGACTCGCCGATCTCGACGGAGCCGCCGGGCAGGCCCCACTGGCCGCCGTCGGAGCGCTGCTGGAGCAGGAGGCGGCCGCGGCGGTCGAAGATCACGGCGGAGACGCTGGGGCGCACGCCCAGCGCGTAGGCGATGTCGGACTCGAGCGTGATCACGAGCCGGCGGTGAAGAGGCGCCCGAACTCGTTCCAGGGCATGGGCGCGGTGGCCGCCACGCCGGCGTTCTCCTCCACGTGAGCGATCGTCTTCATGCCGACCAGCGCCGTGCCGACGCCCGGCGTCGATCGTACGAACTGGAGGGCGCGCTGCGCGTCGGTCTCGAGACCGGGTAGGAACTCGGCGAGCATCGGAGGCAGGTTGTGCGTGAGCTGCCCCTGGTGGACCGACGCCGACGCCATCACGTACACGCCGAGGCGGCGGGCCGCCTCCAGCGCGGGCACGGTGTCCTTCCCCACCCGCTGATTCGCGCGCGTGAAAGCCTCGGTCATGCCGAGATTGTAGGGAAGCTGGACCACCTTGAAGTGATGGCGGTCGCCGGCCACGGCGCGAGCGGCGCCCACCACCTCTTCGAGCGAGAGGTAGTCGGGCTCCGTCGGCGCTTGACGATATCCGTTCCAGGTCGCCGTCCCGTAGCAGCCGATCTTCCCCTCCCCCACCTGCTGCTCCAGCATCGTGAAGGCGTCGCGCAACCGCTCGAGCAAGAGCGGCCGCTCGATCTCGTCCAACTGACTCTCGGGATTGTGGACGTAGTAGATATCGATGGTCGCCACGCCGAGATTCTGCCGACTGCGCTCGATCTGGTCGGCGAGATAGCGCGGAGTCATGCAGTGGACGCCGCCAACGACGTCGTCGGGCTGCACGATGCCCGGACGCAGATAGGTCTCCGTGAAATACGCGCGCGGATCCAGGGCGGTGTCGGCGTCAAGCGGGATGTAGCCACCCTTGGTGGCGACGACGACCTCGTCGCGGCGAAGCTCGTCCCGCTTGACGAGATCGGCGAGCACGGCGCCGATCACACGCTCGCTGCGCTGATGGCGATAGTTCACCGCGGTGTCGATGACGTTGAGCCCGCGCTCGAGCGCGTGGCCGAGGGCGCGGCGGTACAGGTCGTCGGTGACCGCGTCCTCGCGCCCCAGATAGGTGCCCAGGCCCAGGCTCGACAGATGACCGAGCGGCTCGAGGCGCCGGTAGTGATCGGCGGAGAGCGTGGGCGCGAATCTCCCGGCGTAGCGGGCCGTGCCTTCAGTGGTCGCGCGTCCGTCGATCATCGGGTCACACCTTCACACCGCCGCGCCGGAACCAGCCCGGTGGACATGACTCCATGACTAGGGCGCGATCCGGAACGAGTAGCGGCCGGTCACGACGTGACCGTCCGTCGACAACACGCGCCACTCCAGCCGCCACTGGCCCGGCCCGAGGGCAGGCGCGCTGGCGTTCAGGCGGTCGGCGGGGCCGTCGGCACGAACCGCCACCCGCCGCGTCTCACCGCGCATATCCACCAGGCGAATGGTGGAGAGCTGCTTCTCGACGCGGTTGTTGAACCGGAGCGTGATCTCGGTCGGAGGCGCGGGCAGGACCTCGTCGGCGGCGGGCGAGGCTTCCAGCAGCAGGGAGTGAGCGGCGACGACTGCCGGCGCCAGGGCGAGCCCGGCGCCAGCGAGCGCGGCGACGAGTACGTTCAACGCCAGTCGTCGAGGACCAGGTGGGTCGAGTCCTCGTAGTCCTCCTGCTTGCCGCGCTGCATGCGGACCATGGTGAAGTCGACCTGGTAGCCCCATTTGATGAGCGTGCTGTAGGCCGCCCAGTAGCGAGTGTAAACGGGGAGGATCAGGCGCTGCACCCCGGCCTCGGCGGCCACCTCCTCGAGGGCGGCCAGCGACTGTTCGAGGTTCTCCACCCGCTTGTGCTGGGGATCGAGCGCGAGGAATTTCACGTAGAGCGCGCCCGCCGGCGCTTCGCTCACGCCGGGCGTGTGATAGACGGCGAAGCCGAGGAGATCGCGCCCGCGCTCGAACAGGAGCGTGTCGCCCAAGGCGAGGCCGTCCACGATCTCCACTTCCTTGGCGAGATCGAGCCCGCGGCACACCGCATTCGTGATCTTGTGAAAGCGGGCCAGGGCCGCCTTCTTCTTCGTCTCTTCGAGGCTCGAGAACCGACGGACCGTGAGTCCCGCCTTCGACGGACGCGCCGGAGAGCTGCGGCCGTCGCGCCGATCGAGCAGCCGGCTGGTGATGGCGACCAAGCCCTTGGGCCGGTAGCCGAACTTCGAGTAGAGGAGCAGGTGCTTGGGGCTGGTCGGATACGTGACCATGCCCTGCAGCGCGACCTTGTTCTCGTCGAAGAATTCCTCGACCGCCTGGATGAGCTGCTGGCCGATCTTCTGGTTCTGATAGTTGGTGAGAACGGCGACGGGGCCCAGGATCCCGACGGCGCCCCAGGTCACGGCCAGCGTGGCCCCCACGATCTTCGACTGGTCCTCTTCGGCCACGAAGCAGCCCCACGGCTCCATGAGCCAGCGGTGGTGCACGTACTGGGCGCCGCCGAACGGCTGGCGGGGACGAGTGCCGAGCTGCCGCTCCAGAAAATCGGTGAAGGTCTGCTCGATGACGTCGCGAGCCTTGGCGAGATCACCCTTGCGGACCCGGCGAATCTGAACCTTGGTCGAGCGGCCTTGAGAATCGATCCCGACGCGGTCGACTGCCGCCCTCACGCGGACACGCCCGCTAGATCTTCCAGCAGGGTGATGACGGCCGAGTGATCGAGTCCGCCCCGTCCCTTGACCCGCAGGGCATTGAAGAGCTCCTGGACCACGGCCGTGGCCGGCACGGGCACGCCGAGCGCGTGGGCGGATTCCATGATGAGCCCGAGGTCCTTGAAGTGGAGATCGA
>WNEY01000252.1_pt1 | contig 30722 bp, 26 predicted proteins | sample 5400531 | NCBI WGS metagenome assembly WNEY01 (sample SAMN13153338, study PRJNA577476) | soil metagenome | isolation source: 200 cm saprolite under Douglas fir tree site 1 | place: USA:California | collected 2015-04-18
GTCGCTGCACGCGCGCCGTGGCCGTGTGGTCGACCACCGCGGTGCACCGTACCAAACGATGACGAAAAGTACAATGTCCTCAATTCAGATCACGTGCGAAACGCGAGTAAAAGAAGCGATCTGACAAAGTCGAATTAGGGATTCGGGATTAGGGATTCGGGATTAGGACTCGGGATTCGCAATTCGCGATTCGACACCCGAAAGGGCCGGCGGGCCACCGCCGGCCCTTTGTTGTTTGACGTGTGCAAATTGTCGCAGCCAATCCCCAATCCCTACTCCCGACAGGAACAGGAACGCCAGCCCGGCCCGTAGCGTATTCACAGGCAGGAGCGCATAATCGGCGTCTCCCCCGTGTCACTGCAGCCCGGTGCCCGTCTGGGGCCGTACGAGATCGTCGCCCTCCTCGGCCGGGGAGGCATGGGCGATGTGTATCGCGCGATCGACACGCGCGTCGCGCGGACCGTGGCGGTCAAGGTCCTGCCGCCAGAGGCCGCGGCGCACCCCGATCGCCGCCAGCGGTTCGAGCGCGAAGCGCGCGCGGTCGCGCGGCTGAATCATCCCCACATCTGCGCGCTGTACGACGTCGGCCGGCAGGACGACCTCGAGTTCCTGGTGATGGAGTACCTGGACGGCGAGACGCTTGCGGCGCGGCTGACGCGCGGGGCGCTGCCGCTCGACGAGGCCCTCAAGCACGCGTCCGCGCTGGCGCAGGCGCTCGCGCGCGCGCATCGCGAAGGCATCACGCACCGCGATCTGAAGCCGAGCAACGTCATGCTCACCGAGTCGGGCGTCAAGCTCCTCGACTTCGGGCTCGCCAAGCTGCGCGAGCGCGAGGAGACCGGGGTGCCGGCCTCTCCCCTCGACGAGCAGTCGACCGGCGAGGCGCTCAGCCCCGAGGGCACGCTGGTCGGCACCATCGCGTACATGTCGCCGGAGCAGCTCGAAGGGCGCCCCGTCGACGCGCGGACCGACATCTACGCGCTCGGCCTGATCGTCTACGAGATGATCACGGGGCATCGCGCGTTCGCCAAGGGCAGCCAGGCGGGGCTGATCGCTTCGATCCTCATGGAGGATCCGCCGGCGATGACCGCCTTGCAGCCGAAGACGCCGCCGTCGATCGAGCGGCTCGTGCTCACGGCGCTCGCCAAGGATCCGGACAAGCGGTGGCAGGACGCCGGCGATTTCGCGCGCGAAATCGTGTGGGCCGCGACCGGATCACACACGACCACGGTCGACGACGCGCGGAGGTCGAGTGGGCCGCCATTGCCGCCATGGACGCTTCCGGTCACCGCCGCCGCCCTCATCCTCGCCGCGATCGGCACGTCGGCCGTGATCTGGAACCGCTCACGCAATCCGCAATCCGCAATCCGCAATCTGGTGATCCTTCCCTGCCGCGCGGGCGGCGATCCGAGGACAGAGGCCTACTGCGACGGTCTGACCGACACACTGAGCGCCAGGATCACTCCGCTCGCCGTCGCGCGGGGCCTGCAGGTGACCTCCACGCTCGAGGTCCGGCAGCGGGGCGTGCGCGACGCCAGCCAGGCCCGCCGAGAATTCGGGGCGACGCTGATTCTCGACGGCAGCATGGTGAGCGCGGCCGGCGCGCTGCGCGCCAACTACGTGCTCGTCGACGCGACCACGCTCCGCCAGGTCGACGCGGTGTCTGCGACAACCCCCGCCGGCGATCCGTTCGCGCTGCAGGATCGGATTGCCATCTGGGCGGCCGGCGTGCTCGACTTGAAGCTGAACGCCGACGAGCGGCAAGCGCTCACGGCCAGCGCGACCAGGACGCCCGGCGCGCTCGAGCTGTACCTCCAGGGCCGCGGGTATCTGCTCGAATTCGAGAAGCCGGGCAACATCGACCGTGCGATCGAGGCCTTCAACGGCGCCACCGCGCTCGATGCGGGCTACGCGCAGGCGCACGCCGGGCTCGGCGGCGCGTTCTGGCGCAAGTACGAAGCCTCACAAGATGCGAGCTGGGTCGAGCAGGCGCGCGCGGCGTGCGCGCAGGCGCTGGCGCTGGATCGGCAGCTGCCCGCATCGCACGTCTGCGCCGGCACCATCGCGCTCGGCACCGGCCAGTTCGCGGCTTCCGTCGAGGAGTTCCAGAGCGCCGTCGACCGTCAGCCCACAGACGACGAGGCAACGCTCGGTCTTGCCCGCGCGCAGGCGCGAAGCGGCGCGGTCGGCGAGGCGGAACAGACCTACAGGCGCGCGATCGCGCTGCGGCCGCAGTACTGGGCGACGCACCTGTGGCTCGGCACGTTCTACCGCGAGCAGGGTCGCTACGCCGAGGCGGTGCAGCGATACGAGCTGGCGCTCGCCCTGACGCCGGACAACGCGCGCGTGTACTACATCCTCGGCGGATTGTACGGATCGATCGGGCGGTACGACGATGCGATCGCCGCGTGCCGGAAGTCGGCGGAGCTCGTGCCGAGCTGGGATGCGTATTCCAACTGGGGCATGACGCTGTTCCGGATGCGCCGGCTGGACGAGGCGGTCGCCCGCCTGGAGGTCGCCCGGCGCATCGGGCCCGAGCACTATCGGCCCGTTGGCAATCTCGCGCGCGCCTACTACTATTCCGGCAGACGCGGCGAGGCGCTCGCGCTCTACAGGCGCGCCATCGAGCTGGGCGAGCGGACCCTGGCGGTCAACCCGCGCGACGTCGACGCGCGCGTCAGCGTGGCCGGTTTCCACGCGAAGTCCGGCGACCGGCGCAGCGCAATCGATCACGTCGGCCGGCTGCCGCCCGACCTTGGCGATCCGCACGTGCTGCTGTTCGGATCGTTTGTTTTCATCGACCTCGGCGATCGCGACGCGGCGTTTGCGTGGCTGGAGCGCGCGGTCCGGCGCGGTCTGGCAGCAAACGAGCTGCGCGAGTGGATCGATCTGGATCCGTTGAAGACCGACGCGCGCTTCAATGCGCTGGTGACGAAGTAAATGTGTGAACAGGAGGAGAGCCATGGCTGACACGATCCCCAGCCTGTCGGCGGGGCCGAAGTTGTCGCCTGTTGAAAAAGGCGTCCACATCCTGCGGCTGTCCATCTACGGAGGCGAGAGCGGAGCGCCGCCGCCGGACAGCGCGGTCGTTGACGTCACCAAACAGATCGGTCCTCCGAAGCCGACCGATATCGTCGTCTTCGACCATCAGCCGTGGCACTTCGCCGGCGGGGCGCTCAAATCCCACCCGCAAGTGCACGTCGATCATCCCGAAACGATTCTTCAGCTGTCGATCTCGCGGGGCGAGAAGGCCGTCTGGTGGAGCGAGGAACACTTCACGATCACCGACATCGACTACTCGCACCACTCAACGCGGGTCGCCGGAGCGCCGAAAAATCCTTTCAGCGCGCCGTTCGAAACGGTCCCGGTAGACGATGGCAAGGGCAAGACGATTTTCGTGTCGCGCTCGACAGTGCCGGTGGCGCAGTCCGAGGGACAGATGTACAAGATCAAGTTCAACATCGGCGGCGAGAACATCGACCCCGACATGTCCTGCGGCGGATAGTCGGAAAGGCGCGACGCGCGCGCTGGGCGGGCCTTGGATGTAGGGCGACCCTTTCAGGGTCGCCTTCGATCCTCCAACGCCATCGAGCGGCTACGAAGCGGGGACGACGGCGATGACTTCAATCTCGAGCATCAGCTCCGGACGCGCGAGGTGCACGACCTGCACGAGCGTGCTCGCGGGCGTCGTCTCCCCGAAATAGCGGGCGCGGACCTCGCGGACAGCCGGCGCCTTGTCCATGTCGGTGATGTAGGTGTTCATCTTGACGACGTCGGAGAACTTCGCGCCTGCCGCGGCGAGCGCCGCCTGCAGGTTCTTGAACACCTGCTCGGCCTGCGCTTTCATGTCGCCGGCGCCGACGATCGCGCCGTCCTTGTCGAACGCGATCTGGCCGGAGATGTAGATTGTCTTCACCGGGCCGGTGACTTCGACGATGTGCGTGTAGCCTGTTGGCTTCGACAAGGTCGGCGGATTGCTGCGTTTCACTTGCTGCGCGCGCGCCTGCGCGAACGCAACGATGGGCAACAGAATGAATAGCGACGTCAGCATCACACGCATGACGATCTCCCCGCTCGCCTGAAAGGCTCGCGCTCCTTTTTCCCTGCCCGCCCTACCTGCCCTACCTGCCCTACCTGCCCTACCCGCCCCACCTGCCCTACCTGCCCTGTCTGCCGCCCCCACCCTGCCTGCCCTTTTTCGGCGGCTTGGGCGGCGGACCCGGACGGTACTCGAGAATCACATTGCTGACTACTGCAATCGGCCGGCCGGGCTGTGAGTAGGTCGCGGCGCCGTCCATTCGCTCGACCGACACCTTTTCGCCGAGCAGACTGACCTGCGCCTCGCCTTCGGGAACCTCGATCGTGACCGACTCGGTGCCGGTCGGCGCGACCGCTTTCACGCCGCCGGGGCCCGCGCCGCCGCCGACGCGGTCGATGAGGTCGGCGGCCGTACGAAACTCGCTCTGCACCGCCGCCCGGCTGATCAACGTGTTGTCCATCGTCAGGACGCCAATCGTCGCGGTGTAACGCGTGTACGCGCGACGGGACTTCACCTGCTCCTCCGAGTAAGTGTGCAGGTTGTGGAGATCAAAGGACAACGTCGCCGGACCTTTGTGCGGCGGAATCTGGATCAGCACGCCGCCGGCGGGATCCCGTCCGGCCATGACTTCGCAGAAGCCCAGCCGGGTTTTCACGCCGACGCCCAGCGGCGCCGGACACGTCATGTCGGGAGGGCCCTTCTTCGGTTCCGCAACGGGAGGCGCAACCGGCTTGCGCGCCGGCCTTCGGGTTTGCGCCGAGAGCGGCACGGCCAGAAGCAGTACGAACGCGATCGCACAGCGCATACGTTCAGTTTAGCGCACGAACGCGCATCGCGGACCTGCCCCGCATCCGCTCGATCGAGTACAGCGCGCTAGGGCGAGGCTCGGGCAGTGCTCGCTTCGGCGTCGCAGCAAAGGTCGTCGCGTCTTCAACGTTTTCGGGTCTGCGTTTTGCAGATTCGCGTAGAAGCCCTTGGGCGAGGGTCCTTCGCTCGGCTGACCAGCCTCCGCCAGGGCCTCGGCTCCCACGGCTACACGGTCAGCACGAACGGTCGCGCTGGAGCGGATTCTGGAACACCGCCGTCGCCATCAATCCCAAGCCGAGGCTCACCGGCCATGAGATCGCGCCAAACGGATATTGTTTTGCTCGGCGCTGAACGGCAGACCAGAGCGCTCCTTCGCGCGCAACTGATCGAAGAAGGACTCGACGTGCTGGCGACAGACACCTGGCCCATGATGCGCCAGTATTTGCGACCGGGAGGCAAGCCTCGGCTCGCGATCGTCGATTTGCAGGGGCTCCCTGACCCCGAGCGCGTGTTAAGCGATCTGAGAGTATTGATGAAGCCGAATCGCGTCCTGGTCCTGACAGCGATAGATACGGTATCGCCGGACGCGATCGACCGGCTTGGGTTCCGCGTGCTGAAGCGGCCTGTCTCTATCGGTGACGTTCTCAATGCGGCGGCCCGCGCGCTCCAGGAACAAAAGACGGAGCACCAGGCCCGGCCTAGTGACTCGTGACCGTCCCGTGTTTCAAATTCGCGTCGAAGAAGTCCTCGACGCGGTGCCACGCGTCGCGCAGCACGTGATCGCGCGTGAAGTAGTGGAATTCGCCCGGGTACGTCATGAACGTGACGAGGTCGTTCTTTCCCTTTTTCAACAGCTCATCGATGAGCCGCACCGAATGCAGGTACGGCACGTTCACGTCAGACGTTCCGTGCAGGACGAGCAGCGGGCGCGCGAGCCGGTCCACGTGAGACAACGGTGAGGCCTGTGCGTACACCTTCGGATTCTGTTCCGGCGTGCCGATGCGGCTCACCGTCCAGCCGCCGTGGTACGGATCCTCGTAATACATCGCGTAGTCGACGACGCCGGCGACATCGACGGCGGCGCGATAGAGCGTCGGCTGATCGGTGACGGCGATGAGCGTGAAGAACCCGCCGTAGCTCAGACCCCAGACGCCCAGCCGCTCGCTGTCGACGTACGGCAGCGTCTTCAGATAGTGCGCCGCCATCCAGGCGTCCTTCGCGTCGTTGCCGCCGACGTCCATGTACACGCCTTGCCGCCACGCCTTGCCGTACCCGATGCTGCCCCGATAATCGGGCGCGAAGACCACGTAGCCCTTCTGCAACAGGTACTGGTGGAAGCTGTAATAAACGGCGTAGTTCCGCTGCACGTGCCAGCCGTCGTAGTTCTGATTGACGCCGTCACCGTGGATCCACACGACGGCCGGATGCTTCTTCGATCGATCGAGGTTTCTCGGCACGAAGAGCCATCCCGGTACCGGCTGGCCGTCAGGCCCGGGATAGTGCACGAACTCGGGCTCGACGAACATGGCGGGGTCGATCGTGTTCGGCATCGATTCCGAGAGACGCACACCGACTCCCGTCGCCGTGTCGATCGCGACGAGATCGGCGGAGCTGTGCGGATCGGTGTGCTGAAAAACGAGATGCTTGTCGTCAGGCGACCAGACCGGCGCGGTGTCTGTCCCCCGCCCGCTGGTGATCATCGTCACCCTCGGGTGAGCGGCATCGCGCCCGATCATGGCGATGCCGAGGTGGCGATCGCCGGGATGATCCGGCTCGTTCGCATCGAACGCGATCCGCGCGCTGTCATGCGACCACTGCGGGCGCCACGCTTCAAAGCGCCCCTTCGTAATCTGAATCGCGGCGCCGCCAGCCGACGGCACGACGTAGATGTGATCCCATCCGTCGCGATCGCTGACGAAGGCAATCCACTTGCCGTCGGGAGACGGCTGCGCGTTCGGATCGGCTCCGCCGGGGATGCTCCAGAATTTCGAGTCGAACTCCTCGTACATTGTCTTCGGTTCGGCGCCGGCGATATCGAAGACGGAAATCGTACGCCGCTTGTAATCGCCCGACTGGCGATCGACGAGGACGTGGCGGGCGTCGAGCCACCGGCGTCCACCGAATCCGCCCAAGATGCCGAGCGACGTCGGCGCGCCGCCACTCGCCGCAACGGCGCTCGTCTCGCCAGGCACGTTCTCGGTGATCGTGTAGATGATTTTCGATCCCGAGTAGGCGGGTGTCTGCTCATGGCGGATCGGCGGCATCGCGTCGTTGAAAAGGAGCGTCTGGCCGTCGGGCGACCAGCTCACGCCCCCGATCGCATGATTATCGGCGCGCAGCACGAGCGTCTCGCGGCCGTCCGCGAGCGTCCGAACGACGAGCTCGGCGCCCGCGCCTCCGCGGCCGCGGCCCCCGCGACCGCCGGCGGCCGATTCAGTCGGCGGCGGCGCACCGGCGACGGCGCGCACGAACGCCACGCGCGTGCCGTCGGGCGATGGAGTCATCCCGGTTTCCACCTGCGGCGTTGTCCACACCGTGCGCGCGTCGCCGCCGGTGGAGGGCACCTGCCAGAGGTCGCCCTGCCGGGGGAAATAGAGGCGCTGGGAATCGGCGCTCCAGAACAGGCCGCCGGTGAGGCCGTCTGCGAAGCGCGTCACGGCGCGCGTTCGCGCCTGCGCCGGCGCCGTGCCGTCGACATCGGCGACGGAGATGTTGGCGATGCCGGCCCGCTCCGACAGGAACGCGACCCGGCGGCCGTCAGGCGACCAGACCGGGTTCGACGGATGGCGGATGTCGACCAGTTGCTCGATCGTCAGCCGGGCAGCCCGCTGCGGCTGCGCCGCCTGCGCGACGAATAGCGTGACGCCGAGCAGCAACACGAGGGTGACGCCTAAGAAGGACTTCATACCGGGCAGTATAAATCCAACTTTCCGAACCACGGGTCGAAAGGCTCGAAAATCGTGCGAAAAGCCGGTGAAAGAGGGGGGACGCCTTTGGTAGAGTGCTTCACGCGCGGGAACAGGTTTTCTTTCCAGTGTGGCTGAGGGACCGGCCCGAGGACGCCACGTCAACCCAAAATCGATCAGGAGGATGCATGAAAATGATTTTGCGGTTCTTTGTGGCGCTGATCGCGGTGGCGTTCGGCGCGACCGCGACCGCCCAGGTGCAGACCGGAAGCATTCTGGTGAAGGCGTTGGATCAGCAGGGGGCCGTCGTCCCTGGCGTCACGATCACGATCAGCAGCCCGGTGCTCGTCGCCGGCTCGATGACCGGCATCAGCGACGCAGGCGGCGTCTACCGGTTCCCATCGCTGGTGCCCGGCACTTACATCGTGAAGGTGGAGCTCTCGGGCTTCCAGACCGTCAACCGCGAAAACATCGTCGTCCTCGTGGGGCAGACGACGCCGGTGGATTTCTCGATGAAGGTCGCGACGCTCGCCGAAAACATCACCGTGACGGGCGCTTCGCCGACCATCGACACGACGAGCGCGAACGTCAACGTCAACCTGAGCGAGCAGTTGATTCAGGGCACGCCGGGGGGCCGCGACATCTGGGCGCTCGTCGAGGCCAAGGTGCCGGGTCTCGTGATCAGCCGGCCCGACGTCGGCGGCACGTCGGGCGGGCTGCAGGGCACCTTCAGCGCGCGCGGCACGGCGAGCGCGCAGAACACGTCGTTTCTGAACGGCGTCAACGTGGGCGATCCGGCGGCCATCGGCGCCGCCGGCTTCTACTACGACTTCGACGCGTTCGACGACATCCAGGTGTCGACCGGCGCGCACGACATCACCGTGCCGACCTCCGGCGTGTTCCTGAACATGATCACGAAGACGGGCGGCAACAGGTGGAGCGGCGCCACCACGTTCACGTGGACGGGCCAGCAGCTGCAGGGACGCAACGACACCGACTCGACCCTTCAGAAGTACGGCTTTCGGCCGAACGGCAACACGTCCGATTTCGTATCGGACATCAACGTGACGGCCGGCGGCCCGCTCGTCCAGAACAAGGTGCGGTTCTTCGGATCGTTCCGCGACTGGCGCGTGCACCAGAACGTGCCGGTGCAGAACTCGCAGAGCGTGCTCGACCAGACCAACATCACGTCCGGTCTCGGCAACTTCACGTGGCAGGCGAATCAGAACAACAGAATCACCGGCTTCTACTCGCGCCAGCGGTACAGCAAGCCGAACCGGCTGCTGAACAGCGCGACGATCACAGTGCCGGACTCGACCGTGGACGAGGAGGACATGTTCGATCTGGCGCAGGGTCTGTGGAATTCGGTCCTCGGCAAGAATTTCTTCGTCGATGCACGGATCGGCCTGAACAAGATTCTGTTCCCGACCTATTTCAACGGCGGCAGTCAGCAGTCGGTGACGGACAACGCAACGGGGATCATCTACGGCAACAATCGGACGGAAGTGATCCGCAACCGCGATCGTTATCAGTCGAACGCAACGGGTCAGTACTACGTCGACCAGGCGCTGGGCGGCCGCCACGAGTTCAAGTTCGGGTTCGATTACTCGCATGCGGTCACGCGCAACCAGACGCACCGCGTCGACGACGTCGATCCGCGCTACGACAGCTCCGGTGGACGGGCCACGGTTGAATTGTTCGCGACGCCGCAGAACGACGCGACGGCGTTGAACGTGTTGGCCTTGTTCGCGCAGGACAGCTACAGCGTACGGCGCTTCACGGTGACCGGCGGCGTCCGGTTCGAGCAGCTCGAAGGTTACCTGCCGTCGCAGTCCAGCCCGCCATCGCGCTTCGCCGCAGCGGCCATCGGCGGCTTCGCGGCGCAGCCGCGCAGCTATGACGAGATCCGCAACGTGGTGAAGTGGAACACGGCGGGTCCGCGCATCAGCGCGGTATACGACCTGAGCGGCGACGGCAGAACGGCCGCCAAAGCTTCTGCCGGCAGGTACTATTACATCCTGTCGACCGGCGGCGGCGGCGTCAGCAACGTCAACGCGAACTCCAACTACAGCGAGCTGTACACGTGGAACGACGTGAACGGGGATCGCAAGTTCCAGCTCGGCGAGCAGAGCGGCACGCCGGTGGTCACTTCCGTGTTCAACCCGGCGACGGGCGAAATCCTGACTTCGATCAATCCGAACTTCAGCCGGCCGTACACCGACGAGTACAGCCTTGGATTGGATCGAGAGCTGATGCCGAACCTGAAGCTGAGTGCCGTGTATACGTATCGCCGCGAGAAAAACACGCAGGCGTCCGCCAACCCGGACAACCCCTATGCAACGACGCTGACAACGGCCGTCGATCCGGGCCCCGACGGCTTTCTCGGCACCGCTGACGACGGCACGTACGGCTTCTATCAGCGCATCTCGGCGGCGAACCGCACTCTCATCACCAACGATCCGCAGGTGCTTCAGAGCTACAAAGGCCTGGAAATCACCGTGACCAAGCGCTTCACGAACCGGTGGCAGATGCTGGCCGGATACACGCGCTCCAACAACATGATCGAGAACGTCAGCGTCGACCTCTCGCCGAACTTGCTGATCAACATGGATGGTCCAATCACACCGGACGCCGCCGTGAACGGATTCACCCGATGCAGCGGCTGCGGCGCCTCGAATGCCGACAAGCCGAACCAGTTCAAGCTGACGGGGATGTACATCCTGCCGTGGCAGGACGTGATCGTCAGCGGCAACTACAGCGGCGTGAGCGGCCCGGCGGCCACGCGCCAGATCACCCGCGCGCTCGCGATCGGCGGCAGCCAGACGATCAACCTCGAGCCGCTTGGCAGCCGTCGCCTCGACTTCCAGAACAGGATCGATCTGCGGATTGGCAAGATGTTCAACTTCTCGAAGAGCCGGACGCTCGAAGCGACGCTCGATTTGGACAACCTGACCAACTCGAACTGGGTGTGGCAGGTGCGGTCGTTGACCCCGGCCACCTCGTTCCTCGATCCGTCCACCGGCACCAGACAAACGCTGACGCAATTCCTGTCGCCGTCGGCGATCCTCCCGCCGCGGACGGTGGTGGTCAGGGCGGCGTATCGATTCTGACACAGTTGCAAACCACGAAGACACGAAGGTCCACGAAGATCACGAAGAAAGCCAACCTTCTCTTCTTCGTGCTACTTCCTGTTTTTCGTGCCTTCGTGGTCCCGGCACACGATGTCGCGCTCGCGGTGGAACAATGGCTGATGGCTGGAGATCAGTCGTCGCCCACGCATGCGTAGCCGGCCGACTCGCGCACGCCGGGCACGGCGCTCCGCAGCTTGATCAACTCCAGAAACTCCATTCGCGTCCGCGCGTTGTTGCGGAACGCGCCGTGCATCGCGCTCGTCACGGCAAAGGAGTTCTGCTTCTCGACGCCGCGCATCGACATGCACAGATGCGTCGCTTCCACGACGACCGCGACGCCGATCGGCTTGATCTTGTCGCGGACGACGTCGGCGATCTGGTTCGTCAGACGCTCCTGCACCTGGAGCCGGCGCGCGAAGACGTCGACGAGCCGCGGGATCTTGCTCAGGCCGATCACTCTGGTGCTCGGGATGTACGCGACGTGGCACTTGCCGAAGAACGGCAGCAGGTGGTGCTCGCAGAGGCTGTAGAAGTCGATGTCCTTGACGATCACCATCTCGCTATAATCGACCGTGAACAGCGCGTTGTTCAGCACGCGATCGATGTCTGCGTCGTACCCGCTGGTCAGAAATCGATACGCTTTCTCGACGCGCTTCGGCGTGTCGCGCAGACCTTCGCGGTCCGGGTCCTCGCCGAGGTCCGCCAGCAGCTTCCTGATTAGATCCTGCATCGCTCTATTCTATATCCCGCTGCTGACGGCGCAGTCCGCCGACGCGCTGTACGCGGACCGCGCGAACCTGGCCAGCGCGCGGCGCGCCGCCGAGATCTGGGCCGCTGCGCTGAGCGCCGATCCGCAGAATTTCGGCGCGGCGTGGAAGCTCGCGCGCGCCGATTACTGGCTCGGCGGCCACGTGCCGGAGCGCGAGCGGCGCGCGGCGCTCGAACAGGGGATCGACGCCGGGCGCAAGGCGGTGGCGGCGCAACCGAATCGTCCCGAAGGGCACTTCTGGCTCGCGGCGAACATGGGCGCGCTCGCCGAGTCGTTCGGCATGCAGGGCCTGAAGTATCGCAAGCCGATCAAAGAAGAACTGGAAACCGTGCTGCGCCTCGACCCGGCGTTCCTGGACGGCTCCGCCGACCGCGCGCTGGGCCGTTGGTACTTCAGGGTGCCATGGCTGTTCGGCGGCAGGAGCAAGCAGGCTGAAGATCACCTGCGGGCGTCGTTGAAGTACAACCCGAACAGCACCGCGTCGCATTTCTTCCTCGCGGAGCTGCTGCTGGACGAAGGGCGGAAGGACGAAGCGCGCGCCGAGCTGCAGAAAGTCCTCGACGCCCCGCTCCATCCGGACTGGACGCCGGAGGATCAGGAGTTCAAGGCGAAAGCGCGGAAGATGCTCGACAGCCTGAAGCAGGGCCTGCCGTCGCCTGGGCCGGGACGCGCGCGATGCAGAACCTGTTGTTCGGCGTCACGGCCGGCGATCCGCGGACGTTCGGCGCCGTGGTCGTGCTCCTCGGTCTCATCGCGCTCGCGGCCTGTTGCCTGCCCGCGAGGCGCGCGGCCCGCCTCGATCCGGTCGCGGTGCTGCGCGCGGACTAGTCGAGGTACTTGACGAACACGACCTCGTTCTGCTTCTCGTTGTAGATCAGCTCGTCGACCTTCGCGCGGACCACCAGGATTCCGAATCCGCCAGGGCGAATCCCCTTCTCCTCGCGAATGCGCATGTGCTCGACCGGATCGTCCGGGTGGCTGATCGCGGCGTGCTCCAAACCCTCCAGTGTGAATCCGGGACCGGGATCCACGATGCGATACATCAGCATGCGCTTCGCGCGCAGGTACGCGATACGCACCTTGCGCGTCGGATCAGGTTTGCCGCCCCATTCGACCGCATTGAGGAGCAGCTCGCGGAACGCATAGCCGACCGATTCCCGCACCTCCTCGGGCAGATTTGTCTCGAGCTGCGCCATGATGCCGTGCACGCGATCCGCGTTCTCGCGCGTGCACGGGACCACCAGCTCCACCCAGTTCGATCGCGCCGACACCACCTCGATCGGCGTCTCGACGCCCCGCTTGAGCGCGTCGCGCACGAGCGACACGAGCGCTGCGGTCGCGACCGGCTTGTGGATGTATTGCTGGGCATGCTGCCGGATCGCGCGCAGCAGCGTCTCGGGCGCATCGTCGGACGTCATCACCACGACGCGCGGCCGCGTCTTCACCCGCTTCAGGTGGTCGAGCACGCCGAGACCGTCCATGCGGGGCATCCAGACGTCGAGCAGCATCAGATCGAACTTGTTCGAGCGCAGGCGCCGGAGCGCCTCGACTCCGTCTTTGGCCACGCAGACCGTGAACCCGGCCTTCATCAGCGCGACGCGCGCCACGTGACGGGTCGCACGGTCGTCGTCGACCACCAGGATACGCGGCGTTCGCGGCGTTCGCATCTAGTGCCTCCTTCGTGCCTGGCGTCGGACCGCCGGGTGCCGGCGGCGGGGCGAGCTTCGGGTCGGTGGACGCTTGAGCCGTGCAAGGGCCTGCCTGAGGCGTGCGAGCTCGGTCGCGAGCTCGCCGACCAGACCGATTGCGCCCGTCAGGTCGCCTGCGCGAGCGGCGTGCTCGAGGCGCTCGGCCGCCCGGAACGCCAGCGGCGCCTCGATGGTGGCGAGCGATCCCTTCAAGGCGTGCGCGCTGCGACGGAGCGCCTCGCTATCCGCGGCGGCCGCGGCCTTCCGGATCCCGGCCATGAGGCGAGGGGCGTCGGAACGGAAGATCACGATCAGCTCGCTCAGCAGACGGCGGTTGCCATCGAGACGCTCGAGCGCACGATCGCGGTCGAACACGATGGCGTCCTTCGCCGGGCTGACGGCGTCGGCCACTGCAGGAGGCGAGACCGGTCGCCGCGTGCCGGCGCCCACCGCCTTGGTGGACTCGCGGTGCGCCGCCATGTGTTCGACCGCCTCCACGAGATCGGCCGGCCTAATCGGCTTCGCCAGGTAATCGTCCATCCCGGCCGCGAGACACCGCTCGCGATCCCCCGCCATCGCGTGCGCGGTCATCGCGACGATCGGGACGCGCGTGCCCGAAGCCCGCTCCCGCTGGCGGATCGTCACGGTCGCCGACAGCCCGTCGATTTCCGGCATCTGCACATCCATCAGGATCAGATCGAATCCCCGCGTCCCAGCGCCTGCGAGCATCTCCAGCGCGACGCGTCCGTTCGACGCCGTCGCGACGGCGTGGCCACGCTTCTCGAGGGTGCGTACGACGAGCCTGCGATTCAAGGCGTTGTCCTCAGCCAGGAGCACCTTCAGGGCGCGCGGCGGGGATTCGGCGGGGCGCACAGGCGCGCTCCCACCGCGTCCGGCGGCCTTGCCCAGGATCGACACGATCGTGTCCAGCAGGTCCGACTGCTTGACCGGCTTCGTGACGTGCAGAGTGATGCCGAGACGCCGGCTTCTCGCGGCATCGTCGGGGCGCGCAACCGATGTGAGCATCACGATGGGGGTCGATTTGAACCGGCGGTCCCCTTTCATGCGCGTCGCCAGCGTGAAGCCGTCCATCCGCGGCATCTGGCTATCGATGAGCGCCAGCGCGAACGGCCGATCCTGTGCGTGCGCATCCTCGAGCGCGGCCAGCGCCGCGGCGCCGCTGTCGACGACAGCCGGCTTCATCTTCCAGTTGACCAGCACTTCCTCGAGAATACGGCGATTCGGTTCGCTGTCGTCGACGACCAGCACAGGAAGCTCGTGCAGGTCGGCGAGAGGTCCGCGCTCGCGCGCGGGATCGGCTGCGTGCTGCCGATCGAAGCGCGTCGTGAAATGGAAGGTGCTGCCGGCGCCGACCGCGCTTTCGACCCAGATCGTGCCGCCCATCAGCGAGACGAGCTCCGACGCGATGGCAAGCCCGAGGCCGGTACCTCCGAAGCTGCGCGTCGTCGACGTGTCCGCCTGCGCGAACGCGTCGAAGATGAGCGATTGCTGCTCGCGGGGAATGCCGATGCCCGAATCGGCAATCGCGAAGTGCAGGACCACGGCGTCCTGATCGAGCGCCGCGAGCTCGATGTGGCGATGACCTCGCCGCGTGCCGTGAACTTGATCGCGTTGCCGATCAGGTTCGTGAGCACCTGCTTCAATCGGCCGGGATCGCCGAAGAGCAGATCCGGTACGTCCGGGCGAATGTGGCAGGCGAGCTCCAGTCCTTTCTGCTGCGCGCGGATGCCGAGTGTCTTCATCAGATCCTCGACGGTGTCCCGCAACGGGAACGGGATCCGCTCGAGACTGAGCCGGCGCGCCTCGATTTTCGAGAAGTCCAGGATGTCGTTGACGATCGCGAGCAGCGCGTCGGCCGATCGCGCGATGGTGTCGACGTACTCGCGCTGCTCGGTGGTCAGCCTCGTCTCGAGCGCGAGATGCGCCATGCCGATGATCGCCGTCATCGGCGTGCGGATCTCGTGGCTCATGTTCGCGAGGAACTGCGCCTTGGCCTCGGTGGCGCCTTCCGCCTTCGCCTTCGCCGCCGCCAGCTCCCGCACCAGATGCGTGAGATGATTTGCGTGCTCCGCTTCGGCCTCGCGCGCAGATCCAACTCGCGCGCGTAGGTCGCGAGCTGCTGATCGGCGGCCTTGCGCTCGGTCACGTCCCGGGCCGCGGCGTAAATGACCTGCTCGTCCGCGTACGGCACAGCGGTCCACGACAGCCAGCGATACGAGCCGTCGCGGCACCGGAAGCGGTTCTCGAAATGCAGGACGATCGCGCCTTCGGCCACTTTCGCGGCTTCGGCCCTCGTGCCCGCGCGATCGTCCGGGTGGACGAAGTCGATGTACGGCGCTGCGCACAGCTCGGCCTGCGTGAAACCGAGCGTGCGCACCCAGGACGGGTTGAGGCGCTTGAAATAGCCGTCGAATCCCGCGACGCAGATCAGGTCGAGGGTCAGCCCGAAGAAGCGATCGAGCTGCTCTTCCGCGCGGCGGCGCTCGATGAACTGCCCGATCTGGCTGCCGATCGTCTCCAGCATCTCCAACAGCTGGTCATCCGGCTCGCGGATCTCGCGGCTGAAGAATTCCATGACGCCGAGCACGGAAGATCCAAGGAGGATGGGAAAGCCGAACGCGGCGTGCAGCCCTTCTCTGGCCGCGACGGAGCCGCGCGGGAAGTTGCTGTCGTGCGGCACGTCTGCGATGAACGCGGGGCGGCCGGAGGCCCAGACCCGGCCGGGCAGTCCGATGCCCGACGTAAACGTGGTCTTGCGGCTGAGCGCCTCGAACTCGGCGAACCGGCCGCCCGACGCGGGCCAGACCGCCACGCAGCGCAGGACGTTCGCCTCCGGGTCGACCTGCCATAACGCGCCGTGCTCCCATCCGAGGGTCACGCAGATCGCTTCGAGGATGCGTGGCATCGCCTCGGCGAGACGTGCGGACTCGGCGAGCACTCGCGCCGTCGCGTACTCGGCCGCGAACCGGCGGTGATTCGCGCGGCTGTCTGGATGTCCGGCGCCTGTGAATTCGGGCATGCGAATCGCGGCTCGGTATCTTAGACCGCGTCGAGCCGACGTCGCGATGATTTCCTGGTCGAGAGGGCGGTGACTCGAGGGTTGAGCCTCGAGATTTCAGCCGTGATAGCTGTAGAAGCCCTGGCCGCTCTTCCGGCCGAGACGTCCGGCCAGCACCATGCGCTTCAGGAGCGGCGGCGGCGCGTACGCCGGCTCGCGGAACTCTTCGAACATGATGTTGGCGATGTAGTACGTCGTGTCGAGGCCGACGACGTCGAGCAGCGTGAATGGGCCCATCGGATACCCGCACCCGAGCGTCATCCCCTTGTCGATGTCTTCGAGCGTGCCGAGGCCGTTCTCGTACGCGCGGATCGCGTCGAGCAGATACGGCACCAGCAGCCGGTTCACGATGAACCCCGGGCGGTCGGGCGCCGTGATGGGCTCCTTCCCCAGCGACTGCGCGAACTCGAACATTGCCTGATACGTCTCATCGCTCGTCGTCAGCGCGCGGATCACCTCGACGAGCTTCATGAGCGGCACGGGATTGAAGAAGTGCAGGCCGCCGAACCGGTCGGGCCGCGTCGTCGTGGCCGCCAGCTCGGTGATGCAGAGCGACGAAGTGTTGGACACGACGACCGTGTGGGCCTTGAGGATCGGTTCGAGCGCGGCGTAGGTCTGCTGCTTCTCCTCGAGGCTTTCGATGATCGCCTCGATGATGAGATCGCACTCGTTCATGCCGACGAACGCGGTCGTCCCCGAGAGGTTGCCGAGTGTAGTGTCGCGCGCCTCGCCCGTCACCTTGCCCTTCGCGACGCCGTCCTCGAGGAATTTCTTGATCCGGCCCAGCCCTTTGTTGAGGGCGACCTCGTCCACCTCGCGGACGATCGTCTTGTACCCAGCCGCCGCGCACACCTGCGCGATGCCGGATCCCATCAGGCCGCATCCCAACACGCCCACCGTTTGTATCTCCATGATCTCACCACCGCGGGTCCGACGGCCCGCGCTGCCTGAGCGTCAGGCGGAGGCCTTCGCGACCTGTCGTTGCACCTTCAAGACATCCCACTACGAAAGGCACGAAATCACGCAACGAGATCACTTTTCTCTCTTCGTGTGTTTCGTTCGTTTCGTGGGTTTCGTGTGTGTGTTTCGTGTGTTTCGTGTTCTCGTGTTGTTGTGCCAGGGCTAGGTCCGCTGCCCGCGTATCGTGCCCGCGATGTAATCCCCGGTTTCACGCGTGCCGAGCGCGCCGCCGATCTCTTTGGTTCCGTTCCCGGTGACGACCGCGTCCTGCACGGCCGCTTCAATCGCGGCCGCTTCCTGTTTCAGCCCGAGATAGTCGAGCATCAACGCCGCCGAAAGAATCGCGCCCATCGGGTTCGCCACATTTTTCCCGGCCAGCGGCGGCGCCGAGCCATGGACCGGCTCGAACATCGAGGTCCGCCCCGGGTGCAGATTGGCGGACGCCGCGAGGCCGAGCCCGCCCTGCAGCGCGGCGCCGAGGTCCGTGATGATGTCGCCGAACAGATTGTTGGTGACGATTACGTCGAACTGCGCCGGGTTCTGCACCATGTGCAGCGCCATCGCATCGATGTAGAGATGCCGCGCCTCGATGCCCGGATACTGCGCGGCGAGCTCGCGGAAGACGCGCTGCCACAGCGCGTGGCCCTCAATCATCGCGTTGCTCTTGTCCGCCATGCACACGCTGCGGCGGCCGGTCGCCTGGGCGAACTCGAAGGCGTGCTTGACGATCCGGTGCACGCCCTTGTAGGTGTTCAGCTCTTCCTGAACCGCGACCTCGTCCTCGGTCCCCGCTTTGAACCGTCCACCGAGGCCCACATACAGCCCTTCGGTGTTTTCACGGAACACGACGAAGTTCACGTCCGAGACCGAGCGATCCTTCAGGGGGCAGAGGCGCGCGTCGAGCAGCTTCACCGGCCGGTAGTTCACGAACAGGTCGAGCTCGAACCGTGTGCCGAGCAGGATGTCGCGCGCGTGCCGGTTGTGCGGGACGCGCGGATCCCCGAGCGCGCCGATGAAGATCGCGGCGAATCCGCGCAGCAGGGTATAGCCGTCCGGCGGGATCGTGATGCCGGTCTGCAGGTAATAGTCAGCGCCCCACGGCAGCATCTCGAGATCGAACTGCCGCCCGAACGTGTCGCCGACGGCGCGAAGGACCTTGACCGCCTCCGCCGTCGTGTCGACACCGATCCCGTCGCCAGGTATGACTGCTATACGCATTGGGTCATCGGGGCATTGGGTAATCGGGGAATTGCTTGAAATAACCCATTGTAGGGCGCTACGCGGCGTTGAGCGGACCGGCGAAGCCGGCGCCCGGCAGCGTGAGCCGGAAACACGAGCCGGACGGCGTAGGCACGTGCTCGAGGTGACCTCGATGCGCGTGGGCAATGCCGAGCGAGAGCGACAGCCCCAGCCCGGGGCCGGCGCTGGCCAACTTGGTCGAGAAGAACGGCTCGAAGATCCGGCCGGCCAGACCAGGTGGAATGCCGGGGCCGCTGTCATGGATTTCGACGACGGCATCGGAGCCAAGCATGAACGTTCGCACCGACAGCGCGCGTGAGGTGCCGTCGGCCATCGCCTGCTGCGCGTTGATGATCAGGTTCAGCAGCACCTGCTGGATCGCGTCGCGGTTGGCGAGCACCAGCGGCATGAGGGGCGCATATTCTTCACGCGTCCGGATGCCTCCGATCTCGAGGTCGTACGCGCGGACGGCGACGGTGGCCTTGACCGTCTCGTTGAGATCGATGAGCAGGCGCTCGTTCGGTGACTGCTGGACGAAGGTGAGCAGGTTGCGGACGATTCGTCCGGCGCGGCCCGCCTCGAAGCGTGTGCGCTCGAGATCGGCGCGCAGGTCCGGATCCTGCGCCCGGTCGAGGACGAGCTCCAGCGTCCCGATGATCGATTGCAGCGGGTTGTTGATCTCGTGCGCCACGCCCGACACGAACTCGCCAATCGCGGACAACCGCTCGCCGCGCACCAGCTGCTCCCGCAGCCGGAGGTCCTCGGTGAGGTCCCGGATGACGGCGACAATGTGCGTCAGGCGGCCCGCCGCGTCCAGGATCGGCGCCGCCGCGCACGCCGCTTGAAACGTGCTGCCATCGTTCCGCAGCAGGGTGCCCGTTACACGCGTCACCTGCCTCGCCCTCATACTCTCGTTGAGCGCCACGACCGCGGCATTCGACTCGGGCGCCACCAGCGCCGTCGGTGCCATCGACTGAAGCTCGGCCAGCGAGTAGCCCAGCGCGCGGCAGAATGCATCGTTCGCGTACTCGATCCCGCTGTTTCGAGTGACGATGACGATCAGCTCGCCGGCCTGCTGGCAGGCGGTGGCGAGGAGCCGCACCCGCTGGTGGGCCTGCTCGACTGCCAGGTGCTCAACCCGCAGCCGGATCATGACGAGCGCGAGCCCGCCGACCATCGTCAACGCGGTGGCCAGCTCGCGCAGACGATCGGCCGGCTCGCCGAGCGGCGCCAGGATGCGCAGCCCGTAGCCGACCACCGGCACGGCCATGAGCGCAGCGAACAGCAGCGTCGGCGATGAGTGCCGCGTCACCCACGGGCTGCTCGTGCGTGATTCAGCGGGCGAGGCCGGCGAGGTTGCCGCCGCCCAGGCCGCGAAGAAAAACGGCACCATCCACCCGATATCCACGGGCGAGCCGGTCTGGTAGTTGCCGCGCACGGCCGACATCGACATCACGACGAGCACCGCGAAGGCAAGGCCCATCCCGTAGGCAAGCCGCAGATACACGGCCGACCACGCGTTTTTTCCTGCGGAGGCGGCCGCAGCCAGCAGACCCGCGACCGCCGCGACCCTGACGAGCGGCCCGATGATCGCGAGCGTCCGCAAGGCGAGTGCGCTGTGCCCGGCATCAATGCCCGGCGCGATGACCAGCGACCAGTACAAGAAGCCCGCGAGGCACACGAGCACGGCGATGTCGAGCGCCACGGTGATCGCGGTTTCGTCGTCGCCGGCGCGATGCGGCCAGGCGACCAGCGCGATCAGCGGGATTGCCGAGGCGCACAACTGCAGGATGATCGGCCACTTGAACCACGGCAGCAGGGTGGAGCGCAGAAGCTCGTCGGACGCCCACGCGAGCTGCCCGATCAGCCACAGGACGGCCCACGCGCCGATGGCGGCCCAGAACACGGCCTGCCGGCCGCGCCAGTCGCCCTTTCGACGGAGAAGAACCGCGATCGGTACAAGCGGCGGGAGGAGCAGCGCGAGGTTGCCAACGACAAGTCGCACCGCGGTCTGATCGGCAAGCGCCGTCATCAGCGTGACATACGCGCCGGCATATGCGAGGCCGATGACAGCCCAATTCATAGACAGTTACGAGGGCAGATAGGGCGGGCGGGTCAAGAGCGTCATGCAGGTCAGGAGAGTTCGGCGCGAACGCGCGTGCCCCTTTCGGCCCACACGACCCACCCGACGCACTCGACCTACCTGACCCACCCGACCTCTCAAAGATCCGCCGTGTCGATTTGCGCGCGCTGCAAGCGCCCGCTGAAGTCCACATACACCGACTTCCACTCCGAGAACACGTCGAGCGCGGCGGTGCCTGCTTCACGATGGCCGTTCCCGGTCGCCTTCGTCCCACCAAACGGCAGATGGACCTCGGCGCCGATCGTCGGCGCGTTCACGTAGAAGATGCCGGTATACATGTCTCGCATTGCCGAGAAGGCGCGGTTGACGTCCTGAGTGTATATCGAAGCCGACAGCCCGTACTGTACGCCATTGCCAATGGCGACAGCTTCGTCGAACGATCTGCAGGGGATCACGGACACGACGGGTCCGAAGATCTCTTCCTGCGCGACCCGCATCGAGGGCGCTACGTCAGCGAAAATGGTCGGCTCGTGGAAGAACCCTTTGGCATAGCCGCCGGACGCGAGGCAATGACCGCCGCACGCGAGCTTCGCGCCTTCCTGCTGGCCGATCTCGACATACTTCATGACGGTTTCGAGCTGTCCCCGGCTGACAGACGGTCCCATCTGCGAGCGCGGATCGAGGGGGTCGCCAACGCGCAGCGCTCGAGTCCGGGCGACGAACTGCTCGAGGAACCGGTCGTACACCTGCTCGTGCACGACCACGCGGCTCGCGGCCGTGCAGCGCTGGCCCGTGGTCCCGAATCCGCCCCAGAGACAGCCCTCGACGGCGAGCTCGAGGTTCGCGTCCTCCATGATCATGATGACGTTCTTGCCGCCCATCTCGAGGTGCACCTTCTTGAACGAGGGCGCCGCCTTTTCCGAGACGGTGCGGCCGACCTCGGTCGAGCCGGTGAACGAGACGACCCGCACCGTGTCGCTGACGAGCATCGCGTTCCCGACGTCGCCTCCGCCGCCGGTCACGAGATTCACCACGCCGCGCGGGATGCCCGCTTCCGCGAGAATCTTGACGAAGTTCAGCGCCGAGAGCGGCGTCAGCGTCGCCGGCTTGAAGACCACGGTGTTGCCGCAGACGAGCGCCGGGATGATCTTCCACGACGGGATCGCCATCGGGAAATTCCACGGGGTGATGATCGCCGAGACGCCGATCGGCTGCCGGACCGACATCGCGAACTTGTCGCGCAGCTCCGACGGCACCGTCTGCCCGTACTGGCGGCGGCCTTCCCCGGCCATGAAGAAGGTCATGTCGATCGCTTCTTGAACGTCGCCGCGCGTTTCGTCCAGAACCTTCCCCATCTCGCGCGTCATGTCGTGCGCGAGCGCCTCCTTGCGATCCGCAAGGATCTGGGCGGCCTTGAAGAGCAGTTCCGCGCGCCGCGGCGCGGGCACCAGCCGCCACCGTTCGTACGCAAGGCGCGCGGCATCGATCGCGTTCGCGACGTCGGCGGCGGTCGACTTCTGGAACACGCCCACCACGTCGTCGGTGTTGGCGGGATTACGGTCTTCGAAGAGGTCGCCTGAAACCGAGGGCACCCAGGCGCCGTCAATTAGGTTGAAATAAGTCTCCGCATTTGCGATGGCAGTCCCCATGGGGTTGAGAGTGCCGTACTGTAGACCTCGGCTGCAACCTGGTCGCGAAAGCACACAGGCTCAACGCTTTACGGCTGGCGCCTGGCTGGAGCCGTTCGTGGTCACCCGCGAAACGACTCTCGTGGGGCCGCGAACGCAGGTCGAAAATGGCGCCAATTCTTCGGGACAGCCGTGGCACGAATCCTGAATTAACTGGTGTGGGAGACGGGACCAATGCTGACCAAAGTCGCGACCAACATCGACAGCCTCCAGAGCGCAGTTCCGACGACCACCGCGCAGAAAGTCGTGATCGTCAACGGCAGCGCAGAGATTCTGGACGTGCTCGAAACGGCCCTCGACGCCGGCCACTACGACCTCGTCTTCGTCGAATCGAGTGAGCACGCATATTCGCAAATCAAGCGCGTGCAACCCAACCTCGTCATCCTCTGCGTGCGGTTCGAAAATGCCGAGGGGTTCCAGGTGTTGTCGATGCTGAAGCTCGATGACGAGACCCGCCGCATCCCGGTGCTGACCTACACCTCGGAATACGACGGTGAGGAGTGCGAGGAGGAAGTCGCAAAACCGTCCGAGGTGGAGATGTTCAGCGGCAAGGCCGCGGCGTGGATGAATTGATCAATGCTATAGTCTCGCCGGATGAGCGGACCGGGGGACAAACGGGATAGTACCGGACGCATTGAGATCCTCGGCGAGCTTCGCGGCGAGGTCACCGTCTTTCAGCCGATGGCGATCAAGCAGATCAGCCGCGGCGGCGCGCAGGTCGAAACCGGCTTTCCCCTCCAGCTCGATTCCCTTCACGAGTTCCGGTTGACCCTCGGCGAGCTTTCCGTTGTCGTCAAAGGCCGGGTCGCGCACTGCACCATCACCGACGTCGAGCAAGAGCTCGTCCTCTACCGCTCGGGCGTCGAGTTCATCGAACCTTCGGAGCGCGTGGCCTCGGTCATCTCCGAATTCGTCGAAGCCATCACGGCAGGACGCCGCGCGTTGTAGACGTTCAACAAATTCTTCTCAGCGTTCTCGGCGTTCTCCGCGGTTAGTGTTCGTGATCCTGTGCGGAGCGGATCGGCGTGTTCGCACGCGGCGGCGTGACGTACGCGGCGACGAAGCTCTCGTGCCCCTCCGCGTCGACGGCCGCGACGCCGAACACGTAGTCGTCAACCTGCATATTTGGCAGCACCACGTTGGTGACGTTGCCGACGAGCAGCTCGTGCTGCCAGTCCGGCCCCCACGCCTCGCGCCAGAAAATACGGTACGCCGCGGCGCCCGGTGACGCGTTCCATTTCAGGTTCGCGTCATAACCCGACGGCGCGCGCGTGATGAGCGGCTGATTCCGCTCGCTCAGCACGCTCGGCGGCGGCGGGGCGAGCGCCAGCGTCGCGGCGGCCGCCGCGTTCACGCGCGCGTTCTGAGCGAGGTACGGCAATGAAATGCCCTCGAACGTGTCGCGGACGTCGTGCTGGCGGGTGAAGTTCTCGCGCGACTCGCGGAAGCCGACGGCCGTGAACCCGAGCTGGTCGTACGCCGAGTGGTCGCCACCGCGGCCGAAGCGATCGGGGCGCGCCATCGGACGCACCTTGTGCGACGGCACGTACCGCGCGCCCCAGCGCTGGACGAAGCGCGCCAGCTCGCGGGACGGCGAATCCTCCGGACCTTCCGAGTACACGCGAATCGTCGCGCCATCGACGATGCCGTTGCCGCCGCGGTCGTTGCCGACGATGTCGTTGTTGAGGACCGCCTCGATGGGAATCTTCTCGGCGACCGCCTTCTGCGCGTGCAGACGCGCGCCGATCAGCCCCTGCTCCTCGCCCACGTGGCACATGAACACGAGCGTCGCCTCGAAGTCGATCCCGCTCTGGCTGAAGATCCGCGCCAGCTCGATCGCCAGCGCCGTCCCGCTGCCGTCGTCGTTCACCCCGGGCGCGAGGTTGTCGAGCGGCGCATTCGGATCGGCGGGCGCGGCCGCCGGCGTGTCCGGATCGCGCGGCGGGCCGCCGGCGTTGCTGGCCCCCTGGCCGCCGGGGCGCGCGACCGTGTCGTAGTGGCCGCTGACGTAGATGCGCCGCGGGCTCCGCCCGGGCAGAAGCGCCAGGACGTTGCGCAGCTCGACGTTGCGCGTGATGCGCCCCTGCGGCGGGACCTGATAACTGTCGAAGCTGACCTGCAGCTTCGGACTGTAGCTTTTCATCTCGTCGAGAATCCACTGGCGCGCGGCGCCCACACCGCGCGTCGTGGACGTTGTCGACGAGAGCGAGCTGCGGGTCTCGAAGCTCTCGAGCTTCTTCAGGATGACGCCCAACCGCTCCTCGGAGACCGACGCGACGAGCTTGACGATGCGCGGATCCAGATCGCCGGCCTGCGCAAAAGCGGTCCGGCTGAAGCCCGACACGATCGAGATCACAACGGCCGTCAGCAGCGCTGCGCGAAGGCGGGTCGCACGCGCGCACCTCGCACCTTCGCACCTCGCACCTTCGCACCTCGCACCCTCGCACCTCGCTCCCACCATCACTTCACCCTCAAATGTTCGAGATAGTCGCCTGACTCGATGCGCTGGGCTCGCCCGAGCGGCGCGTTGTAGAAGTACACCCACGCCGTCGCGACGCGGCCGTCATCGAACGTGACCGGCGTTTCGACCCGCGTGTACAGGCTCGCGTCCGGCTCGCCAGGCCGGTAGCCTTCCAGTTCATCGAGCGTGGCCAGGACGACGTCCGCGTCGATCATCTGATGTACTTCGCCCCGCACGGTGCTGTCGGAGGCGGGAATGGCCGCGGGATAGATGCCCATGTCGAACAGCGTCGCGCAAATCCTACCGCGGCCCCGCGGCGTGAGCTTCGCATCGATCCGGGAACGCCCCGGACGCTTGAAGCCGCTCATGAGCGTGCCGTAGAAAAACACGAGATCGGTCATTGCGGGAGAGGAATCGAGCGCGGATGTTGCCGGCGAGGAGTGTAGGGGGCGCGGCCGGAAGGCGTCAAGCGATCGCGTTCCGGCCGAGGAAGACAAAGGTTACTTCGCGTCGCGCGCCGCGCGACCGGTCAGTGCGCAGGCTTCACAGCCTGGTTCGCGACCGCGCCGATCAGATCGAATACTTCAGCGGGGATCGTGAAGGACAGCGAGACGGTCCTGCCGATGCCGCCGAGCTCGAGGGACTGCATCATCATCTGCAGCTCGGACCTGGACCCGGACTGCATCTTGGCGAGCGCGAGGAACCCGCGAACCACGTCGCGCAGGTTGCCGGCCGCCTCGTCATCCCGCGCCTCGGCGCGAATGACGCCGCGGATGCCGCCGTTGACGTGACCGCTCACCGAGAACCAGGTGATCGCCGGCAGCTGGCTCGTGACGTTCTGCGGCAGGCGCGCCTGCGCTTGCAGCGCGTCGAAGCGGCCGACCGCCCACGCGTTGCCATCGTCCATGGAGCGCACGAGATTCATCAGCTCGTCGTTGCCGGTGACGCTCTCGAGGCCGGCCTGGGGATTGTTCCCGGCGCGGTGCAGATCGATCGCCGACTTGATCAGCCTGATGCTGCCGATCGCGGCGAGCCCCGGCTCAATGAACGACAAGGCAAAGGGCCCGGGGTGGACGCGGACGCGCGGAACATCCGCAGCCGCCACGTCGGAGTCGGCGACAATCAGCCGCTTGCCGTTGTAGCTCTCGACGTGCGCGCCATGCTCGCGCATCAGCGCTTCGATCTTCACTTCGTCGAACCGTCCGCGGGCCAGCACCATGCCGGCGCCGGGCATGTTCGTGCCGCCCGGATCGGGATTCACGCACGCCACGACCCGGTCGATATCGGTTTCGATGTTGATGCCCGTCTCGCGCTCCAGCTCCTGCCGCCCGTCCTCTTTCAAGGGAACGGCGTGGCGGATCTTCTGACGGAGCTCCGAGGTCATCACCTCGTGAACGTTCGCGAATGCAATGACCGTCGCGTCGCGCGGCACGTACTCGAGCTCTTCGGGACCGCCGCGGCGGCCGACGGCGCCGGCCGGGAAGCCGACGTAATACGCCACCAGGCCGGTGCCCAGCCCCACGCCGAGCGTGAGGAGCGAAGCAATCACGAAATACCGCGTTTTCGTCGTCATCAGACAGAGCCTCAAAATGTTATACGCGCCGAACCCCGTTATTGTTCAAGCACATACTCGCGTTGCTCCACCGCCCGTCCAGCACTCCATAGGGTAGCAGCAACGATGACCGCCAGGCACGTCAGACTGACGAAGATCGAGGGCACCTCATGGAACACCTGGAGCAGCATGCTGACCGCTGAATCCTGCGGCATTTCGTGCGCCACCAGCGCCTGGAGATAGTAGGCGACCGTGAGCCTCCTGAGGTAGCCCGGAAACAGCAGCACGGCGGGCTCCCACCCGAACGCAAACACGAGCCCGACGACCAGGGGCCGTTTGAGCCGCGTGCCGACGAGAGCAAAGACAGCGCCGTAGGCAGCCAGGCCGACGGCCAGCATACCCAAATCGGCGACCAGGGAGGGAAAGGCGGCCCCGATACGGCTCCCTCCGATCGGCACGATCAGGAAGAACACCAGCATCACTGACGGCAGAACGAGCAGCACCGTGCAGACCAGGTACGCGAGGTACTTCCCGTAGAGCACCGCGCTGCGCGGGATCGGTCGCGTGAACAAATAGGTGATGGTCTTGTCTTCGACCTCGTCCGCAATCAGCGACGTGCCGTAGAAGACCCCGAGCACCGGCACGATGAAACGGATGTAGAGCAGCCAAATCATCATCCCGAAGATCGACGAACCGGCCGCCTCCGCGCCGTTGATCCGGAAGCCCGAGGCATAGAGCGTGGCGGCGATGCGCAGCGCGACGGCCAGCAGCACCGGACCGCCGACCAGCACGCCAAGAAACACCGATCGGCGCGACCACAACATCTGCGCGAGCGAAAGATCGAACACCCGCGCGGCAGACGCCCAGAGGCTCGTCGCGTGGCGTGAGACGTTCGGGGTTCGGCGTGCGGCGTTCGGGGCCTGCGGTCCGTCGTTCATGACTTGACCAGGTACTGGAAGACCGCCTGCAGGTTGTCGTCCGGCGAGGTGACCTCGTGGATCGTGCCGTGCTCGCCTGACGCGGCGAGCTCGGTCAGTCGCGCGTAGAACGCATCGGGCCGTCCGGTCTGCACCACGACCGCCCCCTCCTCGAACTTCAGGCTCAGCACATCGTCCTGCCCGAGGAACTCGCGTGCGAGCGCCCGCGTATGGTCGGCCTTGATGTGGACGGTGTGCGGGTGCTCGTCGATCAGATCCCGGATCTGGTGGACGTTGCCCTCGGCGAGAATCCGGCCCTGGTTGATCAGCAGGATGTTGGCCGTCATCAATTCGATCTCGTGCAGGATGTGGCTCGAGACGATGATGCCCTTGCCCGCGCGGCCCCAGTCCTTGATCATGCGAATTGTCTTCCGCCGCCCGATCGGATCCATGCCGGCAAGCGGTTCGTCGAGAATCAGCAGATCGGGATCGTGCGCCAGCGCCTGCGCCAGCTTCACCCGTTGCCGCATGCCCTTGCTGTAGGCGCCGATCTTCTTGTGGGCCGCGTCGGTCAGATCGACCATCTCCAGCGCACGCGCGCCCATCGCCGAGGCGTCGGCCTCGGAGACGCCGTTGAGCCGCACGAGCGCCGTCACCCACTCCAGCCCGGTCATCCGATCGTAGAACGCATCCTGCTCGGGACAGAACCCGATGCGATGGAACAGCGCCGGGTTGCCCCAGATGGCCTCCCCCAGCACCATGATGTGGCCCTTGCTCGGTTTGAGCTGACCGGTGATCAGCTTCATGAACGTCGATTTGCCTGCGCCGTTGGGACCGAGGAGCCCGGTAATACCGGGCGGGACCGTTACCGATACGTCGTTCAGGCCGATGACCTGGCCGTACCACTTGGAGAGATGATCCGCGGCGACGAGACCCGCCATCACGCGACGACCTCGACTCCGCGGACGCGGCGCTCCAGGATCACGCCGGCCATGACAATCAGGGCGACGATCATGAACAGCGACACCGGCCAGGGTGTGTCGTACTTCAGCGGCTGGCGGAAGATGACGTCGCCGACCTGCGTCAGGTTCGCCGAGAACGAGATCCACGACATCGACGTGCTGCGCGTCACCGCGTAGAGCACGCCGTAGATGGCCTGGGTGAAGAAGATGACGGCCGTGTAGAGAATCCCGACGTAGCGGCTGCTCTTCGAGAGCGATGACAGCGCCAGCATCGCAGAGGCCACCATCGTCACCTGAATGAACGAGAAGACGGTGATGGCGGGAAACAGAAAGATGTTACTCCTGAAGAAGGTGAAGTTGCCGGCGAAACTGATCTGTACGATCAGCAGGACGATGGCCGGCAGCCATGTGACGAGCGCGAGAAACACCATCAGAATCGACAGCTTGCCGAAGATGTATTCGGTGCGCGTGAGCGGCTTCGACAGGTAGATCTGCAGCGCATTCGCGCGCCGGTCGTTGGCGATGAGGCCGGCGCCGACGTAGACGGTCACAAAAAACACGAACGTCTGCTGCTGATCGAGGAACTGGCGGAACGTCTCCGGCGTCGGGGCCAGGAAGGCCGCCTGCGGGAGATTGGCGGCCGCATAGATCTGCACCGCGCGGACGAAGAAAGGGAACCAGGAGACGAGGAGCAGGCCGAGAAACGCGCGCTTCGCGAAGAAGGTGCGGATGCCGGCGCGAGTAATCACCATCCACCCGGTGCCCTTCCGCGCCTTCTCCCCGCCGTACCGCCGGTAGCCTTGATCGTGAATGGGCATATCAATGTCGTTCGTTCGGCGTTCGGCGTGCGGCGTTCCGGCGTGCGGAGTGCCGTGGAACGCTCTGCCATTCGTAGCGCGCCGTTCGGGGCGCCCCGTCAATGGGAACGGCGAACGTCGAACCTCGAGCGTCGAACGTCATTCCTCTCCTACGGCGTGCGCGAAGACATCTTCGAGCGTGGGCACGCTCGGCCTGAGGTGCCGGACCTGGACGCGTTCGGCCGAGGCGAGCGCGAAGAGCTCGCGCGCCCCGCCCTCGCCCGGCACGAACACCCGCATCACGTCTTCGTCGGTCGCATAGCAGTCCAGGCCGGCGGCGCGCAGCCGCTGCAGGAACGGCTCGACCTCGCCGCTCGGGGTCTTCACCCGCAGCTCGTAGACGCGGCCGCGCGGCTGCTTGAGCGCCGCAATCGGGCCGGCCGTCGCGATGCTGCCCTTGTCCATCACCACGACGTAATCGCAGGTGTACTCGACGTCGGGGAGCAGGTGCGACGAGACGATCAGGTTCACGCCCTTGTTGTGGGCGAGGTCGCGCACGAGCTCGAGCATCTCGTCGCGCCCTTTCGGGTCCATGCCGTTGGTCGGCTCGTCGAGAAACAGCAGGTCGGGGTCGTGCACCAGCGCCTGCGCGAGCTTGATGCGCTGCTTCATGCCGGTCGAGTAGGTTTCGACGTTGCGGTACCGCGCTTCGCCGAGGCCGACATAGAACAGCACTTCGTGGGCGCGCTGCATGGCGTCCACGCGCGGCAGGCCCGCGAGCTCGCCGCAGTAGGCGACGAAGGACACCGCGTTCATCCCGGGAATGTGCGCGTCGCTTTCCGGCATGTAGCCGACGCGGGCGCGGATGTCGAGCGGCGACTCCGCGACGTCGAACCCGAGGACGCGCATCCGGCCGCGCTCGGGCACGATGAACCCCAGCAGCGTCTTGATCATCGTGCTCTTGCCGGCGCCGTTGGGGCCGAGCAGGCCGACCGCGCCGGCGGCAAAAGACGAGGTGACATCGCGCAGGGCGCGATTGCGCCCGTAGGCGACGGTCACCCCCTCCAGCGTGACGACCGGTGCGCCCTCAGCCATTCCTGTGCATATACGGTCGGGCGGGCCCAAAAGGTCCGCCTACAGCGATCCTCGCAGGCCGAGCGCGTCGGCGCGCTCGCGCATGAAGCCGATCACGTTGCCGATGTGCTCCTCGAGCGGGAGCCCCAGCAGCGCGGCGCCATCGATCAGATCCTCACGCTTGACGCCGCGTGCGAACGCCTTGTCCTTCATCCGCTTCTTGACCGAGCTCGCTTCGAGATCGAGCACGCTCTTGCTCGGCCGCACCAGCGCCGCCGCGGTGATGAACCCCGCCAGCTCGTCGCATGCGAAGAGCGTTTTCTCGAGCCGGCTGTCGCGCGTCACGCCGGTGATCTCCATGGCGTGCGACCGAATCGCGCGGATCATCCATTCGGGATACCCCTTCGCGCGGAGGATCTCGCTGCCCTTGTTCGGATGGTCGCCAAGCGTCGGCCAGCGCTCGTAATCGAAGTCGTGCAACAGCGCGGTGATGCCCCACCCTTCTTCGTCCTCGCCGAACGTCCGCGCGTAGCCGCGCAGGGCGGCTTCCACGGCCAGAGCGTGCTTCAA
>WNEY01000253.1_pt1 | contig 30718 bp, 27 predicted proteins | sample 5400531 | NCBI WGS metagenome assembly WNEY01 (sample SAMN13153338, study PRJNA577476) | soil metagenome | isolation source: 200 cm saprolite under Douglas fir tree site 1 | place: USA:California | collected 2015-04-18
GCGTCCCTTCAGCGAAAGGGTTCGCCCGGCGCCTCGCAAGCGCCACCGTGCCGGGCACCACGGCACGGGTTCTACCCCCCAGTCGCCTTTCGGCGCTCCTCCCGCCCCCTCGATGGGGCGGAGGAAGAGAAGAAAAGTCTCAAACCCCGGGCGCAAACGCGTCGCGGGAACGAATAGGGCTGTTCGACATCGTAACCGCGAGTCGTCGTAGGGTGGGCAAAGGCGCGGGCCAAGAACTCGAGCCTCGCTAGGCGACGATGGCAGCGCCGTGCCCACGAGTGAGAGCCGCCGCGAGATCGCCGTTCGGGCAATTGCGACGCATGGGCGAAACCGCCACAAGACGCGTGGGCACGGCGCGCAAGGGCGCGCCTTTGCCCACCCTACGTTGGTGTTTCACATCGTGAGAGCGCTAGCGCGCGCGGGCGCGCCGCAACGCCTGGACCGCCGCCCACAGGGCGCGGTTGTGCTTGATTGCGCGCTTGGTCGCCAAGGCGGCACCGAAGGCGGCCGCGGCGAGGCGTCCGCGCGGCGTGAGCGGGAGAAACGTGTCGACCAGCGGCTCCGGCTCCCGGCAGAAGAACGATTTGTAATGCGCCCGCCCGACCCCGATATCAAAGCTGCGCAAGCCGCGGCCCGCGCATTGCGCGACCATGTGCGTGAGCAGGATCAGGCCGGGGCTGTGCCGGGCATGCTCGCCGAGGGTATAGGTGTTGAACATCGACGAGAACCGGTAGCCGTCGACGACGGCGCCGAACAGGGCGAGCACCTCGCCGCCGCCTTCGAGCGCGTGGATTTCGACGAGCCGCCGGCCGTCGGGAAGCTGGCGGTGGCAGGCCTCGCGCAGGAACGCGGGCACGCCCGCCTCGGCGAAGACGTTGCCGACGCCGCGTGCCGCCATGTGCGCCGATTTCAGCGTGAAGAAGCGGTCGAGCAGGCGATCGATCTCGTCGGGGGCGGTCGCCTGCAGGTATCGATAACCGGCGAGGCTTTGCAGCTTGCGCTCCTTGGTGCGCAGGCGCGCGCGCATCGAGGCGCTGAGCACGTGCTTGATCACGTCCGCCGTCGGGCGATCGAAGCTCAGCCGCACGCTCATGTCGACCGACGGCCGGTGCGGCAGCTGCGCGAACGGATTGGCGATCCCGTCCCAGGCGAGCGGCTGCCCGAACAGCGCGACGAGATCGATGCCGTGTCCGGCGACGACGCCGTCGAGGACGGCGCGAATCTCGTGCGCGGTGGTCGCCAGCGCGTCGCGTCGCCACAGGCCGACGTTGAAATTGGCGTGCTTCGATCCGAGGAAACGGACGAGGGTGAGCGGGCCCAGTCGCACGCGGCCGAGCGGCCAGAGAAACAGCGGCTCGCCGGCGTGGTCGAGCCCGGCGACGATGAAGGGCGATACGCCCGCCGGCGCGCCCACGTGGCGCTGCCAGGCGGCGAGCAGATCGAAGCGTTGGTAGGGCGTTGCGAGCGCGCCGCCCTGCTCGAGACGGCGCCAGAACGGCTCCGCCGCCGCCATGTCCGCAAAGACCTCGAGGCGCGCGGCCGCGTTGGCGCTCCGCAGGCGCGCGGGCGCCGTCCGGTCGCGGCCGGACTGGCAATTGACGGCGATGTCCATCCCTTTTATGCGCGGCTTGAGCCGCCTCGACGTCCTTCCGGTTGGCGGGGCGGGAGCCTGGCAAACAATTATCAATAAAGAGTTGGGATATTCCCTGATCCTCGACAGGGAACTAGCGCCTTGACCGGATTAAAGAAAACAATCGTCCGCGGCGGCCTCGAAACGCTCTATTTCAGCGCCGCCCATCATCTCATGCGGCCGTTCGTCGCCGGGATCGGCGTGATCCTCACGCTGCACCACGTGCGGCCGCCGCGGGCGGACCAGTTCCAGCCCAACCGGCTGCTCGAGGTGACGCCGGACTTTCTCGAGTCCGTGGTGAGCTGGCTGCGGCGTTCCCGGGTCGATCTCATCGACCTCGACGAGATGCATCGGCGCCTCACTGAAGGCGAGGTCGGGCGACGCTTCGTCTGCATGACCCTCGACGACGGCTACCGCGACACGCTGCAATTCGCCTATCCCATCCTCAAGAAGCACCAGGTGCCGTTCACGCTCTACATTCCAACGAGCTTTCCCGATCGGCTCGGCGAGCTGTGGTGGCTCGTGCTCGAGGCGGTGATCGCGCGCAATGACCGCGTCCGGCTCCTGATCGACGGCGAGGAGCAGGCGTTCGAATGCGCCACCGTCGCCGACAAGCGCCACCTGTTCGACGAGGCGTACCGCTGGCTGCGCAGCCTGCGGACCGAGGCAGAGCTCCGCGCCGTGGTCCGCGATCTCGGCTTCCGGTATCAGGTCGACGTCGCGGCGTTCTGCGACGATCTCTGCATGACCTGGGACGAGCTCGCGAAGCTCGCCGCCGATCCGCTCGTGACCATCGGCGCCCATACCGTCAACCATGTGATGCTGGCGAAGGTGCCGGAAAAATCGGTGCGCTCCGAGATGGACATGAGCCGCGCGGTGATCGAGGCGGCGCTCGGGGTGCGGCCGAAGCATCTCGCCTATCCGGTCGGGGATCCGACCTCCGCCGGGCCGCGCGAGTTCCGCATTGCCGCCGAGCTCGGCTTCAAGACCGCGGTGACGACGCGGCCCGGCGTGCTCTTTCGCGCGCACCGCACGCATCTCTTGGCGCTGCCGCGCATCTCGCTCCACGGCGAGCACCAGCAATTGCGCTACGTCCGCGTCCTGGTCTCGGGCGCGGCGACCGCGGTCTGGAACGGGTTTCGCCGGGTCAACGCGGCCTGACGGCCACGACGGTCACGGCCGCGACATCCATCGAACGAGCGGCATCGCCGGCAGCACCCAGCCGAGCCCGGCGAGCACGTAGTAGATCGCCTCGACCACGCCGTTCCCCCTGATCGCGGGCGATTGGGCGAGCGCCATCGCGACGAGCGCCCATATCAGCACCAGGGCGATGAGCGCCACGCCGCCGATCAGCTTGCGCAAGCGGATGGACATGCTTCGCTCGACCGCGGAATCAGGCACGCGACTGGAGCGCATTCAGTCTGATGGGCAACTGAACACGTTCCGGCTCTTGCGCGATCGCATCTCGGACGGGAAAAGTGGGTCCCGCTTTTCCCGAAAATGCCCTATATGATCGCTGCCGCGTCAGCAAGCGAATGATCGAATGACCAGCGTTGCTCCTTCCGCCGAAGCCCGTCGCCGCGCGATCAGGCTGTGGCTGTTGGGAGTAGCCGCTCTGATGTTCGCGACGCTGGTGGTGGGCGGGGCGACGCGGCTCACGGAGTCCGGCCTGTCGATCGTCGAATGGAAGCCGGTGACCGGCGTCGTGCCGCCGCTCGATGCCGCCGGCTGGCGGGCGGAGTTCGAGAAATACCGGACGATCCCCCAGTACAGGGAGCGCAACGCGGGCATGAGCCTCGGCGAGTTCAAGACCATCTACTGGTGGGAATGGACGCATCGGCTGCTGGCGCGGCTCGTCGGCGGCGCCTTCCTCGTTCCGTTGCTGTGGTTTCTCTGGCGCGGGTGGATCGAGCCGCGCTTGCGCGCGCGCCTGTGGACGATATTCGCCCTCGGCGCGACGCTCGGCGCGGTGGGCTGGTGGATGGTGGCCTCCGGCCTGGCGGAGCGGGTCAGTGTGTCGCAGTATCGGCTGGCATTCCACCTGACGCTCGCCTGCGTGATCTTTGCCGCGATCGTGTGGACCGCGCAGGGCCTGGTGCCGAGAGCGCCGATCGCGGTGCCGGCGCGCCTGCGCGCCGGCGCCATGGCGATACTCGCGCTGATCGGGGCGCAGATCTATCTCGGCGCGCTGGTCGCCGGGCTGCGCGCCGGCCTCATCTACAACACCTGGCCGCTGATCGACGATGCCGTGGTGCCCGATGCCTCGCGGCTCTTTTTCGACGATCCGCCCTGGCGGAACTTCTTCGAGAATCCGCTCACCGTGCAGTTCGATCACCGCCTGCTTGCCTATGTCGTCTGGCTCGCCGCGCTGCTGCACCTGGCCGACGTTGCACGCACGCTGCGCCGCGGGCCGGTGCTGACGGCCGCGCTCGCGCTCGCCTGCGCCGTCACGCTGCAGGCGGCGCTCGGCATCGTGACGCTGATCCATCAGGCCCCGCTCGCGCTGGCGATGCTGCACCAGGCCGCCGCGATCGTGGTGCTCACGATCGCGGTCGTGCACGCCGAGCGGCTCGAGCCGCCGGCCTCGGTGGTCGCGGCGGCCGACGTCATGCGCCGCGGGGAGCGGGCGACGTGATCGAGGCCGCCGATCGGGACGGCGTCGCGGTCCTGCGCATGGCCGACGGCAAGGCCAACGCCATGAGCATCGAGTTCTGCGAGGCGCTGACCGCCCGCTTCGAGGCGATGTCGTCGGCGCGCGCCGTCGTCGTCACCGGCAGCGGGCGGATATTCTCCGCCGGCGTCGACCTCAAGCGCCTGCTCGACGGCGGCGTTCCCTACATCCGCAAATTCCTGCCGGCGCTGAGCCGGATGCTGGCCGCCGTCTTCTGCTGCCCGCAGCCGGTGGTGGCGGCGATCAACGGCCATGCCATCGCCGGAGGCTGCGTGCTCGCTTGCGCCGCCGACCGGCGGTTGATGGCGGGCGATGCCGGGCGGATCGGGGTGACGGAACTCCTGGTCGGCGTTCCATTCCCGCCGGTCGCCATGGAGATCATGCGTTGCGCCATGGCGCCGCAATATTTCGAGGAGGCGCTCTTCGGCGCGGCGACCTATCCGCCGGCGGAGGCGATCGGGCGCGGCCTCATCCACGAGATCGTCGATCCGCCAGCGCTGACCGAGCGCGCGATTGCCGCCGCGAAATCGCTCGCCGCGCTGCCGCCGGCGGCCTTCGCCTTGACGAAGCGGCAGATCCGCCGGCCGGCGCTGCAGCGCCTCGAGCAGGATGACGCCGCGATCGAAGCGATATGGACGGCGCCGGAAACGCTCGAGCGCATTCGCGACTACGTCATGCGCACGCTGCGGAAGTCCTGATCAGGGCGGCGACGGGCCACTACTCGTAGAGATCGAGCAGCCGCTCGATCGCGGCGTTGATGCGCGCGAGATAGGCGAGCGGGAACTCATACTTGATGGGAATCCACGACTCTCGTCGCTCGGCGGTCGCTCGCCGGCGAGGTCGAGCAGGTGCAGGCGATCTTGGCCATCGAGCAGCCGCGGGCCCGTCAAGCTCGGAATTTCGAACGCGCGCCACACTATCATGCAACCGCATCCCTGCCAGAGCGCCGCATCTCACGCCGCGGCCAGCCCCTGCTCCAGGTCGGCGATGATGTCCTCGGCATCCTCGAGGCCGATCGAGAGGCGGACCACGTCCGGTCCGGCGCCGGCCTCGATCCGCTGCGCGTCGGTGAGCTGCCGATGGGTGGTGGAGGCGGGATGGATGATCAGCGAGCGGGTGTCGCCGATATTGGCGAGGTGCGAGAACAGCTTGACGTTGGAGACGAGCTTGACGCCGGCGTCGTAGCCGCCCTTGAGGCCGAAGGTGAAGACCGAGCCCGCGCCCTTCGGCACGTATTTCTTCGCAAGATTGTGGTAGCGGTCGCCGGCGAGTCCCGGATAGCTCACCCAGGCCACCGTCGGATGGCTGGAGAGCCACTTCGCCACCGTCATCGTGTTGTCGCAGTGGCGTTGGATGCGCAGCGGCAGCGTCTCGATGCCGGTGAGGATGAGGAAGGCGTTGAACGGCGACAGTGCCGGCCCGATGTCGCGCAGCGCCAGCACCCGGCAGGCGATGGCGAAGGCGAAATTGCCGAACGTCTCGTGCAGCACGATGCCATGGTATTCCGGCCGCGGCTCGCACAGCATCGGATAGCGCTTCTCGCGCGACCAGTTGAAGGTGCCGCCGTCGACGATCAGGCCGCCGATCGAGTTGCCATGGCCGCCGAGAAATTTCGTCAGCGAATGCACCACGATGTCGGCGCCGTATTCGATCGGCTTGCAGAGATAGGGCGTGGCCAAGGTGTTGTCGACGATCAGCGGCACGCCCGCGCTCTTCGCGATCTTGGCGATCGCCTCGATATCGGTGATGACGCCGCCCGGATTGGCGATCGATTCGATGAAGATCGCCTTGGTTTTCGGGCTGATCGCGCGCTCGAACGTGCCGATGTCGTCGGGCTCGGCCCAGACCACGCGCCAGTCGAAATTCTTGAAGGCGTGGTTGAACTGGTTGATCGAGCCGCCATAGAGCTTCTTGGAGGCGACGAACTCGTCGCCCGGCCTCATCAGGCAGTGCATGGCGACGACCTGCGCGGCGTGCCCGGAGGCGACTGCCAAGCCGGCGGTGCCGCCTTCGAGCGCGGCGACGCGCTCCTCGAGCACCGCGTTGGTCGGATTGCCGATGCGGGTATAGATATTGCCGAAGGTCTGCAGGGCGAACAGCGAGGCGGCGTGGTCGACGTCCTCGAACACGAACGAGGTGGTCTGATAGATCGGGGTCGCGCGCGCGCCCGTGGTCGGATCAGGCTGCGCGCCGGCATGGATCGCGAGCGTGGCGAAGCCTGGGATGCGGTCGGTCATGGCCGGTCCTCGTCTGCCGGGACCGGGCGGTCCGCGGATCGCGATCCTGGTTTATTGCGCAACGATGGTCGCAGCAACCGACGAGTTGCTCGCGGTCGATGCAGCGATGTCAGCGTGGGCTCCGTAGGGGCTGGCGAGCACCTACCGCGCGGCCGTCGGATTGAGATTGACCGGCCCGTGTCCTTTCTTCGCGCGCCGCGCGGCAGCCTTCTTAGGTTGCTGAGGAGGCGGCTCGGGCATGTAGCGCGTGATCACCGTGCGGCAAGCGGCTGATAGCGCATCCCGGTTGGCCATCATGCACTGAAATGTGCGGTCGCGGTCGGGAATCGTCTGCGAGCAAAAGCGGAAGGCGTCGTCCTGGCAGGCGGCCTGGTCTTCCGGCGATTGGGCGAGCGCGACCGTCGCCGCGCTCAACGTCAAGGCAAACGTGATCGACCGGAGCATGCACCCCTCGCTGGCTGGCGACGGCGCGATGCCGCCCGAAGCTGTCGATGATGCCACAGGACGCTATGGCTTTCCGGCCACAGTCCGTCTTTCTCGTGGGGACGGGAACGGGAACTCAGCCGATATCGTCTTTTTGCGCGCGCATCGTCGCGTCGGTCGTGCCGCCCGCGGTAGTGACGCGGTTCAGCGCCATGCGCTGGATGCCGCGGCCGAACAGCTGGGCTTTCTTGGCGGTGAGGGTGCGGGTATTGACTCCCATCCAAGCGATCTCCGACGACAGCCGGCCGTACTCGATCTTGGGGCAGCGGTTCATCACCACCCTGCAGCCGTTCGCCTCGGCGAGCCTTGCCGCCTCGTCGTTGCGGATACCGAGTTGCATCCAGATCACCTGCGGGCGCGGCTTAAGCGCGAGCGCCTCCTCGACGATGCCGAGGGCGTGGCGCGAGCTCCGGAAGATGTCGACCATGTCGACGGGGTCCGGGATGTCGGCGAGCTTGCCGTACGCTTTCCGCCCGAGCAGTTCCTCCCCGGCGAGCCCCGGGTTCACCGGGATCATGCGGTAGCCGCGCTCGAGCAGGTACTTGAAGGCGAAGTAGCTCGGACGGCTGGTATTGGCGGAAACTCCGACCATCGCGATGGTCTTCACGGTATTGAGGATGCCGCGGATATAGCCGTCGTCGTAGCTGTCGTGATCCATGCCGGATGCCGCCTTCGCCGCGAACATAGGCACGCCGCGACGGTTCGGGAAGGGCGTCGTCATCAGGACGCGGGCGGCGCGCCGACGAGCTCGTGCGGCACGGCAGGCAAGATCGCGGCGCGCAACCGCGCGTTCTCCGCTTCGAGCGCGGCGATCCGATCCCGCAGCAGGACGGTGGCCTCGGCGATCTCGGCCTCGGTGAAGCGCGCCGTGATGTGCTGGGAGCAATTCACGTCCCACGCCTCGACTGTGAACAGGATTGCGCGCTCGGGGCGGGCGCGATAGCCGGGATCGGCGAGCCGCGCCAGCAACGCAGGGTCGTCTTCGACCACCCGCGCGCGCCCCCAGAGCTTGATCCGCCGGCGCGCCGCGAAATCGAGCAGGAACAAGAAGGCGCGATCGTTCCCGGCGAGATTGCCGAGCGTGATGTATTGCCGATTGCCGGCATAGTCCGCAAAACCGAGCGTCTTGTTGTCGAGCACCTTGATGAACCCCTTCGGGCCGCCGCGGTGCTGGATGTAGGGCGCGCCCTCCGCGGAGACCGTGGCGAGGAACGCGGCATCGAGGTCGGCGATGAAGGCGGCAAGCTCGCTGGTCACATGATCGGGAAAGCCGGCGGCGACGCGCTTGTCGTAGTTGCGCGCCGAGCCGCGCTCGGCCTGCGCGCGCCGCGCGGCCGCAGTGAAGACGATATCGCTGTTGTCGCTCATGGCCGGGCCCGGATGGGTGACAGGGGGAATCGACGCCAAAATAATAATTTCACCTGCAATGATAATGCGTCTTCTGTGAAAGATATTATTGCGGTAGAAGAAAGAATATGAATCGCGCCGAAACGCTCGAGGTCTTCGTCGAGGTGGCCGATCGCGCCAGCTTCAGCGAGGCCGCCCGCCGGCTCGGCCGTTCGCCCACCGCGATCACCCGCGCGATCGCCGAGCTGGAGCAGCGGCTCGGCGTTCGGTTGCTCAACCGCACCACGCGCGCGGTCGGGATGACCGAGGCCGGGCAAAGACTGCTGGGAGGAGCCAAGCGTGTGCTCGCCGACCTCGACGAGATCGAGCGGGCCGCCGCCGGCGCCGGCACGGCGCCGCGTGGAGAGCTGCGCGCCACCGCCCCGATCTTGTTCGGGCGCCTGCACGTGCTTCCGATCGTGACCGAATTCCTCGGCCGGTTTGCGGACGTGTCGGTTTCCCTGACATTGGTCGACCGGCCGGTCGATCTGGTGGAGGAGGGGCTCGATGTCGCGGTGCGGATCGGCGCGCTCGCGGAAAGCTCGGCGGTCGCGACCCGCGTCGGCGCCGTGCGCCGCGTCGTGGTCGCATCCGCGGACTACCTGGCGCGACATGGAACGCCGCGGGTTCCTGCGGATCTCGGCGCCCATGTGGTGATCGCGTTCTCCTCCATTTCGCCAGTCGAACGTTGGCTGTTCCGCGACCAGGGCGGCGAAGCGAGCGTCGCCATCAAGCCCCGGCTCGTCGTGAGCACGGCACAGGCGGCGGTCGATGCGGCCCGCGCCGGCTTTGGCATTACCCGCGTGCTGAGCTACCAGGCCGCCGACGAGATCGCGCGAGGATCGTTGCGTCGGTTGTTGCCGGCGAACGAAGGCGACGAGCTGCCGATTCACCTGATCTACCCGGGTGGGCGGCATCCGCCGCCGAAGCTGCGGGCCTTCCTCGATTTTGCGGTGCCCCGCCTGCGCCGCCGCTGCGAAGCGATCCTGCGGGCGACGAGCTCCTGAAATCGGTGCGATCGGTGTCGCGATTCGAGCCGAACGAACGGGATCAGCGGTCTTCCCACTTGGGAGCGCGTTTGCCGATGAACGCCGATATCCCTTCCTCGGCATCGCGCGCCATCATGTTCTCGACCATCACCTCGCTGGCGAAACGATAGGCATCGGCGACGCCCAATTCGAGCTGGCGGTAGAAGGCCTGCTTGCCGATCTTGATCACGTGGGACGACTTTTCGGCGATCTTGCCGGCGAGCCGCAACGCCTCCTCGCGGGCACGGCCCGGCTCGACCACATGGTTGACGAGGCCGATGCGGCGCGCGTCCGCGGCCGAGACGATGTCGCCGGTGAGCAGCATTTCCATGGCGTGCTTGCGCGCGACGTTGCGCGAGAGGGCGACCATGGGCGTCGAGCAGAACAGGCCGATATTGACCCCGGGCGTGCAGAACTTGGCGCTCGCGGAGGCGACCGCGAGATCGCAGGTGGCCACGAGCTGACAGCCGGCCGCGGTCGCGGTCGCTTCCACCGCCGCGATCACCGGCTGCGGCAGCCGCAGGATCGCGAGCATCACCGCGCTGCAGCGCTCCATGATCTCCTTGGTGTAGCCGCGGCCGCCGTCGGCGTCGGCGCGATGGGCAATGAGCTCCTTGAGGTCGTGCCCGGCCGAGAAGGACGGCCCGCCGGCCGCCAGCACCACGACCCGGATGCGCCGGCCGGCGGCGAGCCGGGCAAGCTCGTCGCGCAGCGCCGCCAGCATCGCCTCGGACAGCGTGTTGCGAGCCTGCGGCCGGTTGAGGGTGAGCACGGCGATGGTGCCGAGGTCCTCCCGCAGGAGCATCGGCTCGATGGCGACCGCCGCGGCGGAGGAGCGTGCATTCATTCGACGGTTCCCGAAACACTTTACAATTAACGCCGGGCTCGACCGATTCAAGGGCTTGCGCTCAGGAACGGCCGCCGCCGCAGTGCGTTGAGGCCTTGAGCGGACCGGCTTGCAGAGGTGACGTCATGGCGCGAAAAGCCACCAGGCGTCGAAGCGGCAGCTACGGGGGACGGAGCCGCAAGCGCGCTCCGTCCCGGCGGACCGCGAAGACGCGCGGCGGACGGCGCTGGTCGCGTCGGGTCACCGAGCACAGCGACGCGCTCACCCTCGAGCACGGCGTCTTCACGTTGCGCGACCCGAAACGGATCGCCGCGTCGTTGAAACGCTCCGCCGAGCGGAGCAGGCGCCGCAAGGGTGATCCGTTCCGGTCCGCCCTCTCGATGTTGACCTTTTACATCAACCGCGCCGGCAAGAACCTGCCGGCGACGCGCAAGCGGGCCTTGATGCGGACGAAGGACGAGCTGCGCAAGCAATTCGGGAAGGTACCGGCCTGACTTCCGGCACCGCTTGATCGAGCGTCGCGCGCATCTTTTTGAATCGCTCTTGATCGTCTGGAGCGCATTCAGTTTCGACGGAAACTGAATGCGTTCCAGTCTTCTTGCGTGGTCGTATTTTCGGACGGAAAACCGGTTCCCACTTTTCCTGAAAATGCTCTAATGCTCGTGCCGCAGGGGAGGCGGCGGATGCCGGTGGCAATGACGGTCGACGAGCTCGAGCGCTTTCTTGCCGCCGAGTTTCCGCAAGGCTTTCATCCCGAGAGCGGCCTTGCGATCGAAGCGGTGTGGGACGGCGGCTGCCGGGTGCGGCAGGGGTTCCGCGACCTCCACATCCGGCCGGGCGGAACGATTTCCGGGCCGACCATGATGGCGCTTGCCGATTTCGCCATGTATGTCGCGGTGCTCGCCGCGATCGGGCCGGTGCCGCTGGCGGTCACCATCAACCTCAACATCAATTTCCTGCGCAAACCTCCGCCGCGCGACCTTACGGCGGAGGCGCGGCTGCTCAAGCTCGGCAAGCGGCTGGCAACCGGGGAGGTGACCATTCGCTCCGACGGCGAGGACGAGCCGGTGGCGCATGCGACCTCGACCTACTCGATTCCGGTTCGAGACCGGTAGTTATTCGATGGTAACATAGAACCATAAATTTAACGCATTGAATAAGCTGATGTATTATTTGAAGGGCGGCGTTGACCGCCGGCAACCCGCTGGTGTATGAGCCCGGGCCAACGAGCTTGCGCAGCGCCAACGGAAAATCCGGTGTCATGAAGACCTTTTCGGCCAAACCTGCCGAGATCGAGAAGAAATGGGTGCTCATCGACGCCAGCGGCCTGGTCGTCGGCCGGCTCGCATCCGTCGTGGCGATACGGCTACGCGGCAAGCACAAGCCGACCTTCACGCCGCACGTCGATGACGGCGACAACGTCATCATCGTGAACGCGGAGAAGATCGTGCTCACCGGCAGGAAGCGCGAGAACAAGATCTACCGCCACCACACCGGCTATATCGGCGGCATCAAGGAGCGCACCGCGCGCTCGATTCTCGAAGGCAAGTTTCCGCAACGGATCGTCGAGAAGGCGGTCGAGCGCATGCTGCCGCGCGGGCCGCTGGGGCGCGTCCAGCTCGGCAATCTGCGGGTCTATGCCGGCCCCGACCACCCGCACGCGGCGCAGAACCCCGAACGGCTCGACGTCGCCGCCATGAACCGCAAGAACACGAGGAGCGCGTGACCATGGCCGAAACCATGCAATCGCTCGACCAGCTTTCCGCGCTCAAGCCCGCGGCGGCTCCGGAGACCCCGAAATACATCCAGAAGATCGACAAGCAGGGCCGCGCCTATGCCACCGGCAAGCGCAAGGACGCGGTGGCGCGAGTTTGGATCAGGCCGGGCGCCGGCAAGATCGTCATCAATACCCGGGACATCGAGATCTATTTCGCGCGGCCGGTGCTGCGCATGCTGATCCAGCAGCCGCTGGTCGCGACCAACCGCGGCGGGCAGTACGACGTCACCTGCACCGTCTCCGGCGGCGGTCTGTCGGGCCAGGCCGGCGCGGTCCGCCACGGCCTGTCCAAGGCGTTGATGAATTTCGAGCCGGACCTGCGCGGCGCGCTCAAGAAGGGCGGCTTCCTCACCCGCGACTCGCGCGTGGTCGAGCGCAAGAAATATGGCCGCGCCAAAGCCCGGCGCAGCTTCCAGTTCTCCAAGCGCTGAGGCGTGCGGCGCCTGCCAGCGTGCTTCGAATTGTGCCTTTTCCATTTACTGCGCGGCAATCCTAATCGGAGCCGCCGCGGTTCGGTAACCCCTGCGGAGTAATTGGCTCGCTAGATAGCCGCAAGCTTGGCGGGCAGCGGTCAATTCCATGCATCTCGACGTCGGGACCCTTTCGGTCGTCACGGTCTTTGTTACCGCGCTGCTGGGCGCGCTCCTCGTCTTTGCCGGGCTGCAGAATCGCACCATTCGCGCTCCGGTGTGGTGGGGCGCGGCGCAAATCCTCGGCGCGGCTGGCCTGGGGCTGGTTTCCTCGCGCGGCGCGCTCCCCGACTTCGTGTCGATCGACCTTGCCAATGCCCTGATCCTGCTCGCCTACGGGCTGACCTGGGCGGGCGCCCGCATTTTCGACGGCCGCAAGGTGCTGCCGCTCGTCGTTTTGTTCGCGCCGCTGGTGTGGCTGCTCGCGTGCCGAATTCCGGCGTTCGAAGAGGATTTCAATCTGCGCGTCGTCGTCGTCTCCGCCATGATGGCGATGCTGGCGGCGGCGACCGCCGAGGAACTCTGGAGCGGAAGCGACGAGCCGCTGATGTCGCGCTGGCCGACCGTGATCGTGCTGCTCGCCTATGCGGCGGTCCTGCTCGCGCGCATCCCGGCGACCTACTTCTCGCCGCTGCTCGATGGCCATTCCCTGATGGGCGGGCTCTCGTTCGCGGTGGTCGCCTTCGGCACGCTGCTCTTTACCGTGGTGATGTCGTTCCTGCTGCTCAACATGACCAAGGAGCGCACCGAGCTGCAGCACAAGATCAACGCCATGGTCGATCCGCTCAGCGGCGTCGCCAATCGCCGCGCGTTCCTCGACGGAGCGCGCCGGCTGTTCGCGCAGCAGGCGGTCGATCGCGAGCCGTTGGCGATGTTGCTGTTCGATCTCGACCGGTTCAAGGACATCAACGACCATTTGGGCCATGCGGTCGGCGACCGGGTGCTGAAGACCTTCGCGGTGACCACCAGCACGACGCTCGGATCCGATGTTCTGTTCGGCCGCATCGGCGGCGAGGAATTCGCGTCGCTTTTGCCGGTCGGCGACCTCGGCGAGGCCTATGCGGTCGCCGATCGGGTGCGACGCAATTTCGCGGAGACATCCGCGCGATTTGCGAATGGGGATTTGATCCCGACCGTGAGCGTCGGCGTCGCGCTCGGCTTCGACGGCAAGGGTAATGTCGACACGTTGCTCGAGACCGCCGATCGGGCGCTCTACCGCGCCAAGGCGAACGGCCGAAATCGGGTCGAGGCGACGGCGCCGCCCGATGCGATCGGGGCAGCGTTCGCCCACGCCCCTTCGATCGTGCCGCTGATCGGGACGGAGCGCGTGGCGCTGGCAGACCGCGCGCGGCGCGCGGCGCATTGAGTCTCGACTCTAGAACACGCTCCGGTGAGATGGAATCAGCCGAGCGGCAAGCTCGGTGTGCTCCCTCTCCCCGCCTGCGGGGAGAGGGTCGGGGTGAGGGGGACTCTCGCGACGCTCAGGCTGTGGAGGGTCCCCCTCACCCGCTCGTTTCGCTCGCGACCTCTCGGCCGAAGTCGGATTTATCCGACTTCGGCCAGTCATTAGGTGACCGAGCTCGGGTAAACCCGAGTTCGGTTGCAAGCGGGGAGAGGTGAATCGGCACTCCCTCAATTGATTCCTTCTTCGCATATTGTTTTCGAAGTTTTTTGCGACAAAGCCGCATGATTAACGAAACGGTCCACAAAGCCTGGAATCAGAGTTCGCACCCATTAACGCCGGATCATGGTATGGGACGGCTCACAAGAAACCAAAATAGTGATCGAGGGATCCTCCACCATGCTTGTCTCCGAAGCGAATGCGCCGATTGCGCTCGACGTCACGACGTTGTTCATCACCGCAACCTGCATCACTGCGCTGCTCGGCCTGCTGCTGCTGTCGGCCTGGGCGCAGGAGCGCATCCGGGCGCTGGCCTGGTGGGGTACCGCCTATCTCATCGGCGGTTTCTCGGTGGCGATCTGGAGCGTCGAAAATCTGATCTCGCCGCCGCTGCCGACCGGAGCCGCCAACGCGCTTCTGTTCTTCGCGTGCGGCATGATCTGGACCGCGGCGCGCATATTCCATGGCCGGCCGGTGCTCTGGGGTGCGATGTCCGCGGGGTCGATCGTGTGGCTCGTCGCCTGCATGCTGCCGGAATTCGCGCAATGGCCCTGGGGGCGCATCGTGCTCAGCTCGCTCGTCGTCTCGATCTACACGTTCCTGACCGCGGCCGAGCTCTGGCGCGAGCGCCGCAAGACGCTGTTGCGGCGATGGCCGGCGATTTTCGTGCCGATCCTGCACGGCGCCGTGTTCCTGTTTCCGATCCCGCTGGCGAGCCTGCTGCCCGACGACCGCGGCCTGGTGACGCTCGCCAGCGGGTGGATCGCGGTCTTCGTGCTCGAAACCATGCTCTACGTGGTCGGCACCGCCTTCATCGTGCTGGTGCTCGCCCAGGAGCGCACCGTGCGCATCCAGATGGATGCAGCCTCGACCGACGAGCTGACGGGAATACTGAACCGGCGCGGATTCTTCGCCGCCGCCCAGCAGCTGGTGGCGCGCCAAGTCAAGAAGGGCGAGCCGGTCAGCGTGCTGATGTTCGATCTCGATCGCTTCAAGTCGATCAACGACCGGTTCGGGCACCCGGTCGGCGACGAGACGTTGCGGGCCTTCGCCGCGACGGTGACCGCCACCCTGCGTGCCTCCGACGTGGTTGCGCGCTTCGGCGGCGAGGAGTTCGTCGCCGTGCTGCCGAGCTCGCTCGCCGATGCCATGATCGCCGCCGAGCGGGTGCGCACGTCGTTCCAGCGGGCGGCCGCCACGGTCGCCGGCTGCCCGCTCGCCGCGACGGTCAGCGTCGGGGCGGCGAGCGCCCGGCTTTGCGCCGACGTCGCCGCGCTGCTCACCGCCGCGGACCGGGCGCTCTACCAGGCCAAGGCGAACGGCCGCAATCGGGTCGAGGCGATCGAGCCGGAATTGCCGACGATCATCACGACCAGCAGGCCGGCGCTCGCTCGCGGACGCGGCATGCAAGACGCGCTGGCATGGCACGTCGATGCCCGCGCGGCCTAGCGCCGGGAGTGTCCTGCTCGGCCGATGATCCGACCGACCGCGTGAAAAAGAAGGGACGCCCGTGGGCGTCCCTTCGCGTTTCATCGCGACGGCGACAAGGGGGTGGGCGCTACGCCGATAGGATATTTCGCGCCCCGCCCGGGTACCTCGCAAGAGTTCGATCAAGCCGCGCGGCTCGAGCGGGCGCGGAATGACGCCCGGCCGTCGTAGCGCCCCGCGGAGCGCCGCCTCGGTGGCTGTGCTATGCTCGCCGCGAGTATCGGCCGCGCCTCGGTTCAGAACGATTCAGGTCTGCCCCAAGGACTTGCCGATCGCTTCGTTGCAGGTGAGGGTGCGGCAAACCGACTGCACGCGGTCATCGGCGGCTGGTTATTATCCCCCAGCAGCGACGGCACAAAGGGGAGGAAGTCCCATGATCGACGTGGGGCGCCGCGATGTCATCACCCTTCTCGGCGGCGCGGCTTTCGCCTGGCCGCTCGCCGCGCACGCGCAGCAACCCGAGCGGATGCGGCGCATCGGCATGCTCCTGCCCGCAGCCGCGGACGATGCCGAATTTCAGGCCCGCGTCGGGGCGTTCCTGCAGGCGCTGGCGCGATTGGGCTGGACCATCGGCCGCAACGTGCGGATCGACACCCGCTGGGCCACGGCCAATGCCGCCGACATCCGCAGACACGCGGCGGAATTGGCCGCGCTCGCGCCCGACGTCATCCTGGCCCATGGCGCCTCGACCGTGGCGCCGTTGCTGCAGGCGACCCGCACCGTGCCGATCGTGTTCCCGGTTGCCGCCGATCCGGTCGCCGCCGGCCTCGTCGACAGCCTGGCGCGGCCCGGCGGCAACGCCACCGGTTTCATGGTGCAAGAATACAGCCTGGCCGGGAAATGGCTGGAGCTGCTCAAGCAGATCGCGCCAAACGTGACGCGAGTGGCGGTCCTTCGGGATACCGCCACACCCTCCGGCACCGGCCAGTTCGGCGTGATCCAGGCCATGGCGCCGTCGCTCAGGGTGGAGGTAAACCCGGTCAACATGCGCGATGCCGGAGAGATCGAGCGCGCCCTCGCGGCCTTCGCGCGCTCTCCGAATGGCGGTCTGATCGTGACGGCGAGCGGGGCGGCGATTTTTCATCGCGATCTGATCGTCACGCTTGCGGCCCGCCACAAACTGCCCGCGGTTTACTTCGAACGTCTCTTCGTCGGTGCCGGCGGCCTGATCTCCTATGGGGCTAGTGAGATCGACCAGTACCGGCAAGCGGCCGGCTACGTCGACCGCATCCTCAAGGGCGAGAAGCCCGCCGACCTGCCGGTGCAGGCGCCGACCACGTACGAGCTGGTGATCAACCTCAAGACCGCCAGGGCGCTCGGCCTCGACGTGCCGGCGACCGTGCTCGCGCGCGCCGACGAGGTGATCGAATGAAAAGACGCGAGTTCATGACGCTTCTCGGCGCCGCGGCGGGTGCGTGGCCGGTCGCGGCTCGCGCACAGCGCCTTGAGCGTATGCGGCGCATCGGTTTGCTATCGCCAGTCGCCGAGGACGACCAGGATTTTCATACCAGCCTGAGTGCGCTTCGACTGGGACTGCAGAAGCTTGGGTGGATAGAGGGGAGTAACGTCGAAATCAGCTATCGTTGGGCTGCTGGCGACGTCGAGCGCCTGCGGGCCTTCGCAAAGGAACTGGCTGGCATGATACCGGATGTTCTCTTTTCCTCTAGTACGGCGGCTTCAGCAGCAATGCGGCGGGAAACCAACTCCATACCGATTGTGTTCGTGCAGGTTTCTGACCCCATTGGCGAGGGCTTCGTCGCAAGCCTTGCCAGGCCCGGCGGATACATGACCGGCCTGACCAATTTCGAACCGGCCATGGGAGGGAAATGGATAGAAATTCTTAAGGAGGTCGCGCCCCACGTCGGCCGGGTCGCGCTCTTATTCAACCCGCGAACGTCCCCTGGTGGCGGATCATATCATTCGCGCCCGATCGAGGCCGCTGCCGCATCATTCGCCGTGCGGCCAATCGCAATGCCGCTACGCGATGCTTCCGAAATTGAGGCTGCCATCACTGCCTTCGCCCGTGATTCGAACGGTGGCCTTGTAGTTCTGCCGGATGTCTTCGCCAATGTGCACCGCGAGCCGATCATCCGGCTGGCGGCGCATCATCGTTTACCCGCAATTTATCCGTTCCGCTTCTTTGTCACAGATGGCGGGCTAATATCCTACGGGGTTGACAGGCACGACGTGTTTCGGCGAGGGGCTGCATACGTTGATCGGATACTTCGCGGTGCAAAACCTGCTGATTTGCCCGTTGAAGCACCGACCAAGTTTGAGCTGGTCATCAACCTCAAGACCGCCAAGACGCTCGGCCTCGACGTACCTTTGCAGCTGCAGCAACGTGCCGACGAGGTGATCGAGTGAGCCGCGAGTTCATCACGCTGCTCGGCGGCGCGGCGGCTAAGTCTTCGCTTCTTTGGCCGCTCGCGGCGCGCGCGCAGCAAGGCGACCGCATGCGGCGTTCGCGTCTTGCCGCAGTCGCGCTCGCCGCGATGCTCGCGGGCTGCGGGCAGGACAATCGCTATGTGGCGCCGCCGCCGCCGAAGGTCACCGTCGCGGTTCCGGTGCGGCAGTCGATCACGCGTTATCTGGAAGCGACCGGCAATGCCGCCGCGGTCAATTCCACCAATCTGGTCGCGCGGGTGCAGGGGTTCCTGCAGGAGATCAACTACAGGGACGGCGACCAGGTGAAGCAGGGTGCGACGCTCTTCACCATTGAGCCGGAACCCTACAAATTGAAGCTCGAGCAGGCGCAGGCCGCCGAGGCCGGCGCCCAGGCAGCCTTGAAGCAGACGGAAGCGGAGTACGAGCGGCAGATCGAGCTCGCGAGCCGGCAAGTCGCCACCAAAGCGGCGCTCGACAATGCCACCGCCAATCGCGATGCGGCGCTGGCCAAGCTCAAGCAGGCGCAAGCCGAGACCAGGCAGGCCGCCATCAATCTCGGCTACACGCAGGTGAAGGCCCCATTCGACGGCGTCGTCACGGCGCGCCTCGTTTCGATCGGCGAGCTGGTGGGAGCCAACGGCCCGACCCAGCTCGCCACCATCGTCGAGACCGATCCGATCTACGTCACCTTCAACATCGGCGAGCGGGATGTGCTGCACATTCGCGCGGAGATCAGGCGCCTTGGCATCACCAAGGAGGACCTCAAGAAGGTTCCGATCGAAGTAGGACTGCAGACCGACGAAGGATACCCGTACCAGGGCACGCTTGAATATGCCTCGCCGACGATCAACCCATCGACCGGGACGCTCGCCGTGCGCGCAATCCTGCAGAATCCCAATGGAGTGCTGGTGCCGGGGTATTTCGTTCGGGTGCGGGTCGCTACCGACGAGCAGAACGGCATGCTGGTGCCGGATGCCGCGCTCGGCAGCGACCAGGGCGGCCGCTATGTGCTCGTCGTCAACAAGGACGACGTCGTCGAGCAGCGCAAGGTGACGGTCGGCCCCAAGGTCGGCGACTTGCGCGCCATCGAAAGCGGCCTGAACCCCGACGACCGCGTCGTTATCGCCGGCATCCTACGCGCGATCCCGGGCCAGAAGGTCGAGCCGCAGCTGCGCACGGTCGCGACCGCGGCTCCCGCCGTCGGCGCAAGGTAGCGCGCGACGCATGATCTCGGATTTTTTCATTGCCCGGCCGGTTCTCGCGAACGTGCTGGCGATCTTGATGCTGGTCATCGGCGGCATCGCCATGTTCGCGCTGCCGGTGGCGCAATACCCCGACGTCGTACCGCCGACCGTGCAGGTCTCGACCCGCTATCCCGGCGCCAGCGCCCGCACCGTCATCGACGCCGTCGCCTTGCCCATCGAGCAGCAGGTCAATGGCGTCGAGGGCATGATCTACATGCAGTCCTTCAGCAGCGCCGACGGCAGCTACTCCTTGACGGTGACGTTCAAGATCGGCGTCGACCTCAATCTGGCGCAGGTCTTGGTGCAAAACCGGGTCTCGAGCGCGCTGTCGTCGCTGCCGCAGGCGGTGCAGGCGCAGGGCGTGATCGTGCAGAAGAACTCCACCGCGATCCTGCAGATCGTGACGCTGACGTCGCCGGATTCGCGCTACGACAGCCTCTACCTCGCCAATTACGCCACCATCAACCTCAAGGACGAGATCGCCCGGCTGCCCGGCGTCGGCAGCGTCGTGGTGTTCGGCGCCGGCCAGTATTCGATGCGCATTTGGCTCGATCCGAACAAGATGCAGGCGCGCGGGCTGACCACCCAAGACGTGATCCAATCCCTGCAGCAGCAGAGCGAGCAGGTCACGGCGGGTCAGATCGGCGCGCCCCCGGCGCCGGCGGGCCAGTCGTTCCAGTACACCCTCAACGTATCGGGCAAGCTCAGCGACCCCGTTGAATTCGCCGACGTGATCGTCAAGACCGGCGGCGCCGGCGAGATCACGCGCCTGCGGGACGTCGCCCGTGTCGAGCTCGGCGCCCAGACCTATGGCCAGGTTTTCCAGCTCGACGGCAAGGCGGCGGCCGGTCTTGCCATCTTCCAGGCGCCGGGCGCGAACGCGCTCGACGTGGCGGCCGAGGTGCGCAAGAAGATGGCCGCGCTCGCGCGCGAGTTTCCGCCCGCGCTCACGTCCAACATCCCGTTCGACACCACGAAATTCGTCGAGCAGTCGATCCACGAGGTCTACAAGACGCTGTACGAGGCCGCGATCCTCGTGCTCATCGTCATACTGGTCTTCCTGCAGGACTGGCGCGCGACGCTGGTGCCGGCGACCACGGTGCCGGTCACGATCATCGGCGCCTTCGCCGCCATGGCGGCGCTCGGGTTCACCATCAATTTCTCCACCTTGTTCGCGATCGTGCTTGCCATCGGCATCGTCGTCGACGACGCAATCGTGGTGGTGGAAGGTGCCGTCCGCAATATCGAGCGGGGCATGTCGAGCGGCGAGGCCGCGAGCCGCGCCATGCGAGCGCTGTTCGGCCCGATCATCGGTATCACGCTGGTCTTGATGTCGGTATTCCTCCCGGCCGCGTTCCTGCCCGGTCTGACCGGACGCATGTATGCGCAGTTCGCTCTGGTGATCGCGGCGACCGCGCTCATCAGCGCCGTCAACGCCGCAACCTTGAAGCCGACGCAGTGCGCGATGTGGCTCCGCCCGGCGGTGCCTTCGCAGCAGCGCAACATCTTCTACCGGGCGTTCAATCGCGCGTACGAGCGGATCGAGCACTGGTATGTGCGGCTGATCGCCCGCATGGTCGGCCGCAGCGGCGTGATGACCGCCGTTGCGCTCGCCATCGTTGCCGTTACCGCCTTCGGGTTTGCGCGCGTGCCGACCGGCTTTCTGCCGATCGAGGATCAGGGCTATATGATCGCGCTGGTGCAATTGCCCGACGGCGCCTCGCTCGAGCGCACCCAAAAGACGCTGGACAAGGTCTACGACATCAGCCGCAGAACGCCGGGAGTCGCGCAGGTGATCACCATCGCCGGGATGTCGCCGCTCGACAACAGTGCGACGCTGGCAAGCGCCGGCGTCGCCTATATCGTGCTCAAAGACTGGAGCGAGCGCGGCAAAGGCGAGGATCTGCTGTCGCTGTTCAAGGCCCTGAACGAATCGCTCGGCACCATCGAGGAGGCGAGCATCCTGGTGATGCCGCCGCCGCCGATTCAGGGTGTCGGCAACGACGCAGGCTTCACCATGCAGGTCGAGCTGCGCGACGGCAGCTTCGACATGGCCAAGCTGCAGAGCGTCACCGACGCGATCGTGGCGAACGCCAAGACCCAATCGGCCATCCAGCTGGTGCTGGCTTCGTTCCGCGCCAACGTCCCGCAAGTGACGGTCGAGGTCGACCGGGTGAAAGCGCAGACGCTCGGCGTTACTCTCGACCAGGTATTCGCCGCGCTCTCCGGCTATCTCGGATCGAGCTACGTCGACCAGTTCAACAAGTTCGGGCGGGTGTTCCAGATCTACCTGCAGGCCGACTCGCAGTTCCGACTGCGGCCGGAGGACGTCGAGCACCTTTCCGTTCGCAACAAGAACGGCGACATGATCCCGCTCGGCACGCTCGTGAAGTTGACGCCGACGGTCGGCTCTTCGCTGATCAGCCTGTTCAACCTGCGGCCGTCGGCGACCGTCATCGGCCTGCCGGCGGATGGATTCTCGTCCGGCGAGGTGCTCACCCTGATGGAGGAGATCGCCCGCCGCACGCTGCCGCCCGGCACCGGCTTCGAGTGGAGCTCGATGTCCTATCAGGAGAAGCTGGTCGGCTCGCAGATGTACATCGTGTTCGCCCTGGCGCTGCTCTTGGTTTATCTCGTGCTGGCCGGAGAATACGAGAGCTGGTACGCGCCGATCTCGGTCGTTCTCGCGGTGCCGCTGTCGTTCATCGGGCCGGTCGTGGCACTCTCGGCGCTGACCCGGAGCGGGCTCAATAACAATCTCTACGTTCAGATCGGGCTGGTTCTGCTGATGGCGCTGTCGGCGAAGAACGCCATCCTGATCGTCGAGTTGGCGCGCGATTTGCGCGCCGAAGGGAGGGCCATACCGGATTCGGCGGTCGAGGCGGCGCGAGCACGCCTGCGTCCGATCTTGATGACCTCGTTCGCCTTCGTTTTCGGCGTTGCACCGCTGGTGCTGGCGAGCGGCGCCGGCGCCAGCGCGCGGACATCGATCGGTATCACGGTGTTCACCGGCATGATCGCGTCGACCGGCCTGGCGATGCTGTTCGTGCCGTCGTTCTTCGTCGGCGTGCAACGCTTCGAAGAATGGCGCAACGCGGACAAGCATCCCTCGTTTGCCGGCAAGCCGGCACCGACGAGGTGATCGAGTGATCCGCTGGCTTACCCTTGCGCTCTTCCTCTCGCCGGCACTGGCGGAGCCGAGCCGCGCCGCCGACACGATTCGGCTCGGCCACAATGCCAATTCGGCACGCAATATCGCGTCGCTGCCACTCCATGTGCTCATGCGCCGGGGCTTGTTCGCTCGCGAGGATCTGGCGGTGGAATTGGTCGGCCTTCCCGGCACCACCCACATGGTCGACGCGCTTGACCAGGGCCGCGTCGACGTCACCGGCACGGCGACGCCTTACCTCATCCAGGCCGCGCTGAAGGGGTCCGACGCGGTGGCCGTCATCGGCGGCCCGGCCAATGCGGTCTACAGCTTGATCGCCAAGCCCACGATCGGGACTGCCGCCGAGCTCGCAGGCAAGGTGGTCGCGATGTCGATGTCGGCCGATACGATCTCGTTGTCGACCCGACTCTTGCTCGCGAAACACGGGCTCAAGCCCGGCGATTACAGGATCAAGGAGCTGATCGGCAGCAATGCGCGCGGCAACTGCCTGAGCGGCGGCGAATGCGACGCGGTGCCGCTCGGCCAGCCCGACGACCTCGTGTTCGTGAGCAACGGCTTCCGCAAGCTCGGCGACTCGCTCGAGGTCCTGCCGGTTCAGCAATTCGACGTGCTCGCGGCGCGCCGCGCCTGGGCGGCGGCGCACAAGGATACGGTGGTGCGGCTCGCGCGCGCGTACGCGGCCGCATTCAAGTTCCTGCGCGATCCGGGAAATCGCAGCGAGGTTGCCGCGCTGATCGCGGAGACGACCGGCGCGCCGGTCGAGGTCGCGCGCCAGATACTGGTGCTCTATTACGAGCCCGAGCGCGGGGTCATGCCCAAGCAGGCCGAGATCAGCATGGCGGGCCTCGCCAAGGTGATCGAGCTGCTTGCCGAGACCGGTCAGATCGGCGCGCCGCCGCCGGCGGCGGAGCGGTTCGTCGACCTGCAATATCTGCAGGCGGCGGGACTGCAGTAGCTCACGGCTTCTCCGGGGCCTCGGCGACCGCGCAGTGCGGGGAACCCCCGGATGTCGCTGCGCTCCATCCGGGCTACGGCGGGCTGCGCGCGCCTCCCGAAAAAAGAAGGGACGCCCGCGGGCGTCCCTTTTTGAGTTTCATCGCAACGGCGATGACGGGAGGGAGGACGCTACGCCGAATAGTACATCTCGAATTCGACCGGATGCGGGGTGTGCTCGAAGCGGATGATCTCCTGCATCTTCAGCTCGATGTAGGCGTCGATGAAGTCGTCGTCGAAGACTCCGCCGGCCTTGAGGAAGTCGCGGTCCTTGTCGAGATAGCCGATCGCCTCGCGTAGCGAGCTGCAGACGGTCGGGATTTGCTGGAGCTCCTGCGGCGGCAGATCATAGAGATCCTTGTCGATGGCCGGCCCCGGATTGAGCTTGTTCTTGATGCCGTCGAGGCCCGCCATCAGCATGGCGGCGAAGCCGAGATAAGGATTGCACAGCGGATCGGGATAGCGCACCTCGACGCGCTTGCCCTTGGGCGAGGAGGCGAGGGGAATGCGGCAGCCGGCGGAGCGGTTGCGCACCGAATACGCCAGCAGCACCGGCGCCTCGAAGCCCGGCACCAGCCGCTTGTAGGAGTTGGTCGTCGGGTTGGTGAAGGCGTTGATCGTGCGCGCGTGCCTGAGGATGCCCGCGATGTACTGGAGCGCGAGGTCCGACAGATCGGCATATTTGTTGCCGGCGAAGGTCGGCTTGCCGTCCTTCCAGATCGACTGGTGGCAATGCATGCCGGAGCCGTTGTCGCCGTAGACCGGCTTGGGCATGAAGGTCACGCTCTTGCCGTAGACCTGCGCGACCTGCTGGATGCAGTATTTGTAGATCTGCGTCTGGTCGGCCATGCGCACCATCGGCGCGAATTTCATGCCGAGCTCGTGCTGCGCCGAGCCGACCTCGTGGTGGTGCTTCTCCACCTTGACGCCCATGCGCGCCATGGCGCCGAGCATTTCCGAGCGCATGTCCTGCGCGGTGTCCTGCGGCGGCACCGGGAAGTAGCCCTTCTTGAAGCCGATGTGGTGGCCGAGATTGCCGCCTTCGTAATCGGTGTCGGAATTGGTCGGGAACTCGATCGAGTCGAGCCTGAAGCCGGTGTTGTAGGGCTGGGCGGCGAATTTCACGTCGTCGAAGATGAAGAACTCGGCTTCCGGCCCGAAGAATACGGTGTCGCCGACGCCCATGGACTTGACCAGACCTTCGGCCTTCTTGGCGATCGAGCGCGGGTCGCGGTTGTAGGGCTCGCCGGTCAGCGGCTCGAGCGTGTCGCAGACCAGGACCAGCGTCGTCTCCGCGTAGAACGGGTCGATGCAGGCGCTCTCCGGATCCGGCATGAGCTGCATGTCGGATTCGTGGATCGCCTTCCAGCCGGCGATCGAGGAGCCGTCGAACATGATGCCTTCGCTGAACGTGTCCTCGTCGATCGTCGAGATGTCGGCGGTGACGTGCTGCCATTTTCCGCGCGGGTCCGTGAAGCGGAAGTCGGCGTATTTCACGTCGTTGTCCTTGATCAGTTTCATCACGTCTTTGGCGGTCGTCATTGAACGGATACCCTTTCGTTGGCTGCGCTTGAGATCGGAGGCAGGCAGTCGTGCCGGACCAGCGGTTCAGATGGCGTCCAAACCGGACTCCCCCGTTCTGATCCGGATGGCCTCTTCGATGTTGGAGACGAAGATTTTTCCGTCACCGATCCGCCCGGTCTGGGCGGCGCGCCGGATCGCCTCGACGGCTTTCTCGACCATGTCGTCGCCGAGCACAATCTCGATCTTCACCTTGGGGAGGAAATCCACGACGTATTCGGCTCCGCGGTAGAGCTCGGTATGCCCCTTCTGCCGTCCGAATCCCTTGGCTTCGGTGACGGTGATGCCTTGCAGCCCGACCTCCTGAAGAGCCTCTTTCACCTCGTCGAGCTTGAAAGGCTTGATGACCGCCTCGATCTTCTTCATCGCGTTTCCTTCCCTCGGCCGTGCGCGGACGTGCCGCCGGCTCGGCCGCGCTGACGGTTAGCAGGGTCCGTGCCAAGCCCCGGCAAGCCGAAAAAACGGCCGGCGATCAGATATTTGACCGTGGCCGACCGCGGCCGTTGGCTGACCGGAGGCAGGCATTAGATCAGGATTTGGGCAGTTTGCCTATTTTGCGGTCATTGTCACCTATCCCTTGCTGCAAGCGAAGAAATTGACCCGTCTCGCGCACAACCACCCGGCTTGGATGCGCTACTCTCCCGCGGCCATGGACGAGCTGCTCACCACGTCGGAGATGGGGGAGGCCGATCGCCTGACGATCGCCGGCGGGGTCGCCGGCATCGCGCTGATGGAGAATGCGGGCCGGGCGGTCGCCGATGGCGTGGCGGACCGCCATCCGTCGGGAACCCGGGTAACCGTGGTCGCCGGGCCCGGGAACAACGGCGGCGACGGCCTCGTTGCCGCCCGCCTGCTCTGCGAGCGCGGCTATCGGGTGCGCGTGCTCGTGGTCGGCGACATGGCCCGCCTCAAGGGCGACGCGGCGCTTGCGGCGCAGCGCTGGCAGGGCCCATGGGAACCGGCAACGCCCACGGCAGTGATGCCGGCAGACGTCGTCGTCGATGCCTTGTTCGGAGCCGGGCTCGACCGACCGGTGGCGGGCGCCGCGCGGGCGATCATCGAGGCGATGAATGCCGGCCCGCGCGTGCACGCCGTCGATCTGCCGAGCGGCATCAACGGGACGACCGGCGCGGTGATGGGCGTCGCCGTCAATGCGGCTGAGACCGTGACGTTCTTCCGCCGCAAGGTCGGCCACGTGCTGCTTCCCGGACGCCTCCATTGCGGAAACACCCAGGTTGCCGACATCGGAATATCCGCGCGCGTGCTCGACCGGATCAAGCCGCGGACCTTCCTCAATCGTCCCGAGCTGTGGGCCAAAGACTTTCGACTGCCGCCGGTCGACGGGCACAAATATCGCCGCGGCCACGCCGTGGTGGTGTCCGGCGGCATGTCGACGACCGGGGCGGCGCGGCTTGCCGCGCGCGGTGCGCTGCGCGCCGGCGCCGGGCTCGTCACCATCGCAAGCCCGCGCGAGGCGCTCCCCGTCAACGCCGCCGCAAGCCTCGCGGTGATGGTCCGGCCGGTCGACGGCGCGGGCGAGCTCGCTGAATTCTTGCGCGACGCGCGCCGCAACGTCGTGCTGCTGGGGCCTGGCGGCGGGGTGGGGCCGGACATGCGCGATCTCGTCCTCGCCGCGATCGCGGGCGATCGCGCCGTGGTGCTCGACGCCGATGCGCTCACGAGCTTCGCCGAGGACCCGCAGGCGCTGATGACAGCCGTCAGGAGCCGAGGAGGGGTCACGCTCATGACCCCGCACGAGGGAGAATTCACTAGGCTCTTCAAAGCTGTGTCTGATTCGCCTGCATCAAAGCTTGAGCGGGCGCGAAGCGCGGCGGCGGCCGCCGGGGCGATCGTTCTGCTCAAGGGCCCCGACACCGTCGTCGCGGCGCCCGACGGACGCGCCGCGATCGCGGACAATGCGCCGCCCTCCCTCGCCACCGCCGGGTCGGGCGACGTGCTCGCGGGATTGGCGGCGGGCCTGCTGGCCCAGGGGATGGCGGGCTTCGAGGCGGCCGCCGCCGCGGTTTGGCTGCATGGGGAGGCGGGGAACGAGGTGGGACCGGGCCTGATCGCCGAGGATTTGCCGGAGGCGATGCCCGGGGTCTATCGCCGCTTGCTTGAGAAGCTCGGCCGCCGCTGACGCCTCATGGCCGGCTTCGCCGCCGGTCTCCATGGGTTGAGCGGCGTCGAGCCGCCGCGTATTTTTGTCGTGCGCCGCGCGTTTTCGGCGTGATATAAGCCGCGCCGCCCGGCCGCAACCGGCCCGCGCCGGCGTAACCGTGTGCCGAACGTCGGGTCATTCGGAAATCGGTGGGTGCCGATCGCGGGGAGACCCTCGCTTTCGCACCGAAACTGCCCTTTTGCGGGCGTGGCGGAATTGGTAGACGCGCGGGATTTAGGTTCCCGTGACGAAAGTCGTGGGGGTTCAAATCCCTCCGCCCGCACCAGCCCGAGGAACGGCACCGCGACGGGATGGATCCGAAGAACTGCCGCGACCGCGGCCAGAACATGTAGATCGTCATCATGGAAGTCACCGAAACTCTGTCCGACGGCCTCAAACGCGAATTCCAGGTCCAGGTGCCGGCAGCCGATCTCGAGGCGCGGGTGACGCAGCGGCTCGGCGAGCTCAAGAACCGCGTCCAGTTGCGCGGCTTCCGCCCGGGCAAGGTGCCGGTCACCCACCTGAAGAAGATCTACGGCAAGGCGGTGATGGCCGAGACCATCGAGGCGGTGATCCGCGAGCTCAATGCCAAGATCGTCAGCGACCGCGGGCTCAAGCTCGCCATGGAGCCCAAGGTCACCATCCCGAACGAGGAGACCGAGGTCGAGAAGGTCCTCGGCGGACAGACCGACCTCGCCTACAAGCTCGCGCTCGAGATCCTGCCGCAGATCGAGCTCGGCGATTTCAAGGGGATCAAGCTCGAGCGTCCGGTCGCCGAGGTCAGCGACGCCGAGGTCGAGGAGGCGCTCGGCAAGATCGCCGAGCAGAACCGGCCGTTCGCCGTCAAAGGCGAGGGGGCCAAGGTCGAGCAGGGCGACCGCGTCGTCATCGATTTCAACGGCAGGATCGACGGTGCGCCGTTCGAGGGCGGCACCGGCGGCGACGTCGGCGTCAATATCGGGTCGGGCTCGTTCATCCCCGGCTTCGAGGATCAGCTCATCGGCATGGGCATCGGCGAGACGCGGCTGGTCAAGCTGACATTCCCCGCCAACTACGCGAACGGCCAGCTCGCCGGGAAGGCGGCCGAGTTCGACGTGACGGTGAAATCGATCGAGGCGCCGGGCACGGTGACGATCGACGATGCCTTCGCGAAGTCGCTCGGGCTCGACTCGCTCGACAAGGTCAAGCAGGCGGTCAAGACGCGCCTGCAGCAGGAGCACGCAGGGCTGACGCGCCAGAAGGTCAAGCGCCAGCTCCTCGACAGGCTCGACGAGATGCATAAATTCGCCCTCCCGCCGACGCTCGCCGAGGACGAGTTCAAGAACGTGTGGGCCACGGTCGAGAGCGACCTCAAGGCGCAGGGCCGCACCTTCGAGGACGAGGGCACGACCGAGGAGAAAGCACGCGACGAATATCGCGCCATTGCCGAGCGGCGCGTGCGGCTCGGCCTCGTGCTCGCGGAGATCGGCGAGAGAAACAAGCTCACGGTGAGCGAGGACGAGATCACCCGTGCGATCGTCGAGCGGGCCCGCCAGGTGCCGGGGCGCGAGCAGCAGGTCTGGGAGTATTACCGCAACAATCCGACCGCGGTCGCCTCGCTGCGGGCGCCGATCTACGAGGAAAAGGTGGTCGATTTCCTGGTCGAGCTCGCCACGGTGACGGAGAAGCAGGTCTCGCGCGAGGAGCTCGTCAAGGACGAGGAGGATGCAACGCCGGCCGCCGGCTAATTAGGCTGGCTCGGTATGTTCCCCTCCCCCTTGTGGGGAGGGGTTAGGGGTGGGGGTGAGGGATGAAACGGCAGCTCACGGCGCTCGCAAGCTCGCTGCGGCTTTCATTCAGGCCGCGGCTGCGTTGCTCGTTCTGCGGACGCAGTGATGATCGGGTCGGGCGTCTTGTCGCCGGGCCGGCCGTATATATCTGTGACACGTGCATCAAGGCGTGCGTCGCGGTTCTCGAACAGCATGGCGGCTTTGACCCTCCGCCGGCCCAAACAGGTTGACCCATGCGTGACCCTCACGACACCTACATGAATACTCTCGTCCCGATGGTGGTGGAGCAGACCAACCGCGGGGAGCGTGCCTACGACATCTTCTCGCGGCTCTTGAAGGAGCGCATCATCTTCATCAGCGGCCCGGTCGAGGATGTGACCTCGACCCTCGTGGTCGCCCAGCTGTTGTTCCTGGAAGCGGACAATCCGAAGAAAGAGATCGCGATGTACATCAACTCGCCGGGAGGCGTGGTGACGTCGGGGCTGGCGATCTACGACACCATGCAATTCGTGCGGCCGGCGGTGTCGACCCTGTGCATCGGCCAGGCCGCTTCGATGGGCTCGCTCCTGCTCGCCGCCGGGCACAAGGACATGCGGTTCGCGCTGCCCAATTCCCGCATCATGCTGCACCAGCCCTCCGGCGGGTTCCAGGGCCAGGCGACCGACATCATGCTGCACGCCCAGGAAATCCTGAACCTGAAGAAACGGCTGAACGAAATATACGTCAAGCATACCGGCCAGCCGCTCAAGAAGATCGAGGATGCGCTCGAGCGCGATTACTTCCTGACCGGAGAAATGGCGGTGGAATGGGGGGTGGTCGACAAGGTCATCGCCAAGCGTCCGGAGGAAGTCTCAAAGCCCTGACGGCGCGACGGTCTCTCGCCCTCGCGCCGACGCCCCCCGCGCTGCCCCGGGACGGCTGCGAAGCCGCCCAAAAGTAGCCACGGGGTTGAATTTTCATTATTAATAAAATCTTGATTATCCCCAAGCTACCGTGGTTCGCTAGTAGCGATTTGGCGGGGAAGCGACCGGAAAGGCCTGTGTGACATTGCCGCTACGGACTCTTAAAAGACCCCCTGATATGATTTGCTGCAATGCGGCCAGCCTGCCCGGGCGGCGGCCGGCCGACGGAGAGACGGAATGAGCAAGGTCGGCAGCGGCGACTCCAAGAACACGCTCTACTGCTCGTTCTGCGGCAAGAGCCAGCACGAGGTGCGCAAGCTCATTGCCGGCCCGACCGTGTTCATTTGCGACGAGTGCGTCGAGCTGTGCATGGACATCATCCGCGAGGAGAACAAATCCTCGCTGGTGAAGTCGCGCGACGGCATTCCGACCCCGAAGGAGATCCGCAAGGTCCTCGACGACTACGTGATCGGCCAGGATCACGCCAAGAAGGTGCTCTCGGTCGCGGTCCACAACCACTACAAGCGGCTCAACCACCAGACCAAGCACAACGACGTCGAGCTCGCGAAGTCGAACATTCTGCTGATCGGCCCGACCGGCTCCGGCAAGACGCTGCTGGCGCAGACGCTGGCGCGCATTCTCGACGTGCCGTTCACCATGGCCGACGCGACGACGCTGACCGAAGCCGGCTATGTCGGCGAGGACGTCGAGAACATCATCCTCAAGCTGCTGCAATCCGCCGACTACAACGTCGAGCGCGCGCAGCGCGGCATCGTCTATATCGACGAGATCGACAAGATCAGCCGCAAGTCGGACAACCCCTCGATCACCCGCGACGTCTCGGGCGAGGGCGTGCAGCAGGCGCTGCTCAAGATC
>WNEY01000254.1_pt1 | contig 30683 bp, 22 predicted proteins | sample 5400531 | NCBI WGS metagenome assembly WNEY01 (sample SAMN13153338, study PRJNA577476) | soil metagenome | isolation source: 200 cm saprolite under Douglas fir tree site 1 | place: USA:California | collected 2015-04-18
GATTGTTAACCATCCGCCGCGCAGGGTTAGTCACTTCAAGCTGTGCGCTCACCTTCTGGATTTGCAAGGCCTGCTCTTTCAGACTTGCGGTGAGCGCTTGAATCTCCTTCTGCTGTTCAGCGTTGATCGACTGTTGGCGTGCGACAGTAGCTTCTAACGTCCCCACTCTCCAGTGCTCTTTCAGGAACTCGTTGAGCAACATCGCATTCACCGCTTCGTAGCGGACGGTGTATGGTTTGCCTTGGTCGTCGCGAGCCACTAAATTCGGGTTCACCTTTTCGACATCCTCGGCCACAAGGCCAAATTGCGGCATGCCATCTGGGTCGAGTTCTTTCTTGTAGTGGAAGGTCACCGGCTTGAGCGCAAGAATCGCCTCGCTGGCCTTCTCCATGGACTTGATCTCGTCCTTGAAACGCGCCGAGGACGCAGTGACGCCGAGCTTGCCATCTGAGTTTACCACCACTTGGCTGCCATTCACGGCGACGCCAGAGATGCCGGCGATAAAGGTGGCCGTGTGGGTTCCGCCAGTGCCGATGCGGATGTGGTTAGACTCGCCGGCAACGCCAGCATTGCCAATATCGATATTATTATTGCCGGTGGTCAGGTTCAAACCAGCCTCAGCCCCTAAGGCAATGTTGCCTCCGCCGGTGGTGTCACTAATGAGCGCATTTTCCCCAATCGCCACGTTGAAGTTGGCCGTGGTGTTATGCAATAAGGCATTGGCCCCGTTGGCCGTGTTAAAGATGCCGGTCGTGTTATTACGTAGCGCACTAAAACCGTTGGCTGTGTTGTTACTACCGGTGCTGCTGTGAAGAAGCGCCTCAAAACCTGTAGCCGTGTTACTGTTGCCAGTGGTGTTGACCCCGAGCGCTCCAAAACCGAGGGCTGTATTGTTTGAAGCAGTGGTGTTGAGCTCGAGCGCTACAAAACCGAGGGCGGTATTGTTCTTTCCGGTGGTGTTTGCAGAGAGCGCGGCAGCACCGATAGCCGTATTCTTGAAGCCGGTAGTGTTGTTAAAAAGCGCCTCGAAACCGACTCCAACATTGAAGAAACCGGTTGTGTTCCCGCTGAGCACGCCTTCACCTAGGAACGAGTTGAAGTTGGTGTCGCAGCCTTCTTCACAGGCCGCTCGCGCTTGCGGTGAAAGCGCAAAGCAGGCAAGCACGAGCGGAATGAGAAGGAACGCGCGCAAAGGCGAGCGGTTCATTAAATTTCTTAATGGAAGAGTTGTCGTTTTCATATGCGCAGAGTCTTGAAAAAATCTGGCCAACTTGGCAAGACGAATTGGGACGCCCTGATTCGCGTTTACGACGAAGTGGGCAACGTGATCGAGACGCACGAGCAAGCGGGCGATTTCCGGGAGTGGTGAACAAAAAGCCGCCACGGCTGAAACGTGACGGCTGATTGCGAAATGCGTTGTGTCTGCTTGCCGCAGTTCTAATGATTATCCACGACCGTTTGCGGAGCAGGCTTGCCCAGCTCAAGCTGTGCGCTCACCTTTTGGAGGCCAGTGGTGAGCGCTTCAATTTGCTTCTGCTGCTCGCGGAGGAAGCCGAAGCATCACGGAAATTCTTTGTGCAACTGCGCGATCTACACGATGCGCTCGAAAAAGAATTTGATGTAAAGCTTCCCCATCTTTCGATGGGGATGACGAATGATTTCCCCGTTGCAGTCGAAGAAGGTGCGACGCTTGTCCGCGTCGGCACCGCCATTTTCGGAGAGCGCTCCAAGGCGCGAAGAGATTAGCGTTACCGATAAAGCGATTCCGCATTGCATCATGGCTCATCACGTAAGTAGTGTGGCCAACACCAGATGAGATAAGCAACGAGATGAATTGGAACTGCCGGCAAAACGATTTGATTTACGATATCGGAGCCCACAAGGGTGACGATGCGGGCTTTTATCTCGCAAAGGGTTTTCGCGTAATCTCAGTGGAGGCGCACCCGATCCACGCCGCTATCGTTCGGGAGCGTTTTTCAGCGGAAATTGCAGAGGGCCGCCTCGTCCTGATTGACAAGGGAATTCATACTTCCGCTGGCGTCCTCACCTTCTACGCCCACGAGCATGATGATTGGAGCACGTTCATCAAGTCGGATCGGTTTACTCCGGGCACTTATCGAACGTTCCCCGTCGAGGTAATTCGCTTTGAGGACCTGCTTCACCAGTTCGGCGTTCCGTATTACCTCAAGGTCGATATTGAGGGGCTTGATTTTGCCGTGCTCGCACATTTGCCTGAAATGAATGTGCTCCCCAGATATGTCTCGTTTGAATACGGCCCTGGACTGGAGGAATGCCTTGAGGTTCTTGCGCGGACCGGCTACGACCGTTTTAAATTCATCGAACAGATGGGGAAGAATCGCCATCCTCTCCCGAATCCGCCTCTGGAAGGCCGGTATGTAAATTACAAATTCACCGGTTATATGACGGGCGCTTTTGGGGAAGAGGCCATGGGCGATTGGATGAAGTTGGACGCCCTGTTGAAAGTCGTGGAAGAGACACCGAACTCCCACCGGGGTGAAGGGAGGTGGTACGATATTCATGCGCGCCATCGCGACTAAGGCTCTCAAAACCTCGCCATCGGGCGCGTGCGATGCACAGCCCCTCTGCGCTTTCTCCTTCATAAAAGTCTGCTTGGCGAATCTGGACGGATAGCGGAACGAATTTTTGGTTATGGGACGCGTGCGTCTGGGACCAGCGAATATTAAACAGATCGGAAACGAGCTCGCCATTGCGTGGAATGACGGGACCGAGTCGTATTTCGAACTCGAAAACTTGCGGCGCGCATGTCCCTGCGCAGCGTGCGGCGGCGAGCCAGATGTGCTCGGAGGAGAGGTGGTTGCGCCGGGAAAATAATCTCAATTCATCTGCCGATAGTCGAGAGCATAGCTGCGAGATTACATCACTCACGTCTTCTCTGAGGCACGAATCGACGACGCGGCAGTCGACGACTCACTGAGCGATCTTGCCGCACCGCGTTGGCTTCGGCCACGATCTTCCGACAATTGGGCGTGTCGCAAAGAGGAGAGATGAGGGACCTGGTTCGAACCCCGGTGAGAAGAGAGAAAACTTTCCAGTCGTTACGGTGCGGCGGCCCTCGATTAAGATTGTGCTGCCGGATGGTTTCCGGCAAGATTCGTGCGAGATTCACGGCGTGACTGTGTTCTGCGCCCACACATCAGCGAAAGGAGACTAACGAAATGAACACGAAAGTTGCGAATGTTATTGCGGTGGAACTGGGAATCTTGATCGTGATCCTGGCTTGGCTGGCGTTCTCCAATTTCTCCCGGGTCAAACAACCCACGCTGGCAGAAGAGCAGGAGCCGGCTGATAGCTCGTTTGCGACCGTCACCTCGCTTCCCCGGCCGGCAAACCCGCGGCACTCCGCTGCCGATTACTTTACCGATCAGCAAAGGCAACAGTTGGCGGCGCAGCGACAGGCTCAGATGCTCCAGTACGGAACGATGCAATACGATCAGCAGCTCGCCCCGGCGCCTGACACCAGCGCCGATGCTGGTGATAGCGTCACCACCGGAACTTCCCCCTATTACGCCGGCGTTTATGCGCAGCCAGTAACCTCACCAGATAGCTTTGCCTGGCCGTACGATCCAGTCCTCGTATATCCTCCGACGAGCGAGATCATCGTCATTTCCAACGGCCAAGCTTTTGTGCGCCGACAAGCGCCTCGCTTTGCTCGGCCACCCATGACGGTTGTGCATCGACGGCCGCCAGGCAGTGGCGGAGCGCAATTTCAGGCCGCGGGTCGCGCTTTCAACCTTCACCCGCGCGGTGGGGGTGTAATTCCACGTCGCACTGCCAATCATCGCTGACAATCTCAGCAAGGCCAGCAGGCGGTCGTGGCTTTTGGGGTGATGACGGACAAAGTGCTCGCCCTCTCCGCCGACCCAGCCCTAATCATCCGTCATGAGCATCAGCACCTTCACGCGCATCAGCACCACTTCCAAGCCTTTACCCGCGACAAGTTTGATGAGATACTAGACGCTCTGCCGTCACTCCCTGCTCAAGGCCAGGGTGCTCAGGGTCAGGGAATGCATCTAGAGCCCCAGACACCGAACAGCAAAAAGGTTGCAGACGCTCCAGAGGCTGCAGGGTGATCACATTTGCTGCCTGGCTCAGCGGACGAGAAAAAGACAAGCGAGCCGTTAAATAGGTTTTGCGGCCAGCCGAGTCTCCGGCCTTGCGCCGACATCGGCGGACAGGCTCGAACACCGGTAAACACTGGCAGCGTGTTATGCAATAATGTTATGCAATCGAGGCATGCGCTCGATTTTCGAGGGAAGCGACCCTAACGGGATTCGAACCCGTGTTACCGCCGTGAAAGGGCGGTGTCCTGGGCCTCTAGACGATAGGGTCACAAAGCCGGGCAATATCGGAATTGAGCCCCTGTCGCGCAAGACAAATTGCCGGGGCGTGGGTCTTCTCCATGCCCATCTCTTTGTAAAGATGATGCTATACGTGAATCACGTATAGCTACGATCACTCGATGAAATTGGTGAACGCGTTGGGGCAGAATCAACAATGAGCGCGGCTGTGCGCGCACTCGCTCCGCCATGGGTATCGAGCACTTCACGTGCGTTTTCCGCCAGCCTTTGACGTAAACCGGCATCGCCCAAAAGATCGGCAACCGTCCGCTTCAATTCATCGGCAGAACTGATTTGTAGCGCAGCACCGCGCTCAACCAGCGCCCGCGCAAAAGCGGCGAAGTTCTCCATGTGCTGTCCGAACACGACGGGCTTGCCAGCGACGATTGCCTCCGCTGGATTTTGCCCCCCCCGGGCAGTGAGACTTTTTCCGATGAAAACGACGGTTGCAACTGTATACCAATTTCGCAACTCGCCCGTCGAATCGAGAACCAAACAATCAATCGGAGGATTGGCAGTGGATAATCGACTCCTCAATACGACGTGCAAGCCGAGCTCCTGGTAAGCGCGATGAATTTCGCGCGCACGTTCGGCATGGCGCGGTGCGATAATCAAAAAAAGACTGGCAAATTCCCTGCGTAATTCGCGAAAAATCTTCCCAAGAATTTCTTCTTCGCCAGCGTGCGTGCTGCCGCCGAGAATAATCGGGCGGTGATTATCGATCTTGCACTCCGCCAAAACTTTTTCCGGAACCGTTAGATCGACATGTATGTCTTCCGGATCGTACTTGATGCTGCCAACGACGTGAATGTTTTCTCGGAGAACGCCGATGGCGGTCCATCGGTCGACGTCCGCCGCTTCTTGCACACAAACGAGATCGAGAAGTCGAAACGTCGGCGCCACAAAAAATCGGAACCGCCGAAACCTTTTTTCCGATCGCGGCGACAGCCGGGCGTTGACCAGCGCGAGCGGGATGCTGCGCGCGTGGGCTGCGGCAGCGAGATTCGGCCAAACTTCCGCTTCGACGAGAACGATCTTCACGGGTTGAATCGTCGCGAAAGCGCGTCGCATTACCGGCCAGAAATCGAGCGGCGAGTAGAGCACCTGGATCCAACTGGGAACATGCTTGCTTGCAAACGTAAACCCGGTTGTCGTGGTCGTGGTTAGAACAAAGCGCACCTCCGGTTGAAGCGTCCTGATCGCTTCCGCGAGTTTGAGCGCGATCATGACCTCGCCCACGCTGACCGCATGGAGCCATGTCGATTTTTGCGCGGCGAGCCGCGCGCGAAGATCGACATCGTAAATGCCGAGGCGTTGTCCAAACTTGTGCCGGTAATTGCCGCGCCGGAACATTCTCACCAAATACCACGGGAGAAAAAGCAGCAGACCGATTGGCCAAAGCAGATTGTAGATGAGACGAATCACTTTGTGATGGTGGCGGTGCACCGCAGCGAGGATGAGAGGGCGCGTCGCAAAAACAAAACTTCGGTTGCGCCATAAGTTTTCGCACGAACGACATTCCACAACTCCATTTCCGGAAAGCGTTCGCCCGGACGCTTTTCCAAAACGAAGACGCCGTCCGGCTGGAGCAATTGGGCCAAGCGCTCATTTCGCAGGATTTTTTTCGTGAAACGCTCTCCGGATTTCGCTTTTTCGTAGGGGGGGTCGGCGAAAATGATTCCGAATGTTTCGGTCAGAGGAGAACGCCGCAGGAATTCAAAAACTTCCTGCGGACGAACACAGCCTTGCAGATTCGTCTTCGCCAGATTTTTCTTAATAGCCGCAATCGATTGTCGATCTTCCTCGACAAAAAGAACCGACGCTGCGCCGCGGCTGAGCGCTTCGATGCCGAGGGCACCGCTTCCAGCGAAAAGATCAAGAATTTTCTCACCGATGATTTTGTCCGCCAAACTGGAGAAGATGGCAGCCTTGACGCGATCCATCGTCGGGCGCACGCCGCGTTTCGGCACGTCGAGTTGGATTCCACCGGCGGAACCCGCGATGACTCTCATGGCGGAGAGGGGGTTGCAGTCACAGCGGGCGATAGCGAATCGGTCGTCGCCGCGGGCGTGGGCGTAGGAGTTGCCTCTTCCGGTTGTCTCGCCGTGGCGTCGGCCGGCTTTTTGTTCTTGGAGCGTTCTGATTTTTTGCCACCAAAAAAGCCGCTGACGAAATCCTTGAGATCGCGCCCCACCATCCTTTCCATCAAGTTCGACTTTGGACGGTCAAGCGTTCCCGCCACTTGAAAATCAACCGCGGAATATCCCGCTTCACTGATCGGTCGAAAATTCTCACGGATGGGCTTGAAAAGCTGGGCGCGAATTTTTTCATTGATGGCAAGTTGGGAGTCGAGCCGCAACTTTCCGCTAAACGTCACCGTGCCGGCGGCGGAGAGTCGAATGTTTGGTGAACGCAAGGTGAGTTCATCAATGGTTACCAACCCTGGACTGATGTGATACTTTGCCTGCGCCTGCTCGAGATGCAGCTGAGTGAGCTCCTCAATCTGTAAAATCTGGCCGAGCGCAACCAGCAGACTGTATTGCTGGAGTTGCCCATCGCGCAGGAAAATCTGACCAGCGCCGGTGAGCGCATTGGCATCGTCGGTTTTTCCGGCGGCTTCGAAACTTCCTTCGAGTTTACCCTGCACCATGCCTTTGGGGCCGCCGGCTTCGGCAACGATCTGATCGGCCTGGATGTTTTGAAACGCCACGCTTACCGTAAACGGAGAGTCTTCCGATTGCGGTTCCATCGTGAAATGGCCACTGATCTCGCCGCTGCCCACATGCGCCGAGATTTTCGCAAGGTCCAATTCTTTTGGATCATAACGAAGAGGCGATTGCAATCTCTCGAGGAAAAACCGATCGCGCAGTGATACTTTCGCGACTTTTGCGTTGCCGCGAAGAGCCTGGGCGTTACCCAAGTTTGAATGAAAATCGACCCCTTCGAAAACCGCAATTACGTTCCCAGATCGGTCAAGGAATCTGAAACTGCCTTGTGTGACATTGACGCGTCGAACCTCCGGAACAAAACCGATGTTCGTTTTGTCAGCCTTGAAGCTTGTGCCCGTAATGTTCGGTGTCGGTGGAAGGGGCATTGGGGCTATAGTTTCCGCCGACGATTCGGAAACCGCCGCACTTTCGACCGGCAGCGAAGCTGAATGTTTTTCGTCTCGCGAACCGGGCAATCTCCATTTCCCGTCTGCGTTTTGTGGCCAGACCACGTCTGGAGAAAGCAGCGACACCTCTTTGATCACCAGCTGCTTCGAGAAGAGGGAAAGCAAACGGAGATGAAGATGAAAACTTTTTGCTTCCAAAAAGTTGCTCGAACTTGCGGTCGAGATTTGCGGAACGGTGATGCCGGTCAACGTCAATCCGCCCCACGGGGTGACACTAATGCGCCGGATATGGAGCGCGGTGCCGATCCGTTGGCTGAGTTCCTGCTGAATCCTTGCTTGAGCCCCTTGCGATTGCACATACAAGTTCAGGCCAATCAAGGTAATCGTAACGAGCGCAAAAAGTGCCCAAATAATGAATAACGCAATTCGGCGGAAGTTCCCCACGCCGAGACGTTACGCAGACCAAGTTTGAAGAAAAGATCAAAGCCCAAGTTTAAGTTCTCGGTTCGTGAATAACACCGTCGTCATTCTCAATCCTGCTGCCCATGGCGAGAAAGCGAGCCGCTGGCGCGCGTGTGTGGAATCGCTGGCGCGCGATTCCATAGTATGCGCCACGGCGCAACCCGGCGAAGCGGAAGCATTCGCGCGTCACGCCGCGAGCGAAGGTTTCGAAAAAATCGTGGCGGCGGGCGGCGACGGCACAATCAATGAAGTGGTAAATGGCCTTGCCGGCAGTGCCGCCATGCTCGGCCTGCTGCCGATCGGCACGGTCAATGTTTTCGCGACCGAGCTCGGTTTGCCCTTGCACAATCTCCAATCGTGTTGGGACATCATTCAAGAAGGACATACACGCCTTGTCGATCTTCCGAGCGCAAATGGAAAGCATTTTGTCCAGCTCGCCGGCGTCGGACTCGACGCCCAGGTCGTCAAAGAGACCAGCGCCGCTTTCAAACGCAATTTCGGTCCGCTGAGTTACCTCATCTCCGCCGCGCAAATCGCTACCCGCCGGCCGCCACGACTGTTCATCGAATCGGAGAACACAGCGATTGAAGAAGGATCTTTTGTTCTTGTCGGAAACGGTCGCCACTATGGCGGACCATTTCCTTTTTTTAAACATGCCGTCATCGATGATGGTTTACTGGATGTGGTGGCGTTCAAGCGACTTGGCTATCTGGAGATCATTAAATATCTGCAGGATGTTTTTTTTAGTTCGGAAATTCGTCTGCCGGAGGTGGAATATTTTCAAACGCGGCGATTGCGGATAACGAGCGATCAGGACGTGCCGGTCGAACTAGACGGCGAACTAGTCGGCAATTGCCCGGTAGAGTTTCAAGTACGCGAGAAAAAGCTGCGCGTTCTCGCGCCTGCGCCATCGCAATAGCCGGTCCGCGCGAAGGGCTTTTCTGCTCTCATCCCGTCTCGGCGCGGAATTGAGAATCGACAATCTGATTGCGTTGCGATACTCTCGCAAAATGCGTCTGTCTGGCCGGAAATCTTCGCCCTACACGCGGCGTTGGACGCAGCGCCAGTGCTTCGTCTTGTTGATCTTGATCAGCGCGAACGTGGCGGTGTTTGTCGCGCAACTTTGTGTCGAACTTTATCAACCGGGTTTCGTGCGCGATTATCTTGGCTTGAGCGATCGCGGCGTCCGCGACGCTTATGCCTGGCAGTTTGTCACCGCGATGTTTTTACACGACGGCCCGTGGCATTTGCTCGGAAACATGCTCGTCCTGTATTTTCTCGGACGCGATCTTGAATCGATTCTCGGACAACGACATTTTCTTTACCTTTATCTCGCTGGCGCGGTCGGAGGCGAACTTGGCCATCTTTTTCTTATGCCGTCCGATTCGGTTTTGCTGGCGGCCTCTGGCGGCGTTGCGGCCGTCCTCGTCGCGTATGCGACGATCCTGCCGGAGCTGGAGTTGACGACGCGAATTTTCTTGGTCGTTCCGCTGCGTTTAAAGGCGAAGCATCTTGCCTATGGCGCGACCGCGCTCGCAATCGTGTTGCTTTGTATCGACCGCACCCGCACCGTCAGCCACAGTGCATATCTTGGGGGTTGCGCGGCGGGCTGGCTCTACGCGCATCTGCTGGGCTTTGGGCGAACGTCGTTTCTCCAGCGTCACTTGCAGCAACGGCGGGCGGCGGCCGCACGGTATGAGCGATTGAGCATCGACGAGCTGATGAACGAAGAAATCGATCCCTTACTCGAAAAGATTTCGATCTACGGTCTCGTCAGTTTGACGAGAAAAGAACGACGCAACCTCTGTAAAGCTCGCGAGACAATTCTGCAGAAAACGCACGCGGCATAACGGCGATTGGTCTGGTTGCAGTTGGATCTGACAGCTGGTCTTGCGGGTAGATTCGCGGCATGTTCCGCGTAATGGATCGTAGTGATCGCTGGATTCAGGAAAAAGCGGCCGCTTCCTTAGACCCGGCGCAAGTAGAAACCGCCCTCTGCCGGCTTAGCGAAACCTGGCCGCTAACCGCGCCGCCGATTGTCGAGCTAATCGAACAATTTTCACTGGGCGAAGCCGCCCTGCTTCATCTTCTTGCCCTCTCGAGCATTTGCGCGACGAGATTGATGCGGCAGCCCGAGATCCTCATCTGGCTCGGACAGCCCGAAGTCTGTCTGGCGGCGCGCGGTTACCCGCAAATGGCCGGCGATTTGCACACGCTCGCCGGCGATTCACTCGCCTCTGAAAATTTCCGAGCTTTGCGTCTGTGGAAAAGTCGCGAGATGGTGCGGATCGCTCTTCGCGAACTCGCAAATGTCGCACCGCTCGAGGAAACAACGGGCGAGCTTTCGCAGATCGCCGAGATTTGCATCCGCCGCGTCTTCGAACATTGGAACGCGGAATTCCGGCAGCGTCACGGTTCTCCCAACACCGAATTTACTATTCTCGCTCTCGGTAAACTCGGCGGGGCCGAGCTCAACCACAGTTCCGATGTCGATCTTATTTTTCTTTACGGCGAGGAGGGCCAGCTCTCGCCGCGCTTTTCGTATCACGAGTTCTTCAATCGCCTGGCCGAAAAATTTCTCGAGGCTTTTTCGACCCCTGACCCGCAAGGTTCACTTTTTCGTGTCGATGTTCGGCTGCGCCCCGAAGGTTCCGCCGGCCCGTTGGCGCGATCGCTTGAAAGCATGGAGCACTATTATGGCGGTTTCGGGGAAACCTGGGAGCGCCTGGCGTTGATCAAGGCTCGCGGGGTCGGCGGCAGTCGTGAGCTCGCTTACGAATTCTTGCGGCAACATCAACCTTTCATTTACCCGAAAAGTCCCACACCCGATCTGCTCGAAGAGATCGCCAACATCAAACGACGGATCGAACGCGATGTTGTCGGACAGGAGAATCTGGGACGCGACGTCAAACTCGGTCGCGGCGGGATTCGCGAAATCGAGTTCGTTGTGCAGACGCTGCAATTTATTCACGGGGCGCGGCACACCTTCCTGCAGGAGCCGAGCACATTGAAGGCGCTCCGGGGTCTTGCCCAACTCGAACTGATTCCGCCCAATGAAATTGTCGGTCTTGACCGCGCGTATCGCTTCCTGCGCCGCACCGAGCACCGTTTGCAGATCGAAGCCGAGCAGCAAACCCACACCATTCCCGCGACGCCGGCACACTTGCGACGACTCGCACTGAGTCTCGGATTCGGCTCGAGAGAGGAATTCACATCTGCGCTCGAGCGGGAAATGCTCACCGTGCGCGCGGTTTTTCGCCGTCTCATCGCCGAAGCATTGCCGGACAAGAAAGGTGAGCCGGTCGATTCCGGGATCTTTGCCAACCAATCAGGCGCCGGGAAGGCTCTGACCGGACTGGGTCAAGGGCCGAGCGGCGCGCACGTTTCTCCCCGGACCCGGCAGGCTTTCCGCAAGCTGCGGCCTCTCCTGCTCGCTCAACTCGCAAAGACGGCCGACCCGGACGCGACCCTCAATCAATTTGCTCGATTCGTCGAAGCTTACGGACTGCGCAGTATGCTTTTTGAGTTGCTGGTGACAAATCCGAAACTGCTTGAACTGCTCGCCAAAACTTTTGATGCAAGCCGATTCGCGAGCGATTTGCTCGTGCGCCACGCACAACTCCTGGAGGACATCACCCGCGACGAAAAACTCGACTGTTCCATCGAGATGGCCGGTCACCTCGAACAACTCAGGTCGCTCGGAAAAAAACGGACGGCCCTCGACAGACTACGCGCTTATCGTCAGGCCCAACTGTTCCGAATCCTTTTACGCGACGTTCTCGGTTTGGCCGATTTCGCGACAATGTGCCGGGAGCAATCGACACTGGCAGAAGCCTGTCTGGTTTGCGTGAATGAAATTCTCGGCGGCGACGAGCTGACTATTATCGCGATGGGAAAATTTGGCGGACGCGAAATCACTTACGGGGCCGACCTCGATGTTCTCTTTGTCGGACATGAAAGTCGCGACGCAGAAAAACTTTTGTCGGTGATGGCGCAACCAAGCGCGGAAGGAAATCTTTCGCGCGTTGACGCCCGGCTGCGACCGGAAGGAGAAAAGGGGCCTCTCGTTTGTTCGCTTGAGACTTACCAGCGCTATTATGCCGAGCGAGCGCAGCCGTGGGAGCTGCAAGCGTTGACCCGCGCTCGTCCTGTCACCGGCCCGCTGGCGAAGGAGTTTATGGCGATCGCCAAAAACGCCTGGCACAAGGCCGGCCAACATGTCGATCTTTACACGAAGATCGACAACATGCTCGAGCGAATCCGGCGCGAGCGGAGCAGTGGAGACGAGTTTCTCGATTTCAAAACAGGCAGCGGTGGAATTATTGAAGCCGAATTTCTGGTTCAGGCGCTACAGATGCGAAACGCGATTTGGGAGCCGAACTGGACAGGCGCGGTCGATCATTTGCGCGAGGTCGGTCACTTCACCGAGTCAGAGGCTCGCGCCTTGAAAGGCGCTTATGAATTTCTTCGCGGCTGTGAATCTGTTTTGCGACGTTGCGAGAACAAAAGTGTTTCCGCCTTGCCGACCGATCTGAAGGAGCAGCGAAAACTCGCAAAACGGCTTGGTCACAGCGATGCGAATGCCTTCACGAAAAAATATGCCGATCTACGGGAAACGATGCACGCGCTTTATCAGCGGCACATCACGAAAACGTTGGCTAGCTCCTAGCCAGAAAATTTGCGATTGCATGGAGAACGAGAAAAGTCGCGATCAGTCCGGCGAAAACGATTACGAAAACCAAACCAAGAACCGCGCCGATAAAAATCCAATCGCTTTTGCGCGATCGATTCGGACGCTCGATGTGCCGCTGGAGCAGATCGTAATTGCGTTTGTTCGCTCTGAACCAGAAGGCGAAAACGGAGCCGAGCACCGGCACGACGCCGATCAATTCATTGGTCAAAATATTCAGCGCCATGCGCGCGAGCAGGATCTTGGGTAAGCCGCGCGAAACTGCGTAAATCAAAACGGAGACGGAGATAAACGCGGCGCTGACATCACCGAGCACCGGCACGAAATCGATCAACGGGTTAAGACCAAAGCGAAACTTGGTTCCGGGCACGCGCAGCAGGCCGTCCATGATAATGGCGACCCATTTGAAGAGCGGCTCGAGCGACGCTCGTCGTTGTTTTTGCTCGGGCGGGAGAACTTCCCACTCGACTTCGCATGCGTCCAGCGGCTTCAGTTTAGATCGACAATCGCAAGCGCGATTGTTTATCCCGGGATTTCCTTCAACATCTGAGTGTTCGTTGGAAACTTTTTCACGAACATCAAAAGGCGTTGGATCGCTTCCTCCGGCTTGTGACCGGCGAGGCCACGACGAATCAAATTGATTTTCTCCAACTCCCAGGGTTGCAGCAGCAGCTCTTCGCGGCGTGTTCCAGAGAGGAAAATATCGATCGCCGGATAAATACGCTGATCGCTGATCTTACGATCGAGCACCATCTCCATGTTCCCTGTGCCTTTGAATTCCTGAAAGATCAACTCGTCCATCCGGCTCCCGGTTTCGATCAATGCCGTCGCAACAATGGTAAGCGAACCGGCCTCTTCCGTATTGCGCGCTGCCGCAAAAATTTTTCTGGGAATTTCCATGGCACGAGCATCGATACCGCCGCTCATGGTCCGCCCGCCGCCGGCCATCGCATTGTTAAACGCGCGCGCCGTTCTTGTAATCGAATCGAGCAGGATGAAAACATGGGTCCCGGCTTCGACCAGCCGCTTGGCCCGCTCAATGGCGAGTTGCGCAATGCGGGTGTGGCTTTTGATGTCGCTGTCATTCGAGCTCGCCATTAATTCCGCCTTTGGATGCGAGCGCCGGAAGTCGGTGACTTCTTCCGGGCGTTCATCGACAAGCAAAATGATGACATGCATCTCCTTGTGATTTTTCGTGACTGCCTCAGCGATATGATGGAGCAGCGTCGTTTTACCCGTGCGCGGCGGAGCGACGATCAAACCGCGCTGGCCCATGCCAAGCGGCGTCATTAAATCCATGATCCGGGTCGTATATCGATCCGGCACGGTCTCGAGCTTGATCCGTTTATTGGGGTTGATGGTCGTAAGTTCCTCGAACGGCCGCAGGCCCTGATATTTGGCGGGCTCTCCCCCGTTGATCGTGAGCAGTTTCGTCAATTGCGGACCGCGATTGCCGCGCCGTGTCTCGCCGTAAATCCACATGCCGTCACGCAAGCCGAAGCGCCGCACAATTTCCGGCGTGACGAAAATGTCCTGTGGCGTTTGCACGAAGTTGCGTTTCGGGTCCCGCAGAAAACCGAAACCCTTGCCGGAAATTTCGATGATGCCTTCTCCAAACTCCGGTTCTCGTGAGATTTGTTCGCCCGTTTCGACCGCACTCTCTTCAGCTTGTCGATCTAATGTTTCAACACCAGGATTTTCCCCTGCAGGATCGACCACGCCGGACGATGAATTTGATGATTCGGGATGTGACTGGTTGAAACTTTCATTGCGCTCGCCGCGGTCGTAATAACGCCGTCGCGGATAACGGCGGCGCGGCCGGCGGCGCCGCTGGTCGGGGATCGTGGGTTCAGTTTCCACCGGTGGAGGGCGGTTCTCGTTTTCTTGGTCCATAACTAAAAGAATCTGGTTGCTCGCCGCGGCGAGCGCGGGCCGCGTCGTCTCCTGCGGCAGTTAAATTTTTCAGGCCGGCAATCTGGCCAGTAGTTCGTCGGGAATATCTAGGTTTGAATAGACGTTTTGCACGTCGTCGTCGTCTTCGAGTTCGTCACATAATCGCAGCACCTGTCGCGCCACGGTTTCATCGGCAACCGGAACAGTCGTATCGGGAATGAACGTAAACTTTTGCCCATCGGTCGTAACACCCGCTTGTTTGAGCGCCTCAGCTACGGCATAGAGCTGATCGTGGGAAGTGGTAATAAGATACTGGTCTTGCTCGGTTGTCAACTCCTCTGCTCCCGCGTTTAAAGCAAGCTCAAAAATGCGCTCCTCATCAATCGAATCGCGCGGGACAATGATTTGTCCCTTCTTGTGAAACATGTATGAAACACTGCCACTGGAACCAAGATTGCCATTGTTCCTGGTGAAAATGCTGCGAATCTCGGCCGCCGTGCGGTTTTTATTGTCCGTCGCTCCTTCGACGATCACCGCCACTCCGCCCGGTGCGTAGCCTTCATAGACGATCTCATCGAAATGCGTTGCGTCATTGCCTTCACCAGTACCTCGTTTGATGGCACGCTCGATGTTGTCATTGGGCATACTTTGCGCACGCGCGGCCTGGACCGCGCTCCGCAGCCGCGGGTTGCCATTCGGATCTCCACCGCCGGTCTTCGCCGCAATACTAATTTCCTTCGACAATTTGCTAAAAATCTTGCCGCGTTTCGCGTCAATCGCGCCTTTGAAACGCTTGACCTTCGACCATTTGCTATGTCCCGACATAAATGTGCGGAATATTTTAAGACTGCAAAATTTTGCCTAACGAATAATTCCAAATTGGGAACAGCGCGCCCCGCGAGAGACAGACAAAGAGGCGGACTAACTATCGCAAATTTAACCGCAGCCGACCCGATTTGTCAATCGGGCCGGAACGATTGCGTCGACCTAACTCGCCAATGGTCCGCGTCAATATTCATATCGACGCGGACAGTCTGATTCGAGACAACCGTGAACCGTTGCGGTTTCGCGCGGACGTGCCCGCGTGTGCGTCCTTGCACATCCAGAACGTAATCGCCCGGCGGCAGCACAGCACGATAGTTTCCGTTCGTGTCCGCAGTAATCCGCGCGATTTCTTTTTGTCCGTCCCGGCTCAAGATGAGCAGTGGATAATCAGCATAGTTTTCCGCCGTCACCGTCGCCGCGTTTTCATCGCCGAGGTCGACCGGCTTGGACGAAAGGATCTTCAGATGTCCCTCCATGACGCCCGACGGCAAAGCATCACTCGACGTAGCGCTACCGGCGAGCACCAGAAAGATGCACCCAACAATCAGGTTCTTGAGGAACACAGATTACCTGGTGAAGCATCCAAGGCGGGGCAGATTTTTCACTGCCCCGCCCGGAAAAGCTAAACCCTATTGCAGTTGCAGGCTCCAGGCACCGCGACCGTGCGTCGCCGCGTATAGGACCCGAGCGGCCGAGTCGATCGTCAGGCCGTAGACTGCGACCGGCGGCAGGTTGCCTGCGGCCGGCGCCCACGTGCTCCCGCCCGACTTCAGCGTGTCCACGCCGAAGTCGGTCGAGACAAACAGATCGCCCGTGTTCGAGTCGAGGGCGATGCCGGTGATCGGTTGGTCGCCGATGTTGTGGTCGATGTTCGTCCAGGTCGCCTTGTGGTTATTTGCGTTGTAATGCACGTCGAACACGTGCCCCGTCGCCGTGCCCGAGGCCGTCGCATAAGCGTTGTAGCCCGAGAACGAGATGAAGGCGTGGTTCGGGTTGGACGGGTCGATGGCGATCCCGCTCACGAAGCGAGTCGGCGTCGACGACGAGTCGATGCGGAAGAATTTCACCGCACCGATCGCTTTATCGGCATTCGATGAGACGAAGACGCGTCCGCGCCTCAACCCCACCCAAAGCGTGCCGGTGTCGCTCGGCGCCCGCTCCGTTGCGACGATGAACTGGCCGGGCGCTTTGTCGGTGCCGAAGGCAGTGTCGGTGGACAGGTTCTGCCCGATCGCCACCCAGTCGCCGCACAAGCCCGTGAAGAAATCGTCGCCGATGAACTCGTTACAGTGCACGTCGAGAAAGGCTTGGCTACCGCCGTTGTCCTGCGTGCGCCAGACGTGCTGGAGCCCCGTGAATATCGTCCCCGAGACCGTCGGGTCGTGGATAATCGGGATGTAGAACGAGCGAGGTTCGCTAGCTCCCGCCCCTACGAAGAACGTGTCGGAGATCCAGTCCCACCCCAACTCGCTGGTACCGTTAAAGTTCACGTCGATCTGTGCATCGAAGAAGGTATGAAACCGGTTGTTCGGGGTGACCGGGTCGATGCCAGACTGGCCGCCGTCGCCGAAGATAGTCACGAACCAGCTGCCGACGCCCTGGCCTTTGAACGCCTGCGTGCCGTTGTCCTGCGTCCCACCCATGATGTCCTTGAACGGGTTGTTCACGTTGACCGACAGGCTCTGGAACTGGATGGTTCCCAGCCCGTTGTTCAGCGAGGTGATCGAGGTCGGGATATTCGACAGCCACATCTGGCAGTCGGTCAGGTCGTCCCCCGTCAGGCCGCGGGTGCTGCACTGGCTTGAGGCGTCCGTGAACGACCCGTTGAGCCTCCAGAGACCGCCGTCGTTGCCGATGAAGACGGTGTTCGGGTCGAACGGCGTCGCTGCGATCGCGTGCTGGTCCGGATGGTTGCTCAGGTTCGATTGAAAGTCGATGGTCATGTCGGTGAAGTCGACGCCGGCGTCCTCCGAGCGCTGCACCGCGCGGCCGTTCGACGGCCGGTTTGCAATGAAGATCTCTTCGTAATGCATCGCGCCGCCGATGTAGACGATGTCCGGCGAGCCGGGCGGCGAGTACACCGGCATGTCGTACGTGCACTGACCGGTGCAATAGTTGAACGACGAGAAGCCCGGTGTGCCCTTGGTCGAGCTCGACAGCTTCGTCCAGCCGCCGTTGGTCCCACCGGTGACCAGCGTAGCCGCTGTCACGTTGGCGTTGTCGACCCGCCAGAAGCTGGCCGGCGGCGGCGCGTCACCCACGTAGATGCGGAGGTCGGAACCGTTCGGCGCCAGCGAGAACTCCGTCCGAGAAGTCGACGAGTTCAAAACGTCCCCACTGCCCGCCGACGCGAAGACCTGATGGAAAGTAGTGTCGCCGTCCTGCGTCACCGACCGGCGAAAAACGCCGTAGTCGAAGAACGAGGCGTAGACCTGCGTCTCGCTGCCCGGGCGGTAGAGCTCGACGTGCGAGCAGCCGGCACGGAAGAAGTCCCCGCCGTTGGCGGTACTCGGGATGACCGTATCCTGTGTAAGGATCAGCGCAGATGAGAAGGACGTCCCGCCGTCCGTGGACTCGTAGAGGCCGACCTGCGCACTTCCTGGCGGGGTGAAGCGACCGCCGTTGGACGAGGACGATCCGTGCCGCGCCACGTCGGTACCGATGAAGATATGACTGGCGTCGGCTGGATCGATCGCAATCGAGCCGATCGAGCGGCCGGTGGCGACCGGACACGTCAGTACTAAGGGGTTGTCTGCGCAGGGCGCCGTCCCGGCCGTGCTGCCGGCAACAAGCGACCACGACGTGCCGCCGTTGGTCGACTTGTAGAGACCGACGCCGGCCTCGGAGTCACCCGAGCCGTTCGGCTCACCGGTTCCCACGTAGAGCGTATTCCCCGTCGCGTCATTCGGATCGAACACGAGCGAACCGATGGCGTTCGACGGGATCCCTTTGTTCGCCGGGCTCCAGCTCGGGCTCGACGCGAGAGCATTGGTCGTTTTCCACACACCGCCGCCGGCTGCTCCGATGAAGACGGTGCAACTGGACAGACTGCAGGTCGGAGCCACGGCGATTGCGGTGGCGCGGCCCGAGAAAATCGTCGCCGCAGTGCCCGCGGTCGACTCGTTGACGACGGTGCTCGACGCAGATACGCCGCTCGGGCCAAGCTCCTTCCATTTCGCCAACTTGGCAGCCGGCAGACTGGCGATCGTGTTGGCCGCGTTCGCCGCAGCGAACTGCTGGGCAGCCCCGATCGAGGTCTTCGGGTAGGCCCGGTTGTCGTAGGCCTCCTGGGCACGACCATTATGGATCCGGACCGATTCCGGCTCACCGCTCAGACTCAACTGGCCAAGCGACGTCTCGAACGCGTCTCGATGGAGCGTCCTGAAGTGGCTGACGGATATTTTTGCGTGGCTAGTGGATGTTTTTGCCGCGACGAAGGCCATTGCCGCCGCTGCGGAGATGAGCGTGCCTGCGGTTGCGATCCGCAGATACGGTAGGAGACGATTTCGAGTAAACCAACGATTAGTTTTCATATGTTTTTGAGCCCGGCGATAACGAGTTGAAGTTTCCGGAAAATTTGCGGAACGCGAGGTTGCCGAAATCAAGACGAGATGTCAAGAATCTTTCTAGATTTTATTAAAAAAAATGGCTCAACCGCGACGACACGAAAGAAAGCCAAAAAGCGTCGAGAAAATCATCGTTTGTCAAAACGCGATAGTGTCCGTGCTCGTCTGCCGTAACCCGTGCAATTTCTCCTTTTTCGTCCTGACTCAAAACGATCAACGGATATTCGGAATAATTTTCCGCTGTCCCTTTGGATGGCGTTTCATCGGCAAGCTCAACCTCCTTGGGTGAAAAGATTTTCACATGGCCTTTCACGAAGCCGGGCGGTGCAGCATTTATTGATGCAGCGTCCGCCACAATTAGGAAGAGGCAGACGCAAATCAGGTACTTTGAGCAACGATGATATTGAAAAAGGGATGCTGTCGCTCGACTTTCGCTCGCTCCTCCTACAGATTCTTACACCTGCAGGAGGAGCGGATACAGCGTCAATCGGCTGAGTGGAGATCCTAGGGGGTCGGATCGGCGAAGGAGCCACCGAAGATGTCGCTGTTGCCAAAGGTTGCCGGGCAATCCTGCTCCGGCGCGGGGCGCGCGGTTGGCGACCCGTTCGCGATCGATTGCCGGAACGCGTCGATGGCGGGACAGTCGGCCGCACGGCGGACGTCGTTCCAGACCGCACTGCCGAACGAGTCCGTGGCGACCGCGTAGTTGTAATCGCCTAGGAACTCCGCCGTCAGGCCATTCTGGCTCGAACCGCGGGCGTCAGCGATGGCACCGCGATGAAGGTCACTGAACGCTCCGATCGAGCCGTTGCCCGCGACGTCGGCATGGCGGACCACGCCCTGCATCAACCGCGGACTGGCCGTGGTCGATTGCCAGACCTGCAGGAAGTTGTCGTAGACGAGATAGACGTCACTGCCGCTCGGCGAGAGCGCAATCGCCGGGAAGTCCGGACGGTCAGTGCTCGGCGAGCCGCTGGCCGCCGCGACGGTAAAGGTGTTGCCGCGGTCGAGCGAGAAGGCGATCTTCACCCGCTCGTTTGGACCGGGAACCGTGTCGCTGGGGGTCGGGCCATCCGGACCGGCGAGGACGAGCTCATCGGTCGCCCCGGCTCCGGAGGGCGCGCCGTTGGCGATGTCGACGCTAGGGAACGTGCTGGTGCGTGCGCCGCCAACGCCGTCGAAGCTGAAGCGGCCCGTGTTCGGGTCGAACAGGCCAACCTCTGTGACGCGAAGCGCGATCCGTGGCTTCTGCTCCCACGTGGCGCCCCCGTCGAACGAGCGCGCCATGAAGAAAACCGTGCCGCGGGTCTTGATGTCCGTTCCAACCCAGAAGACATAGACCACGCCCTGGCTGTCGGTGCGGACCGCGCAGCCCTGTCGACCGCCGGTCTGGTTGTTGTTAGTGGCGGCGCTGATCTGATGTTGGACCCAGCTGCTGCCGCCGTCCCGTGAGGAGGACACCATCACGGGTTCCGGCGCACCGCCGAGGCCCTCGCTGCGGAACGCGACGTTACAGATGTAGGCGTTGCCGAAAAAGGGGCTCGACTCGGCATTGTCGGCCCAGATTTGCTCCTTATCGGAGAAGAGCGCGGAATTCTGCCTCGAGACCAGGGCCGGCGGCATCCACGCGTTCTTGCCAGCATCGCCGCCCGACGCTGCCGTCGCCACGTCGTCGGTGCGTGAGACAAAGACCGCTTCAAAGCCTTTGAAGGTCTCCTCGGAACGAACTGCGCTCAAGTTCGATACGAGGTTCGCGTAATACAGACGCGAACCATTCGCCCATGAAAAGTGACCGTTAGCATCGGGCTTGGGCCCGAAGGCGACGGCCGGATCGCCGCCCGAAACCAGCCCGTTCTCGAAATACAACGGCAGCGTGCCAATGGGTCCGACTTGGGGTGTGCAGGCCGGGTCACTGTTGCCCACCGCGCCCAAGCAGCCGCGCGCGGTCAAGCCGGTGTAGGTCGGTTGCACCCATGTAGCGCCACCGTCGAACGAGAAGTAGACGCCCGACACACCCACGCCAGGCGTAAAGGGGCAGGTCGTGTCATCGCCCGCGTTGCATGCCTCAAGGTCGATCTCGTCATTCGCACCCGCGACGAGAATGTTGGGGTGATTGGCATCTACCGCCAGTGCGGGTTCATTTTGCTTGTTCTGTGGGAATGGTGTAGTTGGGCTACCAACGCTGACGAGAGTATCGCTGTCCACTGCCATGACAGCCATTGCGGCCGCGGCAGACATTAGGGTAACCGCGCTCGCAATGCGCAGATGTGATAGGAGACGATTTCGAGTAAACCAACGATTAGTTTTCATATTTTTTTTTAGAGCCGGCGATAACGAGTTGAAGTTTCCGGAAAATTTGCGGAACGCGAGTGTTGCCGAAATCAAGACGAGATGTCAAGAATCTTTCTCGATTTTTACTAAAAAAATGGCTCAACCGCGACGACACGAAAGAAAGCCAAAAAGCGTCGAGAAAATCATCGTTTGTCAACCTTACTAAGCGGCCGCCATGGTGGCCCGCTTCCGTGCGGTTCCATCGAGGATGCGCTTGCGCAAACGCAATGATTTGGGAGTCACTTCCACGTACTCATCCCTCTCGATGTACTCGATCGCGCGCTCGAGACTCATCCGCAGAGGCGCTTCGAGCTGAATACCTTTGCCTTCGCCCTGACTGCGCATGTTGGTGAGATGTTTTGCCTTGCACGGGTTCACCGGCAAATCTTCCGAACGCGCATTTTCGCCAACGATCATGCCTGGGTAAACATCCTCCTGCGGTCCGATAAACAGACGCCCGCGCTCCTGAATGTTATTGAGAGCGTAAGCGGTGCTGATTCCCGATTCCATCGACACCATCACGCCACGTCCGCGTCCGCCAATCTCGCCCTTGAACGGCGCATATTCGCGAAAGAGATGGCTCATTGCTCCTTCGCCCCGGGTTAGATTCACAAAATCGGTTTCGAATCCAATTAATCCGCGCGTCGGGATGATCGCCTCGATGGAAACCCGCCGGGCGTGATGATCCACATGGACCACCTCGCCTTTACGATTGGCAATTGATTGCAGAACGTCGCCGAGGTTCTCATTTGGTAGATCGACATATAGATTCTCCAGCGGCTCGAGCAGGCCGCCGCTACCGTCGCGCTGGAAGATCACTTCCGGTCGCGAGACCATCACTTCATAGCCTTCGCGCCGCATTTGCTCGATGAGAATTGCAATCTGCATTTCTCCGCGCGCATCGATCTCAAAAACTCCCGCAGTTTCCGTATCGGCCACGTGCAACGAAACGTTGCCGCGCGTTTCGCGAATCAAGCGCTCCCGAATGTGCCGCGCAGTCACAAATTTTCCTTCGCGTCCGGCAAAGGGGGAATCGTTCACGAGAATACGCATCCGAATCGTCGGAGGATCGATATCCACAAACTGAAGCGGCGCGGCGTCTTCGCGGTCGGTTAGAGTTTCGCCGATGTAAACTTCCTCGAATCCGGCGAGACCGATAATCTCGCCGGCGCTCGCGTGTTTTATCTCGATCTGCTCCACCCCGGAATGAGTGAAGAGCGCGGTGACATTCGCCCGTTCCAGAGTCCGGTCGCGATGAATGCAAACGATGGAATCCCCGACGCGCACGCGGCCGCTCACAATGCGACCAAGCGCAACACGGCCAAGATAATCGCTGTACTCCAGATTCGAAACGAGCATTTGAAAAAATGGCTCGCTTGAAATTTTTGGCGGCGGCACATGCTGCACGATCGCTTCAAAGAGCGGCGTCATGTCGTCGTTGCTGTCGTGTAGTTCGCGCATGGCGAAGCCGTTCTTCGCGCTCGCGTAGACAATGGGAAAATCGAGCTGCTGATCGGTTGCCTTGAGCTCGACAAAAAGATCGAAGACCATGTCGAGCACTTCGTGTGGACGCGCGTTTTCTCTGTCGATCTTGTTGATTACGACAATGGGGTGGGCGCTATTCTCCAGTGCCTTTCGCAAAACGAAACGCGTTTGCGCTTGCGGGCCGTCGTGCGCATCGACCACGAGCAACACGCCGTCCACCATTTTCATGATGCGCTCCACTTCGCCGCCGAAATCGGCGTGCCCCGGCGTATCAACAATGTTGATCCGATAACCGTTCCATTGAAAGGCCGCGTTCTTTGCGCGAATCGTGATGCCTTTCTCGCGCTCCAAATCCATCGAATCCATCACCCGCTCTTCGATCTTTTGATTGGAACGAAATGTGCCCGATTGACGCAGCAATTGATCGACCAGCGTCGTCTTGCCGTGATCGACGTGCGCAACGATGGCGATGTTGCGGATTTTGTCCATGAGACGCTCCTCGAGGGTGAGGAGCGCGTAATATGGGCGCGTAGATCGACGGCGTCAAACGACACCGCGGAGATCTGGAAAAGCAAAACCGGGCCGATCGCGGACGTAATTTGCTGCCGAGATCGCTCAGCCCGATTTGCAGCAGCTTATCCGTGACTTAGCGGACGATATAGTAGCCGTGAACCCAAACGCGGTGATGACGATGGCGTACCCAGTGGCCCGGCACCCAGACATAATACACTCCACCAGACCAATAGCCCGGCCCGTGGAGATAGTAAGGCCGATCGCCGACTTCAATGACGAGACCAGCTCTGCTCGTAGTCGGAACAAATCCAGCAAAACAAATCACCGCGGCAAATAATAGAGCGAATTTGTGTTTCATAAATTTCCAGTTACATCCGCTACAAACAAGTTGCGGACAAGTTTTTTCCTCCAGAATGCCGGCGGTGACGGCATTCTCGCGGCGAACGCCCGGGGGCCATGTTAGTCCGACGACTCGCCCGCGACACGGAATCAGAGACGAGCTGTGCGAGCTCGTCCCCGATCGGAAGTAAGTCTTATATCACGGCTGAAACCGGGTGATGTAGGTGCTCCAATTCGCAAAGAACGTGCGGGCCAGATCTGGGATGTACTCCGTCGCCATCCAAATTGAACCATCGGAATCGACCCCCGCAGCAGAGTAATCACCCCAACGGGCGGTGCCATTGCCCCCAAACGCGGCATAACCACTGAACCCGTCTTCCGGCTCATTGCCGGCGCGCGCAATGTTAATGGGCCCGACTGTGACATCGTCGATCGGCACGAAGGCCGAGCTTGGAAAATCATTTGGCCCAACTAAGGTAAACACCATACCGCCCTTGTTCTGTGCGTTGACTGCGATGGCGGGCCGCAGCAGGCTGGCGCCAGTCTCGGATATGACTCCTTGGGTAATCACGCTGGCGGACAATGTTCCACCCACAATTTGCGGAGATAGAGCAAAGAAGGCAGCCGCCATTCGTTGGTCACCGTTCCCATCGGTAACCTCCGTGCCCAGGGTTGCCCACAGCCGGCCCGCCGAAAAGACCACAGACAGCACGCGAAAATCACCCGAATCCAGCGTTTCCAAAGGTTCGTTGAGAGAGGCGCCCAGAGGGCGGAAGCCGTCCTTTTGCTCGACAGATTGGGTGGGAAAGTTATAGGCCTGCGTACTCACCCGGTCTCGCTGCAAACCCAGTGCGGGAATCGTGTCCAGCGACTTGGTGTTTGTCAGCGCCCAGACGGACAAACTATGCTCGGTATTACTGACGAATTGTGAGCTGACGAAGAACTCTACTCCGCCGTTGCCGGTAAAGAAACTGCTACCGGGCGGCGTGTTAGCGGGAAACACCGTGAATTCAAAACCCGTCTGGAATGGCAGCGCGATCCGGGTGACACCCGGGTGAGTGCCGCCGCTTCCCGTGATCAGGGCTTGCTTCGAAATCGCGAAAATCGCGGCGTCAATAAAGCCGAACGTTGCAAATGAGAATTCGTTGACGCTGATGAAGAAACCGAAGTGGTCAAGACCGATGTGCGGGAAGTCCGGTATTCTCGGGCCGGCCCCATCGGGATCATTCGCATCAGTGGTATTCAAAGTGTAGATCGTAAAAATGCCGGTGGGATCGGAAGTCTGGCTGACGCCAAGAAAGATTCGACTCTCTGCCAGTGGCGTACCATCAGACTTATTGAGATCAGCGAACGCCAGAACGAACCAGCGGCTTGTCTCTGGGTCAAAAAGTGAAACTACGTCACCGGCGAACACGCCAAACTTGCCGGTGGTGCGGTTAATTGAAGCCGGCAATCCGAAGAACTCCGTCAGAGCCAGTGGTCGCGCAAGCTGTTGGACTCCGTTGGTGTCGTACACGTTGAGGGCCGAGTTTATCGCTTCCAGAACGAAGCCGTTGCCGACAGCGAGTGCCTGGTCCGGCGGCTCTACGGAGAACTGATTGCCGTTTCTCGCGTTCCGCTGGTCGAGATGCGTCAACCCATTAAAACCCCTAAAAGAAATCGCGGCCGCCGTACTGGCTTCGGCCCGGGGAGTGGACGGCACGCGAGAGAAAACCGGTCCGGTGTTTTGGACCGGAGGCCGAAGCATGGGGTGACCGTTACGGTTTATTTCCGGCCCTATTGTTGAAACGTCCGCGCTCGGGCGAGTCTTGGCCAGTTCGCTGACATTCACCGTGGTGACAGATTCCACGCTGCTGGTAAAGTCGCGATTGGTGAACTGCGCTGACTCCGCGAGGAGTGAGGAAATCGGCAGGACAAGCGCGACCAGAATTGCGAGGCAGCTTGTTTTGCGCGCAAAACTCTGATTAGCCGGTCTGATGATCGACAAGAAAGGAGAAGTTAGTTTCATAAATAAAATTTGGCTGTTGGCAAAAAACTAAATCCGGCGAAAAATGTCAAGGATTTTCCGATTTTTGGAAGGAAATCACTCGGCTCGGTAGTCGTGGGCGTTTCGGCCGAGACACCCGCCTGGTTTATTCGTTCACCAGAGCAGCCTCAACCGGCGTCTTCGCGTCCATCCATTTGCCGTGTTCGCGAATCAAATCCTGCAAACGCTCGACTGCTTCCCCTTCGGGAATGTTGAATTTCACCGGCGTCTTGCCCACATAGAGGTTCACTTTGCCGGGCGCGCCGCCCACATAACCGAAATCCGCATCGGCCATTTCTCCAGGCCCGTTCACAATGCAGCCCATAATCGCAATCTTCACGCTTTTAAGATGCGACGTTGCCGCTTTGATCTTTGCCGTCGTGGTTTGCAGATTAAATAACGTCCGGCCACAAGACGGGCACGCGACGTAATCGGTCTTGAAAATCCGCGAGCCCGCGCCTTGCAATATATTATAGGAGAGGCGCAGTCCTTGCCCCGGCGCTTCTTCCCCCTGCACCAAAACGGCGTCCCCAATTCCATCGCACAGCAGCGAACCGATGTTTGTCGCGGCGATGAGAAGCGTGTGGAGGAAGTCCCTGCTTTCATCCTTCATCCTTCTTAATTCATCCTTTAAAAGGATCGGATGCCGCGGCTGTAACTTCGCGGCAAGCAAACGATACGCTGTGATCACCGGAAGATCGACATCGTCCCTGACCGTAACGAACTGCGGCGTCGAATTTTCATTCAGTCGTGCAATCGCGTCGTCATCGCGGGGATCGACTTCTTCAATTTTCGCGTGTTCGTAAACAATCTCCGGTTTGTAGTCGCCCATCTTGTCGATCTTATGCGCGATCTTATCGAAGTTTGATTGCACGATTACGACACGGATCAATTCCTCGCCACCCACTCGGACGCCATCGCGCTCAACCGTTTCCGTCGCCCGTCGCTGATATGAAAACGGGTCGAATGAAAGATTGACATCTTCAATCTGTTCGGTTTCCGGTTTCCGCTTTCCGGTATCGATAAGCGCTTTCGCTACCGGAATTTCATGGATACTGTCCTCGGTCAGCGACACACGGATCGTGTCGCCGATTCCGTCCGCCAGAAGCGATCCGATCCCGATTGCGCTTTTAATTCGCGCGTCTTCGCCTTCGCCCGCCTCGGTCACGCCGAGATGCACCGGATAATTCCAGTCCGGCCCTTCTTCATCCAGCCGCGCAACGAGCAGCCGATACGCGGCGATCATCACCTTTGGATTGCTCGACTTCATCGAGAAGACGAACGCGTGATAATCGAGATCGCGCGCGATGCGGGCGAACTCGAGCGCGCTCTCCACCATTCCGAGCGGCGTGTCGCCGTAACGGTTCATAATACGATCGGAAAGCGAGCCGTGATTTGTCCCGATCCGCATCGCGATCCCACGCTTCTTGCAAAGATCGACAAGTGGAGTGAAGCGCTCGCGAATTCGATTTAGTTCTGCCGCGTATTGCTCGTCGCTGTATTCGCGGATCAAAAACTTTTTCGAGTCGGCGTAATTGCCCGGATTGATCCGCACTTTGTCCACCCACTTCCCCGCTTCCATCGCGGCCTCCGGTTTGAAATGAATGTCGGCCACGATCGGCACATCGCAGCCGCGCTCACGCAAACCTTTCACGATCTGTTCGAGGTTGCGCGAGTCCTTCACCGTCGGCGCGGTGATGCGCACAATCTCGCAACCGGCCACCGCCAACTCCATCGTCTGCTCGATCGACATCTCCGTGTCCATCGTGTCGCACGTGATCATCGATTGAACGCGGATCGGATTCGTCCCTCCGATTCCGACGTTGCCAACCCTTACCTCTCGGGTCTGGCGACGCTCGTAACGAAAAGGATCAGAACAATATTTCACCGCAGACACAATCTACGGATTCACATTAGCGGCGCAACGCAACCAACCGCGGCGCTATGGCTGCGTGGACTTTGCCGGTGTCGCTTTCGGCAGAAACTTCGGCGTGTCACGTTTGGTCCCGAACAAGTCCTGCACATCGAAGAACGCGATGTAAACCATGAAGCCGATGATCAAGACCGCGCAGGCGGTTTGTACGACTTCGAGCAGGCGCATGTTCACGGGACGCCGGCGCACCGCCTCGACCAGAGCGAGAACAATGTGGCCGCCGTCCAAAACAGGAATCGGCAGCAAATTGAGCAACGCAAGGTTCACATTCAGCACCACGCTGAACCAGAGCGCCATGCGCCAGCCTTCCTTGTTTTCGAACATCACATAATAAACGCGCAACATCATGACCGGCCCGCTCATGTGCTGCAGTTTCACGTCCGATTTCGGCGAAGCGATCGCTCCCACCGTGTTAAAGATCGACAACATCCCGGCGCGGATTTGTTCGATCGGCCGCGGATGTCTCACCGTCATCTTGCCGTAATCATCGGGGGTAATTCCAAGATCGTCCCCCCATCGCAGCCCGATCCGCGCGAGCTTTTCGCTTTCCGGAATTTCCGGCGTCACTTTCAACTCAAGCTTTCTGTCTCCACGCAAGATCGACATCGTGATTGGTTGGCCCGCGTGATGCTTGACGTAATCGGAAACGGCGAGCGTGCTCTTTGCCGGTTGTCCATCGACAGCCAATACAACGTCGCCTTTCTGCAAACCCGCGCGCGCAGCCGGGCCGTCTGCAACTACTTCATCAACCGTCGGATTTCCCGGCCTGAACGGCAGTGCGAGCTTCGTTCCGCCGCGCTCGACCCCGAGCCTGAGCGGTTCGTCGGGATGATCGCGAATAAAATCGGCGATGCCGAAAATGTGGTAAATCCGTTGGTCGTTGATCGTCAGGATCAAGTCGTTAGGCCGCAACCCCGCTTTCGCTGCTGGACTGCCGGGCTCAACCTTCGCAATCATCGGCGTCTCCGCCGGCACGATTCCGATTTCACGAAACCCTTTGCGCATCCATGGCTTCGTTTCCGGAATCGTAGGCTTGGCTTCTATCGTTTTCGTTTCGACGCGACCATTCACGGTGCGCTCGATTTCGATCGGAATTTCTTCGCCTTCGCTGCGGACGACCCGCCACGAAATACTGTCTTCGCCCATCCCGCCGAAACGCGAGACCGGCTTCCCATCAACCGACAAAATTTTGTCGCCCGCTTTCAACCCCGCTTCGGCCGCAGGTGAGTTCGGGATGACGTAACCGATCGTCGTCGTCGCCTCCGATTCGCTGACCGGCCGGCCGACCATCCAAATGATCACCGCGAAAAGGACGGCAAGGCCGAAACTGAAAAGCGGTCCCGCGAATGCAACGATAATTTTGTCCAGCGCGGAGATTTTCGGCAGCTTTGCTCGGTCGAGATCGGCTTTGCCCTCGATTATGTCCATCGGCGCGAGCTGCGGCAACGCCACGAAGCCGCCGAAAGGCAGCGAACCCAGGGAATACTGCACTCCATTGATCGTTTTTTTCCAAAGCGGCTTGCCAAACCAGACCCCGAATTTCTCGACGTACAAACCGCGCCAGCGTGCTGCCAAAAAATGCCCAAGCTCATGCACGACGATGAGCAGATTGAAAAGCACCACCACCTCGATCACGATGAGGATAATGCGTCCGATGTGAAGAATCATGATTGAATCAGCCCGGGATGACCGCACGCGCCTGCTCGCGCGCCCATTGATCGGCGGCCAATATCGCATCGAGATCGGGATGCGCAACGCTCCTGTGGCGCTCCATCACCGATTCAACGATTTGCCAGATTTGCGGAAACCGTACTTGTCGATCTAAGAAAGCCGCAACCGTGATCTCATTTGCCGCGTTCATGACGGCCGGCAGCGTGCCGCCCGTTTCGCCGGCACGGCGCGCAAGATCAAGCGCGGGAAAATCATCGTAACGCGGCGGGAAAAATTCCAGCTTCGACAATTTGCCAAAATCGAGCGGCGGCAGCGTGTTTGGCACGCGGTCCGGCCACGTGACCGCATATTGAATCGGAAAACACATGTCCGAGTAGCTCAATTGCGCCAGCGTCGAGCCATCGGCGAATTCGACCATCGAATGCACAATGCTTTGCGGATGGATCACCACTTCGACGCGCTTCATTTCCACGCCGAATAACCAGTGCGCCTCGATCATCTCCAGTCCTTTATTAAATAACGTGGCCGAATCGATCGTAATCTTCGGCCCCATGTTCCAAGTCGGGTGCTTGAGGGCCTGCTCCGGCGTAACATCGACAAATATCTCCGCCGGCATTTCGCGAAACGGTCCGCCCGACGCCGTTAAAATTATTCGGCGGACTTCGGACGCGCGGCCATCCAAACATTGAAAAATCGCGTTGTGTTCGGAATCGACTGGCAAAACACGGACATTTTTCGCGCCCGCCTCGCGCCTCACAATCTCACCCGCCATCACCAAAATTTCCTTGCTCGCCACCGCCAGATCCTTGCCCGCGTCAATCGCTGCCAGCGCGGGACGCAAGCCCGCAGTGCCAACGATCGCGATTAACACCATGTCAGCATTCGCCAGAGACGCGATCTCGCGCAACCCATCTTCGCCCGAAAAAATCTGAGGCTTGTATTCGAGTGCTCCTCGCAGGATGTCGATCTTTGTTTCATCGACCAGGCAAACGGACTCCGGTCGGGCCCTGTTCGCCGCCGCCGCCAGTTTTTCCGCGTTCCTGTTCGCCGCCAGACCGACGATTTCCATCCGCTCTGGAATGTCGCGCGCGACTTTGAGTGCGCTTTCCCCGATCGACCCGGTCGCGCCAAGAACGACGACACGTTTACGTTTCATAAAAAACTGAACTCAAGTAACTATGAAAAGTCTCGCACAACGGCCACGACGTTCACTAAGGGATGAGGAAAAACTTCTTCTTTTGCGTTGTGTCCTTTGCGTCCTTTGTGCGAGTTCGGAAAACCGCTGGACGCTCGCATCTCACGGCACGCGAATGACCAACCGTAGGTAAAAAAATAGAAGCGGCGCGGTAAAGAGCAGGCTGTCGACCAGATCGAGCGCGCCACCAATTCCCGGCAGAAGATTTCCCGAATCCTTGACGCCGGTGCTGCGCTTAATAATCGACTCCGCCAAGTCGC
>WNEY01000838.1_pt1 | contig 30683 bp, 25 predicted proteins | sample 5400531 | NCBI WGS metagenome assembly WNEY01 (sample SAMN13153338, study PRJNA577476) | soil metagenome | isolation source: 200 cm saprolite under Douglas fir tree site 1 | place: USA:California | collected 2015-04-18
AAGCCACTTCCCTTCAATGTGTCGCCATCGATTCCTTGCCCGTGCTGATTCAGGTAGACGGAGAGCCCGCAGGGCGTCTCCCGGCCGAATTCCGCATCGTGCCCGACGCGCTCACACTCGTCATGCCTGATCCGTTGTAGTTGGGAATCTGCAAGTTGCTTAGCCGCCGCTTGGCAAGCATACAACTTGGGCGACCTTACAGCGATCGGACGCCGCCCATCCCGATTCGACTCGACAGCGAGCGTGCCGCCCCTGCGTGGTCCACGCTCGCCGTCGGGTCGTTGCTGTCGTCAGCTTCCTACTCGCCTTCGGAGCGCCGGGCGGTGTATACGGCGATGCATCCGTTCGTGGTGCCACAGATTTGCTGGCCCACGGTCGGACTGCCGGCCCCGGCTGTAAAGTTCTGGTCGCCTAAAGGAACCGCTGTGGGACTCGAGGTATAATTTTGCGGAACGAAGATGAGGTTCCGCTCGGAGTCGGCCGCCACCGAATGCGAACCAGACGATTCGGGGATTGTCTCGATCAGGACGCTGGTTCCATCGATCACGCCGAGCACGGAGCCTCTGTTGAGCGGAGAGCCGGCGGGTTTGATCGCGTTGTTGGAAGCGGTGTAGTAGCGATTGTCGCCCTTGTTAAACCACACTTCATCCGAGCCGGTAATGCCGCCTACCTGGGCATAGTTATGGGTTGTGGCATTGATGACCAGCGTGGTCGTGCTGCCCGGCAGGTTCCCCGGCGTGCAGCCTAGCAATAGATTGTCATGCAGGCCAACGGTGGCGCCGTTCGGTCCGCAGGCGTTGAGGCTGATGACCCCGGTGTTTTTGACCGGATCGTAGGCGCCTTCTGTCGTATTTGGGTTGAGTGGATCGGTCACCAGCAGACCGCCGCTGCAGGTGACGGGGCCAGGGAGCTGGCCGTAATTGCAATCTGCCGGGTTGCCGGCGATGGTCGGGATCGATGTATAGAAGCGCTTCGTCTTGGGATCCCAGGCGGGCTGCTCAATCCCCAGGCCAAACCCAGGCGGCAGGATCTTGGAGTCTATCATGATCATCCCGAAGGACACGGAGACATCGCTGAAATCATTATCGCCATTCGCCCTAAAGAGCGTCACAAACGAAGGATCGTCGGCGTTGTTCGCGGCCAGCAGCAGCGAGCCGTCGCTAGTAATAGCCATTTCGTCAACCCGCAACGTTCCCCCGGTAAATATTATCTGTTTGGTAGCGCTGGCTGACGGCGCATCGAGATCAATCACATGGACCGAGCTGTCGCCGTCGCCGGCATAAAGCCACCGCCCGTGCGATACAACGCCGGCCGGACCGGAGGCGGCGTTGTTTGTGGCGGTGCCGGCAGCGTTGAGCACGATCCCCTTAAACGGCATATCGAGGCCGGCCGTGCGCTTGAATTTGAGGTCGTCGGTGTCGATGATGTCGACGCCCTTGCTCGCCCGATCAGCCAGATAGTATTCCGCGCGTTCCGGATTGACGAAGCTGATGTCGAACGACTTCAGTTGAATGCCAGGGATGGCAATGGCCGTCAGACATTTGGTTTGAGTTGTGGCCGGTGCGCCTGGGCCTTGACACGGTTTGACCTGTGCGACCGCGGAGACGGCGGTGCAAACTAGCATGGCCGCAAGCCACACCGCTCCGGTCAATTTCGAGTGCGCGTGTTGTCGGGCTGCAGTTGTCGATGTGTACGAAGTAGGCACGTTCCCCTCCTGCTTCAAGTTGAGTTTGAATTTTGATTAATTGGCCGGCCGAAATCTCTCATACTGGACTTCGGGATTGCGCCGACCATACTCCCTCAATCGAGTCTGCGTCAAATAAAATCCCCGTTAATATCGGTGCAATCTGGTGCTAGTGAGTGCCAGTACGTATAGGACGGATTCCACGCATCAACCGCAATCCCATTTTCGCGGCGGGTAATCGCCGCTGGCGCAGCCCAACCATTCGCGCAATTCTCGAATTAGGATCGGGCCTCCGCCTGAAGTGGACGTCCTCCGAAATTCCACACTCAACGCAGGGTTAAGCAAGAGCATAAAGGGCTGATACTATTTGTCACCCAGTGAGTATTGGCTTTCGCCGCAGCTCCACTACGATCAAACCTGTATAAATACAGTTGAACGCGGACGCGCGCGGATTCATCGACGAAGTTTTAATCGGAAATCCGGTGTAGTATTTCACACGCCGCGCGAATTCGCGGTACGCCGGACCCTCCAAATCGATGAGGAAGATTCCCTTCTCATGGAACCAGTAACCCACGCGCTCACCTCGATCGCTCTCGGACGCGCCGGGCTGAATAAAGTAACGCGGATGGCGACGCCGATGCTGCTCGTCTCGGGCTTGGCGGCAGACGTGGATTGGGTCACCCGTTTTGGCGGCGCAAGCGCATTCCTGCAGGGTTACCGCACGGCAACGCACTCAGTGCTCGGAACTGTGGTCCTCATCGCAGGAGTCGCCGCGGGTTTCTGGCTTGCCGGGCGAAAATATCCCAAGCTCGCTATCGGACTTTGTCCCGCGCTGCTGATTTGCGCCGCCGGTTCAGGAGTTCACCTACTGCTCGATCTCCTGAATGGCTACGGCGTGAAACTAATGTGGCCGTTCAGTGCGAAGTGGTATGCGTGGGATATCGCGGACTCCGTAGACGCCTGGATCATTTTTTTCCAGCTGGCGGGATTGCTGCTGCCGGAGCTGTTCAGGCTGGTCCTCGAAGAAATTGGAGCGAAGCCCAAAAGGCGCGGACGGCAGCGCGGCGCGATTGTAGGCTTGAGTCTTGTAGTGCTTTTTGTCGCGGGTCGCGGCCTTGCCCACGCGCGGGCCGTAGCGCTACTCGATTCGCGCGAGTACCGCGGCCAAGCGCCCCTCGAAGTAGCAGCCTTCCCCCGGCCTTCCACGCCGCTGGTCTGGTCAGGCGTCGTGGAGACGGACAACGCGCTCGTCACCGTGAACGTGCCGCTCGGACCCGGTTCTGTCTTCGATCCAGATGTGGCGGACGTGCATTTCAAGCCGGAAGAATCGCTCGCGCTCAAGAATGCCGTAAAAAGCGCCGCGGCCATCGAGTTTTTGAGTTACGCCCGATTTCCGCTAGCGAACGTGGAGCCCGAGGGCAACGGCTACCAGGTCCGCCTTCGCGACATGCGTTTCGCATCCGAATTGCCCGGCCGGCGCGGCATCGTTGCTGTGATCCATTTGAACGCGCAAAGTCTCGTCATCGACGGGCGCATCGAATTTGACGCACCACTGGAGAATTGAGCACAAGAGCGGACACGGTCAGTCGCGCTTGCTGGAACGCATCTGTGAGATATTGATCCCCACGCCGAAAGAGACCGTGTTGAGGGCGTAATGAATGCTGCGGTTAAATGCGAGAGTGAGGTCGATGAAGTGATTTGGACTGAACGCGACGGAAGCATCATATCCTTCGTCGCTCACCAGTCCGGCGCCTCCCACCTGCATTTGAAAGATTTCATAGGTCCGGTTGTGACTCCCGCCATACCCAACCGTCCCGGGCAGCACGATCCGGCTGAATACGGTCTGAGGTCCCCACGGCACGACTTTGTACGCATCCGCGCTCACCGTCCAGTGGTCCGTAAGGTGGACTTCAGGGCCAACCATGAAGTTGGCGACCTTACCGAGTGTCAAATAGGGCCGCTGAATCACGCGGCGAAACCGGCTGCTGCCGTTATTCAAGCTGTTGCCAACGTCCACATCGAAAAACGGCGTGAGGCGGCCCCATTCGTGTTCAAAACGATTGTCAAAGTCATAGGTCACGCTGCCGGTGCTGAATCCCTTTGTGGTGCTGCCGGTCGGGAACGTGATGGTGGCGGTCGGCAGATAATCCACCACAGGCAATTCCAAGGTCAATCGCCCGTCGATGGAGATATTGCCAAGTCCCGTCGCGGATCCGGCAAATCCATTATTTGCGGGTGGCAGAACCAAGTAGACCGGGACGTTTAGATCCGCGCCCATCTGCCCTGTGAAATTGTAGCCCAGAGAGTTACCCATATTGAAAACGGAGCCGGAGGAGCTACTGCTACCTTCAAGTGTTTCGTAAAGATTCATTCCTCGATTCGCTCTGCCCGACGGCAGCGCCTGTGCTTGGGCCGCAGATTCACCGCCTGCTAACATTGCAATCAGCAGGCAGGCGCAAGCCATCCCTCGGAAAGACGCCAACGGAATCGTCAATCTCATGCCTAAATTTTCCCGCCAAAAAGCAGCCGAGACCATGGTACCTGGATCATTTGTGCTGAATGGATCATTGCAGTTTTGGGGTCCCCCGTATTCCTCGAAATGCAACTCTTTTCGGGAATGGATTAGCTAGAGGCGAGGCTTCCATCAAGTGGCGGTTGGGTGCCTAAATGCCTGACGGGACGCCAGATAGAGCGCAAGCACAACAGCAAGCGCGATTCCGGCTACCCCGAACTTATGGCTCAAAAGGAATTGGGTTCCCTGATCCCCATATTTGACAGCCAGGAGGCCCTCAGCAAAAAAGCGCAAACCGCGTGCCAGAATCAAGCCCAGCACGAAGTTTTGTAGGGGCATTTCCAGTGCCCCTGCTGCGATGACGAAAATCTTAAAGGGCGTCGGTGGGGGCAGAAGCGCTGTCAATAGGATGCTGACAAACCCATTCCGCTTCGTCCACGCTTGAATCCGCTCCGCGCGGGCGCCCGCATTCTTGCGAAACATCGCTTCGCCCCCTTTCCGCGCAATGTAGTACAGAAGCAAACAGCCCCCGACGGAACCAAGTGTCGCCATCCCGGCGTAGTACGGCATGCGCGACGGATAGTGGATGGACAGGTCGATTAGCAGCAGGTCATTGATAACGGGAAAAGTAAGCACCGAAGAGTCCAGAAACGCGATTAGGAACAGGCCCAGCCCTCCAGTAGAGGCCACGATGCCCTGCAGCCAGCGGGGCAAATGAATTTGCGGAGGCGTTGATTCCATAATGGGCGTTCGAAAATTTAAAGGCTGCGGGGTTTACCTGCAGCCCGCCGGAAGATTGTATCAGACCATATTCCACGGCAATCGGCGCGGCGATCCTTCCCGGAAAGGCCAGCAGTCGCAGGTGGTGGAAGTTGGCACGCGGACCTGCACCAATGTCTACAAGATTCTTGCTTGACACGATTCGGTGTCGATTGGATTATGGCGCCTGGTAAACCAAATTCGCCCGAGTCATTGTGAAACGCAGGGGGAGAGATGCTGAATCGGAGAGAGTTCCTGGCGGTCACAGGTGCAAGCGCAGTCGGCACGGCGGCTACAACGGCAAGGCGCCAGGTCCGGTGCTACGTATGCGCGAAGGCAAGCGCGCCACGTTTGACATATATAACGACACGGACGTTCCCGAACTCGTTCATTGGCATGGGCAGTTTATTCCCTCCGACGTCGATGGCTCCGAAGAAGAGGGAACTCCTTTCGTTCCGGCTCTTGGCCGCCGCCAATATACGTTTATTCCGCAGCCGTCCGGCACGCGCTGGTATCACACGCACGTCATGGCTGCCGAAAACCTCGACCGGGGCGGGTTCACCGGTCAATTCGGATTTTTTTACGTCGAGCCGAAGAACGAACCGGGGAAATATGACCAGGAAATCTTTCTCGCCGCGCATCACTGGGAGCCTTCCCTCGCGCACATGGGGCCGCAGAACAACGGCTGGGAGATCGCCTACAATAGCTGCTCCTTCAACGACAAAGCGCTCGGGCACGGCGATCCCATCCGAGTCAAGCGGGGACAGCGTGTACTCTTCCGTTTTCTCAATTCCAGCGCGACTGACGATATCCAACTCGCGTTGCCGGGCCACAAGTTCAAAGTGCTTGCGCTGGACGGAAACCCCGTTCCCACGCAAGCCACGGTTGATGTTTTGACGATTGCTATTGCCGAGCGCGTGGACGCGCTTGTGGAAATGAATCAGCCGGGCATCTGGGTTCTGGGCGATGTGAAAGACGAAGAGCGGAAAAAAGGAATGGGAGTCGTCATCGAGTATGCAGGCCAAACGGGTGAGCCAAACTGGGTAGCGCCTGCGAAGGTTCCGTGGGACTACACGATTTTTGGCTCGCAGGCGAAACTTCCCGAACCGGATGGACGGTTCGAACTGACATTCAAGAAAATTCCGGGAGAGCGTGTCACGTTCAATCGCTGGACCATCAATGGGAAATCGTGGCCGGACACCGATCCCCTCGTGGTCCAAGCCGGCAAACGCTATCGAATGATATTTCACAATGAGACCGGAGACAGCCATCCTCTTCACCTCCACCGGCACGATTTTGAAATCGTCAATATTGGCGGCAAACCATCGGCGGGCGTGCTGAAAGATATCGTGAACGTCCCTCGGTTCAGCAATGCCGAGGTTGATTTCGTCGCGAATCATCCTGGACTGTCGCTGTTCCACTGCCACATGCAATTGCACATGGATTTCGGGTTCAAGGCATTGGTCAAGTACGCGTAATCGAGTTCTAACCTGCTGAAGATCGTTTGACGGCGCCTCTCGGCGAGGGAATGGCGCAGTTTGAAGCTACAGTACCTTTTGAGTTGACGGCGGAAGCCTGGGGATTGTACCGGACTGCTGCGGCAGCATGCTAAAGTAGCGCCGGCATCTTGCCGGCGGTTTTGGAGTCCAGGAAAAAGCGGGGAGCCGGCGAGACGGCGCTACCGAAACCTTCGCATTAACGAATTGGGGGCCTCCGGGAAATTGAGTCGCTACCCGCCGGACACCTGCCGGACCACCGAGCTTGCCAACCCTTCTCGATGTAATTTAGAATACGGTGAGCATTTCATCTTAGGCATCTGGTGTCGGCCAGGCAAATTGGATGTCATCAGGAGGCAGGCTCACAGCTCCAGTGAGGCGAGGGGCTGTTTGTCAATCGAACGCGCCGAGAGGCACACCTGGAACGCGCGTAATCAGGTTGCGCCCGACTCGATTTTCTACATGCGGTCCCCCACGCACGAGCTGGAGACGAAACTCTCCGGTTCGATTTCGCGGCGTCCCAGGCAAGTCCTCCAGCGGATAAGCCCTTCGGGACGCCGCTTCTATATTAATTACGGTGTGCTCCCTGGCGGAACTCAAGGTAAACATGTAGAGCCCTCACCCATTTTTCTAGGCGGAACCTGCACACGTTTGAGGGGAATCGCAAGCCCATGCTGATCTGCCGGTAGAGTCTCCCAAAGAGCTTCAGGTTGTGGAAGATAGCGCGGGCGAAGCTACTGCAACTTCCAAAGTTGGCGAGCCCTGGCGTTGCTGAAGCTCGCGCTCGCACAGCAGCGATGCAACTACGGTGGCAATGCAAAACGACCAGGGGAGAGCGGGCGTTGTCCAGAAGAAATGCAGCGCGTTGCGCAACAGGGCGAACCAGCCGAATGTACCAGCCAATCCAAAGCAAAACGCAAGGACTCGGGAGCGATTGGTGATCTTGAGAGAAAACGCGCACATGGATTCGAGCAGCAGAGCGAATGGAAAGGCCACGATGAGATCGATAAAGTAATGCTCGCCCGTGCCGAGTGTCGCTAGCGCCGTAAAAAACATGAACAATAACGCGATCGAGCGTTCCCACCAGGGGAGTCCTCGCGAATACCACCACACCAGGAGCACCCAGGCCATATGCAGCGAGGGAATGGCGTTGGGAGGGCCGGGAATGGCCATCGGCTCCACAATAATTCCCGCCGACTGGGCAAGCGTGAAAGGATGCCACGGAAAACCTTGGCCAAAAAGATGGGCTGGCCCGATAGCGGGAAAGAGGTTGTAAAAGATCACCCCAACGGGTCCCGTTGCAAGAAAGGCGGCCATCGCGGGGATGGCTTTTTCTTTGACGCGCAGGAGCTGCCCGGCATAGATCAGCGCGATGGGAATCGGAAGGCCGATGTAGAACAACAACCCCACGAGTCGAAACCACGGCCAAGCCGAAAATGCCTGGCCCATCAGGAATGAAATCTGGACACCCAGGCTGGAATCGAACGAAAAGAGATAGAGATCAAGAGCTTTGGTGTGATTTGCCGCGGTCCAGTGCAGAAGGTTGTCCGCAAAATACTCTGAAATGACAAAAAGCAGCGCCGGGACGTACCCCAGGACGAGCAACCTGCGTTCGGCACCCTTGGCCCAAACCGCACCCACGCCGAAAATTACCAGGCTGCTCAATCCCGCGAAGGAGAGCCACGCCATGATCGCCGGCCGGAAGTGCAAGACTCGATAATCGATCGCACCTAGAAAAAATGTCCCGGCGAGAATCAAGACGGCATCGAGCCAAGCAGGCCGCAAGCGCAGATGGATAATAATCACGCTCGCGAGAGCAAAAGCAATAAAAGCGGAGGCCAACGCTTCGCGGTAAAACTGGCGGTTCGTGCCGAGCCAGATGCCGCAAGCCAGCAGCAGCGCCGTGAGAATTACTTTTATGGTCCGGTTGAGAGGCATTCCGTCGATTCTTGCAGCATCCAGGGCGCGCTCAAGCTCGTTGGCGCATTGACTCCTCTATGCAACCACGTCCGTGATTGGAATGGAGTGATTCTCCTGCGTGTGCGTGCCTAATCAGCAAATGGAGAGGCGAAATTGCCAGCCGCATGCGGCAGAGAATTTCTCAGCCTACATTTTTCTACACGGGGCCCAATCCCGCCTTGCGGGACCGCAGCCGTCGTGACAGGTTCGGTCGCGCCGCATCGAGAGGGCGATCAGTGTGATGTGTTGTTGAGCGCGGAACCATCCACAATCGCAACGCCAGTGGGCGGGCGGAACTGAAACATTTCATCAGGCAGTGGCAGTCCTTGCTGCCAATCTCCAAACCGGTATTCGAGTTCGATGCCGCCGGCTTGCCGAATCCGCACGCTGGCAAGTTCTCCGCTGGACGAATCCACCTCGAGCAGGACTTCCGTGAAGTCTCCGGCGCCGGGCAATTCCGTGGAGTCCTGCGAGGAAGCGAAGCCTGCCGCGGGGCTCATTTCTTTTTCGCCCCTGGGCAAGCAACGCAGAGTTGCGTGGCCCGCGGAGACCGCGTTTTGGGTAATCAGGTCGATGCGGCTGCACAACCGGGAAAGATCTGCTTTGCCTGTCAGCAAAGCAAGCGGAGTGCGCCAGTCCGAGCTTTCCTTGATTGGCGCCTTTGTGGCGGTGTGGTCGGCCGGAACATAAAACCAGACTGTCTTTCCATCCGCTATGAAGAGCTTTCTTTCAGGCGCTTCGTATTCCCAGCGCATGCGCCCCGGCCGGCGGAAATATACCGTGCCGGACTCGATGCGCGCTTCTCGCGGGCCGGCACTGTAGCGCTCCAGGAACACGGCGCGAAGAGTCTGTACATGGCGATAGTGCTCTTCGAGAAGTTGCGCGATTGCTTTCGCGGAATCGGCCGCGTTTCTTGCTGGCCGGGCAGACACACCCGGTAGCACATACGCCGCGGAAAAGATAACCATGGCAATCGTGCTCCAGGGGGCTCGTTGATTCTTCACAACCAGAGTGTAGCAGGAAGAGGCGGGGACAACTCGTACTCCGGGGGCGTGTAACAGGAAACAATCAAACCGTCAGCTTATTGGCAGATCGCCCGGCCCAGCGGGCACCGTTGGGTTGAACCGGATCAGCGCTGTTTGGTCCGTATAGAAATGACGTGTACCCGAACTCCCCGGGATTTGAGGGTCCGCCGCCACGGAAAATGATAAAACATCTCCCTGCGAATCCGTGGTGAGCGGCGTAAATGTGAAGATATAGCCGCTCTTCAGTCCGGCCGCAAGGACCTGGTCAATCAGCCCCGCATTGTTCACATCGACAATCACGCCGTTGCCCGAGAGCTTTGTCATGTTATCAGCAAAGCCGACGCCCCACATAGTAGAGTAGACAAGCTGTGCAGTCGCAATGTTACGAAGACTCTGCACGGCCGAGGCTTCGTTCGAACGCATTCTTGAACTGATAAAATTCGGGATGGCAATGGCCGCGATGATCAGGATCACTGCTACGACGACGAGCAGCTCGATGAGGGAGAACCCGTTGGCTGGCCGGTGGCGGAGTTTTAGATTGTTCGGTTCGTCCTGGCGTTGCATGGTCTAAACCTCTCGTCTGGCCTGTAGCCGTAATCGCCTTCGAATTCTTCTCCGTGTGAAAAATGAGGGAGGAAGGGTTTGCCTTCCTCCCCTGCTGGGCTGGCGCCGGGTCTTGTTAGCTGAGCGGAGTGCTGGCCGAGGTAGCTGCACCGGCGGGATCGGAGCGGATCACACCACTCTGATCCGTGAAGAAACCCCTTTGGCCGGTCACGCCTGGGCTCAAAGGCGTCGCTGTAAGCGTGTAGGAAGAAACGGGCGTGCCGGTGCCGACCCAGACGAAGGTGTAGCCGCTCTTCAACGCAGGGTCCGTGCCGAGGACCGAATCCACCAGGTCCGCGACCGCAGAGCTAGGCGTGCCGCCCGATGCTATGGGCCCCAGATTGGTAAGATGGGTGGGATAGGCTCCGTAGGTCGTCGAATAGGCGACGGCGGACGTGTTCAGCGTGCGCATCGTGGCAACAGCGGATGCTTCGTTGGCCGTGATCAGAATGATTGCAACCACGATCAACAACTCAATCAGCGAAAAGCCCTTCTGTTTGTCGCGCATGCTTCTCTGCTCCTTTTCAAATCCAAAGTATTTTTGAGTTGGCACAAACTTCCGATTCCATGCCGAATTGACGAGCAGCAGGAGAGCAAACCGAATGCCATTGGTTGCCAAATTTGAAAGCCCATTTCGACGGTCACATAACCTACGCCAAATCAATGACATGCGTATTTTCGAGCCAGCCTCCGCTCCTCCAAATTGAAAAAAGAGAGAAGCCAGGCAAAATGGCACTGACAATAAGTGTCGCTTCGGAAAGTCAGAAAACGGCACACCGGGCCCGGTCGTCTTTTGTGCCAGACCGTGTGCGGTCCTTTACCGTTTTTGCAGAGGCCTAGGTAACATTGTGAAAGCCCTTCCCGCGACTAACTAAAACGACAATCAAAAACTGCAAAAGGTTCTCGAGCCGATTGCGTGGCGACTGGTGAATCCGTAGACTTGGACTCTCCGGCAAACCAGAGTCTTGCGGGCCCGGGGCGGGGGCGACATCCAGCCATGAAGCGTTCTTTCAAGCACCTCTTCAGTTGGCCCGTGTTCATTATTGGATTTGCGTTCGCCCTGCGCATGATCGTCATGTGGGCCGGCTGGCGCCTTACGCCCATTCCAGTGAAAGCCAATTTGCCGTTTGGCTACGAGTTGGGCCGCGTGGCGAGAGCCATCGCCGCTGGAGAAGGATTTTCGTCACCACTGCGCGACCTGGATACCGGGCCGACAGCCTGGTTCACGCCCATTTATCCTTATCTCGTGGCTGGGATCTTCAAACTTTGGGGAATCTACAGTGACATGTCGCGGGTCATCATAGCGACGCTGAACTGTGCATTCGCTTCGCTGACGATTGTTCCAATCCATGTCATCGCCAAGAGGACGTTTGGGAAAGGCGTCGCCGTTGGCGCCTCGTGGGTCTGGGTTTTTCTTCCCACCGCCTTGTTTTTCCCCATCACATGGATCTGGGATACGGCCCTGACGGCGCTTTTCTTCATGTTGATTTTCTGGGCGACACTCGCCTTGCGAGACACCCGTACCAGTCTGCCGTGGGCGGGCTACGGCGCGTTGTGGGTAGTCGGAGGGTTGATCAATCCCTCGATCCTCTCTCTGTTTCCTTTCTTCCTGGGATGGCTGGTGTGGAACGATCGGAAGGAATCGGGCCCTTGGTTGAAGCACGCAGCCACGGTGCTTTTACTTTTCACCATCGGTCTGGTCCCATGGACCATCCGTAATTATCGCGTCTTTGGAAAATTCATCGTGCTGCGGTCAAATTTCGGCCTCGAACTGTGGCTCGGAAACAATCCGAATGTCATAGATCAGCTGTCTCAAATGTCGCATCCAAATGACAATCCCGAAGAAGCCGAGAAATACAGACGCCTGGGCGAGATAGCGTACATGGCGGAAAAGCAGCACGAAGCCTTCGCTTTCATGCGGACGCATCCAGGCGTCACGCTGAACTACACATTCCACAGATTTGTGAATATCTGGCTTTCTCAGACAGATAGTGTGGTGGACGTGTGGTCGAATGCATCTCTTTACGGCAAAGCGATGTTTACATTCAATTTCCTGTTGTCATTGCTGAGTCTGCTTGGCGTCCTTTACGCCCACCGCTCCCGCAAGCCGGAAGCGGCCCCCTACGGTATGGTTCTCCTCATTTTCCCCTTGGTTTTTTATCTGACCCATTCTTCCCCACGATACCGCTACCCGATGGATCCAATCATTGTCGTGCTCGCGGCGAGCAGTTTCGCGCGTCTGCTATCCTTCGCGCGCATTGGAAATCCGCGCAAGGCGAATGCGGTCGCGCCCATACCGCCCTTTCCAGCTGATTGATTTGGATTCGCCAGAAGTCAACTGATGTTGTACTTTTTGGAGTAATGCCGGAAGGAGCGGTAACTCATCTTGAGAAGCTCGGCGGCGCGTGTACCCACTCCGCCACAGGCCTCCAGGGCCGCCACAATGTAGGCTCTTTCCATCTCTTCCGTGTGCTTCACGAGATCGAGTCCTCCCTCGGGTATTCGCATTCGCCCATTGTCAGAGTTCGAAGAAGCCGCGGGCATCTGGCCAGAATCCAGGCCCTGGCGGCTCACTTTCTCCGGCAAGACCGCAACTGAAATCAGATTCCCAGTCTCGAGCGCCACGGACCGTTCCATCGTGTTCTCCAGCTCGCGTACGTTTCCGGGCCAGTCATAGGCTTCCAACAAATGCATTGCCTCCGGTGTGATCCCTTCGACGGGCTTCTCCATGGATTTCCGAAAACGTTCAAGGAATGCGCGCGCAAGTAAAGGAATGTCGTCGCGCCGCTCTCTGAGAGGCGGCAACTGAATGGGAATCACACTCAAACGGTAGAAGAGGTCCTCGCGGAATTCTCCCGCCGCGATGGCTTTATCGAGATCCTTGTTCGTCGCCGCGATCACCCGGACATCGATTTCGGTTTCCTCATTTGAACCGAGCGGGCGCACCTTGCCTTCCTGAAGGACGCGGAAGAGCTTCACCTGCATCGGCAAGCTCATGTTTCCAATCTCGTCCAGGAACAGCGTTCCGCCATTTGCGGCATTGAACAGGCCCTGGCGGTTTTCGTTCGCGCCCGTAAACGCTCCTTTCATGTAACCGAAAAGCTCGGACTCGAGCAGAGTTTCCGGGAAAGCTCCGCAGTTAATGGTGATAAATGGTTGTTGGGCGCGAGGACTGTTTTCATGAACGGCACGGGCGACAAGTTCCTTCCCGGTTCCGGTTTCCCCTGTAATCAGGACGCGGCTGGATTGTGGAGCGACGGTCTGGACCATCTCGAATATGGCCCTCATCTTGGGGCTGTGCCCGATGATGTTGTCCTGGCCCGTGAGCCGGCGCAGCTCGCGGCGCAGATAACCGGCTTCGTGCTTGAGGCGAAGCGTCTCATCCACTTGACGCACGGCACGGCGCAACTGGTCGACCAGATCGTGGTCTTTGATGACGTAGCGGTCCGCTCCCGAATTAATAGCGGCGATCGCCGTTTCAATGGTGGGAACGCCCGTAATCAGCAGGAAGTAGCTCGATGGGGAAAGCTCCTTGCAAAATTGTAGAAGTTCCACACCCGTGGTATCCGGCATGCGAATATCGGAAATTACGATGTCAAAAATCTGCGATTTGAGAAGGCGCTTGGCGGTCTCTCCATTCCTGGCCACTTCCACGCGATGCCCCTCCTTACGGAAGGTAATCTCCAGCAATTCGCAGATCGATTGTTCGTCATCAACGACCAGGATATGGGCCATACCAAACCTCTTCCTTCTACGCGCATCTCACGCCATGCGGGGGAGTTCCACGGTAAACTCAGCCCCGCAGTCTTTTTCCGATAGGACGCTGATGCGCCCGCTGTGCGCTTGAATAATTTGATATACGATGGCAAGTCCAAGACCTGTTCCACCCACAAACGTCGATTGCAAGGGCTCAAATATCTTTGCACTCTGTTTCGGATCAAATCCCATGCCTGTATCGCGAAACCGAATCCGGACCCAAAACTGCGAAAGCTCGAGAGAAACCGACAAGACACCGCCGGCGGGCATGGCGCGCAAGGCGTTGTCGGACAAGTTCCAAAACACTTGCTTAATACGGTTGCGGTCCACCCTGATTTGAACTTTAGGCGCGGCAAATGTCCGTTCGATCCGGTACTTTCCGTCCAATTGCGGGTTCCGCTCAAACAACGTCAGGGTCTCGTCGAGAAGACACGCGACATCCTCCTGTGAAAAGTCGTAAGTTTTCTCGCGCGAGTAATTCAGAAAATCGGTAATGATCTTATTCAGCCGCTCGGATTCCCGGCTTACGATTCCGACCAGGTGCTGCTCATCCTCCTGCAGCGGCACGAGCCGGCCCAGTTCCTTGACCGCCCCAGCCATGGCTGTCAAAGGCTGGCGGATTTCGTGGGCGATCGCTGCCGATAGACGCCCCAGAGCCGCCATGCGCTCCTTGGTCGCGACTTCCTGTTCGAGACGCTTCAAATCGGTCAGGTCCTGGAAATTGAACACATATCCGGTCGTGCGGCGCTCCCCGGTACGCAAGGGAGAGACCGATATCCCAATGAACCGCTGCTGTCCATCTGGAGTGAGAAAGTCCACTTCGCGCCTCTGCGGCAGTTTGCCGTCTTCAGCCGCGTCGCCCGGCAGCCAAAAGACCGGCCAAAGATCCTGCAGCGACATTCCACGAACCGCCGAAAACTTGTGCCCGGTAATCTCCTCGCCGGTCCAGTTGAGCAAAAGGATTCGGCCTTCCAGATCGGTGGTGAGCAAGCCGCCCCGCATCGAGTGGATAATGTCTTGGTTGAACGCCTGCAGGTCCTGCAATTCGCCGCGCTTGACTTCGAGTTCAGCTCCCTGCCGCCGCAAGCTTTGCGCCAGCAGGCTCGATAGGTACGCCACGGCCAGAAAATAGAATAGGTTGCTGAGGATCCACGTCTGGAGCTGGCGGCCGCTCGGAACTGCAATTTGCATACGCGGCAGAATGTTGTAGTAAATCAGTTCCGCGAGGCCTCCGAGCAGGATAAAACTCAATCCCGCAACGATGAAAGTAGCCTCGCGGGAAAATAGGATGCTCGCGACGATGATGGCCAGTGGGTAGAGCCATATGAAGTAACTATCCTGCGTACCGGTCAAATAGATGAGACCTGTGACCAAAAGAAGGTCGCAAACCAATTGGACCGGACCATGCCACGATGCCACCGGCATCCAGCGCATCAATATCGCGTAAATAATGGCCAGCGTGTACCACAGGATCATCAACGGAAGAAACAGCCGCGTGGATACTTCAAGCTGGCTGGTCTTTCCGAGCACTAATACAAGGGCCAAAAGGAGAGTGATCAGGAAAAAACGGACACGCGACAACCAATTGAGCCAGGCAGCGACATTTTGTGTCATTTCCATTCGAGGCGAACTTGTCGGCCTACGAGCCGTTCAGCGTCTGAAAGTCTGAATGAGACCGGAACAGGGGCGAGTTCGGAGGGCGGTTCGACACGAACGGCCTTCGCGATTTGTCAACCACAACGCATCCATTCTTCGGCGAGCTTCACGCCCCCATCCGATCGGGGCATCCGGCGAAAAGTAGAGCCCGCACGCGTCTAGTGGGCCTGGCTGAGTTGGCCGATCAGCGAGAACAAAGGCAAATACATCGAAATTACGATGCCGCCCACGACGACCCCAAGAAATACGATCATCATCGGCTCCATGGCCGCGAGGAGGTCCTTGACCGCCGCGTCCACTTCGTCCTCGTAGAAGTCCGCGATCTTTTGCAACATCGCGTCCATCGCGCCTGTTTGCTCTCCGACTCCTATCATCTGCGTGACCATGCCTGGAAATACGTTCGAATCCCTGAGCGGATCAGCGAGGTTCCGCCCCGCTTCGAGAGCCTTTCGAACATCCATGAGCGCCTTCTCAACGACCGCATTGCCCGCGGTCCGCGCGGTGATGTCCAATCCTTCCAGGATGGGAACGCCGCTGGAGATTAATGTACCGAGCGTCCGGGTGAAACGCGCGACGGCAATTTTTCTGAGCAAAATACCGATCACCGGCAATTTGAGGAGAGTACGATCGATGGCCATCCGGCCCCCTGGGGTGCCGTACCACACTTTCAATCCAATGATCGTGCCAACGATCGCCACGAGGAACAACAATCCAAATATGCTGCCTATAAAATTGCTCATACCAATGACGATGCGGGTTGGCAGCGGGAGGGCTACGCCGAGGCCGGCGAACAGGGTGGCGAAAATGGGCACGACCTTCCACAACAACAGAGCGATGACGCCCGCCGCGACCGAAATTACCGCGACGGGGTACACCATGGCGGACTTGACCGCGCGCTTCAATTTGACGTTCTTCTCGATGTAAGCGGAAAGCCGCTGGAGAATCGTGTCGAGAATACCACCCGTTTCGCCGGCTTCCACGAGGTTGACGTAGAGCGCGTCAAACACCTTCTCGTACTGGCGCATCGCGGCTGACAAGGTGGAACCGCCTTCCACGGCGGCCCGCGTACCGGTGAGCACTTTCTGAAACACCTTGTTTTCCTGCTGGCCCGCCAGGATCTCCAGACACTGCACCAGCGGCAACCCCGCATCGATCATCACCGAGAACTGCCGGGTGAAGACGGCGAGTTCCTTGGAATCCACTCCGCCGCCAAACGTGGGCAAATTAAATTCCTTGCCCTTCTCCGACATCTTTGTGACATTAATCTGCTGCCTGCGCAGCATGTTGACCAGTTCGCCCTTGCTCGGCGCCAACTGCTCTCCTGTCACCGTCGCTCCCGCGCGATTGGTGCCGCGATAAGTAAAAACCGGCATCGTTCTATCCTCCTCGTGGATCGACTTACCCTGATTTGTTCGAGTCACGTCCGAATTGCCCGGCCCCATCTATTTTGCGGCGGGTTCCACGCCCAGGCCAGGCCGGGGCTTTCAGCGTAAAAGTGGAGCCCGCGCCCTATCCTCAGCGGCGAACCGGGGCGGCGGGCCCGCGGGAAGGAGCGGGCGAGGTCACTCCCCGGTTGATCATATCCTGCAATTCTTCTGGATTCGACGACCGTGACAACGCTATTTCCAAAGTGATTAACTTCGCGAAGTACGCGTTGGCCAGGCTTTGATTGAATGTCTGCATACCCGTGTGGCCCGTCCCGGTCTGCATGGCCGAATAGATCTGGTGAATCTTGTCCTCACGGATCAGGTTGCGGATGGCGGGATTCGGAATCAGGATTTCCATCACCATCACGCGTCCACGGCCGTCCACCCGTGGCAGCAACGACTGACAGAGGATTCCCTCCAAAACCATGGAGAGCTGGGCGCGGATTTGCGGCTGCTGGTAAGCAGGAAAGACGTCCACGATACGGTTGATGGTCGAAATCGCGGAATTTGTGTGCAGCGTGGCAAAGGTGAGGTGGCCCGTCTCGGCAATGCGCAAAGCGGATTCGATGGTCTCGAGGTCGCGCATTTCACCGATCAGGACCACATCCGGGTCTTCGCGGAGCGCGGCCCGCAGAGAATTCGCGAAGGAGTGAGTATCGGAATGTATTTCGCGCTGGTTCACCAGGCATCGTTTGTGATTGTGCAGAAATTCGATCGGGTCTTCGATCGTGATCATGTGCTCTTCTCGCTCGCTGTTGATCTTGTCGAGCATGGCCGCCAGCGTTGTCGATTTTCCCGAGCCAGTGGGTCCCGTGACCAGCACCAGGCCGCGAGGCTTGTCGCACAGAGCCTTCACCACCACCGGCAGGCCCAGCGCGTCAAAGCCCTTGATCTCCCAGGGGATTGTCCGGAAGACCGATCCGACCGCGCCGCGCTGCTGGAAAAGGTTGCCGCGGAAGCGCGCCAAATTCTTCAATCCGAACGAAAAATCGAGTTCGAGGTTCTCCTCGAACCGGTGTTTTTGGGCGTCGGTGAGCACGCTGTAGGCCAGCGCCTTCGTATCCGCCGCCGTCAGCGGCGCCATATCCATCGGGCGAAGTTTGCCGTGCACGCGGACACGCGGCGCGCTGTTCGTGGTAATGTGCAGATCGCTACCGCCCAGCTCGATCATTTTCTTAAGTAATTCGCTTAGCGTTATCCCGGACATCGTTACTCCCTTTCTTACAAAACAGTTTCCCGCAGAACTTCTTCCATCGTCGTAAGACCCATGGCGGCCTTCGTCAAGCCGCTTCTGCGAAGCGTGAGCATCCCCTGATCGATTGCTTTCTTTTTGAGTTCCAGGGCCGACGCCCCCACCAAAATCAATTCGCGCAACTCATCATTGATTTCCATGACCTCGTAAAGGCCGACCCGGCCCTTGTATCCGCTCTTATTGCAGGCACCGCACCCTTTACCGACGTAGGTTTTCGTCGCTGGCGTTTCCTCCTGAGAAAAACCTGCATCGAGCATCGCCTGGCCTGGCACATCAAGAGGTTCCTTGCAGTTTTGGCAAATCCTTCGAACCAGGCGTTGCGCGCAGATCAGGTTGACTGAAGTCGCGACGAGAAAGGGCTCGATTCCCATGTTCATCAAGCGGCTGATGGTGGAAGGCGCGTCATTGGTGTGCAGCGTGGACAGAACCAAGTGCCCGGTCAGCGCCGCTTTCACCGCAATTTCCGCCGTCTCGAAGTCGCGAATTTCTCCCACGAGAATGATGTTGGGGTCCTGCCGCAGAAAAGCGCGCAACGCCGCGGCAAAATTCAAGCCGATCTGGTCCTTCATTTGGACCTGGTTGACTCCGGCAAGCTGGAATTCGACAGGGTCCTCGGCGGTCATGATGTTGGTTTCCGGAGTGTTCAGCCGGGAGATCGAGGAATACAACGTGTTCGTTTTGCCCGATCCGGTTGGCCCCGTCACCAGAACCATCCCGTAGGGGCGGAGAATCGAGCGCTCAAACTTCGTCAAGGACTCCTGCTCGAAACCGAGCTTGGTCATGTCCAGACGGAGATTCTCTTTGTCGAGCAACCGCATTACGATTTTTTCGCCGAATAGCGTGGGTATGGTCGAGATGCGGAAATCGAGGTCCTTGATCTTTCCGTCCTTGCGGTACTTGATCATGATGCGGCCGTCTTGCGGCAACCGCTTCTCGCTGATATCGAGCTTGGCCATGATCTTGATCCGGCTCGTGATGGCGTCGCGGAGCTTCAGCGGCGGGTTCATTACCGACTGGAGGACCCCATCAATACGGAAGCGGACGCGCAATTCCTTCTCATACGGCTCGACGTGGATGTCGCTTGCGCCGCGCTTGACGGCGTCGGTCATGATCAGGTTCACCAGCTTGATGATGGGAGCTTCCTCGGCGGCCTTTTCCAGGTCGGCGAGGTTCATCTCCTGTTCTTCGCTGGCCAGCTCGAGATCCGCCTCCTCGGCGTTGAGGTCCTTCATCACCTTGCTGAGTTCTTCGTCACTCTCGACTTCGCCGTAGAATTTCGATATGGCCTCAGCAATCGCCGTTTCGGAGGCGACAACCGGCTCCACGTTAAAGCCAGTCATGAACTTAATATCGTCCATCGCAAAGACGTTGGTTGGATCGGTCATGGCGATGGTCAGCGTGGAACCGACGCGAGAAAGCGGGACAATCTGATAGCGGACCGCGGTGTCCTGCGGAATGAGCTTGATTACCGAGGCATCTACCTCATAAAACTTCAGGTTAATGGAGGGAACTCCGTACTGGCGGGAAAGAACACCCGTGATTTCATCATCGCTGATGAAGCCGAGCTTCATCAGGCACGTCCCCAACCTGCCGCCACTCGCCTTCTGATGTTCCAGAGCCTGGCGGAGCTGCTCGGCAGTGATGAGGCTTTCTTTTATCAGTATTTCGCCTAACCGGGACGACATCGGAAGAGAACTCCCCGGGGGCGTGCACACTCCCGGAAAGTCAAACGTAACAGATAGGAAGGGGCATCCATTCTTCCATTTTCAGGAGTCGTACTGAAAGGGGCAATACACCCCTGCCTGTCCTTTCGTACAGGTCACTTGGATACATGCTGAACACCCATCCGGCGGCCTTCGCGCCCCGATCCGATCTGTGCGTTCAGCGTAAGAGTACCGCCCGCGCCCGGTAGAGACTCAATTTCCCGGAAGTCCCAATACGCCGAAATGACGGTTTCAGTAGCGCCGGCGTCCCGCCGGCTCCCTGCTTTTTCATGGAACTCCAACACCGCCGGCAAGATGCCGGCGCTACCTCGCCACGCGGCCGCATCGGTCCGGCAAAACTCCCAGCCCGTTCGCCATCGACTCAAACCGCCTGGAGGTTCAAGCTGCGTCACTACTCCGCACCCGATTGCCTTGACTAGACGTACGGCGCCCGCTATCTTGCGAAGTAATGGAAGCTTTGGCGTCATCTGGCGGTGGAGGGGCTCGGCGGCATAACTCATGCGCCGTGACGGACGTAGGGGCGGTTTCGACCGCGGGGCCGACGCTGATGCGCTACTTTGCGGCCATGTCTCAGGCCCTGGGGCCGATGCATTGGTGGCCTGCAAGGACTCCGTTTGAAGTGATCGTGGGCACCATCCTTACCCAGAACACTTCATGGGCAAATGTGGAACGAGCGATTGCCAACTTGCGCTCAGCGCAGATGCTGACGCCCTCGGCGATCTCGGTGGCTCGAATGTCGAGGCTCGCAACGCTCGTGCGTCCGTCTGGATATTTCCGCCAGAAGGCCAAGAAACTGAAGGCGTTTGTACGGTTTCTGCAGCGGGGATATGGCGGCTCACTGAAACGTATGTTCGATACGCCGACGGCAATCCTGCGAGAGAAGCTTCTCTCCGTGCACGGAATCGGCCCCGAAACGGCCGACTCCATCCTCCTGTACGCCGGGAACCACCCTGTATTTGTCGTCGATGCCTACACGCATAGAATATTTGGCCGGCATGGAATCACGGACGGCAAGCCACAGTACGAGAGTGTCCGGGAGCTGTTCGAAACAGCCCTCCCGCGCGATTCGCAACTCTTCAACGAATTCCACGCCCTGGTGGTGAATACGGGGAAGAATTGGTGCCGCAAGAACGAGCCACTGTGTGCGCAATGTCCGCTTGGGGCCCTGTTGCCAGCAACCTCGCCGCTTTCCCAATTCCTTGTCGTGGCACAGGACGCCAAATTGATCCCAGGGACACCGACATGAGTACAGGGCGCAAATCGCAGTTAATGCTGGGTCTCGGCGGTCTGACGGTCGCCCTGCTGCTCGCTGCCGTGTTTACGCTTGGTTCGTTGACGCTTCCCTTTGAACCGCGCGAGTGGGACCAGGTTTTGGTTCTATATGCGCTCTCGACATTTATCGTCGCGGCACTGCTTGTTTTCGGACTCATCCTGACGCGCAGCCTGCTGCGGCTCTGGGGGGAGCGGCGCGCGCACCAGCCCGGTTCCCGCTTCAAGACGAAAATGGTTTTGGGCGCCATTGCGGTTTCCATCCTTCCCGTGGTTTTCTTGTTTTATGTCAGCTATGCGTTGTTGAACCGCACGCTGGTGCTCTGGTTTCCCCGTCCGCTGGAAATGGCAACGCAAGCCAGCCGCGACCTCCTTAATGAAATCGGCAGGTCCGATCACGATCGCATGACGCAAATCGCCAGGGATGTGGCGGGCGTAGCCCTCCCGGACACCGCCCGGGATACGATCCACTCCTTCGATTTGTCCTTCGCCCGTGGCGCGGACCTCGCGTGGGAAACCACGGAACAAGGCCATCCCGTCGCTGTAGGCGTGAATTCAAATTTCCGATTCAACAGCAGCCCGGCTGTCACAGCGCCACTCTCGATCGCCGAACTGCCCGTTTACATCCGATCGATGCCCAGCGGCGCGGAACTTTGGCAATACCGCGGCAAATATTTCCTGGCGGGCCGCGCGAAGTCCGGGAACAAGTACTTGATGGTGGGGCGCAATGTCCCGGATGATTTTCCGGACCGCATCAAGGAAATTGAAACGCAAACGCTCACGTACGGGCTGCAGCGTCAGCAGTTGCGCACCTACAAATCACAAATGCTGCTCACGCTGCTGCTCTTCACGATTGTTCTGATGTTCATAGCGACGTGGTCCGCCCTGTTCCTTTCGAAGCGGGTCACGGTGCCCATTCAAGCGCTGGCCGAAGCGACACAGGAAATCATCGCGGGAAACTTCGAGACGCGGGTCAATGTGCAGGCGCAGGACGAGCTGGAGACGCTGGTTCGCTCGTTCAACCGAATGACGGAGCAGCTCGGCGATAACCGGCGGCAAATCGATGTATTCACCCACAACCTGCAACAGGCCGTGCAAGAATTGGAACGCCGGCGCACGCTGATGGAAACGATTCTGGAGAACATCCCGACCGGCGTGATTTCCGTCGATGAGACCGAATCGATCAGGCGGGTTAATCCCGCGGCCGTGAGAATGTTTGGAGAGAGCGCAAAACAGGCCGAAAACTTTGCGCAATTATTGGACGAAGAGGCGGCCCGCTCTGTCCACGTGCTGATGCGGCGTTCGCTGCGCATGGGCGCCGCCTCGCAAGAACTCGAATTCACCATGGCCGGACGGCTCCTGCACGCGGCCGTGACCGTTAGCTCGCTCGGCCCGCGCCGCTCGAATCGCGGTTACGTCGTCGTGGTGGACGATTTGACCGATTTGTTGCGCGCGCAGAAAGCCGCCGCCTGGCAAGAAGTCGCGCAACGCATTGCCCACGAGATCAAGAACCCATTGACGCCAATCCAGCTCTCCGCGCAGCGGTTGTCGCGTTACCTCGACCGCAGCCGGTCGAGTCTTGGCAGATCCGCTTCGCCGGACCCGCCGGAGTTGGTGCGTCTTGTGGGCGAATGCGCCGGCCTGATCGAACGAGAAGTCACCGCGCTCGAATCGCTGGTCAGCGAATTTTCGCAATTCGCCCGATTCCCCACCGCGAGGCTCTCTACCGCGTACCCGAATGACATCGTCGCGGAAGCCCTGGCAGTTTTCGGAGGCCGTCTGGATGGGATCCGCGTGCGCAAGGACCTGGCGCCCAATTTGCCTGCGATTCGCGCGGATGGAGAACTCCTGCGTCGTGTGGTCGTTAACCTGATCGATAATGCCGCCGAGGCGATGGAGGGTTCGTCGGTCAGGGAATTGCTCCTGCGCACTCATTTCAACGCCGATCGCGAAACCATAGAAATTATCGTCGCGGACAGCGGCCACGGAATTTCACCCGAGGACAAGGACAGGCTTTTCCTTCCTCATTTCTCGACCAAGGACCGGGGGACAGGACTCGGTCTTGCCATTGCCAGCCGCATCATGGCCGAACACCATGGATCCATTCGCGTCGAGGACAATTCCCCCATCGGCGCCAGATTCATTCTGCAACTGCCCATGACGGAAGTCGCTGCGGCGCCGATTTCGCCCCGGACGGCCTGAAACGGAAATCCATGCCTCATTCCATCCTCATTGTGGACGACGAGCAAGGCATCCGCGAGGCGCTTTCGTCGATCCTCACCGACGAAGGGTATGAGACCGCGTCGGTATCTTCCGGCGAAGAGTGTCTTGCGCGTCTCGATCAAAGGCCCCCAGATTTGGTTCTCCTCGACGTGTGGCTCGATGGGATGGATGGCCTCGAAACACTTGAACGCATGCGCCAAAACGGCATGACTCCGATGGTGGTGATGATTTCCGGACACGCCAGCATCGAAACGGCCGTGCGGGCCACGAAGCTCGGCGCATTTGATTTCATCGAGAAACCTCTCTCTCTCGAGAAAATCATTCTGGTTATCAAGAATGCCCTCGAAGTTCACCGGCTGGAACTGGAAAACCGCCGCCTCCGAGAAGAGCTTGGCGGACGCACGCAGTTGTACGGGGACAGCGTGCCGATCCGGGCTCTGCGCCAACAGATCGCGCTCACCGCTCCCACCAACGGACGCGTCCTGATTTACGGAGAAAGCGGAACGGGAAAAGAACTGGTGGCCCGCGCGTTGCACGCCGCGAGCCTGCGCAGCGCTCAGGCGTTCGTCGAAGTGAATTGCGCCGCCATTCCCGAGGAGCTGATCGAGTCCGAGCTCTTCGGGCACACCAAGGGCAGCTTCACCGGCGCCAGCGAGAACAAAGTGGGAAAATTCGAGAAGGCGGATGGGGGCACGCTTTTCCTCGACGAAATCGGCGACATGAGTCTGCGCACGCAATCCAAAGTGCTGCGTGTTCTCGAGGAACAACGCCTCGAGCCGGTGGGCTCGAACCAAACGGTCAACGTCGATGTCCGCGTCATCGCCGCTACGAACAAGAAACTCGAAGACGAGATCGCCGCCGGAAGATTCCGCGAAGATCTTTTCTACCGCCTGAACGTGATCCCGTTCAACGTGCCTCCGCTCCGCGAACACGCCGAGGATATTCCCATCCTGGCGCGCCATTTTTTGGCGGAGTTTTCAGCCGCGTACGGACGCAAGCCGAAGGAATTGGGCGAATCCGCGCTCGGAGTGATGCTGCGGTATCAATGGCCGGGCAACGTCCGGGAGCTGCGCAACCTGATCGAACGGCTGATGATTGTGGTGCCGCAGGATAGGATCGAGCCGCTGCATCTGCCCGGCGAACTGTTCCGAGGCAGCTCGCGCATGCCGCAGCAGCCTAACGCAACGCTTCACGAGGCTCGCGACGCGTATGAGAGGGAGTTCATTTTGCGAAAGCTCGAGGAAAATCAGTGGCACATGACGCGAACCGCTGAGACCCTGGGGCTCGAACGCAGCCACTTGTACCGCCGCATGCGCACACTTGGGATTACAGCCGAGGAATAAACGGCGAGCTACAGCATATCAGTCAAGACCATGCGATTGGATAACCGAAGCCAACAGTTCTATTGTGCAACGCGGGCCTTCTGCAGCGCCGGCTTTGATCTTCTGTGCTGACAACCCGTGAAACCGCCGGCGGGAGGCCAGCGCTCCAAAATGCCGCGCACCGAAACCAACGCGGTGGTTTCAGTTTCATCCATTCACATCACGGCCAGAACCCGACCGGACTGCTACTTCTTCTTCGCTTTCGCGGAAATGGTTGCAGCAGGCTCAAAACGGTAGCCAACCCACGGATCGGTGTGAATGTACTTGGGATGTGCGGGGTCGGGCTCGATTTTCTTGCGCAATTGGTTGATGAACACGCGCAGGTATTCTGTTTCATTGCCATAATCCGGACCCCACACCGCCTGCAGAAGCCGCCGGTGCTCGAGGGGCTTGCCCTGATTCGATACCAGATGACGCAGTAGTTCGAACTCCTTGGGCGTTAGCCGGACCGGGCGGCCCTGGACCGTGACCTTTCTTCGTTCGAAATCAATCTCCAAGTCACTGGAAACATACGCGGGGATCGGGTCGCCGGAAGATGTGCGCCGCAAGGCCGCGCGAATACGCGCCAGCAGTTCTTCCATGCTGAAGGGCTTGACGACGTAATCGTCCGCGCCCGCATCGAGCGCGAGCACTTTGTCGTGTTCGGTGTTGCGGACGGTGAGCATGATTATGGCCACATCGGACTTGTCGCGAATTTCGCGGCACGCTTCAAGCCCTCCAATTCCCGGCATATTGACATCAAGCAACACGAGTTCCGGACGTTCTTTTCTCAGAGTCTCCAAAGCTTCTTCCCCGCTCTTCGCCTCGATGACTGCGTATCCATTGCTCGACAGAGTCGTGCGCATCACGCGGCGAATCTGAGGTTCATCATCAACAATAAGAATCGTGGCTGTACTCATCGGCGTTCGTTTGCTCCCCTGACGACCGGCAGACCGAATGAAAATACGGACCCTTGTCCCAACTGGCTGATCACGCCAATTGTACCGCCATGCGCTTCCACTATGGCTTTCGCGATCGGCAAGCCCATGCCGGTTCCCTGCACGCGGTAACGCTGATCCGTGCCGCGGTAGAATTTGTCGAAAATCAGGCCGAGTTCGGCGTCCACAATCCCCGGCCCCCTATCCGCGATACTGAAGAGCACAAAATCGTCCTTCTCTTCCGCGCTGATTGTGATCGGCTGGTCCGGAGAGGAATACAAATTCGCATTCTCGATCAGGTGGACGAGCACTTCCCTGGCGCGCGCCAAGTCCGCGTCGACGCGCAAGCCCGGATTCTTGATCTCCATGCGAATGGGCCGCGTGCCCAGAACGCCCCTGCACGTATCCAGCGCCTCGGAAATCAATTCGTCGATGCGGTGCGGCTCCAGTTGCAGTTTTACATCGCCGGCTTCGAGCCGCGCCATCTCCCCCGCCTCGCCGACAAGACGGTTCAGCCTGTCGCATTCCTCATTGATGATGTTGAGCAGCTCGTTGCGCTGCCCTTCATCCAGCTTTGGACCGGAGAGAAGGCTGGTCACGGAGGCCTTCATGGACGTGAGCGGCGTGCGGAAGTCATGCGTAATCGCATCCAGCAGCGCCGATTTCAAGCGTTCGCCTTCCCGGGCCGCTTCCGTCTTTCCCACCATCTCAATCGCGTGCGCCCGCTCGATGGCGACGGCAATCAGCGTGCCCAGGGCCTCGAGCGTCTGTCGCGAGAGCACGGGTCCCGAGATGCCCACGCTTCCGAGAATACGTGTTCCCAGGCGGAGCGGGGCGAAGCAGACGCTGTGCTCCTCATCAATCTGAATATCCTCGCGCGCAACGATCGCTTTCAATGAATCCGCATCGAGCTGCGGAAGATTCATCCCCGAGCGGTATATTTTCTGTTTGTCCGCCAGAAACAATGCGGCCGCTCCCACCTCAAACATCTCCACAATTTGTCGCGGAATCGCATTGAGCAATTCGATGGGATTTCCCGCGCTCAACAGTCGTTGGCTGAATTTATAAAGGCGCTCCACTTCGCGGCGGCGGCGGTTCGCTTCGGCGGCCTGGTTGCGCGCGCGCGTCGAGAGGTCGCTGGCGAGCACCGAGGTCGCCAGGAACGTGACCAACGCGACCCAATTCTGCGGGTCGGCAATAATGAATGTGCCGACGGGAGGCAGGAAATAATAGTTGTAAGTCAGCGTGGCGGCCAGCGACATGAACACGGAAACCGCGAGCCCCCAAAGGGTCGAAACCCCAAGGATAGCGAGCAGGTAGGTGAACGCCACGGTCGTCGCGTTGAATCGGTGCGTGTGGCGATAGAAAGCTGTAATGACCAGTACCGCTGCCAGCGCGGCTGCGTATCGTGCGAGAGTTGTGGGCAGATTCTTCGTCACAAAGCGAATCTAGCCTAGCATTTATCGGCCATATTGAATGAGAATATCCGCGATGACGAAGACGCCGGACCAGTGGCTCGAAGAAGTCTCCCCTCAAGAACGGACCAAGGGAATTATGAAGCTGTTCCTTGGGTACGCTCCAGGCGTGGGCAAAACCTACAGCATGCTGAGCGAAGCGATCCGGCGGCGCAGCCGTGGGGAAGACGTGATCATAGGCTTTGTTGAAACACACGGAAGGAAAGGCATCGCGGACCTTGCCTCCCAGCTCGAACAAGTCCCGCGGAGGAAAATCGAGTACAAAGGCACGGTGTTCGAGGAGATGGATCCTGACGCCATCAAGTCCAGAAATCCGCGTGTCGTCCTGGTCGACGAACTCGCCCACACCAACATTCCGGGAAGCAAACACCGCAAGCGGTATGAAGACGTTCTGGACCTGGTCGAAGCAAAAATGGAAGTCCTTTCCACCGTGAACGTGCAGCACCTGGAGAGCATCGCCCCTACCGTGGCCGCGATTACGGGGATCAAGATTCGAGAAACCGTTCCGGATTGGGTGCTCGAGCACGCCAACGAAATCGTGATGGTCGACTTGACGCCGGAAGCGCTGCAGAACCGCATGAGACGCGGCGAGGTCTACCACACCGAGAAAGTGGATCAGGCGCTCAAGAACTTCTTCCGGCGGGGCAATCTCATCGCCCTGCGTGAACTCGCCCTGCGCCAGGTGGCCGAACAAGTGGACCGCAGCCAGGAATCCTATATGGAGCAGAAAGACATCCAGGATCCCTGGCCGGTACGCGAACGCCTCGCTGTGTGTTTCAGCTCGAATCCCAGAGCGCAATATCTGATTGCGCGCGCGGCCAGGATGGCGCGACGCATGGACGCCGAGCTATTCGCCATCTACGTCGATATCGGGCAGGACACTTCGGAGCAGGACAAGAATTCCCTCAATGCCAACATTCAATTTTCGGAAAGCCTGGGCGCGAAAGTGGTCAAGCTGAAAGGAAAAGACGTGTCCAGCGCCACCGCGGAATTCGTCCGCGAGAAGCATGTGACACAAGTGATCTTCGGCCGCACCGCGGTCGAGGGATGGCGAAAATATCTGTACATGACGGCCATCCACCGTTTTTTGCGCGACGCCCCGGCCGTCGATGTTCACATCGTCACTCAGGAGACCGACTGAATAACTTGTATGGTAACTAAGTATTGAGTTATTTGCTCAAGTCTTGGCTCGTTGGACCATGCAAGGCAGCCAGCTCCGCCGCAGTTGTGCGATGGCGATATTCGAACAGCTTCTTGAGTTTGCCGCGCACGAATCTGCCCGCGAACCAGCTGCCGAAAATCCCGAATGGGAGCGCGTATTCCACTCTGTCTTCGAGGATGCACGCGGCGGGGCCGTCCGGCTCAAACATGTGAGTATGCCTCCAGTAGGCGAAAGGGCCGGAGACTTGTACGTCGCTGAAATAGCGCCCCTCTTCGTAGTCCTGGTGTTCCGCAACCCAGCGCCGGCGAAAGGGCCATCGTCCAAAACGTAGCACGACACGCGCCCCGCGCTCGATTCCCCCTGTTCTCTCGATAACTTCGATGTGTTCCCCGGGCGGCGTGAGCCGTTCGAGCGCATCCGGCAGGGCGTGCCAGGCGTACACTGCGGCTGCGGGAGCCTCAATTCGGGAGCGGTGGATGAAGATTTCAGTCTTCATGAATCCTTGTTGCAAAATGAATGTCGCGAATGATCGGGCGGTCCAAATCACCCGCCTACAGATCGGTTTCTACGCGCAATGGCTATTACTGCACCTGTGTGGCATTTGGCGGCATCCAATGGTATTACTTTCAGACTCATTTGGAGGGTACCAGAGATCGCGGCGAACGGAACGATGCCGGCCATCTCACAAGGGAAACCATGGCGCTCCTATTCGATCCACTTCCAATTCGCAGCATCACGTTGAAAAACCGTATTGCCGTCTCACCGATGTGCGAATATTCCAGCAAGGATGGATTCGCAAACGACTGGCACCTCGTACACCTGGGGAGCCGCGCCGTGGGCGGTGCCGGGCTCGTATTTACAGAGGCCACCGCGGTGTCGCCCGAGGGGCGCATCAGCCCGGAGGACCTGGGAATCTGGAGCGACGCCCACATCGAGTTCCTTTCGCGAATCACACATTTCCTCAAGAGCCAGGGAACTGTTCCCGGCATGCAGATCGCGCACGCCGGCCGCAAAGGAAGCACGCAGAAACCTTGGGTCGGCTCCAGTAAACTTTCGCAGGAAGAAGGCGCATGGGTTCCTGTCGCGCCCAGCGCGATCGCGTATTCAGATAAGTACCCATTCCCCTGCGCTCTCTCGAAGGAAGGCATTCGCGGCGTCGTGGAGGCATTCGCAAACGCGGCGCGCCGGGCGCTCGAAGCAGGCTTTCGAGTCCTGGAAATCCACTCCGCCCACGGCTATTTGATCCATGAGTTCTACTCCCCGCTCAGCAATCACCGGACGGACGAGTACGGCGGCTCGTTCGAAAACCGGACGCGGCTGGCGCGGGAAATTGTCTCCGCGATCCGCAAGCAATGGCCGGAGCACCTTCCTCTTTTTATTCGAATCTCGGCGACGGATTGGAAGGAAGGCGGCTGGGACCTCGATCAATCCGTCGAACTGGTGAAACAGCTTGGCCCTCTGGGCGTTGATCTGGTTGACTGTTCCTCGGCGGGCCTGGTGCCCGACCAGAAGATCGTCGCCGGGCCCGGCTTTCAGGTTCCCTTCGCCGAACGAATTCGCCGCGACACCGGAGTCATGACCGGAACAGTTGGATTGATCGAGACGAAGGAGCAAGTCGTGGAAATCCTCGCCAAAAATCAGGCCGATCTAGTCCTGATGGCCCGGGAATTCCTGCGCGATCCGTATTGGCCTCTGCGCGCGGCGCGCGAGCTTGGCCACAAGATTTCCTGGCCCGCGCAATATCTCAGGGCCGCTCCGCCGGACACACCTGCGCGTGAACCGCTTGACGTCGAGACATTCAAAGCGAAGGTGTAGTGGGCTTTGAACGCGGGCTTTTGTAGCACAGGCACTCCTGCCTGTGCGGTCCTTCGTGTGGGTCGCGACGCGGCGCACAGCCAAGAGTGGCTGTGCTACTGTTAAACCAGCTGATAACAAGCGAAGGGTATGCAGTGAATCTTTTTCCCGGCTCAAGACGAGCGGGCCCGCAACCGGGAGAACATGCCGAGCAGTGCCCGAACTTCGGAGAGGCCAAGGACCGCAGTTCCCGCAAAATACGCGATTCCGTATGGGCCTAGAACCACAATCGCAACAAGGATTGGGTTGCGGTGTCCGACAGCGAGCAGCAGTCCCCTGCCGACTCCCGCCGCGACTAAGGCGGCAGCCCAGCCTTTGACAAGGTACACAGGGGGGAGGCCTGTCGCGCCGATTCGCCGGTTTAATGTACGACGAAGCAGGGTGAACTCAACCCAGGAAGAAACGCCCGCCGAAATCGTGAGTCCCGCGACGCCCCAACGGGAATCGATTCCCAGTAAATGCGGCAAAGGGATGGCCGAGAGATATCCGAGCACCGTTGTCAAGATGACTCGCAGGACGGCGTAGCGGAGCGGCGTGCGCGTATCTTT
>WNEY01000255.1_pt1 | contig 30672 bp, 28 predicted proteins | sample 5400531 | NCBI WGS metagenome assembly WNEY01 (sample SAMN13153338, study PRJNA577476) | soil metagenome | isolation source: 200 cm saprolite under Douglas fir tree site 1 | place: USA:California | collected 2015-04-18
CGGGAAGCGCGCCCAGTGCGCCGGAGATCTCATCCGGCTGGGCCAGACGCACCGTCACCGCACCGGTCGCGTCGATCAGCTTCTGCTCCGACAGCGGATGGTCGCCCCGCAGCAGCACCAGGGTGAGCTTGCCGTCGATCACCTGGACCAGCGTCTTGATCTGCCGGTCGGCCGCCAGGCCGTAGCTGGTGACAAGATCTTCGATGGTCCGCACACCCGGCGTGTCGAGCCGCACCGGGGCGGCGGGCGCCGCGTCGGCTGAAAGGTCCTCGATCGCGGCGAGCGCGGACGTCGCCTTCTCCAGGTTGGCGGCGTAACCGCAGTCCGGGCACTTGGCCACCACGTCCTCGCCGGCCTTGGACGGGCACATGAACTCCACCGAGTCCGAGCCGCCCATCGTGCCGTTCGAGGCCTCGACCCCGAAGGCCGGGATGCCGAGCCGGGCGAAGATCCTCTCGTAGGCGCTCCGGTGGGCTTTGAACGAGACGTCCAGGCCGGCCTCATCGAGGTCGAAGCTGTAGGAATCCTTCATCGTGAACTCGCGCACCCGGATCAGCCCGCTCTTGGGCCGTGGCTCATCCCTGAACTTGGTCTGGAACTGGTACCAGAACTGAGGCAGTTCCCGGTAGGAGGCCAGCTCGATGGCCAGCGTCGCGAAGATCTCCTCGTGCGTCATGCCGAGGACGGTCAGCTGGCCGCGCCGGTCGCGGAACTTGAACATCTCCTCGCCCATCACCGCGATACGGCCGGACTTCTCCCAGATCTGCGCCGGCTGCATGGACGGCAGCAGGAACTCCTGGGCCCCGATCCGGTTCATCTCATCGCGAATGACCGCGATCACCTTGGCTCGGACCCGGACGCCGAGCGGCAGCAGGCTGTAGTGGCCCGCCATGAGCTGGCGGATAAAACCCGCGCGCAGCAGCAGCCGGTGGCTGGCCGCGTCGGCGTCAGCCGGGTCTTCGCGGAGGGTAGGGACGTAGAGCTGCGACCAGCGCATGTGGGTGTGCCTCTATAGGTGTCGATGGCCAAAGAAGTTCCGGGGTTCAGGCAACTGATTCTATGGTGCCGCGAAGGCCTGAACCGGTCGCGTTGACGCCTTTAGCCGGTCACCAGGTCGGTGACCGAGCCGGACCCGCCGCTGTTGGCGACCCAAGGTGGAGCTAATCGTCCACTACTCGAACACGCCTGAACTGCTCTCTGATCTCCGTCGTACGGTCGACGCCGTGACTTCGATCATGGTCGAGGACGATGAGCCTGACCTGTCTATGACTGCGCCTGCTGATCGTGTCTGGCGAGTGAGGGATCGTCTTTCCGCTGCTGACATTGATCAGCTTGTCGAGTCCTTTAAGGACGGAACCACGATCCCTGCGCTAGTGACTCGCTACGGCATCTCTCTGTCGAGCGTCAAGACTCTGCTTCGGCAGCAGGGAGTGCGGCGGACTCGCCGCTCTGGCCCTGGCTGATCCGGTGCCTGCCCCCATGACTTGCTGTCTTGTTCTCGATGGCTGGCGGCATGATTTTGGCAAGGTGTTCATCGACGTCGATGTCGAATGTGGCGATGAGAACGGCAGTGCTCGTGCCAGCGCGGGCCCGCAATGCGCCCAGAGCCTGGTTGAAGATCCATGGTCCGGCTCCTCCAAACGGAACGCTGGCAAGGTCGAAGCCTTGCAACTCGATGGCCTGTGCGTCTGTCAGAAACTCACGGCAGGCCGCTTGCCTAGCCCGGAGCGGATCACGAAGTTCGAGCGACTGTGCTTGCTCGACCGCTTGCGCAAGATGCCGTCTGATCTCTTCGACCGACGCAATACAGGCGCGTGGAACCGATAGTTGACGACCATGGAGCACCGTTCAGCATCAAGACTGTCAGATCTCGCATGAGAGGATCATGAGCATGAAGATGCGCCTACTCGGAACGTCGTCCGGCAAAAACGGCTGCGGCCCTGTACGTCACTGACCGCGGCACCTACGTCGTCCAGGGCAAGCGGGTCACTGACGCCGAAGCCATCGCCTGCCTCGTCGATGTGCGCGATGACGAGTTCTACGTGGAGATACCAAAGAACCTGCTGCGCTTCGCGACCGAGGCTTGAGTGACCGAACTCCTGACTGCCGAGGAGTTCTGGGCACAGTGCCTGGGCTTCGAGCACACCGCGTTCCGGCTGGAGACGCACGAACGCTACGTCGATGACGAAGAACAGGAGCCACTGCGGCGGTTCCCGGCCGGTGAACCACCAGATGATGCGTGGTTCATGGACTGGTATGACGCCGTGGTGCAGCTGGCGGCGGCGGGCAAGCGGATGCAACGGGTGCGGGTAGTCAGCGAGCCGCATTCGGACTACACACGGTTCGGCATCGATCTGGCCCGCCGCCTCAACGTCCCAGCCGGGGAAGACATCCGCTACCTAGCGCGGCGTCAGGCCGAAAGCCTAGGGCTTCCAAACGAGGACTTCTGGCTGCTGGATTCCACACGCCTCCTAAATATTGCACTTCGACGGTGGCGTGCTACTCGGGGCGGAGTTGGTCACCAACCCGGCCGTAGTCGCCCAGCGTGCCCACTGGCGTGACGTGGCTTGGGGCTCTGCCACCCCACTGGACGAGTACGCGGGCATGTAGGTATTCGGCGGCTCATGTCCAGCTTCCAGCGGGCGCGTGAGGCGCTCGGCATCCGGCTCCGCGAATTGCGCCGTGATGCGCGATTGACCGGCCGGCAGCTCGCCGAGCACCGTGGCTGGCATCCCAGCAAGATTTCCAAGATCGAAGGCGGCAAGCAAACACCCACCGAGGCCGACCTGGAAGCCTGGGCTGATGCCTGCGGGCAGTCGGACCTGACACCTGAGCTTATTGCGACCTTGCGCACGTTGGAGTCGCACTACGTCGAGCACCGGCGCCTGTTCCACACCGGGATGAGCGCCCAGCAGCGCGCCTTCTCCGAACTCGAAGACCAGACCATCCAGGTACGAAACTTCGAGAACGTCTTCATACCGGGCTTGCTCCAGACCCCAGGGTACGCCCGCTACCGGCTCGCCGAAGGCGTCGAGTACGACGGTGCCCCGGATGATCTCGATGAGGCCGTCGGGGTGCGCATGCAACGGCAGCAAATCCTCTACCGCAGCGACAAAAAGTTCCACTTCGTCATCACCGAAGCCGTCCTGCGCTACCGGCTCTGCCCGGCTGACGTCATGCTCGGCCAGCTCGACCGGCTCGTCACCCTGTCGACCATGCCGACGATCCGCTTCGGCGTCATCCCCTTCGAGACCAGGCTCCCCCTCGCTCCGGTGCACGGCTTTTGGCTGATGGATGAGCGGGTTGTGGTGGTGGAGAACTTCACCGCCTCCCAGAACCTGACCCAGGCCAGTGAAGTCAGCAGCTACGTGCGGATCTTCGGCGAGTTGGCCAAGGCAGCCAGGTACGAGTCAGAAGCCCGCGCCATCATCACCCGGGCTCTGGCCGATCTCAGTACCTTGATGAGCTGACCGCCGCGCCGTGCCATTTGCGGTGGTTCGTCAGTGTTCGATTGCTCCGCTTTGCTTCACGATGATCTTGCTCGGTGTTTAGGAGCAATCTCGCGCACATTGCTTCTACCTATGTGATTCATCGTCGTACCGTCACGGCTTAAGGCTGCTCGCTGAGCTGCCGTACCTCCCGCTCTGCAAGGAGAAGTCAATGAGCCTGGTCGTGCCGCTGCTGAGCAAGCACCAAATCGAGGCGCTGCCGACTCAGGCGCGTCAGGTCGTGGAGTACCGCAAGTCGGGGCTGAGCCTGAACCATATCCAGGGCTGTCCGCTGGATTGCGCGTATTGCATCCGGCATACCTACGGACTATGGGATCAGCGGCAGCCGCGGGCGCTGATAAGCGACGCCGAGGCGGTAGAGCAACTGATCGGTCACCGCTATTTCACGGCGTATGTGACGCCGTTGCAACTATTCAACCGGGCGACCGATCCGTTCCTGGCTAATGTCAAGGGCCACACGTTCGCCGTGCTGGAGGATCTTGACGCCCGCGGGCTGCGCAACAATATGCTCGTCATTACGCGCTGCAAGGTGAGCGTCAGCGACTGTGACCGGCTGGCCGCGCTTCGTCATCTGCGGCTGACGTTGTTGTTTACCTATTCCGGCATCGATGACTCCAGGATCGAGCCGTACCCGTCGCATGTGGCCGCAGCGTCGCTGGAAACTGCCAGCCGCCTTCAGCCGCGCCGGTACCGGACGGTGCTGTACTGGCGGCCACTGGTTCCGGGCCTGAATGACTCCCCTGAGCATCTGGCGCGAGCGGCTGAGCTGTCGCATAGCGCCGACGCCACGGTGTTCACCGGCCTGTTCTTCCGTGACGAGATCGCCGAGTATTACCGCGCTAGCGGCTTGCCAATGCCGTACGGCAGATTGCCCGGCGCAAGATCATGCCCGAGACACTAGAACAGCGAGTACTGGCTGAGTTTCGTGACAACGGAGGCGGCCCGCTGTTCCGCAAGACCAGTTGCGCGGTCTCCTACGCCCATGGCCTGCCTGACTACAACGGGCACGTCGGCATCCGCGAACTGTGCGACATCTGCCCGGCGTCTCAGCTCGCCCGCTGCCTCGGCGCCCACAGGGTGCCGACAGCCCGGCAGGTCAAACAGGCGGCGAGCGGCCTGCCTGAGGCGCGAGAGTTGCAGGTCATGGAGATTACCAGGCGGGCGGTTGTCGTCGACGGACTGGCGAGCGAACAGCCACGCTATTTCCTGCAACATGCCCTCAGATTCCAGGTGCATGACGCGGCTCATCCGCACCGGTTGCGCCGCCACGGCCGGGCCGAGATCGGCTGGGAGAACGCATGACAGCCTGGAGCGAGCGCCGGTACGCGGTGGTGGACGTGGAAGGCAACGGCCACCAGCCGCCCGATCTGGTCGAACTCGCCGTGGTACCTATTGAGCGCGGAGTTGTCGGCGAACTAGCCACCTGGCTGTTCCAGCCAGAACAGCCGATCACCCCGATGGCTCAGCGCATCCACGGCATCTCCAACGACATGGTGAAGGGCGCACCGATCTTTGCGAGCCTGGCAATGGATGTGCAAGCTCGCCTGGACGGCGCCGTGATCGTGGCCCATAACGCCAGCGTCGACCTCGGAGTACTCAAGCGGAAACTGCCTGGCTTCGTGCCAGATGACGTGCTCGACACGCTGCGGCTGGCGCGGCGATTGCTACCCGATCAACCGAATCACCGGCTCGGATCGCTGGTGAGCGTGCTGGATCTCGGCCGTGATTTGCCACGAGACCTGCGACCGCACCGGTCCGGTTATGACGCACTGGTGACGGCCCGGCTGTTCGTTTACCTGGCCAATTCGGCTGCGTCCATGCCCCTGTCGTTTGAAGCCTTGCGCGATGGTCCAGGAGGCAGCGATGCGCTCTTCTGAGGGCCTGTTCATCTCGGTGGACGGCCATCCGGCGTCGGCAAGAGCGACACCGTGCATGCGCTCAGCCAGGTGTTCGCCGATGAAGGAAGACTCCTGCATGTCACCTGCGAACCCTCGGACGGCCCGATCGGCAAGCTCGCCCGCCAGCTGACCGACACCGTGCACGGCACCGCCCTGGCTTGCCTGTACGCCGCTGACCGGTATCACCACCTGGACACCGAGATAGTGCCGCACCTGGAAGCCGGCGAGATCGTCATCACCGACCGGTACATCCCGTCCGCCCTGGTGATGCAGCAACTCGACGGCGTTGGGCCGGCGGGCTGCTAGCCGAGCTGGTGCTCATCGGTGCCGTCCGCGTTATCGGCGATCGCTTGGCGGTGACAGATCGCGTCCGCCCGCAGGACGGGCTGATACGTGCAGTACACCTCCTGATGCTCGGCGAGCGGCAACGGCATGGTGCCAGGACCTGGCTGACGTTCCTAGCGCAGACGGCAGCCGGGGATGTCGCGCACAGGCTCGAATACTCGGGATACCTCGTCCTCGTGCAGTCCCGCCGTCCATGGTGCGCCCCGCGGTGGGTTCCCGTTGACGCTGACTGTGCCTTCGCGCCACTGATCCGCGTAAGAGCGGCACTCGATCCGATGCGCCCGATGGGCCAGGAGAGCACGGCATTGGCCGGGATGGCTGCGGCGTGCGGGCTAGGACCGCGCCTGCTGGCCTTCGGGCCGCCCGGAGCGCGGCGGCAGCTCGATGAACGTATTCGCCAGTTAAGTCCTGACCTGCGCGAGCTGATCAGTCAGACACAGGCCGCCGTTGACAGCGCCGTGCTCGCCCACCGCATGTAACTTGCCCAACCCTTTTTTCAGGAGCGATTGATGTTCAGGCCGCCAGCCGGTGATGCGCAGTTGCGTCACGGATACACCGTGTCGCAGGTTAGGGCTTTAAGCCTGGCCGTGGTCACGAAACAAACCTGGTATCAGTCGGTCGAATTCGATCAGCGGCTGGAGGTCGCCTGGCACGCCATCATCGAGCACCTCTACACCAGCGACCAGCCACCCGACCTGCCTGCCGTGGCCCGCGCCGCCGAGCGGGCCGTTGGCCAGGACGTCCAGCAAATGCACCGCTTTTACGGCCGCAACACTCACGACCGCTACGCCGGCACCATCGCGGGCTTCCACCGCTACTGGCAGCCAGCCGCCAGCCCCAGCCCGAGCCCCGAAACCTCGGTGATCGACCGCGTCGCACTCGCCCAGATCTGGCCCCGGCTGCGCCCCGAACATCAGCAGGTCCTGACCGCGCTGACCGTCCATGACGACTACGTGCTCGCGGCCGAGGCTCTGGGCATCTCCCGCTCCTGGTTCATCACCCGGCCCGGCCGTGCACGGCGCGAGTTCCTCAAGCTCTGGCATGAAGGCGAGCCACCCTCGTGGCCCTGGGCGCAAGACCAGCGGGGCCGCATCGCTGCGGCCGACCGGCTGTTGGCTACCAACCGGACCATCGCCGCCCGCCGCCGCGCCCGCAGGAAAGCCCAGAACCCGCAACCAGCTCGGCCCGGCGCCGGGCCGCCCAGAGCAGACCTGGGAATCAGCGACGCCGAACTGGTGCGCCGCTATCAGGCGGCAGAGTCAATCCGCCAGCTCGCCGCCGCTCTTGGCACGTACTACAGCGTGGTGCAGTACCGTCTGAAAGCCGAAGGCGCTCAGCTCCGCCCTGCCAACGGGCGACGGGCAGGACAGCGAGGGCGGTGACAGGGGAGATAGAAGGCTTTATGCGTTACTGTCTGTCTTTGGCGACTCTTACGAGCGCTGAAGCAATTGAGGCTGAGATCGGAAACCCGAGATCTTCCTCAAGCCAACCGTACTGGCCATTGGGATTGCACTCCAGGAACACGATCTTGCCATCATGCTGCTCAACGAAATCGAACGCGCCAAATCCGAGGCCCATCTTTTGAATGAAGAGGATACGGCGATGGGCAATCTCGTCAGGCACCACTCACTGGCGCAAGCAGAAGCCCGCCTTGCAGCGGGCCAGGAAGACCCCAGACAGCTGGCGACCTGCTGGTCGCGGCGCTGGGGTCACCGTGTTCGAATAAGAACCGTATGGTGGCCGGGCTAGGTGGTTCCCGGCACGACGATGCCGGTTTCGTAAGCCAGGATCACCGCCTGGACCCGGTCGCGCAGCCCGAGTTTGGCCAGCAAGTTGCCGACGTGGGTCTTGATCGTGGCCTCGCTGACGAACAAGGCGGTGGCGATCTCGGCATTGCTGTGGCCGCGCGCCAGCAACAGCAGCACGTCCCGCTCGCGCGCGGTGAGCGAGGCCAGCCTGGACGGGGACGGCGTGGTCTGGGCCGGGCGCCGCGCGAACGCCTCGATCAGCCGCTTGGTCACCGACGGCGCGAGCAGTGCGTCACCGGCGGCTGCGGCCCGGATCGCCGCGACCAGATCGCCACGGGGCGAGTCCTTCAGCAAGAAGCCGCTCGCCCCCGACCGCAACGCCTCGTACACGTAGTCGTCGAGATCAAAGGTGGTCAGCATGACGATCTTCGGCGGGTCGACCATCGCGGTGATCAGCCTGGCCGCCTCCAGCCCGTCCATGCCGGGCATGCGGATGTCCATCAGCACGACATCCGGCTTGTGCTCGGCGGCCTGCGCCACGGCGGCGGCTCCGTCGCCGGCCTCGCCGACCACGGTGATGCCATCGGCGGCCTCAAGGATCACGGCGAATCCGGCCCGGACCAGTTCCTGGTCATCGACGACCAGCACTGTTATCTCCGAAGTCATGCCGACGGCAGCCGGGTGGTGACAGCGAAGCCTCCCGGCTCCGTCGGACCCACGCTCAGGTGGCCACCGCAGGAAGCGACCCGCTCGGCGATGCCAGCCAGCCCGAAGCCGGCGCTGGGCTGGGCGATCAGTCGAGCCCGAGCCCGGGCACTCCCTGCTGCCTCAGCCGCCGGGCTGACCCCCGAGTCGCTCACCCGCACAGTCACATAGCCCGGCTCGTAACTAAGCGCCACCAGCGCCGCTCCGGCCCCGCTGTGCTTGAGCGTGTTAGTCAGCGCCTCCTGGATGATTCGATAGGCGGCCAGATCCACCCCGGGGGCGAGCGGCTGCGGCGCACCGGTCACGTCGAAATCGACCGCCAGCCCGGTGCCGCGAACCTGTTCAAGCAGGGAATCAAGGTCGGCGAGCGTCGCGACCGGCGCCTTGGCCGACTCGGCCAGCGGATCAGGATCCGGACCCGGACCCGGCCCGCGCAGCACGCCGAGCAGCCGCCGCAATTCGGCCAGCGCCTTCCTGGCGGTGTCGCCGATGATCTCGACGGACTTCGTCGCCCGTTCTGGCCGGTCCGGCAGCAGCGACGACGCCGCCTCGGCCTGAACCGCGATCAAGCTAACGTGATGCGCCACGACATCGTGCAGTTCGCGGGCGATCCTGGTTCGCTCGGCGGCGGCCGCCAGGCCCGCCTGCCGGTCGATCTCAGCCTCCGCCCGCTCGGCCCGGCCCCTTTCCGCGTCCAGGCGAAGTCGCTTCGATCGGCTGGCGACGCCCGCGATCCAGGCGGTAAGGAAGATCAGGGCCTGGAAGATCGCCTCGTACGGCTCGCTGTGCCCAGGACCGGTCAGCGACAAGCTCATGCCGGCAACGAGCAGCACGGCGACCGTCCACCGCCAGATCCGGCCCCGGCGGTCGATCACGGTGTAGACCGCGATCGCCGGCCCGAGCGGGAACGGCGCGAACCCGAACCCAATCCGGTCATAGGCGACCCGGGCCACCCCGATGATCAAGCCGATTCCGACCGGCCGGGCCCGCCGCCAGGCCAGCGGCGCTCCCTGGGCGATGACAAGGAGCAGCGCCAGCCAGAACGGGTGCAGCTGCGCGCGGTACGGCAGCAGCGAAACCGCGTTGACCGCGCTCAGCGCGACCGCGATCCCGGCGTCCTGCCACTGCTCCTGACGGCGCTGCGGCAGCGCCGCGAATCGCTCCGCCAGCGCCTGCGCCGCGCGCTGAGCCGAGTGCCCGGTCGCTAGTTGGCTCGCCACACGCAAGATCGTAGGGTCTGGGGCCAGATCCGGACATCGCCCGCAAGACGGAGCCGCCCGTTCAACCGTTAGAGGGAGAATCTGGCCCGATCCGAGCCCGTTTTCTGACCGGCGGCTGACCCCGATAATTCGCCCGCTCGGCCGAAGCAAACCGGCGGCCTTCGCGGCGACGATGACCAGCATGAATAACGAACTCGCAAGCCTGTTCGACAACGCTAGTCATGGTTGCACCGCCCAGCCAGGCACCGGGCCGGCCGCGACACCCGCGCCAGCGCCCGCCGCTCGCCCGCCGAGACTCCGAATCCTCCTGATCGCGCTGGCCGCGTTCGGCCTCGAGCTAGCGGTCAGCGCCCGGTACGGCTACGTCAGGGACGAGCTGTACTTCCTGGCCGCAGGCAAGCATCTCGCCTTCGGCTACGTGGACCAGCCGCCGCTCACCCCACTGGCGGCGAGGATCGACGCGGTGCTGACCGGCAACACGCTGGTCGGCCTGCGGCTCCTGCCCGCCCTGGCCCTCGCCGCGATCGTGCTGATGACCGCGGCGATGAGCCGGCTGCTCGGCGCGGGCCGCACCGGCCAGCTGCTCGCCGCCCTCGCCGCCGCGACGTGCGGTGAGTTCCTCGCGGCGGCGCACGAGCTGACCACGACCACGCCGGACTTCGTGTTCTGGGCGCTCACCCTCCTGCTGGTGATGCGGCTGCTGGCCAGCGGCAACCCACGCTGGTGGCTGGCGATCGGCGGCTGCGTCGGCGTCGCGATGGAGGCGAAGTGGAACATAGCGTTCCTCGCGGCCTCGCTGGCGGCGGGCTTCGCGCTGACACCCGCCCGGCGCCTGCTCCGGACCCGGTACCTGCTGATCGGCGCCGCGATCGCCGCTGCCCTGGCGGCCCCGGACGTGATCTGGCAGGCAGCGCACGGGTGGCCGAACCTGGCCGTCTTCCGGGCGCTGCAGACGCAGGCGGGGCACAACCGCGCGACGTACTGGCCCGGCCAGATCGTCTTCACCGGCCTCGCCCTGACGCCAATCTGGATCGGCGGCCTGATCTGGTGCCTGCGGGGATTCAAGGGGGTCGTCCCCCTTAGGCCAGCACCGTGCCACCGGCAGGCGCGCGCCTTCCGTCCGGTCGCAATCGGCTGCGCGATCGCGATCGCGCTTCAGTTCGTGCTCGGCGGCAAGCCGTATTACTCGGGCGCCGCGTACACGTTCCTGCTGGCCGTCGGCTGCGTCTGGCTCGAGCGCCGCCGGTCCCCCCGCCAGGTCGGCCTGGCCGCCACAGCCATGGTCGTTTCGGCGGCTCTAGTACTGCCGGCGGCGCTGCCGGTACTTCCGGCTCGCGCTCTGCACTCAGTACCGCTTCAAAAGATTAACTACGACTTGGGAGAAAGCATTGCGTGGCCCCGTCAGGTCGCCCTGATCGCACGTGAGTACCACGAACTGCCCGCTTCGCGACGCCGCCACACGACAATCTTGGCTGGCAACTACGGCGAGGCCGGGGCGATCGACCGGTACGGCCCTGGCCTCCACCTGCCGCCGGTCTACAGCGGCGCCAACAACTTCTGGCTGTGGGGACCACCGCCCGCCAGCGCCAACTCCGCCATCGCGGTGAACCTGTCGCCAGCGCTCCTGCGCCGCTACTTCACCCACGTCCGGCTGGTCGCGACGTTCTGGAACGGGCTCGGCGTCAGCGACGACGAGCAGGGTGCGCAGGTCTTCCTCGCCACCGGCCTGAAGGAGCCGTGGCAGCTAGCCTGGCCCGCCTTCCGCAACTACTCCTAGCCCGCATCGCACCCGACAACTGGGTGCTCCGAGCGACCACCGTGGCGAACGGGGCAATTGGTGCCTATGTGGCTCACCCAGTCGGCTGAGCGGCAGATGAATGCGCATATTCATCACTTAAAAACCTACTGAATGCGCATATTCATCTGAACTAGAAGATGATCATGGGAGCTGATTTGTGACTGATGATGCTAATGGGACTTACGTGACTTAGGCGGTTCTGATTGATCCGGCGGCCTGAGGGCGTGAAGGGCGAGAGGTGGCCTCCGGCTGGATAATCGGCTCATGCGGACGGTGCTCGCGGCTATTCACTGCGCCAAAGGCGACATAGCGACAAACCTAGCCGCCCACCTCGAGATCGCGACCACCGCCGCCGACGGCGACCTCGTCCTGTTTCCTGAAATGTCGCTCACCGGTTCGGCTAACCCCGCCACCGACCCGGACCGGCTCATCCGACTCGACCACCCGGCCGTCCAGGAGTTGGCCAGCGCCACCGGCACCACCGGCGTCGGCATCTGCTTCGGAATCGCCGAACGCGGCCTGGACGGCGAGCCGTACATTACCCAGGTCTTCGCGGCCGGCGGCCAGATCGCGGGCATCCAGCGCAAGCGGCATCTCCCCTACGACGAGAAGACGTTCACGGCTGCCGCCGAGTCCGCGGTCTTCGAGCACGCGGGTGTCAGGTTCGGGATCGCGATCTGCGCCGAGGCCGGCTACGACGCTCCGTTCGATGCGGCGGCCAGGGCCGGAGCGCCGTTGGTATTGTTCCCCGCCGCACCTGGCTTGTACGGCCGCCGGACCAGCGAGGCGTCCTGGCGCTCGGGTTTCGCCTGGTGGGAGCAAGCCAGCCTGGGCGACGCGAGCAGGCACGCCAAGCGGCTCGGCCTGTGGATCGCGCAGGCGGGCCAGGCTGGTTCGACCGTCGACGAGGACTTCCCTGGCCTCGCGGCGCTGACCGGACCGGACGGTAACGTGGTGGCTCGTCTTCCCGACTGGCGAGCCGGAATCCTGACGGTAGCCATCCCCGGGCAGCACAGACCGATTGGCGGTGCAGATGATTGACGGCCGGCTGCTGGTCGATGCGCATACCCACGTCGCGCGGCTGCCGACGCTCTCTGACGACTGGCAGGAATGGGCGAGCAAGTTTGGCACCGGCGGCGGTCCCCTCCGCGAATTTTTCTCCCCAGGAAAATGGAGTACCGATCCCGGCCGCGCTCGACCAGCATTTCGATGAGCAGGGCGCCGATCATGTGCTGCTGTTCAGCGAGTACAGCCCGAAGGTGACCGGCACCCAGCCGATCGAGGATGTGCTCCCGCTGGTCAGGCACAACCCGGCCCGGTTCCACCCGGTCGCCAACATCAACCCGCATCTGCACTATCCGCCGGCGCGGGAGCTGGCCAGGCAGGCCGAGTTCGGCGCGGTGGCGGTGAAGATTCACCCGGTGCACGGCGGGTTCGAGGCGAGCGACCGGATGCTGTACCCGATGTACGCCTGGGCGCAACACCATGGGCTGCCGGTCATCGTGCACTGCGGGACCTCGACGTTCGCCGGATCGACGAATGCCTATGCGGACCCGGTGCTGCTCGACCCGGTGTTCCGCGACTTCCCCGAGCTCACCGTGGTGCTGGCGCATGGAGGCCGGGGCTGGTGGTATCAGCAGGCCGCGTTCCTCGCGCTGATGAAGGATAACGTCTGGCTCGAGGTGTCCGGGCTGCCTCCGCAGCGGCTGCCCGACTACTACGGTGCCACGCTGCGGCGGCTGGCCGACAAGATGATCTTCGGGACCGACTGGCCAGGGGTTCCGAGCGTCCGGCAGAACGCCGAGACCCTGGACAAGGTGCTGATCGGCGCCGGCTGCACGCCGGACCAGGTTGCCGCCGCGCTCGGCGGCAACGCCGCGGCCGTCTTCGGCTTGCCGGCCGGCGCGCCTGGATCTTGATCTGGCTAGAGCGGCACCTTGATCGTCACCGAGAACTTGATGAGTTTCACGCAGGGGCCCGCGGCTCGTGAAGGCGGCTTAGCTGGGCATGGCCGCAGGGTCGAGGTGAGCTTCGCGGTCCCGGGCGCGACCGCCACGAAGAATGCTCCGGTCACCCCGACTGGCAGCGACAAGGCTCCGTTCGGCCGTGCTTGAAGTGCGGCCGAACTGGAGGCTACGGCTGTCCACAGCTCCTTAGGAGTACCGTGCAGGGCTACGAAGACGCCGACGCCGGGTAGCACGCACAGGACCTTCTTGTTATCTGAGTTGGTCAACGTGATCGTGGTCTGTTCTGAGCCGCGCCGGGGGCGGACGCACTTCGTCGAAACCGCGGGCGTGCCGCTGGGCTGAGAACTCGGGGTGGCACTTGGTGAGCCTGTCCCGGCCTTGCGCGAGCCTCCCCCGCCACCCGGCGGCTGGAGCCCGCAGCCCGCGGTGACCGCCACGACCGCCAGGCCAGCCGCCAATTTCACGATTGCAGTGCGCCGCATCGCCAGCACCCTTCGCTTGGACTAACTGGCTATTGGACGGCGTACCCGCTATTCCTGGTTCCACTGGCGCAGCGACCAGTTAACCCGGAGAAGGCCTGGTGTCGTGCTTGATCGACAGCTTGCCGTCCCGCATGACCCCGATCCGCTGGGCCCGGCGCGCGATCGGCGAATCGTGCGTGACCAGCACCAGGGTCAGGCCCCGGTCTCGCCATAGCCCTTCGAGCAACCCGATGATCTCGTCCCTGGTGTCCTCGTCCAGGTTGCCGGTCGGCTCGTCGGCCAGCAGCACCGACGGCTGCTTGACCAGCGCCCGGGCGATGGCGACCCGCTGCTGCTGGCCGCCGGACAGTTCGGACGGCTGCCCGTTGAACTGCACCGAACCGGAGGTCGGCCGGTCGAGCGCACCGAGCATCTGCAGCAGCGTGGTCTTCCCGTGACCGGTCGGGCCCTGAATGGCGAGCCATTCGCCATCGGTGATGGTCAGGTTGACCCCGCCCAGCGCGCCGACGGTGTTGCGGCCGTTCTGGTACTTCTTGGTGACGTTGTCCAGCTTGTACATGACATCACGCTCCCCGTGACTAGGCGACTCTGGTCAAGGCGGCCGCGGGCCGCAGGTTCGCGGCGCGCCAGCTTCCGAATCCTCCGGCGATCAGTCCGCCGAGGATCGCGAGCAGCACCGCCGCGGCGATGATCGAGATGGTCACCGGGGCGCTGAGGTGGACGGTGACCGTCGGGTCGCTCGCCAGCCGGGCGAATCCGCCGCCGGGCCTGGTCCCGCCGCCACCGGCGGGGAATGCGCCCGCGCCGCCAGAGCCGCCGAACCCGCCCGGACGGAATACTCGTCCGCCGCCCGGCGTCGCCGAGCCGGTGGTCTGACCGACCGCGGCGGTGAGCGGCCTGCACGTAGACGGTGTTGACCTTGTCCTTCTGGTTCGCCAGGGCCTGGGCCCGGGCGAGCGGGATGTAGTAATCGGAGCCGGTGCCCGACGGAGTCGAGACCACGCCGACGACCGTGAAGTCCGTGCTCTTGCCGGCCGCATCTCCGATCGCGACGGTCGAGCCGACCTTGATCTTGTTCTGCGTCGCGTAGTTCGAGTCCACTACGGCGACGTTCGAGGTGGTGTCGACAGTGGTAAAGGTGCGACCCGTGGTCAGCTTGGCCGAGGCCAGGGTCAGCGCCCCGCTCGCGGCGGCTACGTTCTTCAGCTTGCTGATCGTGGTCACCGATGACGCGTCGACCGGACCGTACTGGCCGGTGGTCACGCGATTCTGGTTGATCTTCGTATCGACTCTCCAATCCCAAGGTTTGGCGGACCGGCTAAATCGGCACTGATCTTGGTCCGCTCACCTGGAGAGATCCTGAAGATTCCCTAGTGGTTCCTGCTGTCCAGCCCGCGCTGGGTGGCTGCGCCGCGTCGCGGACTGGATACCCGAAGAAAGGCCGTATTCTGCAGGCTGAACGAGGAGGCAGGATCATGTTCCCCAGGGCAGGCACTGCACGGGCGGCCGCTGCGGCCCTCGTGCTCGTCGGCGCGTTGTCCGGATGCTCGGTCGTGCGGTCGATCAACAACGTCCGGCACGGGATCGACAGCAATCGGGCCGCGATCAAGACCTTCACCCAGGGCCTGAAGGCCGGCCAGAGCATGGCGTTCTCGGCGACCTACCTCACCACCGGGTCATCTCCGACCAAGATCGTCTACTCGGTCCAGCCGCCGCACGCGGTCTCGTTCATGCAGACCAGCGCCGGCAGCAGCTCAAGCAGCGTTGACCTGGTCAGCAACTCAAGCGGCGAGTACTCCTGCAACTCGGCGAGCGGCAACTCGGGCTGGACCTGCACGAAGCTCGGCCGGGCCCAGGCGATCGCGCAGAACGAATTGGTCAGCCTCTACACCCCGTCGCACTGGATCGCCTTCCTCGAGACGTTCTCGGTCGCGGCCGGTTTCGCCGGAGACAAGGTGACCAATTCGACGCGGACCGTCAATGGCGTCACTATGCACTGCGTCGACTTCACCGCGAAGGGCGTGAAGGGACGCAGCACGATCTGCTCGACCCCGCAGAACATCCTCGGCTACGTCAAGGTGGCGGGCAATCCGACCAGCTTCGAGCTGAAGAGCTACACCACCTCGCCGTCGGCCTCCCTGTTCAAGCTGCCGCCGGGCGCGAAGATCACTACGACGAACTAGTCACCTAGCCGAACTAAATTCGGCCAGCACCTCACCAAAGACCTCGACGATCCGGCCGATCTCGTCCTCGGTGACCACGAATGGCGGCGAGATCTGCAGCGCCACTCCGCGCAGCAGCCTGGTGATCACGCCGCGATCCCTGATCGCGCGGACAATCCGCGGGGCCAGCGTCGGATCGGCCAGCCGCGCGTCCTCGGCTATCTCCACGCCGGCCAGCAGCCCGGTGCCGGCCCGGACCGCGCTGACCAGTTCAAGTGCGGCCAGCGGCGCGACCGCCTGCGCCAGCACCGGCTCCAGCGCCGCCACCCGCAGCACCAGCTGTTCCCGCTCGATCAGATCCAGGTTGGCCAGCGCCACCGCTGCCGCCGCCGGGTGTCCTGAGTAGGTGTAGCCGTGCCGGAACACCTCGGTCGACCCGGCCCGCCAGAACGGCTCGGCCACCCGCCCGCCCGCGATCACCGCGCCGATCGGCAGATAGCCGGAGCTGAGTCCCTTGGCCGTGGTGATCAGATCGGGGTCCAGCTTGAACCGTCCGCTGGCGAACCACTCGCCCACCCGGCCGAACCCGGTGATTACCTCATCAGCGACGAACAGCACCTCGTGTCGCCGGCAGATGTCCCTGACCTCGGCGAGGTAACCGGGCGGCGGCGGGTAGACACCGCCCGCGCCGATCACCGGCTCGCAGAAGAACGCCGCGACCTGCCCGTCTAGCTGTTCGAGCACCTTCTCGAGCGCGGCCGGGTCATCCCAGGCCACGTGCTCAACCTGGCCGACCAGCGGGGCGAACGCCTCGGTCAGCATCGGTATGCCGCCGAGCGAGGTGCCGTAGGCGTTCATCCCGTGGTAGGCGTGCGACCGGGAGACAATGACCTGCTTCGTCGGCTGGCCGACCGCCCGCCAGTAGGCGCGGGCCAGCTTCCCGGCGGTGTCGATCGCGTCCGAGCCGCCGCCCGGGGTCAGGAATACCCGCGCGTCGGGCATGGGAGCGATCTCGGCGACCCGCTCGCACAGCGCCTCAGCCGGCGGGTTCGAGAAGAACTCGAAGGTGTGGTACGCGGCCAGCTCGCGCATCTGCTCCGCCGCGGCCTCGGCCAGCTCGGTGCGGCCGTAGCCGATGTTGCAGTACCAGAGACTGGCCAGCGCATCGAGATAGGAACGGCCGCGGGAGTCGACGACGGTCGAGCCCTTCCCGCCCACGATCGCGATCTCGTTGCCGGCCAACGTCGCCATGTTGGCGAACGGGTTCCACATCCGGGTCATTGCTCCCCCTTCGGTCCGCACTAACCTACTGGTGAGCCCGCCGGCGCGTAGACGGAGGATGCACGAATGACGGCCGACCCCCCGCCAACGCCAACGCCAGCACCAACGCCAACCGCGCCGCCGGCCGGCCCGCTCGACGGCGTCCGCATTCTCGACCTGACCGCCGTCGTCATGGGCCCGCTCGCCACCCAGATCCTCGGTGACCTCGGTGCCGACGTGATCACGATCGAGAACCGGCAAGGTGACCTTAACCGCACGATGAGCCGAGGCCCGGTCCGTGGCCTGTCCGGCGTGTCGCTGAACCTGCTGCGGAACAAGCGCAACCTCACCCTCGATATCGCCCAGCCGACCGGCCGCCAGGCCCTGCTGCGGATCGCCGCCACCTGCGACGTGTTCGTCACGAACCTGCGCCCAGCGTCACTCGAACGCCTGCGGCTCGATTACCCCGACGTCGCGGCCGTCCGCCCGGACATCATCTACTGCCAGGCGGGCGGCTTTCCACCGGACAGCCCGCTCGCTAACGCGCCCGCCTTCGACGACATCATCCAGGCCGCCAGCGGCGTCCCCGACCTATTCAGGCGGGCCGGGCTCGAACCAACGCTGATGCCAACGCTCCTCGCCGACAAGGTCTCCGGCCTCGTGATCACCTACGCGATCATCGCGGCCCTGTTCCACCGCGAACGCACCGGCCAGGGCCAGCGAATCGAGATCCCGATGACGGACGCGTTCCAGGCGTTCCTGCTGGCCGAGCACGGCGGGTCCGCCATCGCCGGCCGCGGTCCGGCCGGCTACCCGCGCATCCTCACCCCCCGCCGCGCGCCGGCCAGGACCATCGACGGCTGGATCGCGATCCAGCCGCATCGCGACGAGCAGTGGAAGGCCTTGGTAAAAGCGGCCGGCTTGGACGACCTCATCGAGGACCCGCGGCTGACTAACCGCGGCCTGTGGCACGAGCCGACGTTCGGCTACGAGACGCTCGGCCGCGTGCTCGCGACGAAGACGACCGCGCAGTGGCTGGCGTTCTGCTCCGAGCACGGCATCCCAGCCGCCGAGGTCGTCGGTCTGGACGAACTTATCGACGCGCTGCCGGAGGCCGAACACGCCACCACCGGCACGACCTACAAGGTCATCCCGCCGCCAGTCAGGTTCTCCGCCACCCCCGCATCGATCCGCCGGTCAGCGCCTCTGCCCGGCCAGCACAACCGCGAGGTCCTTTCCGAGGTCGGCCTAACGGATGCGGAGATCGAAGCACTCGAATCGGCCGGTGTACTGGGCAGCGGAAACAATGCCTGAAGATGGAGGAAGAGCGTCCGTGCAGACTGAGCGGTCCATGTCATTCGGCTCGATCGCCGATCAGTACAACCGGTTGCGTCCAAGCCCGCCGCCAGCCGCCATCGACTGGCTACTCCCTGACCGCGCCACCTTCGTCGTCGACCTAGCGGCCGGCACCGGCCTCCTCTCCCGCGCCATAGGCGGCAAGGCCGGCCAGGTCCTGGCCGTCGAGCCAGACACCAGGATGAGCGAGGTGTTGCTGGAGGAGACCCCGGGCGTCCGCGCCGTCGCGGGCGTCGGCGAGGCACTCCCATTGAACGAAGCCTCCGTCGACGCGGTACTGGTCTCCTCGGCCTGGCACTGGATGAACCCCGAGGTAGCCGTCCCCGAGATCGGCCGGGTACTGCGCGACGGCGGCCGGTTCGGCCTCATCTGGACCAGCCGTGACCGCGAGGTCGCCTGGGTACGCCACATCGACCGGCTGCGGGAACCAGTCGACTCCCCCGTCCTGCATGCCCCCGCCCACCAGCCCGGCGGCGTAGAGACGCCGAGGTTCCGTAACCGCTACGTCACTCTGCCCGAGTCGAACTCGTTCACCAATATCGAGACGGCATCGTTCACATTTACCAAGACGATCGCGGTCGAGGACTACGCGCCCATGATCGCCACTTACAGCCGGATCATCACCGCGAGCGAACAGGAGCGGGCCAAAATCCTCGCCCGCGTCCGCGAAGCGATCGACGAGCAGTTCCCCGGTGCGACCGAGATCGAACTTCCCATGCGCTCGCTCTGCTGGCGCGCCGACCGCATCACCCGCTAGGGCAGCCCATCCAAGAACTTCACAACTTCGTGGTTGAAAGCTTCCCGAGCGTCGATGTTAGCCATATGGCCGGCCCCGTCCAGGGTCACCTGCACCGCCCCCGGAATCTTCGCCGTCATGTAACTCGCCGCCCCAAGGAACGCCGTGTCCTGCGCCCCCACCATCACCAGCGTCGGCACGCTGACCCCCGGCAGCGAGTCGATCACCGTCGCGTCATCCTGCGCGAGGATGCCCCGCGCCGCCATCGCGAGGCTCGCCGAAGCCTGGTCATCGGCCTTCGCCAACAGGTCGGCCTGCGCGTAAGCCCTGTCATTCCAGTTCTGCCGAGCCTCATTGTTGCGGAACCCAGGCCCGGTATCCGCCAGCACCAGCGCCGCCACCCGCTCCGGATGCTTCCGGTAGAACGCCAGCGACAGGTACCCGCCAAGCGAAAGCCCGCCCAGTACCGCCCGCTCCGCACCGACCTCGTCGAGCAACGCCGCCAGATCCTCAACGCAGGCGCCGGCCGTGTACAAGCTCTGGTCCAGCGGACACCGGGTCTGTCCATGCCCGCGCAGATCCCAGGTGACAACTTCGTGTCCAGCGGCCAGCGCCGCGACGTTCGGCAGCCACATCTCGGCCGAAGCGCCAAATCCATGACTCAGCACGACCGGCAACGCCCGATCACCGCCTGCCGGACCGACCTTCTGATACCAGATCCGGGTTCCGTCTTGCCTGTCTAGATAGGTCATCGGTGGTTACCTCGGTACCTCGCGGAACGGGACGTCCTTGCTAGCGTCGGGTTCCTTGGGCAGGCCAAGGATCCGCTCGCCGATGATCGTGTGCTGGATCTCGTCGGTGCCGCCCGCGATCGAGATGCCGGGCACCGACACCAAGATCTCGGCGATCACCCCGTCGGCCGGCGCATCGGGGCTGGCCAGCATCCCGGAGGCGCCCGCGATAGACCCGTGTACCCGCGCCGCTTGCCGAGCGATCTCGCTGCTCGCCAGCTTGCCGATCGACCCGGCCGCACCCGGATTCCGGCCGGCTGCCATCGCGCTGGCCCGCCGCTGTGCGGTCCACCGAGCCGACATCGTTGCCTCGGTAAGCCGGGCAATCTGCTGCCTGATCACCGGATCGGCGTCCAGCCCGGCCTCAGCCGCTCGTGGAGCCACCAGATCAGGCCGCCCGGCTCGCTGCGGATACCACTTGTGCGGCTCCCTCGCCGCCACCCGTTCCTCGATCGCCTCCCGCCAGGCGCGTCCACCGGCATGTGGAGCGGTCGCGGGCCGAGACGCAGCCAGCCTTCGCTCGTGCGCCAGCGTGGTGATCGCCACCGTCCAGCCGCCGCCCACTTCCCCGATCAGGTTCCCGCCGGGCAACTCGGCGTCATCGAAGAACACCTCATTGAACGACCGATGCCCATTCATCTGCCGCAGCGGACGGACATCTACTCCGGTCTGACGCATCGGCACCACGAACGCGCTAATCCCCCGATGCTTGGGCACATCCCAATCAGTGCGCGCGAGCAACAGCCCGTAGTCCGCTGTCGCCGCTCCGGTCGACCAGACCTTCTGCCCGTTGACCCGCCAGATGTCGCCGTCCACCCGCGCGGTTGTGGTGAGCCCGGCCAGATCGGAGCCCGCGCCCGGCTCGCTGAACAGCTGGCACCACATGATCACGCCGGTCACCGTCGGCCGGATGAACCGCCGCTTCAGCTCCTCGCTCCCGTATTCGAGCAGCACCGGCGCCACCAGCGACATCCCGACGCCCTCAGGCGCCCCCGGCACCTCAGCGGCCGCCAGCTCGGACGCGGCGACAACGGCGAGGTCGGCGGGCAGCGAATGTCCGCACCACTGCGCTGGCCAACCCGGGCAGGCCCAGCCAGAATCCGCGAGCAGCTCCCGCCACCGCGCCAGGCTGAGCTCAGGATCCCAGTTTTCAGCGACCCAACGCCTAACCTGCGCCCTAACCGCTGCCTGCTCGTTCACCGGCTGCTCACCGGCCTTCGAATCGCGGCGCCCGTCGCTCGGCCGTCGCCTTGACTCCCTCAGCAAAGTCAGCCGTCGCCCAGAGCTTCTCCTGCTCGGTCAGCTCGTGGGCCATCGCCTGCTTGGCCCGGTTCGCCAGCCCGGCCCGCATCGTCGCCCTGATCGCCCGCACCGCCAACGGCGCCGCCTCGGCTAGCTGCGCAGCCAGCTCACGCGCCACCGCGCGCGGCTCGTCGGCCAATCGGTCAGCCAGCCCGATCGCCACCGCTTCGTCACCGTCGATACGGCGACCGGTGTAGAGCAGATCCCAGGCGCGTTGCTGGCCCAGGATCGCCGGCAAGCTCCCGGAGAGCGCGAACCCCTGGTGCAGCCCGAGCCGGGAGAAGTTCGCGCAGAACCTGGCCGAAGGAGCCGCCACCCGGAAGTCCGCCGAGCACGCCAGCCCGAGCCCGCCTCCGACCGCAGCGCCCTGGATCGCGGCCACGACCGGCAGCGGCGCCTCGAACAGCCGCAACGCCTCGTCATACAGATCCCGCGCGCCACCGCCACCACCAACCCGGCCGGCCGAGGATCGTCCGGTGAAGTCGGCTCCGGCGCAGAAGTTCTTGCCCTCCGAGCACAACACGACCGACCGGGCGCCGGCCTCCGCCGCCGCCTCGTAGGCGTCGGCCAGCGAGCCGATCAGCCCAGCGTCGAAGAAGTTGTGCGGCGGCCGGTGAATCTCCGCCGTGGCCACGTACTCGTCCACCGCAAGACTGACATCGCCAAATGTCCTGCGCTCCGCTGCGTGCATGCCTCGAATCATCTCATCGGAAATCGCGGCTCTGCGCGGCGGTAACTACCCTCAGTTTGCGCAGGCTGGTCGCCAGCAGGCTGACCGCGCCATCGAGCCGTTCGACCTTGCCGGAGATCACCAACGCGCTGGCGGCCACCCCGATCTTCCGATGCCGCTGCCACACGTCTGGCAGGCAGATCACGTTCGCTATCCCGGTCTCATCCTCCAGGCTCAGGAAGACCACCCCGCGCGCGGTCCCCGGCTGCTGCCGATGCGTGACTAGCCCGCCAATGCTCACTGCGGCCCCGTCGTCGGCCTTCACCAGCTCAATGGCAGGCAGCACTCCCCGCTCGGCCAGCATTGGCCGGATGTGCTCGATCGGATGCGCCGCTCCGTAGGTTCCAGTCGCCCACATATCCGCGAACGTCACCTCGGCCGGGGTCATCTCGGTCAGCTTGGGCGCGGACATGCCAATTGTGGTACCTGGCAGTTGTCCGGGCCGGATCGTCGCCGCCGCCCCGGCGGCCCACAGCGCTTCCCGTCGGGAAAGCCCGAAACAGCAGAACGCCCCGGCTGTGGCTAGTGCTTCGAGTGCCTGCCGGGGCAAGGCGGAACGGCGCGCGAAGTCCTCGATGCAGGTGTAGGGCTGGCCGTCCACGATCGCGGCGGCCGCGTCCTTGCCAAGGTTCCGCACCTCGGACAGGCCTACTCGGATAGTTGGCTGATCCCGCACAGGCTGTCCACCGGAAGGTTCGTCAACACAGTCTTCTGTCTCAGTCAGATCAGCGCCGTGACCAGCCTCAACTGGCCCGGCCGCATAGACCTCAGGACCGGCGGCCAGCGCGCCAGAACCCCCAGCCACACCGGCCTTCGGATTGGTGACCGGCGGGCGCAAATCTTTCTCACTCGAAGATGTTGATCTTTCCAGCGTGGCGAGTACGCCACTCGCGTTGATGTCGACGCCACGGACGTCTACGCCGTGCCTGCGTACGTCGCTGATCAGACTGGCCGGCGAGTAGAACCCCATTGGCTGGGCTCGGAGCAGTGCGGCGGTGAACGCCGCCGGGTAGTAGCACTTCAGCCAGGCGCTGGCGTAGACCAGGTAGGCGAAGCTGATCGCGTGTGACTCCGGGAACCCGTAACTCGAGAAAGCGAGTATTTTCTCGTAGATGTCTTCGGCCACTTCCAGCGGGATTCCGCGTTCTTCCATTCCTTCTAGGAGCCGCGCGCGGAGTTCCTCAATTCGTTCCGGCGCCCGTTTAGAACTCATCGCCTGCCGCAACCGGTCGGCTTCCGCCGGGGAGAACCCGGCGCAGTCGATCGCGATCTGCATCATCTGCTCCTGGAACAGCGGCACGCCGAGCGTCTTGCCGAGCGCTTGCTTCATCGATGGATGCGGCAGGTCAGCCTGCTCATCGCCGTGGCGGCGGCGCATGTACGGGTGCACCGACCCACCCTGGATCGGACCGGGTCTGATCAGCGCTACCTCGACTACCAGGTCATAGAACTCCCTCGGCCGCAATCGCGGCAGCGTCGCCATCTGAGCCCGCGACTCGACCTGGAACACCCCGACCGTGTCGGCCACGCACAGCATGTCGTAGACGCCCGCGTCCTCCTGCGGGATCGAATGCAGGTCCCAGCGGACGCCATGGTGTTCGGCCACCAACTCAAAGCAGTCACGCAACGCGGTCAGCATCCCCAACCCGAGCAGGTCAAACTTGACCAGCCCGGCGTACGCGCAGTCGTCCTTGTCCCATTGCAGGACCGAGCGGTTCGGCATCCGGGCCCACTCCACTGGGCAGACCTCGGCTACCGGCCGGTCGCAGATCACCATGCCGCCCGAGTGAATGCCCAGGTGACGAGGCATCCGCTGCATCCGCGCGGCCAGCGCTACGACCGAGGTGGGCACTCCGGCATCTGGTGGGACCGGCTGGCCGGCCGCGTAGCTTCGCGGACCGACTTGCTTGGACCAGGCGTTCTGCTGTTCGGGCGAGTAACCAAGCGCCCGTCCCGCGTCACGGATGGCCATGCGCGGCCGGTACGCGATCACGTTAGCTACCTGCGCCGCCCGCTGCCGACCGTATTTATCGTAGACATGCTGGATCGCCAGCTCGCGCCTATGGTGCTCGATATCGAGGTCAATGTCCGGCGGGCCGTCCCGACCCGCAGAAAGAAAACGCTCAAACAACAATCCATGCATAACAGGATCGACACTGGTAATTCCGAGCGCGAAACAGACGGCCGAGTTAGCTGCTGAGCCCCGTCCCTGGCAGGCGATTCCCTCGTTTTTACAAAACTCCACGATTTCGTGCACGATCAGGAAGTAGCCGGCGAACCCGAGGTACTCGATGACATCGAGTTCGTGGCTGATCTGGCGATAGGCACCCGGGATACGTTCAGCCGCCGGATCGCCATACCTCCCAGGGGCCAGTCGCTCGACGAGCTTCCTCAGATGGCTCATCTCAGTCTCGCCGTCTGGCACCTCGAAGTCGGGCAGCTTAGGCGCGATCACATTGAAGTCGAACGCGCATTCCAGCCCAAGCTCGACCGTACGCTCAAGTACTCCGGGGTAACGGCGCAGCTTGTACGCCATCTCCCGCCCCGACCGCAGGTAAGCGCCGCCGGAAGCGGCCAGCCAGCCGTCCATCTCGTCCAGGCTGGTACGCGCCCTGATCGCCGCCAGCGCCTGGGCCAGCCTGGCGGCGGCGGGCGTCGCGTAGTGCACGTTGTTTGTGGCAACCACACCAACGCCAACCTGACCGGCCAGCTCGAACAACGCATCATTCCGCTCGTCGTCGCCCGGCAGGCCATTGCAGATCAACTCGACCATTACGTTGTCGCGGCCGAACATGTCGATCAGCGCCTGCAGTTCCGCCGCCGCGGCTTCTCGCTTGCGATTGGCTGACCGGGCGCTCGTCAGCGCGGTGGACACCGCACCTTTGCGACAGCCGGTAAGGACTACCCAGTGACCGTCATGCGCCCCGGCCAGCAGGTCAAGGTCGTAGTCCGGCCTGCCTTTCTCGCCGCCCGCTAGCTGGGCAGCACTGATCACCTGGCACAACCGCCGGTATCCGTCGGGATCGCGGGCAAGGACGACTAGATGATTGCCGGCTGGATCGGGTACTCCGGTCCGGCCGATTCCCCTGGTCAGACCGAGTTCGGCCCCGAACACGGTCGCCACTGCCCGCTGGCCTCCGCCGGCCTCGTGGCTCCCGCTGGATCCACCGCGGGCGGCGATGGCCGCGTTCCTGAGGCGAGTGGCGGCCTGGGCGAATTGCGGTACCCCGTACATCCCGTCGTGATCAGTAATCGCGATCGCGCTTAGGCCAAGCGCGGTCGCCTCCTCGATCAGTTCCTTGGGTTCAGACGCCCCGTCCAGGAAGCTGTACCACGAATGACAGTGCAGTTCGGCCCACGGAACAGTCGGTTCCTCTGACTGCAGCACCGGCCCGGCCCGTGACCCATGCCCTGGCCCGAGCCCTGGCCCGAGCCGCCGCCGCGCCACCGCGCCGCGCAGGTCCGCGCTGTCCGGCTCCGCGCTGTCCGCATCCGCACCTAGATCATCTCCGGCCCGCTCTTCGGCTCCGGCGGGCCCGTCGCCCACCCGCCAGGACAGGCGTCGCTCGAACTCTCGCCACGAGATCGGCGGATTGTTCCAGCCCATCTGTCTCCTATGTCGGGTAAGAGTCGGGCCGGGTCGAGTAAGTACGGCCCATTGGCGTAGTCCAGGTGAACGTGCCTGGCGCCGACTGGACGAGCTGCCAGCGGCAGTGCTGCTTCAGCTGATGATGGAACCGGCAGAGGCAACCGAGGTTGCAGGAGCACGTCCGGCCGCCCTGGTCATAAGGCTTGGTGTGGTCCAGGTCGCACCGCCAAGCCGGCTGCCTGCAGGTGAAGAACCTGCAGGTCTGGTCGCGGGCAGCTATGTACTCCCTCAGCCAAGGCGACGGCCGGTAGGCAGAAGTCGCCTCAGCATGTGCGCAACCGCCTTCCGTCTCGGCATCGGGTAGTGCCCTTTCGTCAATCCGACCAATCGCGCGTTCGGCAGCGGACAGCACACGGGTCAACGCCTGAGGCAAGTCGGCGGTCGACTGGGCCAGTTGGTCTCGCGTGATGCTGACGGTGACTCGCTTAACCAACCCAGCCGGGCCAGAACGAGCCGACCTACGCCGAACCCGCCCAACAGACAGTGCCTGGTTATCAGACCCGGTCACGATGACGCGCCAGTTCACGGCGGGATCACCGGTTGCTATCTCGGCGAGTTGCCTGGCCTGCGTTGGGGTGATCGCACCGAGCCGTCCAAGGTAGCCAGGCTCGGCGGACTCCCCGACGAGGGTGCCCCACGACAACCTCAGGTCAAGCATCCCGCCCTGGGCAGGCCGCAGGTCTCCCATCGCAGCAGGTCCCGGTGGCAGGAACACAGGCACTTCCGGCCAGGTCGGCGGCGGCCGGGCCCACGGCGTGCCGTCATCGTCGGCACCGTCATCGTCGGCACCGGCCGTCACACCGTGCTGTCCACCGATCCACCCAAGATCGTCATCATCCGGCCCGCCCTCACAAGGCTCGTTCAGGCCGAACCGCCCCTCAGAACCGCCCGCCCCAGACCGGCCCCCAGAACTACCCGCCCCACGCCAACCCCCAGAACCACCCGCCCCAGACCGGCCGCCGGAAGTCTTCGAGCTGGACCGGCCCACTGAGGGCTCGGCATCGGACCGGCGATCAGAATCCCTTGGACCGGACCGACCACCGGGTCCCTGCGGGCGGGAACGATTGCCGTCAGCAGGCTCGGCGCCGGATCGGCCATCCGGACCCCTTCGGCCAGGTGGATCGCCAAGGCTTCCAGCTTCCGACTGGCCACCGGACGCTCCAGGAACAGACGGATCGCCAGGGGATACAAGATCGGACGTGTCACCACCGGGAGGCTCAGGGTCAGGCGGGCCGTCGGCGGGCGGTTCAGGGTCAGGCGGGCCGTCGGCGGGCGGCGGGATGTACGGCAGGGTGCCAAGCAGCAGGCCGAGGAGTACCTCGGCGCGGAGCAACTCGATGCCGCGGTCGGCCCCGGAAACCTTCAGTGCCCGAGCGAGCGCACTGATTCGTGCCATCGCCGCTGCCGCTGGCACTCCGGGCAGGCTGTACCCCATCAGCGTGGCCGTCCCCTCGGCCTCGGGATACAACATTACTTTCGCGCGCCGTTCGGCCTCTTTGCGGCGGCGCTCCGCGCCTTGCGGGTCGGCCGTGATCACCGCCCGCCGCAACGCGGCTCGCAGTTGAGCCATCGTCTGGTTTCCGGCGGCTGGAAGTACCCGAGCCTCGACTGCTCGAGCCTTCTCGTCATCGAGAACAGCGGTGGCCTCGGCGATAGCTCTTGCCCGAGCTAGATCGATAGCGCCGGATCTGAGCGCGGCGCCGGTGGCCGCCAACCGCCACTTCAAGGTGATCGCCAGGTCCGACCACCAGGTCGCACTGCTATGCGACATCGTGAGCGCTAGCGATACTTGGGCGCAGGCCTCATCGGGCAGCCGCGCGGGCCGACCCTCCTCATCGGTCCCAATTCGTTCATCGGCACTAGCTGATCTTGACGCGAGCTCAGCGACAACGGCGAGTTCCCCAGCCTGCGCCCATGAAGCCAACCGCCGATAAGAAGCAGCGACGCCTGCCAGCGCCCCATCCTCCAGCTCACCTTCAGTGCCGGTCGCAAGCCATCCAGCCAGGTCAGGACCGGTCGGCATCGACTCCGCGACCCGCCCGGCAACCGTCGTGAGCGGTACAACCCTGGACCGCCCATCCTCGATAGCGCTCAGGATTTCCGCGAACTCAGCCTCGACCGGATCAGCCTCATCCGGAGCTACCTCGACCGGATTACCCTCCGCCGGGTCCACCTCTATTGGATCTGTCCCCGTTGTGGTCGCAGGAGAGTTGGCCAAGTTGGCGGATGCCGGGCTGGGCGGCCTGGCCGTCGAGCGGGCTGGCCTGCTCCACGGAGCCGGCTCATTAAGCGCTGCGAGCAGCGCCTCGACGTCGAGGTCCCACGTCCATGACAGTCCCTCTCGCGGCAACTCCTGGGCTAGGGCCGCAGCATCGGCAGTGGCGCCAGTATGGGCTGCGGCATGAGCATCGGCGGTGACTTCAGGACCTGCGTCCATGTGGCTGGCACGGCTAGGTGCGGGCTCACCGGGCATCGCTCCTGCTTCGTTGGCCATGATCACCTCCTGCTGCCGCTCGATCGCTGCTGGCCGCTCAGCCGGATAAGTTCATATCGACTACTCTAGCGAGACCCACTGACAAAATTGACTTTCGATCGAACGTAGTCTCGATAGATTGAGATAACGTGGTGATGCAGTCGCGAGCCGCCGCTCCGATCATGCGCACACGATCAGGATCAGTCCGAGTAAGGAGTCGACCAGAACACGCTGGCGGGCGGGTTCCCGCCTGACCGGTGGATTCTCTTGACGCTGGGCGTACCCCGTTAGCGCAGCTAGGGACGAACTCCGTGAGGAGGCACGGTCGCTTACCCGCGACGCGCTCGGCTCCCGCCTGCGGGAGCACGGCCATCAAGTCCGCAACGACCGTCTGACGCTCGTGCTACGGCGCCTTCGCCATGAGGAGCCGCCTCCGATCCGGCACAAATCTGCCAGACCACACCGCCAGACGGCCTGAATCACGAGTCACCTGGGTGCCTGGGTCATGTCGCTAATTGCGCTGAGGAACTCCAGCCGGGTTCGTTCGAACTGTTCTGGCACCGGAATGTAGTTCCCCAGCGGCGGCAGCGCATAGCCCACACGCTCGACCGTGATGGCTGCCAGCGCGTCAAGCGCCGCGTCCACCGGGGAGAAGGTGCCCACGCGCTCCCTGATCTGGTGCGTTGGGGTTCGCGCCGACCCCCTGGTGGACGGTCTGGACCTGGACACCAACCGGGGGCGGCTGGTAGTCGACGAATTCATGTCCGTATCCGGCACCCCGGACATTTACGCCTGCGGGGACTGCGCAGCGGTGCCCGACCTGACCCGCCCAGGCCAGGTCTGCGGCATGACCGCCCAGCACGCCCAGCGGCAGGGCAAGCAGCTCGCCAGGAACGTCGCCGCCTTGCTCGGAATGGGGAAGGCCCGCCCGTACAAGCACCATGACGAGGGCTTCCTAGTAGACCTGGGCGGGCTGGCCGCCGCCGCGAACCCGCTGAACGTCCCGTTGTCCGGGCCGGCCGCCAACGCCGTCACCAGGGGCTACCACCTGTCCGCGATGTCGGGGAACCGGACACGGGTCATGGCCGACTGGGCCTTGAACGCGATCACGCCCCCGGAAGCGACATCGTTCGGGGTGATCAGCGCCAGGTCCGTGCCGCTCGACGTCGACAAACCGCCAGCCTGACGGTCGGCCGCGGGGCGAAGGGCCGGCCGGGAGGCGAAGCAGAGGCGTAGTCGCGGGCCGCGGGTTAGGCTCGGATCATGAACAGCCGGCGCCGGCCCGCAGTGGCCGCGCTCGTGACGCTCTGCGGGATCGCGATCGCTGTGGGCGCGATTTTTACCTGGGTCGATGCCCGGGGCCCCCGCCCGGCTTCGGGTATCAGGCACACATCCATTTAGTGGCTTGTTCCACTGGTCCTATCAATACTCCGGGTCGTTCCTGACCTCATTCGCAATGGTGGTGGTCGTCGCCGGGACGGTTGTGTTCCTCGGCGGCCTCGCCGCCTCCCGGCTGCTCGCGGTCTTTTCTCGCTCATCGCTCTACACACACACCGGCCTGTGGATCGGCCTGGACGCGTCGCACTACAACTCCGCGGATATGCCGTACTCCGACTTGCGCATTGGCGCCTGGCTGACCATCGGCGGCGGCCTCATCGAGCTGATCAGCGGGTTCGTCGTCCGTCGCTCGCTCGTCCGCCCAGTTCTGACCAGCCCTCGGCGGCCACGGACCACCCTGGCAGCAGGACGCGAGTCAGGTCCTAAGACCGCGCGGCGGCCGCTGGGACCAGCTGACAGCGCGGTTTGCCCGCGATCGCGGCGGCTTGACACGACGGGAGAGTTCGGCGTACTCGCGGTCGTCGAGGACCAACCTGGCTAGGCCAAGGGCCTGGCGCAGCGGGAGCTTACAGGGTAGGGCGACGATCACGTCCGCCGGCGTCCTGACGCGGACGACAGCGGGCGGGCCGGACCAACGGACGACTTGCGTGACCCAGTACTCCTGCGATGCGGCGGCTGCTGTTCGACGTTCCTTTCAGGCCACGCTAGGCGTCATGAAGATCATCTGCTAGGGGCAGAGGGCCGCGAATTTGACCCGTCCGTGCGAGAACCGGGCTAGGACGCCGACTCAGCCGCGGCCAGCATGGACCGAACAAGCGCGGCAACATGCCGCCGCTCGGCCGGGCTTAGCCGGGCGAAGGATGCGATCAGGACCTCGATTTCCGGGTCCCCGGTCGCGGCCGTGTCGAGGACCAGCCCGGCTGACGCCGCAGCCGCCGCACGGACCACATTCAGCGGCAAGTCGAGCCCCGCGGCCAGACGCTCCAGGGTGGCCGGACTGGGCAGCCGCCCGGAGCGGCGGTGGGTGGCCAGGTAGTGCACCGTGGAGCGGGGCAGCTTTCCCAGGCGCGCGACATCGCCGTATGAGCGTTGCAACTCTTGCATCCGCTCAATGATGAGGCGCTGCAGCGCATCGGGCGTCGAATCGTTCATCTGCTATTCCTCTGGCCACAATGCTACCCGCAGTTCAGGTCAGCCGCCGGA
>WNEY01001795.1_pt1 | contig 30644 bp, 31 predicted proteins | sample 5400531 | NCBI WGS metagenome assembly WNEY01 (sample SAMN13153338, study PRJNA577476) | soil metagenome | isolation source: 200 cm saprolite under Douglas fir tree site 1 | place: USA:California | collected 2015-04-18
CTCGTCTTCACGATGGCCGTCCGCCAAGAATTCCAGCAGGAACAGGACACGGCCGCGTACCTCCAGCAAGAGTGGTCGAGTGTCGGGGTGCAACTCAACATCAAAGTCGAACTCGAGTCCGCTCTGTCCAATGACGTGTACGGCGGCGCCGTCGAGACCTACATCTGGTATTGGTCCGCGGATCCGGACCCGAACTACATCCTTTCGATCGAATCCGGCTTCACCCTGGACGGCTGGAACGACAACTATTGGAACAATGCGACGTACAACCAGCTGTACGTCCAACACCTCGCGGCCACGAACGTGTCCCAGCGACAGCAGCTCGTCTACGCCGCGGAGAAAGTCAACTACGAAAGCGCGGTGTACATCATTTACATTTATCAGAACGGGACCTGGGCCTACCGGACGGACCGGTTCAGCGGATGGGGCGACTGGACGGCACACCCGTACCGGCAAATGGACGCATTCTGGGGAGCGAACCCCCTGTTCCTGGAACTCACCCCGACGGGCGGGCCGGTGAACAACTGCCCGACGACCCCGGTCATCGCGCCGGCAGGACCCATCTCGACCTTCACGAACACGACCCTCACGTTCACCGGGACCGCCTCGGACCCGGATCAAGGCCAGAACCTGACCTGGACTTGGAACTGGGGAGATACGGGGTCCACGGTCCATCAGACGACCACGGCGGTCACCCAGGACACCGCGTCCCATCAGTGGGTCCTGCCCGGCACATATAACGTGAGCCTCGCGGTGTTCGACGGACAGTGCACGAAGACATCCTCGAACGTCCTGATCACCGCGAACACCCCGCCGGCGGATGTCGGATGGATCAATGGGACCGTCACGGATGCCGTCACCGCCCAGCCGATTAGCGGAGCGGCGGTTCTCGTCGAGCCGGGAGCATACGCCTCAGGAACCAACGCGAACGGCGCGTACTCAATCTCCGTGCCCGTCGGCACTTACGTGGTGGGGGCCGGCTCGAACTTGTACGTCCCCATGGTGAAGAGCAACGTAAACGTGACCCGCGGCAACACGACGATCGTGAATTTCGCCCTGACGCCGAACTTCGGCTGGATCGCGGGTACGGTTACGGCTGCAGGGGGCGGTGCGATCCCCGGCGCCGCGATCCTGATTTACGGGAACGGCCAGGAGTTCGCGCTCTCGACGAACGCCCAGGGGAAGTACAACAAAAGCGTGGCTCCCGGCACCTATTCGGTCCGAGCGAGTGCGACCGGATACATCGCGCAGAACCAGACCGACCAGCACGTCACCATCGCCGCGACGAAGGTCGTTGACTTCCAGCTGAGCCCAGTTCCGGCGGGTGGGACCGGGATCTCGACGCTCGTCTACGTCGGCATCGGCCTGGCGGCGATCGTCGCCATTGCAGTGGCCGTAGTCTTCCTACGCATGAGGCGGCGACGCGCGGACGAACAGGGGAAGATCGAGATACCGCCGAGACAATAGCGGAGTCGATCGTAGGATGTACCGGTACGAGGCGGCGGTTCAGGCATGAACCTCCGCCGCTTCCTCCTTCGAAAGGCGGCGTACGTCCTGTTGACCGTCTTCTTCATCGCGGCTCTCAATTTCTTTATCTTCCAGATTCTGCCGGGCGATCCGACCCGCGTCTTGCTCCCTCGCGGCGGAAGCTCGCAAATGGGGAGCGAAACATTGCGCCAGGAGCTCTTGCACCAGTGGGGGCTCGATCAGCCCCTGACGACCCGGTTCGTCATTTACCTCAGTAACCTCTTCCAAGGCAACTTCGGAACCTCGATCACCTATCGGCCCGGCATCCCTGCGATGGACGTCATCGCCCCTCGCTTGACCACGACCCTCGTCCTGGTCGGCGTCGCGACCGTGGTCACGATGTGGATGGGGATCGTCCTCGGGCGCGTCTCCGGATGGCGGAGGGGCCGGAGGACGGATGTCCTCATCACGATGACTTCCTTGTTCGGCTATTCGATGCCTTCCTTTTGGGTTTCTCTCGTCCTCATCTTCTTCCTCGCGGTCGAGGTGAATGTGTTCCCGGTTCATGGGGAGACCTCGCTAGGTTACGGATCGCTGGACCCGGTCTCACAGGTTCTCGATCGGCTCTACCACCTCGCCCTCCCGGTCCTGACATTTGCGATCACGAATGTCGCTTGGTTTTCGATGACGCTCCGAAATTCGTTGACCGATGTGCTGCCCGAAGACTACATGCTCACGGCGGCGGCGAAAGGGCTCACGGAGGAGCAGCAGCTTCGCCGGCACGCGCTGCCGAATGCCCGACTCCCCGTGGTCACCGCGGCCGCGATCTACTTCGGGTGGGTTGTGAGCGGGGCCATCGTGATCGAGGTGGTCTTCGATTTCCAGGGGCTCGGTAAGTTAACGTGGGACGCCACACGGGCCCTCGACTTCCCGCTCATGTCGGCGATCTTCTTCATCGCGACGCTCGGGGTCGTCGTAGCGAACGCGATCTCGGACATCCTATACATGTATCTGGATCCGCGGGTGCGGGAGGCTTGAACATCGCGACCGGGGTCGGCCAAGCGCGGGACCTGTCGATCCTGCGCGAGAAAGCCTTGAACGATCTCGATCGACTCCAGACGTTCCTCCGCCAACTGTTCCGGAATCGACTCGCGTTCGCGGGGGCGGTCATCATCCTCGTGTTTTTCGTCATGTCAATCTTCGCGCCGGTCATCGCTGGACCCTATCCGACCCCGGTCCAGGGCGCGGCCACGCTCGACCCTCCTTCGAATGCCCACATCCTCGGCACCGATTATCAGGGACGGGACATCTTCACCCTCCTCGTCTACGGCGGCCGGATTTCGCTGCTGATCGGCTTCTCCGCCTCCGCGGTCGCCATGGTCCTGGGCACATTGGTTGGGTTGATCGGAGGGTTCTACGGCCGCATCACGGACCAAGTCTTGGCCCGCGCGACCGATTTCTTTCTGGTCATCCCGTGGCTTCCGTTCGCGATCGTCTTGAGCCTCGTCATGGGCCCGAGCTTGCAGACGACGATCATCGCGATCGCGGTCGTAAGCTGGCCGACGACCGCGCGCGTGATTCGGAGCCAGGTCTTGACGGTCAAGGAACGACTGTTCATCGAACGCGCGAGGGCTGTGGGAGCCGGAACGCCGTACATCATCTGGAAGCACGTCCTCCCCAATGTCATGCCCTTGGTCTGGGCCGAGGCGGTCCTCACTATCTCGAACGCCGTGTTCACGGAAGCGTTTCTCTCCTTTTTCGGCCTCGGTCCGCCTCCCGGCGCGGGCACGATCGTCTCATGGGGAACGATGGTGAACCAGGCGTACACCTCCTTGGCCCTCATCTCAAACCCTCCGATGTGGTGGTACTTCTTGCCGCCCGGGTTGGCGATTACCCTCGTCGTGCTCGGATTCGCCATGGTGGGCTTCGGGCTCGAGGACGTCGTCAACCCGCGGCTCCGCCGCCGTTAGGCGAGCGTGTCCTTCCGCCACGAGCGCGAGATACCGCCGCGACGAAACCGACATACGACTCGAGGCCTTCCGGCGATTCAATCATGGCTTCCGCGGACGTGGTCATCATCGGTGCCGGCCACAACGGCCTCGTCGCAGCAAACTACCTCGCAAAGGCGGGGCTGCGGGTCGTTGTCGCGGAACGCTCGGACCGCGTCGGCGGCGCGTGTGTCACCGACGAGATCGCCCCGGGGTTCAAGGTGAGCGCGGCCGCCTACGTGTCGGGCCTGTTCCGTCCGCAAATCATCGAGGATCTCGAGCTGACGAAGTTTGGATTGAGACAGGTCGCTTTCGATCCCCAGGGGTTCTGCCCCTTTCCCGACGGACGGCACCTCCTCCTCTGGTACGACAGCAAGAAGACCGCGAAGGAAATCGCGAAGTTCTCGAAGAAGGACGCGGCCCGATACCCGGAATACGAAGCGATGTGGGCGGACGTGTACGACCTCGTCGAGCCAATGCTCCTTGCGCCGCCAGTGCCCGTCGCCGATCTCGTCTCGCTCTTGCAGGGCCCGGAGGCGGAGGATCTGTTGCGGCGCCTCTTGTTCTACAGCGCGGAAGAACTGCTCGATGAGTACTTCGAGTCGGATGAAGTGAAGGCCGCCCTCGCGAACGAAAGCGTGATCGGTCACTTCTCCGGACCGTCCGCGCCCGGCACCGCCTTCACGCTCGCGCACAACCTCCTGGGGAACCTCGAGGGGAAGGTCGGCGCCTGGGGATTCGTGATCGGAGGGATGGGCGCGCTGCCCGACGCTCTCGCGGCTGCGGCCCGATCGAACGGGGTCGAAATTCTCCTGCGGTCCCCCGTCGAACGAATCCGGACCAAGGACGGGCGGGTCACGGGAGTCCGCCTTGCGGGCGGGTCCAACATCGATGCGAAGGCGGTCGCCTCGACCGCCGATCCAAAGCGCACGTTCTTGCAGCTGATGGAACCGGAGCAGGTGCCGGCGGACTTTCTACATGCGGTGCAACACATCCGCATGCACGGAGCCGCGATGAAGGTCAACTGCGCGCTCTCGGAACTGCCGCGATGGTCTGCGGCGCCGGAGACGCCCGGGCCGCACCATTCCGGCTCGACGTACATCGGCCCCTCGATCGATTACGTGGAGGACGCCTTCCGGGATGCGAAGTACGGGCAACCGTCGGAGCATCCGTGGCTCGAGGTCGTCACCCAGAGCGCTCTGGACCCGTCCGTCGCGCCGCCCGGGAAACACACGCTGTCAATCTATGTGCAGTACAGCCCGTATCACCTGGCCTCTGGGTCGTGGGACGAACGGAAGGAATCGTATGCGGACCGCGTGATGGAGACACTCGCGGAATACGCCGCGAACGTCCCGAAGGCGGTCCTCGCGCGGCAGGTGGTCAGCCCGCTGGACCTCGAGCGCCGGTTCGGCCTCACCGAGGCGCATCAGTCCCACGGGGACATGGGACCTGACCAGTTCTTCTCGTTCCGTCCCGTGCCGGGATGGGCGAACTACCGAATGCCGGTGAAAGGGCTGTACCTCTGCGGTGCGGGCGCGCACCCCGGCGGCGGGGTGAGCGGTGCCCCGGGGTACAACGGGGCGCACGCTGTCCTCGAGGACTGGCCGGGCCTGAAATCCAGCGGATGATGGATGGCGGGTACCGCTCGGACTACGGGGCGGAACGACGGCGGAGGACCCGCTGGACCGCGCGCAGCGGATAGGCCAAGAACATCTGCCCCTGCCGATACGCCCGCCGCGAGATCGCCTCCGCGGACAAGAACGCCTCTTTGAGATCAAGGAGCTCCTGGCGCGGCGAGAAGAACACGTAGATGGGGATCCCAACTCCCAGGAGGACGAGGGAGATTCCAATCACGAACGGTTTCACGAGCAGCATCAGGACAACGGAGAACACCGCGCCGACGATTGGGACGACGTATTTGCCCCGGAGGCTGCGCGAAAGCCGAGGGTGTTTTCGCTCCAAGAAGATCGTCGAGACGCACGTCGCGAAATACGCGAACGCGAGGAGAAACACGGCCGAGTTGATGAGATCGGAAAGGCCACCGAGGAGGCTCGCGAGGTAGGCTGCCCCACAGAGGAGGATCAGCCCGATGTATGGGGTGTGGAACCTCCTGTGCTTCCGACTGAAAGCCCGCGGTAGAAGTCCATCGATGGCCATCGCGTAGGCCAGGCGCGACGTGCCGACCGTCCCCGATTCGTCCGCGCCGGTGATCGAGAGCAAGGCGCCCACGCCCACGACGAGCACGACCGCGTCAGCGAGGATCGCGGGCGCGCCGAACATCGAGTGCGCGGCGTCGATCAGCGGACTCGTCGAACCCGAAAGCGTGGGCTCGCCCACCGATCCGACGACGAAGAAGTTCGTGAGGAAGTAAAAGCCGATGACGATCAGCATTCCCACCACGATGGCCCGCGGGATCGTCCGGCCTGGCCGGTTCACCTCATCGGTGGGCAAGGTCGAGAGTTCGAAGCCCGCGTAGGCCCAGAAGATAAGGACGAGCGCACGCCCGAACGCCGGGAGGTCCCCCCGGACGAACGGCGTGAGGTTCGCGACGAACTGTCCTGACTGGAGGCCGACGAACGCGAACCCTCCGAGGATGATCAGGACCAGGGGGGACAGTTTTGCGATGGTCAACACGTCGTTCACGCGGCCCGCCGTCTTGACGCCAACCAGGTTTGTGACCAGGACGACCGCGATGAACGCGGCCTTCAGCAGCGCGATCCCGAGCGCATCGATCCCAGGGACCAAGCTAACAAAGTATTGGGTGAAGGCCACCGGGAACACCGCCAAGGAAAACCATTCGGCGAGGAGGAGGCCCCATCCGACGATGAAGCCCGCGAACGGGTTGGCGACGGCTTTCACGTAGGCATACGGGCCGCCAACTTTCGGGAGGATCATGACGCAGTACGAAAAGGAGAGGGCGATCACCATCGCCATGGCTCCGGCGAGGATCCAGACGAGCAGGGATGCGGGTCCGACCAGTTTCGATCCGATCGCGGTCGCCACGTACACGTCCGCGCCGATGATCGATCCGACGACCAGGCTCGTCACGTCGAACGTGTTCAGCTTCGCGGCCGAGTCGAGGCCGTCTCGATCCCGCCGGTGCAACAGCCGGCTAAGGGCGTTGGCCTCATAAGATTGCCCTGTGGGCCTCGTGCGCGCCGTGGGGCGTCGGGCGCGCCACACTCGGAGCACGCGAGCGATTCGGGCTGTTCCGCATACCGATTATCGCGCGTGATTTTGGGCGGACAGCTTTTTATAGCTCCTGATACCGGTCGGTTATTGATTATGAGGATTGTTCTCCGCGAGGACTCCGAAGGCGTCGCCTCGACCGTGGCCACGCTCTTCACCCTCCTCGCGGTCGTGCTGTTCCTTCAAGCGGCGATCGTCGCTGTCGTCCCCGCGAAGCAGTACGAGGCCGAACGTAATACGTCCGTCGCCGCGATCTCGGCGTTCGACATGCTCCGTTCCATGGCATCCGGCGCGGTGTTCCCCGGCGGTCAAGTCACCGTCACCATCCCCATTGGCACCGCGGCCGTCTCGCCGTTCTCGGCACCGAGCCCTGGCGACCTGCGGTTCAACATGGGCGACTCCATGAACGCAAACATCTCGGTGTCCTACGTGCCGACGATCCACGACAGTCGTGTTTCGAAAGTCGACCAGGACATCATCTTGGCCATCGACAGCTCCGGGTCGATGAACCAGAACGACCCGAACCGCCTCCGCATCTCGGGGGCGAAGGAGTACATTGGCCGTCTTAGCCGGCCGGACCGCGTCGCGAGCGTGGACTTCGACAGCGTCGCCCGGCTCACCCGCGCGAACGTTGGCGGACCCGCGCATCACCTGTACAACACCTACAATAACGGGGTCCCAGACTACAGCGGGGCCCAGGCCGATCTCGACACGATCGACGCGGCCGGGACCACGAACTTCGGGGCCGCGATCCAGGTCTCGAACGATGAGCTGATCACCTACGGACTCCCGAACCGGGCCTGGGTCATCATCCTCCTGACGGACGGCTTCAACACGTGCTGCCCGAACAAAGCAGGCGGCGACACCCTAGCCCTTCTACAGGCCGGGCGGGCCAAGGCGAACAACATCACGATCTACACGATCGGGCTCGGATCGGGCGCGGACGCGACTCTCCTCACGACCATCGCGCAGACGACGGGTGGCACGTACTTCGCCGCTCCCACGCCGGAATCAATCCGCTGGATCTATTTCGAAATCAGCATGCACTACCGAGGCACGGTCTCCTGCGGCACGGTTGCGGCCGCGAGCTCGGTGAGCGGGTCCCTGAGCCTGAACCTCGCGAGCCGCCAATACCCGCCGCAGACGGTGCGGCTCGAAGCCGGTGGCGTGACGGTGGCCCAGCCCGTGGGCATCGTGGTCCAGCAAGGGATGCCGGTCTCGTACGCGACGCGGGCGTACGGCGCAGGCACCCTCCAAGTCACGCTCCTCACCTTCACGGGACCTGCCTTCGAGGCGACCGGGACGGACTATCAGTTCGTCACGGCGCGGTTCCTTTCGCAGACCTCGGATAGTCAAGTGATCATCCGGACCGATCTCCCGCAACAGGCCTCCGACTCAGGCAACATCTCCGACTACGTGAAGTACTGGGGCACCCAGGGCGCCGCGACTGCCGCCGGGGTGAAGGCCGTCACGGATCCGATCTTGGCGGCGCAGGCGCGGATGAATTGGGCGCAGGCGAACCTGACCGCCAGCAAGCTGACCCCCGCGAAGTTCAACGTGGACAGCGCGCAGAACCAACTGTCCGCCTCAATCGTCGCGGCCGAGGACCAAGTGACGAGAGGACAAATGCAACGCTGGTTGGCGACGTCTACGGAAGACCTGGTCCGCCGGGTCGCGTGCCAGCTCAGCCAATGGCAGGACTGGTACACGGGCGTCAAGTTGACGATTCAAAGCCCCACCGCGGCGGCGTGGGCGATCTGGTTTGACCAGACGTTCCGAAAGACCGGTGCCCTGACCTCCTCAGGAGTTTCGGGGAACAACGCGGTCCTCTCCGTGAACGCCGTCGACCTCTTCATCATCGACGAGCGGGTCATCGAACTCAGTTTTGCTTGACCACTCGAGGGGAAAACGGATTCCTACATCCGAAAATACTCCGAGAGCGAGACGGATGCGGCGCGGATTGAAGGGCCTGCCCCTCACGACGGGCGCTCGAGGATCGTCGCGAGGCCCATGCCGAACCCGATGCAGAGCGTCGCGAGACCGTAGCGAAGATCTTGCCGCTCCATCTCATGGAGCATCGTCGTCACGAGTCGGGCGCCGCTCATCCCGAGGGGATGACCCAGGGCAATCGCCCCGCCGTTGACGTTCAACTTCGCGTCATCGAAACCGATCGTTTCGCGGGTGGCAAGCGGGACGGATGCGAACGCCTCGTTGACTTCCCAGATGTCGATATCGTCCGGCCGGAGGTCCGCACGGGCGAGCGCCTTCCGGATCGCGGGGATCGTGCCGTCGAGCATGATCGTCGGGTTCGTCCCCACGACGCCGGTCGACACGAGGCGCGCCCGCGGCTCGAGTCTCAGCTCCTTCGCCTTCTCCGGACTCGTCACGAGGAGTGCGCACGCCCCGTCGTTGATCCCGCTCGAATTGCCCGCGGTGATCCGGCCGTCGGGCTTGAAGGCAGGAGGGAGGGACGCGAGCTTCTCGAGCGACGTGCTGCGACGCGGGTGCTCGTCCGTGTCGAACATTCGCTTGTTGCCGTTCTCGTCGAACACGGGGACGGGCTCGATCTCTCTCTTGAAACGGCCTTCGTCGATCGCCCGGATCGCCTTGCGGTGAGACCAGAGGGAGAACTCGTCCATCTGTTCTCGGGTGATCTTGTACTTGTCCGCGACGAGGTCCGCGGAGATCCCCTGCTGGACGATCTCGTACTTCTCCAGGAGTTTCGGGCTCAACGCGCCGCCGTCCGATCCAAGCGGCACGCGGGACATCGACTCGACGCCGCCTGCAATCACGACGTCGTTCTGTCCCGTCATAACTTCCATCGCGGCGAAGTTGAACGCCTGCAGCCCGGAGGCGCACATCCGGTTCACGCTCGTGCCGGGTACCGATTCCGGGAATCCGGCGATGAGCGGCGCCAAGCGGGCGATGTTCATCCCCTGCTCGTCGACCTGGGTGACGCAGCCCAAGACGACGTCGCCGACGATCTTCGGCTCGATCCCCGTGCGGTCCGCGAGACCCCGCAAGATGAAGGCCGCCAAGTCGTCCGGCCGCCAGTCTTTCAGGGACCCTCCGCGCCGTCCGATGGGGGTCCGCACGGCTCCGACAATGACAGCTTCGGGCATTGCCTTCCTGACCGGCATCAAGGGGCGCGCGAGATAAGAAGGTTCGCCACTCTGCCCGAAGATTGATACCCACGCCGCGGGTTCCACGGCCGATGCCCGCGCCCCTCGAAGGGATCGTCGTCCTCGACTTCACGCGGCTCCTTCCGGGACCGTTTTGCACGCAGCTCCTCGCGAACCTCGGCGCGGACGTGATCAAGATCGAAGACCCGAAACTCGGCGACTACATGCGATCCGTCCCTCCGATCATCCGCGATGTCTCCTACCCGTTCGTGATGGTGAATCGCGGCAAGCGTTCCCTTGCGGTCGACTTGAAGACCGCCGAGGGTCAGGAGATCCTCCGGAAGCTCGCGGGCCGCTCGGACATCCTCGTGGAGCAGTTCCGGCCCGGGGTCATGGCGCGTCTCGGCGCGGACTACGACGCCCTCGCGATGTTGAACCCGAAGCTCATCTATTGTTCGTTCTCCGGGTTCGGCCAGAACGGTCCGTACAAAGACCTCCCCGGGCACGACATCAACTTCGAAGCGCTCGCGGGCATCCTGTCGGTCTCGCGGAACCGGGAGGAACGACGGCCCGCAATCCCCAGCGTGCCGGTCGCGGACTTGGCGGGCGGCTTCAACGCGGCGTTGGCGATCCTCGCATCGCTCCGCACCCGCGACCGGACCGGCCGCGGCGAATTCATCGACGTCGCCATCTACGACACCGCGGTGACGCTGCTCGTCCTCGGCCTCGCGCGATTCTTCGCGACGGGGGAAGAACCGGTGGCGGGAGAGACCCTCATCACCGGGACCTTCCCGTTCTACAGCCTTTACGAGACGAAGGATGGCGGTTGGCTCTCCGTCGCCGCGGTGGAGCCGAAGTTCTGGGAGCGGATGTGCGAACTCATCGGGGCACCGGAGCTCTCCGGAAAACAGTTCGTCGAGGCCGCGGATCGAGGCGCCGTTGCGGAAACCCTCGCGGCGAGATTTCGAGAACGGACGCTCGCCGAATGGGAGTCGATGTTCTTCGCCGAGGCACTTCCCATCGCGGGCGTACGGCGGATGACCGAGGTCGTGAAGGACCCGCAAGTGAAAGCCCGCGGCCTCCTACCCGTGGTCGACGTGCCGGGAGTGGGCAAACTTCAGGTCATCTCCCACCCGGCGAAACACACGGCAACGCAGATACGAAACCCCGCGCGCGTCCCGACAAAAGGCCAGGATACGGAAGCAATCCTGAGGTCGCTGGGATACTCTTCGCGGCAGATCGGCGCGTTTGCAAAGAAGAACGTGATCGCGAAATGATCCGCAGATTATGCCCAACTGGGCATAACCGAATTCACTCGCCCTTGAACTTCGGCTCCCGCTTTTCCATGAAGGCCTGGAGGCCTTCGTAGATGTCTTCGGTCGAGGAGACGAGGCCGAACGCCATCGCCTCCATCTCGAGCGCCGCATCGATCGGCATGTCGCTTCGGTTCAGCAGGGCTTTCGCCAGGCGAATCGCGATCGGGGCCTGCTTTGCGAGTTTTTCGGCGAACGAACGAACCTCTGCGGCAAAAGCCTCGTTCGTCACCGCCTTGGTCACGAGGCCGATCGCCGCCGCCTCCTCCGCGCTGAGTCGGGACCCGAGGAAGACGAGTTCTTTCGCCCTCGCTTGACCCAAGGCGCGCACAAGCCTCTGAGTCCCACCCGCCCCGGGGACGAGGCCCAGGTTCACCTCGGTCTGTCCGAGCTTTGCCCGGCTCGCGGCAATCCGGAAGTCGCAGGCGAGCGCAACCTCGAGGCCACCGCCGAAACAATGTCCGTTGATGGCGGCGATCGTCGGCTTCGGGAAATTCGCGAGGCGGCTCATGACCTCCTCGGACCGCCGCGAGAAACGCCACACCTTGAACGCCTTCGAGATGTCGCCGAACGACGTCAGGTCGGCCCCGGCGCTGAAGGAGCGGTCTCCGGCGCCGGTCAGCACAAGGCATCGCGCGTCGTCGTCCGACTCGAGGGCCGTGAGCGCCGCGTCGAGCTCCTCGAATACGTCCGGGGTCAACGTATTGAGCCGGTCCGGCCGGTTGATCGTGATCGTCACCACGTGCGTCGCCGCATCTCGCGTGACGAGAAGCGTCTTGTACGTCGTCGTGGGACCTCCCGAACGGTGATCGTAGAATCCTTTCCCCGACTTCACCCCGATCTCACCGCGAGCCACCATCTCCGAAAGAACCGTTGCGGGCTTCTGGCCCTTGCGGCTTTCCAGCGCCGCGAGAACGACATCAATCCCGAGATCATCCGCGGTCGCGAGAGGGCCCTTGGGAAAGGCGGTACCGAGGCGCATCGCCTCGTCGATTGCCGCGGGGCTCGCGACGTCCATCGCGACGAGTTCCGCCGCCTCGTTGATCATCGGCGCGAGGATCCGGAGCGGATCGAACGCCTGGCCCATTTCCCTCGCCGTATTCGTAAAAGCCGGCTCCGACCTTACGGCCCACCCTTTTTGCGTCGACGAGCTCCTGCACGGATCGCGGCATCGGCCGACCTGCGTTCATGATCAGGTGGTGCAGCACGTCCACGCCGACCTGGTCCGCGAGCTCGAAAGGCCCCATCGGGAAGCCCGCGCGGAATCGCATCGCGGCGTCGATCGTCTCGATGGAGACGCCCTCCTCCTCATGAATCCGCGCGGCCTCTTCGAAGTACGGCCCGAGGACGCGCGTCGTGATGAATCCGGGAACGTCCTTCTTCACGACCACGACGGTTTTTCCGAAGGACGTCGCGAGGTCGACGGCCGCTTGGAGCGTCGCGTCGCTCGTCGTGTCGGCCCGGATGACCTCGACCAGTTGCATGAGCATCGGCGGGTTGAAGAAGTGCATGCCGACGACTTTCTCGGGACGCTTCGTCGCGCGGGCCAGCCCGGTGATCGGCAGCGCGGACGTGTTCGAAGCGAGGATCGTCTTCTTCGGGGCCGCGGCATCGAGTTCGAGGAAGACCTTCTTCTTGAGTTCGGGGTCTTCGAAGACCGCCTCGATCGCGATGTCCGCATCGAGGCACGCCTCCTTGACATCGAGCGTTGCGTGAATGCGCCGCAGCGCGTCGTCCGCCTGCGCCCGATGGAGCTCATTCTTTGACACGAGCTTGTCGAGAGACCAGCGGATCCGGTCCATCCCGCGGTCGAGGTACTCCGGCTTGATGTCCCGCATCCGGACTTCGTGGCCGTGGAGCGCCGCGAGTTCAGCGATGCCGTGGCCCATCTCGCCTGCCCCAATGACCGCGATTTTCATGGGCCGTCGCTCCGTCGGAAGGATAGCGCGAGCGGAGCTTAAGACATGGTCCGGGGCGGGGAGGCCGACCGAAACCTTTTGCTGGTTCGAGGCCGTTGCACGGCAGACCATGGCGGACACCGCGACAACCGTTTGGATCGTTGCCGCCACGTTCGCGGCAATCCTCGTCCCGTTCGTGGTCGTCCCGGAAATCCTCGAGCGACTCGGATACAACCCAAGACGCGCGTTCGTCCGAGGCATCGTCTGGGCCTTGTTCCTGACGATCGTCTTGGCCCCGGCGGCGGCGACCGGTTTCCTGTTCTCCGTGACGAACGTCGCAGACTGGGTCCTCTTCGTCCTGGCGTTGGCCGTCGCGATCCTCTACGATTACTATCGGCTCAACCCGACGAAGGTCCCGTGGGCCCGCGCCCGGACCTGATTCTCAGATCAGCTCCCAGTCCCTCAGCACGTCCTCGAGATTCGGGTGGCCGATCTCGTCGAGCTCGTATCGCACGTGGACCACGGGCTTCTTCGTCTTGAGGACGCGGCTCAGATCGATCGGCGTGCCGCTCAGGACGAGGTCGCAGGGCGTCGCGTCGATCGTCTCCTCCAGCTCCTTGATCTGCTTCGGGCCGTAGCCCATCGCGGGCAAGATCTTGCGGGAGTTCGGGTACTTCTTGTACGTCTCCTTGATCGATCCAACCGCGTGGTTAACGGCGCTCACGATCTCCGCCGCACCGAACCGCTGCGCCGCGATGTAGGCGGCGCCGTATTCCATGCCGCCGTGGGTGAGGGTCGGACCGTCCTCAATCGCGAGGACCCGCTTCCCGCGAATCTGTACCGTATCGTCCGGCGTGATGGGCGAGGCGGCCTCGACGATGACGACGTCCGGGTTCACGGTACGCACGTTGCGCTTCACGATCTCCACGTTTTCCGGAGTCGCAGTATCGACCTTGTTGACGACGACAACATCCGCCATGCGGACGTTCGTTTCGCCCGGGTAGTACGACAGCTCGTGACCCGGTCGGAGCGGGTCGGCGACGACCAGGAGGAGGTCCGGCTTGAGGAACGGGGTGTCGTTGTTCCCGCCATCCCACAGGAGGATTTCGGCCTCGGTCTCCGCCTGCCGCAGGATTTTCTCGTAGTCAACGCCGGCGTAGACGACCGTGCCCTTGTCGATGTGAGGCTCGTATTCTTCGCGTTCCTCAATCGTCGTCTGGTACTTGTCCAGATCCTCGTACGTCGCGAATCGCTCGACCGCCTGCGAGGCGAGGTCGCCGTACGGCATCGGATGGCGAATCACCACGACCGTTTTCCCGGCCGCGCGCAAGATGCCGGCCACGCGCCGCGTCGTCTGGCTCTTGCCGCTCCCGGTCCGGACCGCGCAGATCGCGACGACGGGCACCTTGGCCTTCAGCATCGTCTCCTGCGCCCCGAGGAGCCGGAAGTCCGCCCCGGCCGCATTTGCCAGGGCGATCCGATGGCCGAGATAGCCGTAATCGACGTCGGAGTATGCGAAGAGGCACGTCTGAATGCCGTGTTTCGCGATGAGACGCGAAAGGTCCTCTTCCGGGAAGATCGGGATGCCGTCCGGGTAGAGCGGTCCCGCGAGGGAGGCGGGGTACTTGCGGCCCTCGATTCCCGGGATCTGCGTGGCAGTGAATGCAACGACGCGAAACGACGCATCGCTCCGGAAGATGACGTTGAAGTTGTGAAAATCCCGGCCCGCGGCGCCGAGGATGATGACCTTGCGCGGCTCCGCCACGGGTCAGGGAGCCGCGGGAGCAGTAAAGCCTTTTTGCAGACTTCAGTATCAACCTTAAACAAGGTTAACCGACCGAAGGAGGGCGTCCGGAATCGCTGGCCTTCTCCAGAATGTACCGCGCGGATCGAAAAACATTGTCGAACATCGCCTCCTTGAGCAGGCCCGTCTGGGTGTTCCGCTGACTCGGATGGTAGGACGCAATCAGGGTGATGCGGGACAGGGACGAAATCGCCCCATGGCGGAACTTTGGCGCCGGGGTGGGAACCGCGTGTCCCGTCGACCGCCACGCTCTGAGGAACGCCGCCATCGCGACCCCGCCAAGCGCCACGACGACCCGCAAGTTCGGGAGGAGCATCGCTTCCCGCTCCAGATACGGCTGGCACCGGGCGAACTCCGCGCGGGTCGGCTTGTTCGCGGGCGGGGCGCATCGGACGGCGGCAACGATGTAGCAATCTCGGAGCTCGAGGCCATCGTCCCGGGAGATCGTGGTAGGCCGGTTCGCGAATCCCGCCCGGTACAAGGCCCGATACAGCCAATCCCCGCTGCGGTCCCCGGTGAAGGCCCGCCCTGTCCGGTTGCCTCCGTGGGCCGCGGGCGCGAGGCCGACGACGAGAAGCCGCGCCGCGGGGTCGCCCCATCCTGGGACGGGCCGGCCCCAATACTCCCAATCGCGGAACGCCGCCCGTTTCGTTCGAGCGACCCACTCGCGGTATCGAACGAGCCGCGGACACTTCCGGCACGTGATGATCTCGGAGGTGAGCCGTTCCAGGTCGTCCGATGGCATCGCGATCTTCTGTGTCGGATCCCCTGAAAAAGGTTCCGTGCCGAGGAAACCACTAAGTCCCCCTGCAGCCGTCCCGCGGCAGGTGAGACCCATCGCCCCGCGAAGTCGGTCGGCCCGGTTCTCCCGCATCGTCGATCTCTCCCAGTCGATCGGCCCCAAGACCTCCATGTTCCCAGCGTACCCGCCGCCCACGTTCACCCAATGGACGACCCGGGAGGTCCACGGCTTCCTTGCCGAATCGATGTTCATGGTCACCCATACGGGGACCCATGTCGACGCGCCGTTCCATTTCGAGCCGAGCGGCCGCACGCTCGATGAAATGCCAATCGATCGGTTCGTCGCTTCCGGGCACGTCCTCGACATCCGTGGCCTCCCGGCAAAAGGGGCGATCCGGCCCGAGCATCTTCGATCCGCGCGTCGGGAATTGCGGGATCCCGTGCGGAACGGGGATGCGGTCCTCCTGCGGACCGGCTGGTGGGAACGACATCGCAGCTCGCCGGCCTATCTCTTCGAGAATCCCGGGGTGACGAAGGCTGCGGCGAAAGTCCTCGTCGACTGGGGTGTCGGCCTCGTCGGAATCGACACCGCGAACATCGACCGCCCAGATGACGCCGGGTACCCGGCGCACCACACGCTCCTCCGGGCGAACGTGCCCGTCATCGAGAACGTGGCGAACTTGGCGGCGCTCCGGTCCTCGAGCTTCCTTCTCATCGCCTTGCCGCTGAAGCTCGAGGGAGCCTCGGGTTCGCCAATCCGACTCGTCGCGCTCGCCGAGTGACCGCGCGAGCTCGTAGGAAAAGTACCTTTAAGCCAACTCGGCCTTCCGGCTTCCATGATCCCACGAACCCGCCTTGTGATCATCGTCGTCCTCATCGCGGTGATTCTCATCGTGGGCGGCGTGGCGTACATCTGGTACTCCCTCACGCGTCCGGGTACGCCGCCCCCGGGTCCCAACCCCGCCGTCACCCTCTCGCCGGTCCGGACCGGCCTCGCTTGGCCCATCGCCCTGGCCTTCGCCTCGGATGGCCGCGTGTTCTATGCCGAACGGAACACGGGCGCCATCCGCATCATCGAGAACGGCAGCGTCCTGCCGACGCCGTTCTTCACCTTGTCGAACACGGCGACCGCGGGGGAGCGAGGTCTCCTCGGGCTCGCCCTCGACCCGGGATTCCCCGCGAACCCGTGGGTGTACGCCTACCAAACGTACAACGACGCCGCAAACGCCTCGACGTACAATCGGATCGTGCGGATTCAGGCGAGCGGCGACACGGGCGTCTCCGTCTCCGTGATCTTGCAGATGCTTCCCCTGAGCAGCGCGACGAACCACAACGGCGGCGTCATCGCGTTCGGCCCGGATGGAAAGTTGTGGGCCGTCGTCGGCGAGAACGCGGATCCGAATCTCTCCCAGGATCATATGAGCCTCCTGGGCAAGGTGCTCCGGATGAACGCGGACGGAAGCGCCGCAACGGACAATCCCTTCTACGGCAGTTTGAGCTGGGAGAACCGCGTCTACACGTACGGCCACCGGAACATGTTCGGACTCACATGGCACCCCGTCACGGGCCGCGCGTACGTCACGGAGAACGGACCCAACTGCAACGACGAAGTGAATCTCCTGACCGCGGGGAACAACTACGGATGGGGGCCGTCCGCGACGTGCCCCTCGCCACCGTCGCCCCAGAGCACGAACCAGGACGGCCCGAGCCCCGTGATGCCGATCGCCTGGTGGACGCCGACGATTGCGCCGACGAACGCGGCGTTCTTCACCGGCTCCCTCCTGCCGCAGTCCCGCAACGACCTAATCTTCGGCGCATACAACGACCACCGACTCCGCGATCTGAAGCTCACGTCGAGCGGCACGGCGGTCGTGAACAACACGGTCCTCCTGACGGCCCCCGACGCAATCTTGGATGTCGAGATGGGTCGGGATGGATTCCTCTGGGTGACCACGCCCACCACGATCTACCGGCTCGTCGCGGCGCCGACGATCATGTCGACAGGGGCGATCTCCGTGATGGCGGGGCTTTTCGCGATCGCATTGCCGACGGGAGAAATCGCAGAGGCTCGACACGGGCGCACTGCCTCCTTCACCACGGGGAGCCGCGGTCCCTCCCGGAAACCTTAGTATGGCCACGCTCCTTTCCGCGAGGCGATGCCGTCGTACCGAATCCCCAGCGACGACCGGGTGCGGGATTCGCTCGTGCGGGTGTTCAGCACGCGGCCGATGGTCGACAGCCAACGACGGCTCAAGCAGCTCGTCGAGAAAGACCTGAAAGGCGACGAAAAGTACCGCGTCGGGGAGCCGCGGCTCCGGGTCCTCGCCATCGACTCGGGCCTCGTCGACCTCGAGATCCGCTGTCGCGACACGGAGAAGATGCGGTCGCTTATCAAGTGCCCCGTCTGCGGGGCTCGTCTGAAGAAAGTGCGCAACATGACCGTGTACGGCGGGACCGTGACCCTCGGGTACCGATGCGAACGGTGCAAGTACTGGACCGGCCTCCGACGCCGCGTGCCGACCCGCTATGTCTTCACGAGGCGGTCGTGATGCGCGTGCGCTACGAGGGCGGCATCCTCGTCCAGGACGCGCTCAAGGAAGTCATCCTGGACCCCGCCCGGAAGACGCCGGGCAGCGTCGTGAGCCACGGTCACATGGACCACCTGACCTCGGGCGGGATCATGACGCCGCAGACGGTCGAGGTCCTCAAGGTGCGCCGCGGCGGGGCGGGCCAAGCGGTCCCGTACGGCAAGGAGATCGAAGTGAACGGCTTCCGGGTCGTGCTGAAAGACGCGGGGCATGTGTTCGGCTCGGCGATGGTCCACGTCGATGACCTCCTGTATACGGGCGACTTCAATCCCGAAGGCGGTGCGACGTGTGGCAAGGCCCATCCCGAGTTTGTCCGGGAGCTGATCGTCGACGCGACGTACGGCCGCCCGGGATACAACTTCCCACCGAAGCACGACGTGGAGGCCGACCTACTGACCTGGCTCGAGATGGAACTCGCCCACGGGCCGGTCGCCCTCGGCGGGTACGAGTTCGGTAAGAGTCAGGAGCTGATCGCCCTCGTGAACCGACTCGGCGTCGAGGTCGCGGTCGCCGACAAGATCGCCGACCTCGCGGACCTCTATGGGCGGTATGGAATCAAACTGCGATATCGGCGGCTGTCCACTCTCACGGAGGCGGAGCGGAACGATCCGCGCGTGTACATCCTCCCACCGGGATGGCTCCGTCCCCCGCTCGACGACAGCGTCTCGTGGCTCGGATCGATCCGTTTGCGGACGGCGTACGTGAGCGGGTGGTGCGCCTTCTTCGACTATACCCGGCGGTACGGCCTCGACGCGCAGTTCCCGCTGAGCGACCACGGGGACTTCGAGGACGTGATGGCGTTCATCGAGGCGTGCCGGCCGAGGAAGGTGTACACCGCGTTCAGCAGCGCGAAGGACCTCGCGAAGGCGGTCGAGCGTCGGTTCAAGATCAGGGCCGAGCCGCTCATGGCGCGGTGAGCCGATGGAGACGCGGCCGGACGGGAACACGATCCTCCTCAAGCTGTCGGATGGGGAGGATCTCGTCCCAAGCCTCGAGGCAGCGGCCCGGAAGCACGACGTCGAGAGTGGCGCGGTCCTCTGGGGAATCGGGATGATCCAAGACTTCGAGATCGGGTTCTTCGGGCCGAACGGTTACGAGAAATCGGCGTTCCGAGAACGTCACGAACTCCTCGCGCTCCACGGGAGCATCGCGATGCGCGGGGACCCGAAGTTGCACCTGCACGTCGCTGCCGGCCGACCGGATCACGCGGTCATCGGAGGGCATCTCTTCCGCGCGAAGACCGCCGTCGTCAACGAGATTCACGTCGCGCGCTTCGACGCGATCCACCTGAATCGGCGGCTCAACGAGAAGACCGGCCTCCGGGAACTGATCTTCGAGTAATTGCTCTGAGTCCGCCCGATTCGTCCAAATATCGCAACACCTCCCGGAATCGAAAGCGGCGCCTAACGCACGGCCAAGTTCCGCCGGCATGGTCGGAGGCGCCATGAACCGCACATCTGGCCGCGGAAAGAATCGAAGAGTGTTGAGTGTCTTGGGAATGCTTGTTCCGCTCGTGTTACTGCTCCCCGCAGTTGGCGCGACGCCGCCATCGACTGTAAGCGGAACAATCGTCGTCGGGAGCCCCGGCTTCGCGTTGATTCGGATCGCAGGTGACATCACGATCTACACCGTGACCGAGCACGACACGTATGCGGGAGCTCTGCAAGGGATCACCATTGGTGAATCGACCCTCCGGCTCGAGGCCTCAGGAAACTTCACGCTGGAGGGCCGACACGCGTTCGCGGGCACCGTGGACGGTGTCTCGGGGTCTCTGATCCTCTTGATCGAGGCCCGGGGGACGTTCCCCACGTTCTTCGAAGGAAGGCTCGTGATCCTGAGCGGCACCGACGGCTTGGCAAACCTCCACGGATCATGGACGGTCCAGGGAGTCCCGGGTGTCGCCGGAACCTACTCCGGTCAAGTACACTTCGATCCGGCGTAGACCACAAAGCCTGGGCTCCCGCCCAGGCTTCTATTCTTTCCTGGACCGAGTCACTTGACTCATTGCCACGTGGCGCGCTCGAGCTCTCGCTCCTGCTTCGTCTTCTTCCGGAACTGCTTGTAATGATCTTTGCAGAGGTGCACGCGTCGAGGCTCCCCAATCAGCTTGAGTTCGGGGAGGGCCTCCTTCACTCTTTTCGTAGAGAGGGAGCGCTTCGCTTCCTTCCCACACCCGACGACCCCGCACACTTCGCTTGCGGGCATGCGCCCGACGATACCGACCCCGATATTTGTATGTGCGCGGTCGGTGACGTTGTCGTCGGCCGATCCGCTACTCTTCCCGACGTCGGAGCATCCGCGCCGCGGCGACTGATACGATCGCGAGGGCCGCGACCACCGCGGCCTCCGAGCCAGAATCGAACGCCGGATTCGGGCCGGGCTGGGGAACGCTCACGACCTCGACGGACACCGCCGCGAGGGAGGGCAGATAGAGTGCGATGACGGTGCCGGGAAGGGGAAGAAGCGAATACGACGCATCTCTCGTCAGCGAATCCGGGGCGTAAAACAGGCTCAACGTGTCGTTCGATCGATTCACCGGGTTGCCGTTCGCACGCACGATGAGCCGTGTGGGATCGGCGGCGGGCATCGTGTTGGGGTCGAAGGCGAGCAAGACCACGGCGCCTCCCGGCCGCAAGGTGTCCACTTGGACGGAAGCTTGACCCGCGCGGACCGCGAGGGGCCACGTGGCGACGTCGATCCGATACCGCCCGGGATTCTGCACCCACCCGCCATCCGCGATCGCGACGAGGTCCAGCTCTGAGACGACGTGGCCTGCACTAATCGCGTCGAGGACGGCCCTCCACTCCGCCTTGTTCGTCGAGCCAGCCGGCACGGACTTAAACACGAGGAGGTCCGGGCTCGCCAGGTGCGCAAAGACCGTCGTGCCGGTCACGTTGAACCAGCCGGCCCCGAGGAACAAACGGGCCTCCTCTCCTTGGACCACGAACGAAACGGACGATGCGCGCCACGATCCCGGTGCCGAGACGAGCGAGATGTTCGTCGACCACGCAGGCAGCTCCACTGTCACGAGCCGCGCCATTTCGGAGCGGATCTCCAGGAGGGCCGTCGGATCATCGTGCGCCGTGATCGTGACGAGGTAACCGGCCGCCTCGAAGATCGGCCCTCGCGCCGCCGCGGATCGCGCGGGCGGGAAGCCCTCAATGTCGATCGACTCGAGGAACAGGACGGGCGCCCGTCCCTCGAGCCCGATGAGGGACCGAAGCGCCCCGGTCGTCGCGTTGTACCCAAACTGTGCGTACGTCCCGAACGCCACGCCGTGCTGGTACGTGAACGAAGCGAACAGGGACGTCGGCCAGGGGACGTCGCCGATCGGCACGGCGCCGAAGTCCAACGACGAAATAGGTCGGAAGGCGGCGGACGCGTGAGAGGGGGCAGATCCGCTCAGGGCGACGGGCAGAAGCGAAAGCACCGTGAATGTCGCCGCCGCCTTCGCGAGAAATGCGCGCGCGTCCGTACCGTCCTCCATCTCGCAAACATTGTCAATTCACCGATATGGGAATTTTGGTATACGAGGGCAACTTGTTAGGACGGTCCCCGAACTCCGGTCGTCCGGACCGATTCGGACGTCCTTCGACCGCTGTACGCAAAGTATCTTTACGAGGAACCCGCATTGCGCGACCGCATGGGCCCTGTGGACGTCTTCCTCCGGGTTTCGTTTGCCGGGTTCGCCGCGATCCTCGCGACAGTCTCCGTCCAATCGTACGCGAGGCATCGGGAACGACGCTTCCTGCTCCTGACCGCGGCGTTCGGGATCTTCCTCGCTGAGGGCGTCTGGCTGCTCGTCGAGATGGCGACGCTGGCCGTGCCGTCCGTGGGCGCGGACTGGCTTGCGCTGAACCTGGCCGTCCTCGTGTCCCTGTACCTCGCCCTCTTGCGGTGATCGGATGTCGGAAGGCCTCGAACTCGCGAGCCGTCGCCGGATCTATGACTTCTTGTTGGCCAACCCGGGCGTGCACTTGCGGCGGATCGGACACGCGCTCGGAATGTCGACGGGCATGTTGTCGTACCACCTCGGGTACCTCGAGCGCAACGGTGTCCTGAAGGCGGAGGAGGACGGCCACCGCAAACGATACTTCATCGCGCGCGCGTTCGTCGAAGCGCAGCGGCGCATCCTCGCCGTGTTGCGCCAAGATGTCCCGCGGAAAATCCTCGTCGAGCTCCTGACGTACGAGGGCCGGACGTTCGCGGAGCTGCAGGCGAGCGTCGGCGTGTCGAAGTCGACGTTGTCGTATCACCTGCAGAAACTCATGCAGCGTGACCTGCTCGTGCGCACGCGTCGGGAGCGGGAGAGCGTCTTCACGATCAAGGACATCGAGGAAGTACGGAAGCTCCTCCTCGCCAACCGCTCAAGTTTCAACGACGACGCGGTCGACCGGTTCGCGGACCTCTGGACGAAGATGCGGAGCTGACCGAATCTCCGCTGGTGCGTTTTACTCATTTGGGTAAAACCCCACTCACTCGCTCTTCGTGAATTCCCGAACGAGGGACGTGGCATAGGCGCCGCGCGTGAGTTCCACAGACAGCTGCAAGTCGTCTCCGACGACGGCGGCCTCGAGGTCGCGAATCGGCGCGAGAATCTCACGACGGGTGCCGCGCGAGGAGATCCGGGGGATGTCAGGGATGATGAAATCGTTCGGCTGCAGGCCTTCGGAGGCCACGACCCCCTTCTCGATTTGCCCCGGTTCACCCCCGGCGAATTCCGGCTGCGACCCGAACAGGATCGCGCTGACCCACGCTTTTCCGTCGCGGCATCGACCCGCGACGCGGTCCAAGTTGTCGCACGTCACGTCGATCGTCCGGTCCCGATCGGGGAGGCCGCTCTTGTCCGCGGGCAGGACGAGGTCCCCCGCGACCGGCTCGTGGGTCGGGAGGCCGCGGCGCATCCGTTCGCTCAGGATCCGGTTGAACAGGTACGACTGGTAGCCGTGCACGAACATCAGGAGTAGGTTGAACGGCAGCTGCCGCAGCGCCCCGACGGCATCGTCCGGATGGGTCGCCAGTTGGTTCAGGATCGCCTTCTCGAAGCCGTACGACTTCGGATAGGTGCGGAGGGCCGCCTGGACGTCGCCCGTGTCTCGCAAGGCCGCGCGGATCCGGTACGACTCCGGGCCCTCACCCGGGATCGGATTCGCAACATACGCGTCGACTGCTTCCCGGAACTCGCCGCGGACGATATGCCGCCCGACGACATGGGTGATTGGCCGCACCGAGCCGAACCGCTGGACCCCGAAAAAGTTCGCGAACCCGCCGCGGATCCGCAGCTGACGTGCGGTTTCGGCCGCGATGACCTCGGCTTTCTCCGCCGGTAGCGCGAGGCCTCGAACGACGACGCGAAACCGGTTGCCGGCGAGGTCTCCGAGCTCGAGTGGGCGATCGGACGGGTACGCATCGAGGACCTCGAGATCTTTCATCCGCAGCACGGAAAGCGTCTCCACCGGGACGTCCTCGAAGGAAAACAGTTGCGAAGTGAGCGCGCGCTTGTCCTTCGTCCCCGCGAACCCGATTCGCCGGCGGCTGATGTGCAACGTCCGCGCGAACTCGCGCACGAGGCGATTCGTCTCCCAGTTCCGGACGCGGATCGTCGCAATCGCATAACGTCCGCCGGCCGATTTTGGCGGCGGAGACGAGACCTCCTCGACGACGAAATCGTCCGCCGAAGCTTTCGTGGTCCCGCCGACGCCCGGGGTCGAGGTCAGGTAGCCTTCGATCCCGACGTCTCGTTCCATGGGCTTAAGCGAGCTCCTTCTCCAGAAGTCCTTTCGCCCCGGTGAACTCGGCCGCGAGGCCGTCGGCGACGCGCTTCAGCGCGGCTTGCGGGCTGCCTTTCTTGACCTTGACCGTGAGGACGGGCTTGTCGAGCTGCGGATGACCGGTGTAGTACAGCGCGTCCTCGACATCCGGATCCTTCAAGAGGGCGGTGATCAGCGGATAGATGACGGTGTCGTCCGCGTTCAAGATCTCAATCCGAACCGAGTCCTTTTGTTTCTCGAGGAGCCGCATCTGCATGGAAGGGCACGGAGCGGGTCCGCCGATTTAAGGTTTTGTGGCTCGCCGCTCCTTCGATCGACACGTGGTATTATCGGTGGTCGAAATGCGGCGCGGAGTGACATTCCGTACGCGTTGTGGTTGCCCTGGGGTACATCGCGCTACACCTGATGTCTGCGGCTTATGAGACCCCTCCGGCGTGGGCCATGATTCGACGCAGCGGAAAACAATTGCCGCCTGGGATATCTCCTTACGGACATTGATCCATCCGGGCGCCGGTGGTCTACAGTGGTCCAGAAGATCATTGACGTGGCGGGCAGCTCGCCGACGAGCTTCGCGAAAGCCGCGGAAAACGCGGTCGCGACCGCGGCCGAGACGGTCCGAAACCTGAAGTGGGCTCGAGTCGCGGAATTCGAGATCGAATTGGACGGCAAGAAAGTCAAGACGTACCGAGCCACGCTGCGGATCTACTTCGACGTCGAGCGATGAGGCGCGTCAACGTCACGACGCACGTCTCGCAGGAGCCTGTTGCACTCGACCGGGACCTCATTCGCGATGATCGTGCAGACGTAGCACGTTCCCGAACGGGTCCCACACCGTCCCCGCGTTCGCATCGTCGCGTTGCACGCGGACGCCCTTCGACTCCAGGATCGAGGCGGCCGCCTCAAAGTTGTCTACATGAAGCTCGAACGGCGTTCGGTCGCCTTTGGCACCAAGGGCGATCTTCGGAATCTCGGTGGTCCGCCAGAGCGTGAGTTGGCCGCCCGACGTCTCAATCGCGGTCCACACGGCGCTCCCCTTGCCGACCACCCGGAAACCGAGGAGGTCGCGGTAGAACGCGAGACCCGCTTCCATGTCGTCAACGGGGAGGACGATGTGACCGATGTCCTTCACGATCGCCATGGACCTGCATCGCCCTCGAAAGGATATGAAGACCGTGGCAGCGAAGGTTTCGAACGGCGTCCGAAGGAAGCTAGATAGGTCCGAGCCTCCATCGCGGCCTCCTCATGACGTCGGCCGACGCGCCGTCCGCCACGTCCTTCGAATCCGAGGCTTCCGGCCTGCTCGAATCGATCACCCGCGCGCGGAAGAAAGTCGAGGGCATCGCCGGGGTCCTCGACGGCACGTTGGATCGCTTCCGCGAACGGGTCGATCGGTTGATACGCGATAGCGAGGTCGACAACTGGCGCCAGGTGAGGATCTTCACGCGGGACGTCGAGACAATCGCGGCGGACCTCGCGAAGGCCTCCAAGGACAAGCGTCTCGCGTTGCGGCTCGTTGCGGTCCTTGATGTGGCCCTCCGGAAAGCGCGGCGGCGGGACTTCTACGGTGCGCGGCGCGCCTGGAGGAAGCTCGACAAGATCGCGGAGCAGGGCGCCGAAGTCCGAAGGCTCCAGGCCCAATACCGCGAGGGATTTCGCGGGGTCGAGGCCCGTGTGCGGCACCTGAAGGCCCAGACGGAGCGGCTGGAGAAGATCCCCAAACCGCCGACCTCGCCGGAACAGGCGAAGGCGTTCAACGACCGCGTGGATCGGTTCAACGCGGCGGCCACGGCGGCCTACCTGGACTTCCTGTCGCGCGCCCGCGCGGATGTCGCGATTCCCCTCCTCCTGGAGGGCAGCCAGGGCAGTGGGATCGGGGTTCCCGCGCCGCCCCCGGGATCGGATCCGGAGCCGCTCATGCGACTGCTGAACAACGCGAGCCCGCAAGGCGAGGCGCTCCGGAGCCGGTCGTATTACGGTCTCCTCGAGCTGCCGGCGTATTCAGACGCGAAGCTGACCCATTTGTACGGCGACGCGCGACTCGTTCGCGGCGCCCTAGACCAGTCGTGGGCTTGGCTGAAGGAGGTCCGCGAGGACGAGCGACGGTGCCTCCAGATCCAGTGGAGCGAAGACGTGACGATCCTCCGCCGCCGGGTCCCTGCGATCGTGGCATTCCTGGAGCGTCTCGGGAAGATGAACGACGCGGCGGACCTGGGACGAGAGATTGCGGCCTCCCTCTCCGACGGGACCTTCGAGGCGGGCCAAGTCGCGGCCCGGATGTATGCGACCCATGGAGACGCCGCGGAACGGAAGTGGCGCGGGGCGCTCGAGAAAGACATCGACGGCATGCGGAAAGAAGCCGTCGAGCTCACCGCCGTCCTCAAGAAGTTCCCGGAGCCCACGAAGGTGGAGAGCGGGTAACGCAGAAGCGAGGCGAGGCTCCGGGGGCGGCCGTCCCACATCAGCGATTGAACATCGGGACGAAGGGGCGCGGATCGAAGACGACCCGGATTGCGGCAATCTTGTCGCCGCTCACGTGATGCCACTCCGAGATGAACGCGGTGCCCGCCGGCGTGTTCGTGATCATATCGTAGAGCAGGCAGACGTCATCGCCGTCCACGAACATTTTCTTCGGTTCCACCCGCGCGATGATGTGGTGGAGCCGCTCAAGCGATGCGAGGTACGGCTCGGGTCGATCGAACGACTCGAACGGGCCCACGAACTTGAGATGGTCGTCGAGGAACGTCCTCGCGGCCTTGAAGTCCCCCTTGCCGAGCGCTTTTTGGAATCCGTTTACGACGTCCTTTGCTTGGGTCATGTGCCTCACTCTTCCTGCGGTAGGTTCGGTGCATCTTGCCAGCAGGCCATGATCGGCCCGCCGGGGATCCGGAACCAGAAGAAGCTCCCCATCCCGGGCACGTCGACGCGCGGCAAGACGACCTCCGCGCCGGTGGCCTTGATTTTCGTGAGGGCGATGTCGAGATCTTGCACCCGCACGTAGTTCGTGCTGTTCGGCTTCTCCTTGGGTTGTGTCGGCCGGATTCCGCCGCGGCCACCCGGCGCCGCGAAACTCAAGTACTCCCCGCCGAGCATCCTCACGCTCTCGAACGACCAGCCGAAGATTTTCTCCAGGAATCGCCGTGACGCCTCGGGGTCTGAACTCGCGAGCTCCGTGAAGGCCATCGTTGCGTCCGGTACGGCCGCCTTCTTCGTCCGGGCCTTTGCCATGATCCCGATTGCCCGGACGAGACCGGGAAAAATAAGTAGGGCCGGCGCGCCAGATCGAGGGTGACGCCGGCCGTTCGGTTCGTCCTCAGCTGCCCGGGCCCGAGGAGGTCCCCATCTGCACGTCCGTGTACTGGTCGAGGTTGTTCCCTCCGTTGTTGTCGGAGCCTGCACGCCCCACTGGACGTCGTTCCCGATCCATCCGAAGCTCGGATCCCAGACGTTGAGTGTCGTCACGAAGCCGACGCGCACGAGCACCTGATCGCCCAAGCGGTACTGGGCCAGGCTGTCGATCACATGGAGCGGCCAGGCGACGTTCGCCAGGGTTTGCATCGCGCCGTTCCAGTCGATCTCCAGCGACGACTCGTACCACCAGCCATCCGGGTACGGGGTGTTCCACCAGGTCGGATAAATCGTCACGCCGGACGGAGGTGTGTACCCCAGCGTCACGCCGAACGATGCGCCGTAGACGGTCCCACCCAGGTTGATCGCCCAGTCGATGTGCCCCGGGTAGCCTCCCGTGTCCACGTTCGGAACCGGGTCCACCGCGGCGGGCAGCCAGTTGTTGACGTTGCTCGTCGTGTCCAGGACCCAGATTCGCATGAACGTCTGCCGGGCCGTGATCACCTGCGAGGACCCCGGACAAAGCGGGACGCCCAAGCCGTTGAACGCCATGTGGACGTCGAACAGCTCGTAGTGGTTCGCGTTCCCCGCCTGCGCCGGATCGTACTCGATGTCACCCGGCATCTGCGCGGTCACCGTCTCCTGGTAGTAGATCGTCCCGCACGGTCCTCCCGTGATCGGGAGCGAGTACTGGAAGCTCTCGTACGCCTTCGACGTGCTCACGTCCGTGGGGTAGAAGGAGCTCGAGTACGTCCCCGGGTTGTACTTCTTCGCGGTCGCCGTGATCGTGAAGGTCGTCGTCACATGCACCGCGAGACCGGTCAGCAAGGCGGAATGGACCTTGCAGGGGAGGGTGATCGTGTGCGACGATTGCCCCGACACCTGGTACGTGACCGAGTCGCACGACGAAGTCGGATTCGTCGACCACGACAGGTTGGCCACGGTCCCCGAAAGGGAATTCCGATTCACGTTCACGTTCGAAATCACCACCGTCCCTGGCGGGGGTGGCGCGGCCGCTGCGAGAGGCAGGGCGTTTGCCAGCAGCGCCGCCAAAGCCACGATTGCCCAAATCCGTTCGATTTTCTTCATGCGGTTTCACCTGATCCTCGACGAGGATCGGAACGGAAGGAGGCGACCGGGGGACATATCGAAGCTTACCGAACCGTCACCAGCATGATACCAGAACCAAGCCAGAGGCCCCAAGTGGGATGAGACCGAAAGCCGTATTCGGCGCGGCGGCGCTCCGGGTCTATGGACGCTCGAAAACGCCGAGTCCGCGTGACGGGAATCGGAGGCATCTTCTTCAAGGCGAGGGATCCGAAGGCGCTGGCCCGCTGGTATCGTGAGCACCTCGGGATCCAGATTGACGGGTTGGTCGCGCTCTTCACCTGGCGAGCCGGGAAAACTCCGGGGGGCCGGGGGCACACGGTCTGGTCAATCTTCCCCGCGGAGACCGCGTATTTCGGCAAAGGCGGCTCCTCGTTCATGATCAACTACCGCGTGAAGGACCTCGATGGTCTCCTCGCGGTGTTGCGGGAAGAAGGGATCGATAGCGACCCGAAAGTTGAGGACACCGGGTACGGCCGGTTCGGCTGGATAACGGACCCCGAAGGGAACCGGATCGAGCTGTGGCAACCGCCGAAGGCGTACCGCGCCCCCGAAACCGCGCTGGCGATGGAGTAGGCGCGAGGTCACGCCTTCTGCTTGAGCTCCATCTGTTGGAACACCAGGATGGAGAGGACGACCATGGCAATCGAGAAGCCAACGAGCACGACCACCGAGATGGCGGCGGAAACATCGGTCGAATAGGTGGCGAGCGGCGTAACCGAAATCGTGTTTTTCAAGATAGACTTCAGGTAATGGATTACGCTGAGTTTCCGCACGTCCCCAGGAATATTGCCCACGACAGACTCCCACAAGAAACCGAGGAGCAATCCCACGAAGAGCGGTCGGCGTACGAGGACGGAGATGAAGAGGAACAGCGCTCCGTAGGCGGCGCTCCCGAGGATCGTCGTGAGCAGGAAGCCCGATAGGACATCGAGATCGGCCGAGAACGGGGTCCCCGTGTGGAGCTCCGTGACGCCGTACGCCAGCACGATTGGCGGGACAAGGAGGACGAGGGCGGAGGCCAGGTAGGCGACGTATTTGTAGAATACGAGGGCGGGCTTCGAGATAGGTCGGGTGAGGAGGTACGGCAGCGTGTTGTCCTCAATCTCGTCTCGGATCAGGGTGGACGCGTTGACCAACGTCACGAAAATCAGGACGAGTTGGAGGAACAAGGGGATCAGCAGGATCTGGAACAACTGAATGCCCAAACTCTCCACCCGCGCGACGGCGAGCCCGACGGTCAGGATGAGCGGCACGGCCGCGAGAACCCCAATCGCGATGCCGCGCCTCGTTCCCATCAGGTACCGCAGCGTCAAGCCAGTGACGACCCACGCCTTTCGAAGGGATTCGACGAGGTCCACGTGATCACCCGACGAGATACCGGAACACGGCGTCCAAGCTGTCGTCGGGGCTCTCGAGTCCGCGGACCTCGAGCTTCGTGTCCGCCACGATTCCCGGGAGTTCTCGGTAGAACGCGTCCGGTTTTCGGGTGCGGACGAGGAGTTCCTCGGCCGACGGAAATTCGAACGAGACCACATGGTCCAAGCGGGCGAGCGCCTGAGCGAGCTGACGGGGTCGAGGCGTATCGAGACGCACGGCGTGGGGATGGGTGTCGATCAGCGCGCGGATCGCGTGGATGTCGCCGGAGGCAATCGCCTTGCCGTTGTGGATCAGCACGATGTTGTTCGTGACCCGCTCAATCTCGTAAAGGACGTGGGTCGACATGAGCACGTGACCGCCGGCCTCGGCAAACTCAGAGATCGTCCGGAGGATCTTGATGCGGGCCATCGGGTCCGCCCCGGAGAGCGGTTCGTCAAGGATCAGGACCTCCGGTTTGTGGGCGAGCGCCTGCGCGAGCTTTGCTCGCTGTCGCATCCCGCGGCTGTACGTCCGCGTCAGTCGATGCGCGGCCGCGGACAGGCCGACGACTTTCATGGCGTCCGTGGCGGCCTTCCGGGCGTCGGCGGACGACATCCCGTCGAGGCGCAGCAGGGTCTCCACGAATTGCTGACCCGTGAGCCATCCGTACATCTGGTTGTGTTCTGGGCAGTACCCAAGGCGGCGCATCAGGGGCACGTTGTTCCACGGATTCTCGCCGAGCAGCCGGACGCCCCCCTGATCGGCGTGGAGTTGCCCGATGAGGAGCTTGAACAGCGTGCTCTTCCCCGCGCCGTTCGGCCCGACGAGGCCGGTGATGCCGCGACCGAACGATGCCGTGAAGCCGTTCAGACCGAGCACTTCACCGTACCACTTCGAGACGCCGACGGCATCGACGATGCCGGTCACCCGGTGACCACCTCGACCGCCTTCA
>WNEY01000257.1_pt1 | contig 30637 bp, 24 predicted proteins | sample 5400531 | NCBI WGS metagenome assembly WNEY01 (sample SAMN13153338, study PRJNA577476) | soil metagenome | isolation source: 200 cm saprolite under Douglas fir tree site 1 | place: USA:California | collected 2015-04-18
TCCTCTGTTCGCCGAGCAACTGCTTGCACTCGTGCAAGAAGCACCGGAGCTCGCGCTCGACAAGACACCGGTGACCGTGGAAGCGCTGCTCGCCAGCCGTCTTGACCGCCTCGATCCCCGAGAGCTCCGAGTCGTCCGCCGAGCCGCAGTAGTCGGCCGTCATTTTACGCGCACCGAGCTGGACGACCTGTCGTCCGGCGACGACGTCGGTCGACAGCTCGTGAGCCTCACCGAACGAGGTCTGGTGCGCCCGGTGCAGGACATCTTCCGCTTCCACCATGTGCTGGTGCGCGACGTCGCGTATCGCGGTATTCCTAAAGCGGAGCGCGCCGAGCTGCACGAGTTGGCGGGCAAAGGCCTCGATCGCCGCGATGGGACGGACGAGCTCGTGGGCTACCACTTCGAGCAGGCATACCGCTACCTGAGAGAGCTTCAACGCGAAGACGAACACGCACACGATCTCGCTGCCGCCGGAAGTGAGCGGCTCGGCCGAGCGGGCATTCGCGCCTGGAAACGCGCGGACGCGCCGGCGGCTGTGAACCTGCTCTCCCGCGCCGTCGACCTCGTCCCCACAGCCGCCGAGCTCGCGTGCGAGCTGGGCACGGCACTTCGCGTGCGCGGTGACGTGGCTCGCGCAGAAGAAGTTCTTGTCAGAGCGTCCGAGGCCACCGAAGAGCGCCTCCGGCTCCGTGCCAAGATCGAGCTGGCCTTTCTGCGCTCGCTCAGCGAGCCCGACCGTGCCGGGGAGCTCCTGGAGGTTGCATCTGGCGCGATCCCCAAGCTCGAAGCCGAGAATGACGATCGAGCACTAGGGAGAGCGTGGCTGTCCATCGGCCATGTGAGGGGCGGCTTCTACTGTGAATACGGGGCTTGGGAAGAAGCCGCTGCACGCGCGTCCCACCACTACAGGCGCGCAGGCTGGTCACCCTCGACCAGCCTCGGGGATTTGGCCTGCGCCATGTATCTCGGCCCGCACGAGGTCACCAGCGCGATCGCGCGTTGCGAAGCACTTCTCCTCGAGCATGACGGCGACCGCGCCAGCGAAGCGAATCTCCTCACGTGGCTCGGCGGCCTCGAGGGAATGCGTGGACGCTTTTCAGACGCACGCGATTTGGTCGATCAAGCCATTAACCGCTACGAGCAACTGGGGCTCGCTAGCGATACCTACCTCCGAGTTGGCGGCGCCATCGAGATGTTCGCCGGGGCTCCTGAGCTCGCTGAAGAGGCACTTAGGAAGGCCTGCGCTGCACTGCAGCGAGAAGAGCAGACCGCGGTCCTCGCAACGCGAGCTGCAGAACTGGGAGACGCAATCTGTGAACAGGGACGCTACGAAGAAGCCGAAACCTGGATCCGCCTTGCGCGCGAATCGGCAGGAAGCGACGACCTCGACGCAGCCTTCGCGTGGCGCTATGTCCAAGCGAAGGTTCTGGCGCGCCTAGGCGCGGTCGACGAAGCGGAACAGCTCGCCCGGGAAGCGGTTGACCTCGTGGCTCGCACAGATGCGCTCAACCGTCATGGGGACTCGCTGCTCGCTTTGGCGGAAATTCTCCATGTACAGGGCAGCGAAGAGAGGGCGCTCGAGAACATTCGCGGGGCACTCGGGCTGTACGAGCAGAAGGGCAACGTCGTCTCAGCCGAACGAGCGAAGGCGATGCTGCTCGAGGGCGCCGTTCCAGAATGAGGAAGAGCCCCGAGGCGGGACTCTTCCTCTCCTGGCGCAGATCCACTACACGCAACCGGTGCTGTTACCTCCGCAGGCCAGCTGCACTGCCTCGCCCGAGCCGCTGAGGACGATGCTCGTCGACGGCACGGCGGCGAGCGAGACGATCGTCAGTGCTGAGGCGATCAGCTTCTTCGTCTTCGACATTTGAGTCACCTCCCTTCGCTTGAGCCGTTGCGCATTCGGCTCGAGCGTCTGGGGGTGCACTCACGGCGGGCTACAGCCGCGCCAACGGACGACTAATGAAGCGACGCGTTCGCCGGTGCTAGTGCGCGGCGCGCGCGGCGTACCGGAAGAAACCCAGTACGACGACCTGCCGGATTAGCCCGCCCCGGGTCTAATCTCGCTGCCCGGGTAAGATCCCCGAGTCCTAGCCGTCGAAAAGGAGCTGACCAGCGTGGCGAAGATGCTGTTCCGACTGCCGCAGGCGAAGCGGGTGATCGAGAACCCGAGCCCTGAGGAAGTCAAGGAGCTCACAGCGAAGATGCCGACCGCGCGCCCGACGAAGTACGGGAACCTGAACGTGCAGACCAAGGTGCTCGCGCGCTCCAAGCGTTCCACGTTCCTCGTCACGGACGAGCCGGACGGACAAAACCAGGCGCTGTCGACGGACGACGCGGCCAAGTGGGCCGTACGGCAGGACGAGTACATCGCCGACCAAGAGATGGTCGTGATCGACGGCTACATCGGCACTGACCCCGAGTTCCGAACTCCCACCCGTCTCTATGTCGAAGCGGCGAACGCGAACATCGCCGGCATGCAGCAGCAGCTCTACTTCGGCCCGCCCGAGGAGGACTTCGAGCCCGAACTGACCGTGATCTACACGCCGAACCTGAAGGCGAACGGGTTTCCGGACGACCGGCTGATTCTGGTCGACCTCGAGCAAGGCGTGACGCGCGTCTTCAACTCGGATTACTTCGGCGAGTCGAAGAAGGGCGGGCTGCGGATGTGGAACAAGCTCGTCTACGACCGCGGCGGCCTCCCGCTTCACGCCGGCTGCAAGGTCATCCCGACGGCTGACGGCGACAAAGTCTGCCTGACCGTCGGCCTCTCGGGGACGGGCAAGACAACGACGACGTTCACGAAGCAGAACGGCTCGCTCCCGGTCCAGGACGACTTCGTGGCGTGGATGGCGGACGGTCGCGTCTATGTGACCGAGAACGGTTGCTTCGCAAAGACCTACGGGCTCAATCCGGAGGACGAGCCCACGATCTACGGCGCGGTCACGCAGCCGAACTCGTACCTCGAGAACGTCTCGCAGAAGGGCGACGAGGTCGATTTCTACGACGAGAGCTATACCCAAAACGGTCGTGCGACGTTCCCGTTCGGCGTGATCGAGTCGGCGGCCGATCGCGAGATCGAGGATGCGCATTTCCTGCTGATCCTGAACCGCAACGAGAACGTCATCCCGGCGGTGGCCAAGCTCGAAGGGCCACAGGCAGCGGCCTATTTCATGCTCGGCGAGACGAAGGGCACCGCGGCCGGCGGCGCGGACGAGGCCGGCAAGTCGCTGCGGGTGCCGGGAACGAACCCGTTCTTCCCCATGCTGCACGACCTGCAGGGGAACCGCTTCCTCGACTTGCTCGAGGAACACCCGCTCGAGGTGTATCTCATGAACACCGGCCGCGTGGGCGGCCCCGAAGAGGACGAGCGCTCGAAGAAGGTGCGCATCAAGCACTCGTCCGCGATCGTGAAGGGCATCGCCGAAGGGACGATCGAGTGGGAGCGCGATCCCGACTTCGGTTATCTCGTGGCATCGTCCGTTCCCGGCATCGACGACGCCGAAGTGCTCCAGCCGCGCAAGCTCTACGAGCGCACGGGCCGGACCGACGAGTACCGCGCACAGGTGGCACGGCTGAAGGCAGAGCGCGCCGAGTTCCTCGGTATGTTCGGCAGTCTCTCCGCCGAGATCGTCGCTGCAGTCAGCTGAGCCGCTGTCCCTAGTAACAGTTCCCTCGCACGAGGGTTATAGGCCGTGTGGACTACCCCGATAAGGGGTTAATGGGACTCGCAAAGCGTAATCCCGGCGGCCAAATGAGGCTTGGCCTCTCAGCAACCGCTGGCTCTGCGGTCCTGTACAGCGCGATCGTGCTGTTCGGCGTCGGCTCGGCCTCCCCCTCGGCTCCCGACGTCGGCGGCCCCGATCGGCGTGCGTCGGTCGTGCTGATTCCTGGGCGCGCCGACATCGTCTCCGGCTCCGCGCAGAGGCTGCCGCAGGCTTCGCCGGAGCCGGGACGGACCGGTTCCCGGGTGCGACCGCATCGACCCGGTTCAGCGGGCGGGTCGAAGGGGACGCCGACCTCGCCATCTGGCGTTGCGAGCCCGCCGACACCGGCTCGTCCACGCGTGACGGAATCCGGCTCGTCGAGCGCGAGTGGTTCTTCGACCGCTCCCGTGGCAGTGCCGCTGCCCGCGGTCCCGCCACCGGATGAAATCGTCGTGACAGTTCCCGCGGTTCCCGCCGTTCCCGAGCTGCCGGTCCCGCTACCGGATCTGCCTCAGCCGCCGCCCCTAGATCTGCCAGGTTGAATCGCGCAGCACGGGAACGCGCTCTCCCTCGCGCGTGATCCCCGTCACGTCCACGTCGGACGACCCGATCATGAAGTCGATGTGGATGGAAGAGCGGTTCAGTCGCGTCCGATCCTCATCGCCGACCGCCGAGTCGTAGGCCGAGCCGAGTGCAATGTGGCTCGCCGCGTTCTCGTCGAGGAGCGTGTCGTAGAAGACCGTGTCGAGAGGGCCGATGCGCCCCTCTTTGTCGACGAGCGCGAGCTCGCCCAACCGCGCGCCCCCGTCGTCCTGTTCGACCATTGCGCGTAGCGTTTCGGCGCCGGAGTCCGCTTCGATCTGCACGGCGCGGCCTGCCTCGAAGCGAACCGTCAGCTCGTTGATGATCCGGCCTTGCGTGGTTAGCGGCTTCGTCGCGCGAACGATTCCCTCAGTGCGTTCCGGATCGGGCGAGGTGAAGACCTCCTCGGTGGGGAGGTTGGCCATGTGCGGAATCCCGTCGATTGTCGCGTCTCCCCCGCCGATCCAGTGCGAGGCCGGCAGCAGCCCGACCGTGAGGTCGGTACCCGGCCCTTCGAGGTGGATCGCGTCGAAGTGACGTTCGGTGAGCCGCTGCGCGACCCCTTTCAGGACGCCGCTTCGCTCCCGCCAGGCAGCCTCGGGATCGTCTTCGTCCAGGCGGCAGATGTGAATCACCTGATCCCAGAGCTTCTCGAGCGCCGCCTGCGGCTCGAGGTCAGGAAAGACGAGCTGCGCCCACTTGTCGGACGGCCCCGGCGCCACGCACCAGTTGACCGTGCGCTCGTTGATGACCGTCACCCATTCCTTCACACGCGGATAGACGTCGCGGCCGAGCCGCTCCGGATCCAGATCGTCGAAGAGGTGAGGCTCGATCGGACCGCTGAGGGAGATCGTCGCGCCGCGTTCCTCGCCGAGCTGCAGTGCTCGTTCGCCGTACCAGGGCGGGATGAAGTCCAGCACCTCGTCGGGGGCATACAGCACCCGCTCCCGCTTCAGATGCGGATCCCAGTAGTGAACGTCGACGAATTTCGCGCCGCGCTTGTACGCGCTCGCCGTGATCGCGCGTGTGAGCTCTTCTTTCCCGAGCCCCGAGCCGACATCGAGGATCTGGCCCTTCTGCACATTGGCGCCGAAGTTGACGAGCAAGTCGGCTAGGCGTTCGAGACGTGAAGCCATGGGGAGGCGATGCTAGCTGGGCCGCGAATGGCTCTGCATGAAGACGATGCAGGCGATCGAACGCTTCCTCAACTCACCCGGGCTGGGCGAGGGGACCCGGCGTTCCTATCGCCACGACGTCGAGGAGTTCGCGAGTTGGCTACAACGACGCAACCTCAGCGTCGAGAAGGTGGACGTGAGGGTGCTCACGGACTACGCGGCCGAACTCGGGCGCGCACGGCCGCGGAAGCTTGCCCCGGCGACGATCGCGCGAAAGGTCGCGGCCATCCGCAGCTTCCTCCGCTTCACGCTCGGGCCGACGAACGTGCCGGACATCTCTCTGGCGCCGCGGCGCCCGAAGCTGCTTCCCGACACGCCGAAGACGGCAGAGGTCGAGGCCGCCTTGGAGGCGCTGGTGGGCGACGGGCCGCTGCCGTTGCGCAATCGCGCCCTTGTCGAGCTCGTCTATTCGGCAGGGCTGCGCAGCGCAGAGGCGGTCGGCCTCGATCTCGCCGACGTGGACTTCGACCGCGAGCAGCTGCACGTGCGCGGCAAGGGCGGGAAGGAACGAATCGTCCCACTTGGCGAAGAAGCGGGGCACATGGTCGCGCGGTACCTGCATGAAGCGCGCCCCCAGCTTGCGGCAGGTGCCGAGAACGCGTTGTTCCTCTCGACGCGAGGGAAGCGGCTGGACACGTCGACCGTGCGCCGCGTGTTCGCGCACCCGCATCGGTTGCGCCATGCGTTCGCAACGCACCTACTGGAGGGGGGCGCCGACCTGCGCACGATCCAGGACCTCCTCGGCCACAGCTCCCTCTCGACCACGCAGCTTTACAGCCATGTCGACGGCCGCCGCCTGCGCCGTGTCTACGACAAGGCGCATCCGCGCTCCTGAATGCGAAGCGCGTCGGGACATGTCGGGGACCGTCCCCGGCATGGCCACCACGGAGCTGTCCTTTCACCGCGCGTGGACAGGTCCTCTGTAGCGGAAGTGTGACTTTTCTTCCACAGACCTGGCGGTCGGCGACAGTTTCATTCATCGTTTCAGCGTTCAAGGCGGGAAAACGGCGCAAGAATGGCCGCGATCTCGTTCGAATGCCCCTGCGCCCGAAACGGCTTCTGGCAGGCGATTCGGCGCTCGCCACGAAACCGGCGCGGTGGAACCTTCTGCGGTCGATCCCGAAGTCGAAGGCTTTCTCGCGCTGCTCGCGACTCGCCGCGCGCCGAAGACGGTGGACGCTTATCGCCGCGACCTTTCCGCACTGGCAGCCTGGCTCGACCGGCCCGTCGGCCGGATCACAACGGAGCAACTCGAGCAGTACCTCGCTGAGCTGCGCGCCGCCGGTCTGTCTCCCTCGACGATCGCGCGGCGGGTCGCCGCGATCCGCTCCTTCTTCCGCCACCAGGCGCTGCTCGGCGCACGCACCGACAATCCCGCCGCGGAGCTCGACCTCCCGCGACGTCGACGCACACTGCCGCGCACGCTTTCCCCGGCGGAGGCTGAGCGCCTCGTCGAGGCCGCGAACGGGACGACGCCGCGCGCTCTACGCGACCGCGCTCTCGTGGAGCTCCTGTACGGCGGGGGCCTGAGGGTCAGCGAGGCCGTCGGCCTGCAGAAGTCGAGTGTCGACCTCGACGCCCGCATCGTCCGCTGCATCGGCAAGGGCTCGAAGGAGCGGATCGTGCCGATCGGCCGGCAAGCCGCGCAGGCCCTCCGGCGTTACCTGGGACGAGGGCGCCCGTTCCTGGACGTGCGCCACCGTCCGGAGCTCTTCCTCAACGCGAAGGGCGGCGGCCTCACGCGCGCCGGTGCCTTCTTGATCCTCCGCAAGCTCGCCGCCAAGGCGGGGCTGGAGCCGGGGCGGGTCCATCCGCACCTCCTCCGTCACTCCTTCGCTACGCACCTGCTCGAGGGCGGGGCCGACCTACGTTCGGTTCAGGAGATGCTCGGACATGCGGATCTCGCGACGACCGAGCTGTACACCCACGTATCCGATCGGCGCCGTCGGGAGTTGTATTTCCAAGCGCATCCGCATGCGCGAAGAAAAACGAAGTAGGGAGAATGCACTTCGATCCGAACATCGTCGCCCTGTGCACCGTCACCTGCGCGATCGGGTACCTGATGACCGTCGCCGGGCTGAGCAAGGGCGCCCTGGAACGAAAGCGTAAGCACCGCGTGTGCCCGAGCTGCGGCCGCGCGATTCAGGCGCGCGTCTGCCGCGCCTGCACGAGCTAGGCCTTCGTCGGCCCCGCCCGCTTCTTCAGGTCGGCCGCAACGCTGCGGGCTGCGTTGCGTAGCTCTGCTTCTTGCTCGTCGTCCTCGGCCAGCCCCGTCAGCAGGAGGATCGTCTCGCGCTGCGCCGATCCATTCCGGAGACAGACGACCGCGAGACGGCGCACGGCTTGATTCGCGTCGGTGGACACGATCGTGTGCAACACCGGCCGGATCGCGTTGACGACGCCTGGGCTGTCCTTCGACAGGAGCTGCACTGAGAGGAGCGCTGACCCGCGCGCCGCCGGGCTCTCGTCGTCGAGCCCTCGCCGAAGGAGCTCGAGCTTCTGCCGGAACCGGAACTGGCCGATCGCCCGATAAGCAACTGCGCGCTCCCGATAGTCGCCACTCCGGGCCGCAGATTCGAGTTCGTCCTCCCACTCCTTGCGCAGCGTTGCCAGCTCGCGCTCGGAACCGGACTGCGCAAGCTCGTCGGCTTTCGCGGCTGCCTCGACGAGGGTCATGGGCGCGGCACTCTAGCGCCCACGGATAGAGTCCGGCGCCGTGGCCCACAGAGTGACGCTCATTCCCGGAGACGGCACCGGGCCCGAGTTGACCGAGGCGACGCGCCGGGTCCTCGAGGCGACGGGAGTCGAGTTCGACTGGGACGTCCGGGAAGCCGGCGCCGACGTGATGGACAAGTACGGCGGCAATCCGCTCCCGGACGAAGTCCTCGAGGCGATCCGCGAGACGGGCGTCGCGCTCAAGGGCCCGATCACGACCCCGGTCGGCGGCGGCTTTCGCTCGGTCAACGTCGCGTTGCGCAAGAGCCTCGATCTCTATGGCCAGGTGCGGCCCTGCAAGACCTATCCCGGCGTCCGCACTCGCTTCGACGACGTCGACCTGATCATCGTCCGCGAGAACACCGAGGACCTCTACGCGGGGATCGAGTATGAGGAAGGCTCCGAGGAGGTGCGCGAGCTGATCGAGTGGATCAAGGCGCACGGCGGCGACCTTGCGCACGACGACGCCGGCATCTCGATCAAGCCGATCTCTATCACGGGCACGCGGCGGATCGTGCAGTTCGCCTTCGACTACGCGCGTCGCAACGGCCGCCGCAAGGTCACGGCGGTGCACAAGGCGAACATCATGAAGTTCTCCGACGGCTTGTTTCTCCGTGTCGCGCAGGAGGTCGCCGCCGAGAACGACGACATCGAGTTCAACGACCGCATCGTGGACAACATGTGCATGCAGCTCGTCCAGCGCCCGGAGGAGTACGACGTGCTCGTGCTGCCGAACCTATACGGCGACGTCCTCTCGGATCTCTGCGCCGGAATGATCGGCGGGCTCGGGCTCGCTCCCGGGGGGAACTTCGGCGAGAGCATCGCGATCTTCGAGCCGACGCACGGCTCGGCGCCGAAGTACGCGGGCCAGAACAAGGTCAATCCGATGGCGCAGATGCTCTCCGGAATGCTGATGCTCCGACACCTCGACGAGCAGGACGCTGCGAACAATCTCGAGCGCGCGATCGCCGAAGTCATCCGGGAAGGGAAGAGCGTCACCTATGACATGAAGCCCACCCGGTCCGATCCGAGCGCCGTCGGCACGAGCCAGGTCGCCGACGCGATCATCGAGAAGCTTGGGGTGCGCGTGTGAGACGCAAGGTGACCGTCGTCGGTGCAGGGAACGTCGGCGCGACCTGCGCGCAGGTCCTGGCCGCGCACGACTACGCGGACATCGTCCTCGTCGACATCAAGGAAGGCCTGCCGCAGGGCAAAGCACTCGACATCAACCAGATGGGCGCGGTGCTCGGGTACGAACCGCGGGTGACCGGCTCGAACAGCTACGACGAGACTGCGGGCTCAGACGTCGTCGTCATCACGGCAGGTCTGCCGCGCTCCCCCGGCATGAGCCGCGACGACCTCGTCGCCACGAACGAGAAGATCGTCAAGGACGTGACCGAGAAGACGATCGCGAAGAGTCCCGACGCGATTCTCATCGTCGTCTCCAACCCACTCGACGCAATGTGTCACGTCGCCAAGAACGTCTCCGGGTGGCCGAAGGAGCGAGTGTTCGGGATGGCAGGGATCCTCGACACGGCACGCTTCTCGACCTTCATCGCCTGGGAGACGCAGGCTTCCGTCAAGGACGTCACCGCCATGGTCCTTGGAGGTCACGGCGATCAAATGGTGCCGGTCGTCAGCGCGACCACGGTGGGCGGGGTCCCGCTCGAAAAGTTGGTCGGCGCAGCCGACATCGAGGCAATGGTGCAGCGCACTGCAAAAGGCGGTGGAGAGCTCGTCGAGCTGCTCGGAACGTCCGCCTGGTACGCACCGGGCGCCGCGGCCGCGCAGATGGTCGACTCGATCATGCTCGACGAGAAGCGCGTGCTTCCCTGTACCGCCTACCTCGAGGGCGAGTACGGCATCGACGGCCTCTACATGGGCGTGCCGGTCAAGCTCGGGTCCGGTGGCATCGAGGCGATTTACGAGCTCGACCTGGGCAAGGACGAGCAGGCAATGCTGAACGAGTCGGCCGGCGCCGTGCGCGAAGTCGTCGGCCTGCTCGACTCGTAGCCATGGATCTCGGTCTCAAAGGCCGGACCGCGATCGTCAGCGGCGCATCTTCCGGGCTCGGCCTGGCGACGGCCGAGGCGCTGGGTGCCGAAGGCGCAAACGTGACCATGTTCGCGCGGAGACGCGACGTGCTCCAGCGCGAGGCCGACCGAATCGGCGCTCTCGCCGTGCGCGGCGACGTCACGAACCCGCGCGATCTCGAGGCCGTTGTGCGGCAGACAGTCGCGGCTTTCGGCGGCATCGACATCCTCGTCTGGAACAGCGGCGGTCCACCGCCCGGGCCGGCGATCGCGATCAGCCCCGAGTCGCTCGAGGAGGCTGTCGAGCTGCTCTTCTTTCCGGCCGTGCGCCTCGTCGACCTCTGCCTGCCCTACCTCGTGCAGAGCGCCGGCGGTCGAATTCTCATCTTCACCTCGCTTGCCGCGAAAGAACCGACCGACCATCTCGCGCTCAGCAATGCCGTGCGGCCCGGTGTCCACGGCTGGGCAAAGACGCTCTCCCGCGAGCTCGGCCCGCGCGGCGTCACGGTGAACTGCATCGCGCCGGGCCGCATCGAGACCGCGCGACTCGCGCAGCTCTACCCAGAAGGACCGACGGAAGCCGACCTGAAAGCGATTCCGGTGGGACGCTGGGGCACTCCGCAGGAGTTCGGCGACGTCGCGTGCTTCCTCGCCTCCGACCGCGCCCGCTATGTGACCGGGGCAACAGTGGTCGTGGACGGCGGACTCTCGCGGGGCCTGTTCTAGTTGCTCGGCCGGGTGCTGTCGCCGTTCCGGCTCGCGTCGGCTGGGTTCATCGTGCTGGTCGCGACCGTCGTCATTCTGGTCACACGCGGTTCCGACCAATACCTCGAGATCCCGGACAACGCTCATCCGCTCGCCGACCTCGTACAGGTGCCGGGCGCGAAAGCGCAGGAGGGCGGCGGCGGCATCTACTACGTCGACGTCCTGCTCAGGCCGGCGTCACTACTCGAGTCGCTCGTCTCGATCGTTCGGCCCGAGGGATCCAACCTGATCGATCGCACGCAGATCGTGCAGCCGGGAATCTCCGAGCAGGAACGCACTCAGCTCGAGCTCGCGAGCATGAAGGTCTCCCAGGAGGTCGCCTCCGTCGTCGCCCTGCGCCAGCTCGGTTATCGCGTGCCCATCCGTCCCGACGGCGTCCGCGTCGTTGCCGTGACTGCGGGCTCACATGCAGCCGGCGTGCTGCGTCCCGCCGACGTCATCGTCGCGGCAAACGGGAAGCCGGTACGCACGCGCACCAATCTTGCCGCCGTATCCGCACAACTCAAACCCGGCGACACGATCAAGATCGTTGTCCAGCGCGGCGGTAAAAATCTCGCGTTCTCCATCCGAACGATCGCCGACAGCCAGGATCCGAAGCGGGCGATCATCGGCGTGTTGCCGATCCAGGCCCTGCACGTTCAGCTGCCGTTCCCGATCAAGTTCAACCTGCGCAAGGTGGGCGGCCCGTCGGCCGGGCTCGCCTTCGCGCTCGAATTGATGGAGAAGAAGGGCCGCGACGTCGATCACGGCTACAAGGTCGCCGCGACGGGTGAGATCCAGCCCGACGGATCGGTGACGCAGATCGGCGGGATCAAGCAAAAGACGATCGGGGCGCGAAAGTCGCACGTCGACGTGTTCCTGGTGCCGGTCGATGGGGACAACGCGCGCGACGCGAAGCGCTACGCGCATGGGCTTCTGATCATCCCTGTGAAGAGTTTTCAACAGGCGTTGCACGCACTGGCAACGCTGCCTCCGAAAAGTTAAAACCGAGCAGTTTTCAGCAGAATCGAATCTGCCGGAAAGTGCTTAGTTTTCGTCTGCGAAACCCTTGTCTACGCTCGTGGCCTTCGTAGTATCACCCGTTGTCACTGCGGCACTAATCTCTAGGCAGGGGAGAAAATTGAGCAAGCCGAACCAACTGACGTGCGACGACTGCTACTTCCGTCGCGCCGGGCTCTGTGCCCTTCCGACCGACGCACCCTGCCCCACCTTCCGGCTCAACAGCCGGGGGTCTCTCGTTCCACCCCGCCAGCCACGGCTCGTACCGAGGCCGCTCGGCGACTTCGCCCAGGTCGCGACCGCCTAGCACTAAACCGCGAGGGGTTCCCGGACGAGGGCTGCGAGCCTGCGCACGCCTTCTCTGATCTCGTCCGGGGAGACGAAGCTGAACGCAAGCCGAGCCGTGTTCGGTGCGCCGCCGAAGTCCGCGCCGGGAACGAAGGTGACGCCTGACGCGGCCGCACGCTCGAGCAACGCTCCGGCATCGGCGCCTCCGGGCAGCTCGAGCCAAACGAAGTAGCCGCCCTGCGGCCGGCTCCAACGCGCGTCCGGAAGCTCGCTCTCCAACGCTTCGAGCATCGCGTCGCGACGGGCGCGCAGGAGCGCCGTCACTCGCTCGAGGTTCGGCTCGAAGTTGCCGCGTCGCAAGAACTCGAACACCGTCGCCTGTCCGATGAGGACCGGCGTGATGTACGTCGACGTCGCCAGCGCCTCGAGCTCCTGCTCGAGACCCGCCGGCAGGACGAAGTAACCGACGCGGAGCCCGGGCGCGATCGTCTTCGAGAAGGAGGACGAGTACGCGACCTGGGTTCCGCCCTCGAGCTCGAACAGAGTCGGCGGCGTTTCGCCGTCGAAGCGGACGAGCCCGTAGGGATCGTCCTCCAGCACGAGCAGCTCCTGCTCGCGCGCCAGCTCGGCGAGGTGGTGACGGCGCTCCGTGCTGAGCGTCCTCCCGCTCGGATTCTGGAATGTCGGAATCGTGTAGAGGAACGCCGGCTTCCTGCCGCTTCGCAGCGCCTGTGCGAGCGCATCGAGGTCGAGACCCTCGTCGTCCATCGCGATCGGCGTCGTTTCGACACCATGCGCCGCGAGGATCTTCAACGGGCGGTCGTACGTCGGCTCTTCCACGAGCACTCGTTCGCCCGCGAACCGCTCTGCGAGGAAGACCATTCCCTGCAGCGAGCCGTTGGTGATCAGGACGCGCGCGGGATCGACGCCGTGACGCTCGGCGATCCAGTCGCGCAACGGCGCGTACCCGCTGGACGAGCCGTACGAGAGAACCGTGGCTCCGTCGCGCGCGACGGCGGCCTGCGCGCAGTCGCCGAGTTCCTCGACCGGAAGACATTCCGGCGCTGGGACGCCACGCGCAAAGGAGATCGTCTCCATCTCCGGAGTTTAGGTGCGGGCGCCGAAGCGCTCGGCGACCAACTGCGCGACTTCGGTCGGAGTCGTCCCGACCTGGATGCCCGCTGCCTCCAGCGCCTCCTTCTTCGCCTGCGCCGTGCCCGACGAGCCGGAGATGATCGCGCCCGCGTGGCCCATCGTCTTTCCGGGCGGAGCCGAGAAGCCTGCGATGTAGGCGAGCACCGGCTTCGTCACCTGGTCCTGCACGAAGCGGGCCGCCTTCTCCTCCTCGTCGCCGCCGATCTCGCCGACTAGGACGATCAGCTCTGTCTCCGGATCCGATTCGAACCGCCGCAGGACGTCGATGAAGGACGAGCCTACGACCGGATCGCCGCCGATGCCCACGATCGTCGAATTCCCGAGACCGAGCTGCGTGAGCTCGTGGCCGATCTGGTACGTGAGCGTGCCCGAGCGCGAAACGAGGCCGATCGAGCCCTCGGAGAAGATCTCGGCGGGGATGATCCCGACGTTCGCTTTGCCCGGCGAGAGCACGCCGGGACAGTTCGGCCCGATCATCGTCACGCCTTTGCCACGGATGTGCGTGTAGACGCGCAGCATGTCGTGCGCGGGAATGTGTTCGGTGATGCAGATCACGGTGCCGATGCCGGAGTCGACCGCCTCGTAGATCGCGTCGGTCGCGAAGCGTGCCGGCACGAAGATGAGCGTCGTGTTCGCGCCGGTCTCCTGCACGGCGTCGGAGACGGTGTTCAAGACGGGAATGCCTTCGACGTCCTGGCCCGCCTTACCGGGCGTGACGCCGGCGACGACCTGGGTCCCGTAGTTGCGGTTGCGCAGTCCGTGGAACCGGCCTTCGCTTCCGGTCAGCCCCTGGACGACGAGCCGTGTGTCGTTGTCGACGATGATCGCCATTACTTCTGTGACCTCCGTGCTTTGACGACGATCGACTTCAGGGTCAGGATGCCGTCGCCAACGTGGTCGGCGAGCAGCTCGCGGACGCGAGCAGCGTCCGCAGGTGGCGTCTCCACCCGCGCGAGCCAGTCCTCGACTACCGGGCGGCGCTCGAAGCGTTCGAGCTGCTCGACCTCGAGACCGACCTCGGTGAGCATGTCCTTCCACTCCTCCTCGGAGTAGCAGCGCACGTGGGTCGGGTCGCGCAGCCGCTCCGCCTCCTCGACCCGTTCGTCGACGAAGACGTTGTCCTCGATCACGACGAGCCGCTGCGTGACACGCGCCATTTCTGCGATCGCCTTGCGAATGTCCTCGAAGTGATGGGCAGCGATTCTGCAAGTGACGACATCGAAGCTGCCGTCCTCGAACGGCAACTCTTCCGCGCGTGAGACGACGTCCGGCGCCATGCCGGGTGCCGGGTCGACGGTGACGACCGTGCAGCCCTCCTCGCGCAGCCGCCTCGCGACGTGGCCGCCGCCGGTGGCGACGTCGAGCACCCTCACGTCGTGGCCGGGATCGCACCACTCGACGAGCAGGTCGAGATCAGGTCCTTCACGGTGCGTCGGGCTCTCGCGGAAGGCGTCCGCTCGCTGCGACCAGACGTCGGTCATGCCGCCAGCTCGACCGCGCGCTGTGCCGCCTCCAGCATCGTCGGCTCGACATGGAGGTTCGCATGCGCCGCTTCGGCGAGCAGCCTCCTGCCTTCCTCGGCGTTTGTTCCGTCGAGCCTGACGACGATCGGCAGCTCGATCTTCATCTGGTCGAGCGCGGTCAGGATTCCGCGCGCCACCTCGTCACCGCGCGTGATCCCGCCGAAGATGTTGAAGAAGATCGAGCGCACTTGGTCATCGCTCGTGATCACCTCGAGGGCGTCGACGACGCCCTGCGCATCGCCGCCGCCGCCCAGGTCGCAGAAGTTCGCCGGCCGGCCGCCCGCGACGACGACGACGTCCACAGTCGACATCGAGAGCCCAGCACCGTTCCCGAGGATCCCAACCTCGCCGTCGAGCTTGACGTAGGTCACGCCCTTCTCCCGCGCAAGCCGCTCGTGCGGGTCGGCCGCCTCGACGTCGCGCATCTCGGCGATATCAGGGTGGCGGAAGAGCGCGCTGTCGTCGACCGTGAACTTCGAGTCGAGCGCGCGCACCTCCCCTGCGGGCGTGACGATCAGCGGGTTGATCTCCGTCAGCATCGCGTCGGACTGGACGAAGCACTCGTAGAGCTTCTCGATGATGCCGAGGAGCTGCTTCTGCTCGCTCGGGTCATCGATGGTGGCGCCGTAGATCAGGCGGCGGGCCTGGTAGGGCTGGAAGCCCTCGAGCGGATCCACGTGTAGGCGCGCGAGTGCGTCCGGGTTCTCCTCGGCGACCTGCTCGATCTCGACCCCGCCTTCGGTGGTAAGCATGAAGAGCGGCTGCTTCGTGCCGCGGTCGAAGGTGATCGAGAGGTAGTACTCCTTCGCGATGTCAGAAGCCTGCTCGACCCAGAGCTTGCGGACGACGTGGCCGTTGATGTCCAGACCGAGAATGTCGCGCGCCTTCGCTTCCGCGTCGGCCGGACCGTCGGCAAGCTTCACGCCGCCGGCCTTGCCTCGCCCGCCGGTCAGGACCTGGGCCTTGACGACGACCGGCCCGCCGATCTCCTCGGCGGCGGCCCGAGCTTCTTCCGGGCTCGTCGCGAGGCGCCCCTCTGACACCGGGATGCCGAAGCGCGCGAAGAGCTGCTTGCCCTGGTATTCGTAGAGATCCACCGGCGCGGCACTTTACCCGTGCCTCACTGCGTGTCGCCGCCTATCTCTCTAGGTACACGCGCGCGCGGCCCCACCCGGGTGGGGGTTATCACCCACCACCCTCTGCGATCGACGATACCCGCGAATCCCCTACGCGTCTGCGCCAAATGTGCGCCGAGATCTCACTCGGACGTCACGACGCAAATCACCTGGCCGGTCGTGACCGGCTGCCCCGGGGCGACGGACAGCTCGGTGACGCGGCCGGCGCGATGTGCGTGCACCTCGTTCTCCATCTTCATCGCCTCGACGATGCAGAGCACCTGGCCCGCGACCACCTCGTCGCCCTCTGCAACCTCGACTGCGAGCACCGTGCCCTGCATGGGGCTCACGACCGCGTCGCGCCCTGCGGCCGCGGCCGCGCCGCCGCGCTCTCGTTCGCGACGGCGCCTCCCCAGCTCGGCGAAGGCCGGCTCGGGACGGAGGACCCGCACCTCGAAGCGGCGTCCGTCTACCTCAACCGAGCGGACCACCTCGCGCATGGCGGCCGTCCCGAGCTCCGCGGGCCCGACCGGACGGCCGTTCTCGAACTCGCCCGCGCGCGCCGCCAGCAGTTCGGACTCGACCAGGCCCTGGCACGTCTCGCCCTCGACGAAGCATGGATGCGTCAGCAGCGCCTTGTGGAAGCCGATCAACGTCCTCACTCCCTCGACCACGAACTCGTCGAGCGCGCGCAGCATCCGGCGCCGCGCATGCTCACGGTCGACTCCGTGCACCACCAGCTTCGCGATCATCGGGTCGTAAAGCGGAGAGATCTCGCTGCCGGCGACGACGCCGGAGTCGACGCGCACGCCCGGCCCACCCGGTTCGTGGTAACGCGTGATCGTCCCCGGTGCAGGGAGGAAACCACTCGAGACGTCCTCCGCATTGATTCGGCATTCCAACGAATGGCCGCGGAGATGCACATCCTCCTGTCGCACAGAGAGCGGCTGACCCGCCGCGATCAAGACTTGCTCTCGCACCAGGTCGAGACCGGTCACCATCTCCGTCACCGTGTGCTCGACCTGGATGCGCGTATTCATCTCCAGGAAGAAGTACTCGCCGTCACGCGAGAGCAGGCCCTCGATCGTTCCCGCGCTCTGGTAGCCGACCGCACGCGCGGCGTCGACGGCGATCGCACCGATCCGCTCCCTTAACGCATCGTCCACGGCAGGCGACGGCGTCTCCTCGACCAGCTTCTGATGGCGGCGCTGAATCGTGCAATCGCGCTCGCCCAGATGGATGACGTTGCCATGCGCATCCGCAAGCACCTGCACCTCGACATGGCGCGGATCCTCGAGGTAGCGCTCGACGTACACCGCCGGATCGGAGAAGTAGGCCTCACCCTCGCGCCGCGCCGACTCGAAGGCCCGCTCGGCCTCCGCCGGGTCGCGGACGACTTTCAGCCCCTTCCCGCCGCCTCCGGCTGACGCCTTGATCGCGATCGGCCAGCCGAGCTCGTCGCCGAGCCTGCGGACCTCGTCGGCGGATTCGACAGCCTTCGTGACGCCCGGGATGATTGGGACGCCGGCCGCGCGCATCCGCTCGCGCGCTTCGATCTTGGATCCCATCGCTTCGATCGCCTCGGGCGGCGGGCCGATCCACACCAGACCTTGCTCGCCGCACGAGCGCGCGAACGCCGCGTTCTCGGCGAGGAAGCCGTAGCCGGGATGGACCGCCTCGACGCCTGCCCGCCGTGCGGCGTCGAGGATCCGCTCCTGGTTCAGGTAACTCTCGGCGGGAGGGCCGCCGCCGATCAGGTGCGCCTCATCAGCGTAGGTCACGTGCGCTGAATTCCGGTCGGCGTCCGAATAGACGGCGACCGTCCCGATGCCGAGCTCGCGAAGCGTCCGGAAGACGCGGATCGCGATCTCGCCTCGGTTGGCGACGAGCACTTTGCTGAAGACAGCCATTGCCCCTCTATTCTTGCGAGGGTGAGCCTCCCGGACGGTCTGACGGTCGCGCGAGCCGCCTCCGTTCCCTTCGTCATCTTGCTGTACGCGTGGAACTTCCACGGTCACAACTACTGGGCGACGGCGGTCTTCGCCGCCGCCATGGCCACCGACTGGTTCGACGGGCGCATCGCCCGCAGCCGCGGCCACTCCTCCCCACTTGGCTCGTTACTCGATCCCGCGGCGGACAAGATCCTCGTGCTGGCGGTGCTGATCATGCTCGTCGACCAGCGAGTCGCGCCCGGCTGGATGGTCGCAGCGATCGTGGTCAGGGAGTTCCTCGTCACCGCACTGCGCCTGGCGGCACTCGAACGAGGCGTCGTGCTGCAGGCGCGCGATCTCGGCAAGCTGAAGACCTGGTCGCAAGCGGTAGCCGCGGCCGTCGGCGGCTTCGCCGCCGCGGGGGCCTGGCGGGATGACATTGCCTGGTGGGCGCTGCTCGTCGCGGTGGTGCTGACGTGGATCTCCGGACTTGACTACGCGCGCGTCGCGCCCCGCCTCTGGCGCGGCAACGCGACGGCCTGATCATCCGCCTCCTCGGGCCCGGGGCCTAGCCCGGCGTGGCGCCAGGGCGAGGGCGCCGCGGTCGCCCGGCCCTCCTTGTCAAGCGCCTCGAGGATGGCCCGGCGCTCATCTTCAGTGGGTTCCGGGGTGATTTCGACGTCCACGTTTACGAACTAAGGCGCCGACTCGGCGGCGCCGCATAGAGGTCGCGCGGGCTTTGCCCGGGCGACCGTCCCAACCGGCGCCGACTCGGCGGCGCCGCATAGAGGTCGCGCGGGCTTTGCCCGGGCGACCGTCTCAACCAGCTTTCCGGGTTCGACAAGCATCCAAAGTGCCCAACGAACCCGACATTAAAGAGATACGGCGGCTCGCCGATAGGACAGATATGCGCTGCCGCCGCCTTGCGTATGTCTGGGCGCTCGTAATGCTCCTCACACTGTCCCCGGCGACAGCCGCCGCCAAGCCGGGGACTTCGTGGGCACAGGCCGAGCTCGAGACCGTAGTGGCCGCAGGAATCATGGCCAAGGCGGCGGCGGCGCGACCCGACAGTCCCCTCACCCAGGGAGAGCTGGAAGGCATCGTCGCCGGCCTGACGCAGACAGAGGCCGCTACGCCGCCCTCGCCGGCCGCGAAGGTAACGATGGCCGCCCTCGACGCAAGGCTCGTCGCCGCACTCGGGCTCACCGACAGCGCCAAGCTCTTCACGCAGTCCGCCAGGACCGCAGGCCTCGCGCCTCCCTCACGCTTCGGGACCGAAGCCGTCGCCCGGCTCCTCGGTCTCCGCATCAACCACCCGGCCGCGCTCGATGCAATCGAGCTCTCGCCGGGCCAGCCCGCCACTCACGCCGAAGCGGCCTACTCCGCGGCGCGAGTGCTGCAGCTCGGCGAGGCGGACACCCAGGGCGTCCAGGAACTCGCGGCGTCCTTTGTTCTGCCCGCACTGACGTCATGGCAGAAGAAGGTGCTCAAGACGGCAGTGCGCTTCATCGGTTACCCCTACGTCTGGGGCGGCGAGAGCGAGTTCCCGCAATCGCCGCTGTGGCTGTTCGGGCCGCAAGTGCATGGAGGCTTCGACTGCTCCGGATTCGTCTGGCGCGTCTACAAAGTGGAGCGGTACCCCGACGGCGGCACGCTCCCGGACACGCTCCAGGGCCGAACGACGTACGCGCTGAGCGGCGAGGTACCTGCCGCGCAACGAATCTCCTTCGCCAACCTTCAGCCTGCCGACGTCATCTTCTTCGGAGCGAAAGGACCAAAGTCGAAGGCCACGCAGATCGACCACGCGGGCGTGTACCTCGGCAACGGCTGGTTCATCCACTCTTCGCGCTACGGAGTTGCAGTTACGACGCTCTCCGGCTGGTACGAGAAACGCTTCGCCTGGGGCCGGCGGCCACTCGCCGAAGCGGGCCTCGTTTCCCCCGCATAAGGGCGGTATTTGCCTAAATCCCCCTATGGGGGGATACGCCCGACCGGCCTCAAAGAAAGAATCTGCCCGTCTGGCGTCTTTGTTTGGGAGGTTCTAGGGGATGTTGCAGTGGAAGCCAAAACTGATTGCCCTCGTGGCTATCTTGGTGCTCGTCGCGGCAGTCTCGGGTCAGTTCACCTGGGACTCGTTCGACCAGTTCAGCTGGTTCTAAGCCTGACGTGAGCTCACAGGCGGTCACGCCCCGCCGGCTTACCGCCCTCATTCTCCCGGTCTGCCTGGCGGGGCTCGGTGTCCTGATCGCAGCCGGCTACGTCTTCGCGACGACGGCGCACAGCGGTCGTGCGCTGATCAGCCTGGCTGCGCTCACGGCGGCTGCGACCCTGGCGGAACGCTTCCCGGTGCCGATCAACGCGGAGACCGGCGGAGGCGTGCTCTCGCTCACGTTCGTGTTCGCGGTTGCCGCCATCGTGCTCTTCGGCTGGGCCGCCGGCGCCTTGCTGCTGCTCGCGGCGACGGCCGTCGTCCAGCTCGCGCAGCACCGGCCGCTCCAGCGCATCGCCTTCAACGTCGCGGTTCTCGCTCTCGTAGCTCTCGCCGCAGGTGCGTTGATCGCGCCCATTCACGGCCAGAGCGCCGGCGCAGTGGTCGCGCGCGTCGTGCTTGCAGCCACTGCCGACAACGTCGTCAACATCGTCCTGATCTCGGCCGCGATCGCACTCAGCAGCGGCCAGCCCTATCTCCAGCTGATGCGGACGCACGTGCGCGCGACCATCGTGCCGTTTGCCTTCATGGCGTCTGCAGCGCTGATGCTCGTCGTGCTCTGGCAACGCTCGCCGGTCCTGTCGGTTGCGCTCGTCGGACCGCTGCTCGCGATCGCGCTGTACCAGCGCTCCACGCATCGCGCGCTGCGCGCCATGCGGCTGGCGCTCACGGATCCGCTGACCGGGCTCGGCAACCACCGTCACTTCCACGAGCGGCTCCAGCGCGAGCTGCTGAGCGCAGAGGAGCAGGCGCAGCCGTTGACGCTCTGCTTCGTGGACATCGACGACTTCAAGAAGGTCAACGACCGCTACGGACACCCGTCTGGCGACCGCGTTCTCTCACAGGTGGGAGCACGGTTGCGCCAGGGCGGCGAGGCCTTCCGGCTCGGCGGCGACGAATTCGCACTCCTACTCGTGGACCACGACGAGACGATGGCGCTCGCAGCCGCGGACTCGATCGTGGAGCGGATCGCGACGGTCGAGTTCGACCACATCGGCACCGTGACGGTCAGCGCAGGGCTCGCGACCTTCCCGATGCAAGGCCACGGCCGCGACGAGCTGATCCGGCTCGCCGACAGTGCGCTGTACTGGGCGAAGGAACACGGCAAGAACCGCGTGCGGCTCTACCGCCCGGAGGTCGTCGAGCTCTCGGAGCTCAAGCGGCTCGCAGCAGGGCCTGACAAGGCCGCCCGCTACCGCGCCGCCGCGTCGCTCGCGAAGGCGGTCGACGCGCGCGACACCTACACCGGCAGTCACTCCGAGCGGGTCGGCGAGCTGGCCGCCAAGGTCGCGAAGCGTCTCGGCCTCGATGCCGAGCAGGTCGAGCTCACGCGCCTCGCCGGCAGCCTGCACGACCTCGGCAAGCTCGCGATTCCGGAGGAGATCCTGCGCAAGCCAGGCACGCTGACGGATTCGGAGCGGCTCGTGCTCGAGCGCCATCCGCAGATCGGCTTTCGCATGCTCGACAGCCTTGGCGTCGACCCGGTTGCCGATCTCGTCCTGCACCATCACGAGCGCTGGGACGGGGCCGGATATCCAGACGGCCTACACGGTGAGGAGATCCCGCTCGGCGCCAGGATCATCTTCGTCACCGACGCGTACGACGCGATGACCTCCGACCGGATCTACCGGCCAAAGCTTTCCTCGCAGGCGGCGCTCGCAGAGCTGGAGCGCTGCGCGGGCACACAGTTCGACCCTGGCATCGTCGCGGCCTTCGTGGAGGAGCTCGGACTGAGCGCCTCCATGCAAGCCGCGCCGGCTCTCGCCTCTTAACCCGTCCGACGGACTGGAAACAGCGCGCGCCGGCGAAGCCGCCACGCGCGAAGGACTATCCCCTTCTCGGGTTGCCAGCCCGTGCTCAAGATCACAGAGGGATGTTGCCGTGCTTTCGGCGCGGGCGCGGTTCCTGCTTCGTCAGCGCGGTCTCCAGTGCATTGATCAGCACCGGCCGAGTGCGGCGCGGCTCGATCACCTCGTCCACGTAGCCGCGTTCTGCTGCGGAGTACGGATTGGCGAAGCGCTCGCGGTAATCCTCGATCAACTCAGCCCGCCGCGCCTCGGGATCGTCGGCCTCGTCGAGCTCCTTCCGGAAGATGATGTTCACCGCTCCGTCGGGCCCCATCACGGCCACCTCGGCGGTCGGCCAGGCGAAGTTGAAGTCCGCGCGGATGTGCTTCGAGCTCATGACGTCGTACGCCCCGCCGTAGGCCTTCCGCGTGATCACCGTCAGCTTCGGCACCGTCGCCTCCGCGTAGGCGTAGAGGAGCTTGGCGCCGTGCCGGATGATCCCGCCCCACTCTTGCTGCGTTCCCGGCAGAAACCCGGGGACGTCCACCAGCGTGACGAGCGGAATGTTGAACGCATCGCAGAAACGGATGAAGCGCGCCGCCTTCACGGAGGAGTCGATGTCCAGCACCCCTGCGAGGGAGCGCGGCTGGTTGCCGATCAGCCCGACCGGATGTCCGCCGAGACGCGCGAGCCCGCAGACGATGTTCTCCGCCCAGTGCTCATGTACCTCGAGGAAGTCTCCGTCGTCGACGACACGCCGGATGACCTCGTGCATGTCGTACGGCTTGTTCGGATTGTCGGGGATGAGCGTGTCGAGCTCGAGCTCTTCCCGGTCACGCGGATCCGACGGCTCCGCGAACGGCGGCGGATCCATGTTGTTCTGCGGCAGGAACGAAAGCAGGTAGCGCGCGTCCTCGAGGCAGGCCTTTTCGTCGGGCGCGATGAAGTGCGCAACACCCGACTTCGTCGCGTGCGTGGAGGCGCCGCCGAGCTCCTCGAAGCTGACCTCCTCGCCCGTCACCGTCTTCACGACGTCGGGACCGGTGATGAACATGTACGACGTCCCCTCGACCATGAACACGAAGTCCGTGATCGCAGGCGAGTAGACGGCGCCCCCGGCACACGGGCCCATCACGAGAGAGATCTGCGGGATCACCCCCGACGACTGAACGTTTCGCCAGAAGATCTCGGCGTAGCCCGCGAGCGAGACGACGCCTTCCTGGATGCGCGCGCCGCCCGAGTCGTTGATGCCGATGACGGGGCAGCCGAACTTCAGCGCCATGTCCATCACCTTGCAGATCTTCTCGGCGAAGACCTCGCTGAGCGAGCCGCCGAAGACCGTGAAGTCCTGCGAGAAGACGAAGACCTTCCGACCGAAGATCGTTCCGTAGCCGGTGACGACCGCATCGCCGTAGGGGCGTCTCTCGAGCATCCCGAAGTTCGGCTCGCGGTGACGCACGTAGCGATCGAGCTCGACGAAGGAGCCGGGATCCAGCAGCTCGACGAGGCGCTCGCGGGCCAGGAGCTTGCCCTGCTGGCGCTGGCGCTCGATCGCCTGGTCGGTGCCGGCGTGCTCCGCTTCGTCGCGGAGCTCGCGGAGCTGGTCGAGCTTGGACTCGGTGGAGTCGGCGCGGGGGTCATCGGTCGTGGCCATGGGAGGAGCCTAGTATGGCTCCGCGTGTACGAGTTCCGGCTCCTGGGGCCACTCGAGGCCCTGATCGACGGGAATTCGGTCAACCTCGCCGCCGCGAAACCGAGGGCGCTGTTGGCCCTGCTCCTCCTCAACCGCAATCGTGTGGTCCCGACCGAGACGCTGGTCGACGAGCTCTGGGGCGACGGGCCCCCGGCGCGCGCGACGAAGACGTTGCAGGTCTACGTGTCGCAGCTCCGGAAGGAGCTCGGCCCGGACCGATTGGTGACTCGTGCGCCGGGCTACGAGTTGCGAGTTGCCGAAGACGAGCTCGACGTCGATCGCTTCGAGAAGCTCGCAGCCGAAGCGCGACAGCGCCTCGCGGTCGGCGATGCAGCGGGTGCTGTCGAAGGGATGCGCCGGGCGTTGGAGCTATGGCGTGGCCCGGCGTTGGTCGAGTTTCGGGCCGAGCCGTTCGCCGAGCGTGCCGCGGCAAGGTTGGAGGACCTGCGGCTGGCCGCCGTCGAGGATTGGCTCCACGCTGCACTCGAAACCGGCGAGTCGGCGAACATCGTGCCGGAGCTCGAGGAGCTCGTTGCGTCACACCCGCTGCGCGAGCGACCGCGCGAGCTCTTGATGCTCGCGCTTTATCGGGCCGGGCGTCAGGCAGACGCATTGGAATTGTTCCGTCGGACACGGGAGCTGTTCGTGAGCGAGCTCGGGATCGAGCCGCGTGTTTCGCTGCGAGAGCTCGAACAGGCGATGCTGCGCCAGGACACGGCGCTGTCGGGAAAGGTTCCGGCACAGCGGGCGCCGAGCACGTCTCCGGTCGATGCCCGGCCTCGCGGACGGCGTGCGCCCTGGGCGCTGGTCGCGGTCGCCGCGCTGGCCACGGCCGGCATCGTCGCGGCGTTTGTGGTTCACGACGGTGGCACCAGCAGCCCGACCACTCCGGGCGCCGACCCGCAGGTGCGATCGTTCGTGTACAAGCTCGAGAACTTTCTTGCTCAGTCGCACGACGGGCGCGCGCAAGTCGTGCGCGCGATCGCCGGCGCCTTCGATTGCAGCCTGTCGCCAGACGTCGCGGCCGCACAGTTGGATCAGGTTCAGCGGAACAGGCAGAGCCTGCTCGAGCAGGTGGCTGCTCTGCATGTGCCTGCCTCGCAGGCGACGCTCAATGCATCCGACCTCTTCCAGAAAGCGACTCACGCGTCCATTGCCGCGGACTGGATCTACCGTGACTGGCTCCGGAACCGGTCCGCTTGCCCCCACGGCGGACGCCTGCCGGCCGCCGCGCGCGAGGCGGATGCGCGTGCGACGGCCCTGAAACGGCGGTTCCTCGTCGTCTTCGATCCGTTGGCGAAGCGCTTCGGTCGACGAACGTGGAATGCGAACGAGTTCTAGCCAGCGGGAGTGAACACGGCACCTGCGGAGTCGTAGTGACCCCACGTCTTGGTGCTGAGGCCGCCCCAGACGACCAACGCGCGGCCGGTCCAGACTGCGGTCGGCTCGAGCCGCGCCGGGAGCGGGCCGCCAGCGAAAACCGACCAGCGGTTCGAGCTCGGATCGTAGGCCGCGCCCCCGCGATTGCCGCCCCACATGAGCAGGAGCTTGCCGGTCCAAACGGCCACGTCTCCGACCCGCCCTGCGGGCACGAGAGGAAGGGCACGCCAGTTGTCCCTCCGCGGGCTGTAGGCGAAGCCGTTGCGCGTCCCGCCGAAGACAAGCACCTCCCGTCCGTCCCAGACGGCCGTTGCGTTGCCGCGGGCCGCGGGCGGCTGAGCTATGCGCTTCCAGGTGTTCGTCGCCGGTTCGTACGAGGCAGCCCCCGGGCCGGAGACGACGATCATCCGGCGACCCGTCCAGACACTCAGCGGATGCTGGCTGCCGACAAGCGGCGCACGTGGGAGCGCACGCCACGTGTTTTTGGCCGCGCTGTAGGCGACTCCATCGGAGAAGGCGTCGCCGCAGCAGCCGCCGCCCCAACCGATCAGCTCGCGGCCGGTCCACACCACGCCGCCGAAACCGTCATGGATCGACAGCAGCCGCGAGCCCGGCAGCCGTCGCCACGTGTTCGTGACCGGATTGAAGGCCTCGCGCGTCCCCTGGCCCCAGACGAGCATCTCCTTGCCGGTCCAGACGGAGCTGAGATCCATGAACCCGGTCGGCGTGCGCGGCGAATCGAGGCTGCGCCAGGTGTCACTGCGGGGGTTGTACGCCGCGGCGACATCGACTCGTGAGGTCGCGTACGGATTCCCGTTCGCGTCGAGCGCCGTCTGCTGGTCACGGCCGAACACGAGCATCTCCTTGCCGGTCCAGACACTCGTGCGGTAGTTCCAGTCAGGAGCAATCGGTGCCGCCGGCAGGCGACGCCAGCTCCCTCTTTCCTGGGCCGCTAGGGCCGAAGGTGCCAGAACGAGGATGAAGAGAAGAGCGAAGCCAAGTGTGCGGGTAGTCATCGTGTCCTCCAGGTCGTGGTCACCGCAGCATCGGCGGCAGCGGCCAAGGCCGGGCAAAGCGGCGGCAAAACGCGACGGTTAAGGTCACCTCGTGCTCGACCGCTCCACGATCTGGCCGTACAAGGACGGAGAACCGGGCGAGTTCATCTACCAGCGCTACGGGCACCCGGTCGGCGCCGAGGCCGAGCGGCAGCTCGGCGAGCTCGACGGCGGTCATGCGCTGCTCTTCGCATCCGGCAGCGGCGCGGCGACGGCGCTCGTGCTGACCTTCCTCTCCTCCGGCGCCACAATCGCCCTCGCCGAAGGGGCGTACTTCGGAACGGGCGTCTTGTTCCGCGAGCTCGAGCGCTGGGGACTCCAGGTCGTCGAGTTCGACCAAACCGGCACGCCGCCCGACGGTGTCGACCTCGTCTGGGTCGAGGCTCCGTCGAATCCCTTCCTTACGATGCCGGACCTCGAGGCCGCCGCGGCGCATCCGGCACCCGTTGTCGTCGACGCCACCGCCGCGACGCCGATTTATCTGCGCCCGCTCGACCACGGCGCCGACTTCGTCTTGCACAGCGCGACGAAGTACCTCGGCGGCCACGACGACACGCTGCTCGGCGTTGTCGTCTGCAAGCGCGAAGAGGATGCCGAGCGCCTGAAGGAGTTCCGCACCCGCTCGGGCATCGTCGCGGCGCCGGACCCGTGCGCCCTCCTCCTTCGCGGGCTCGAGACGCTCGAGCAGCGGGTCCACCGTCAGACCGAGTCCGCGACCGAGCTGGCTCGGCGCCTGAAAGGCCATCCCGCGGTCGAGACCGTGCGTTATGCCGGGATCGGGGGGCTCCTCTCCTTCGACGTCGCCGGCGCCGACGAAGCCCGGCACGTCGAGACCTCAATCCGCCTGATTACAAACGCCACCAGCCTGGGCGGCATCCACTCCCTCCTGGAGGCCAGGGCCCGCTGGGAGGGAGACCGCGTCCCTCCCGGGCTCCTGCGCCTGAGCGTGGGCCTGGAGCCTGTAGAAGAGCTCTGGGCCGATCTGGCTCAAGCCTTGGAAATTCCAGGCAGTTTTCCCACGCGCGAGTAAGATTTCGACCCCCGAGGGCGAATGCCCTCCGCATAGCCGGTGGCGCGTCGCCCACGGTCCTCCGGCGGACCCATCCCTCGCACAAAGGAGTCAGCTGTGGCTGCACCAGACACCAAGAAACGGAGGGCGCCGAGTCGCGCGCCTGCAACGAACCGCCGCGCTACAGACGGCGCGACGGTCGAGATCAAGAAGAAGGACCTGCAGGAGCTGCTCGAGGCTCTCCGCTCAGCGAGGGACGGAGAGACGGGCGTGCGGCTGGCTGCACAGAAGAGCGGTGTCATGGGCGACGTGGCGAAGGCGTTCAACGGCTTGGCGGAAAGGCGCGAGGGCCTGACCAACGAGCTGAATCGCGTGAGCAGGGTCATCGGGCGCGAGGGCCGGATGACCGAGCGCGCGCAGTTGAAGAATGCGAAAGGAACGTGGGCCGAGTCGATCAGCTCGGTCAACTCGATGATCGACGATCTGGTGCGGCCGACCATCGAAGTCTCCCGCGTTCTCGACGCGGTCGCCGAGGGCGACCTGTCCCAGAAGATGTCGCTCAAGATCGAAGGACAGCCGGTGCGCGGAGAGTTCCTCCGCATCGGCACGACCGTGAACACGATGCTGGACCAGCTCAGCTCGTTTGCATCGGAGGTCACGCGTGTCGCGCGCGAAGTCGGCACCGAGGGAATCCTCGGCGGGCAGGCCCGCGTCAAGGACGTCTCGGGGATCTGGCGCGATCTCACGGACAACGTCAACTTCATGGCGAACAACCTCACCACGCAGGTGCGGAACATCGCCGACGTCACGACCGCGGTCGCGAACGGCGACCTCAGCAAGAAGATCACCGTCGACGTCAAGGGCGAAGTCCTCGAGCTCAAGAACACGATCAACACGATGGTCGACCAGCTGCGCTCGTTTGCAGACGAGGTCACGCGTGTCGCGCGCGAGGTGGGCACCGAAGGGAAGCTCGGCGGTCAGGCGACCGTCAAGGGCGTCAGCGGAACCTGGAAGGACCTGACCGACAACGTCAACTTCATGGCGACGAACCTGACCACCCAGGTGCGCGGCATCGCGAAGGTGGTCACGGCAGTTGCCGACGGCAACCTGAACCAGAAGTTCACGATCGAGGCCAAGGGCGAAGTGGCTGCGCTCGCGGACACGATCAACTCCATGATCGACACGCTCCGCGTTTTCGCGGAGCAGGTGACGACCGTCGCGCGCCAAGTCGGAACGGAAGGCAAGCTCGGCGGCCAGGCCGAGGTGCCTGGAGTGGCCGGCACGTGGAAGGCGCTCACCGACAGCGTGAACGGGATGGCCGCGAACCTCACCGACCAGGTGCGCAACATCGCCGAAGTGACCACCGCGGTCGCAAAGGGCGATCTCTCGCGCAAGATCACCGTGGAGGTCAAGGGCGAAGTCCTGCGCCTCAAGAACACGATCAACACGATGGTCGACCAGCTCTCGTCGTTCGCCGACGAGGTCACACGCGTCGCGAAAGAAGTGGGCACCGAAGGCCGCCTCGGCGGCCAGGCCGAGGTCAAGGGCGTCAGCGGCACCTGGCGCGAGCTGACGAACAACGTAAACCAGCTCGCTGACAACCTCACCAATCAGGTCCGCAACATCGCCGACGTGACGACCGCGGTCGCCAAGGGCGACCTCTCGCGCAAGATCACCGTCGACGCGCGTGGCGAGATTCTCGAGCTGAAGAACACGATCAACACCATGGTCGACCAGCTCTCGTCCTTCGCAGACGAGGTCACCCGCGTCGCCAAGGAAGTGGGCACCGAGGGAGTGCTCGGCGGTCAGGCTCAGGTCACGGGAGTTTCCGGGACCTGGAAGGACCTCACCGACAACGTCAACACTCTCGCCGGCAACCTGACGAGCCAGGTGCGCAACATTGCCGAAGTCACGACGGCGGTTGCGCTCGGCGACCTCTCCAAGAAGATCACGGTGGACGTCAAGGGCGAGGTGCTCGAGCTCAAGAACACGATCAACACGATGGTCGACCAGCTCTCGTCGTTCGCGGATGAGGTCACCCGCGTCGCGACGGAAGTAGGCACCGAAGGCCGCCTGGGCGGCCAGGCCGAGGTGGAGGACGTCTCGGGAACCTGGCGCCAGCTCACGCACAGCGTGAACGGGATGGCGTCGAACCTCACCGACCAGGTGCGGAACATCGCCGAGGTGACCACCGCGGTCGCCACGGGCGATCTCTCGAAGAAGATCACCGTCGAGGCCCGAGGCGAGATCCTCGAGCTCAAGAACACGATCAACATCATGGTCGACCAGCTCTCCTCGTTCGCGGACGAGGTCACTCGCGTCGCCCGTGAGGTGGGAACCGAGGGCAAGCTCGGCGGCCAGGCCCAGGTCAAAGGTGTCAGCGGCACCTGGAAAGACCTGACCGACAACGTCAACACGCTGGCCGGCAACCTCACGAGCCAGGTGCGGAACATCGCCGACGTCACGACAGCGGTCGCAACGGGTGATCTGAGCAAGAAGATCACCGTCGACGTCAAGGGTGAGGTGCTCGAGCTCAAGAACACGATCAACACGATGGTCGACCAGCTCTCGTCGTTCGCAGACGAGGTCACCCGCGTCGCCCGCGAAGTGGGAACCGAAGGCCGTCTCGGCGGCCAGGCGAAGGTCAAGGGCGTGTCCGGCACGTGGAAGGACCTCACGGACAACGTGAACGCGATGGCCGACAACCTCACCGACCAGGTGCGGAACATCGCCGACGTCACCACCGCGGTCGCGACCGGTGACCTGAGCAAGAAGATCACCGTGGACGCGCGCGGCGAAGTCCTCGAGCTCAAGGAAACCATCAATACGATGGTCGATCAGCTGCGCTCGTTCGCCGCCGAAGTAACACGCGTCGCGAAGGAAGTGGGCACCGAAGGCCGCCTCGGCGGTCAGGCCAACGTCGAAGGCGTCAGCGGCACGTGGAAGGACCTCACGGACAACGTGAACACGCTGGCCGACAACCTCACCACGCAGGTGCGCAACATCGCCGAGGTGACGACCGCTGTCGCCACCGGCGATCTCTCGAAGAAGATCACCGTCAACGTCAAGGGCGAGATCCTCCAGCTGAAGAACACGATCAACACGATGGTCGACCAGCTCTCGTCCTTCGCGGACGAAGTCACCCGCGTCGCCCGCGAGGTGGGTACGGAAGGCAAGCTCGGCGGTCAGGCCAAGGTCAAAGGAGTCAGCGGCACCTGGAAGGATCTCACCGACAACGTCAACACGCTCGCCGACAACCTCACCAACCAGGTGCGCAACATCGCCGAGGTGACGACGGCAGTCGCGAAGGGCGAGCTCTCGAAGAAGATCACCGTCGACGCGCGCGGCGAGATTCTCGAGCTCAAGAACACGATCAACACGATGGTCGACCAGCTCTCGACCTTCGCCGCCGAAGTGACACGCGTTGCGAGGGAGGTGGGCACCGAAGGGAAGCTCGGCGTCCAGGCGAAAGTCGAAGGCGTCTCGGGCGTGTGGAAGGGCCTCACGGACAACGTC
>WNEY01000259.1_pt1 | contig 30495 bp, 28 predicted proteins | sample 5400531 | NCBI WGS metagenome assembly WNEY01 (sample SAMN13153338, study PRJNA577476) | soil metagenome | isolation source: 200 cm saprolite under Douglas fir tree site 1 | place: USA:California | collected 2015-04-18
ACGTCGGCCATGGAACACGCCTCCCCCCTCGTAGCAAGCTCTCGACTAAGTAGGTTTGGCAATGCGCCGGGCCGAAGCGGCCTCATGCTTGCCCGACGAGCTCGAATCCATCGAAGGCCATCGGAGGGACGTAGGCGCAGCCGGGCGCCGTCAGGAACGCGTGGGTGGGCGTCAGCTCCCGCCCGACCCCGACGACGTTCTTGAGTCCGTCATAGAAGTTCCCGGTCAACAGGGCGACCTTCACGTGGTCCGCGAGCTCGCCCTTCCGGATCAGGGTCGCGTTGCGGACCTCCATCGCGAACGATCCGGAGAATGGGTTCACCTCCGGCGCGGCGAACTTCTCGACGTACACGCCGGAATCGACTTCTGCGAGGAGCGCGTCGAGGGACTTCCGCCCCGGCTCCACGACGAGGTTCGACGGCTCCGTCTCCGCGGGCTTCGTGTACGCGCCCTCGACGGTCGCGACCGCCCGCCGGTATCCGTTCCCGGGGGGCACGCCGATCAGCGCCGCGTGCTTGCGGTCCGCGAAGAAGCCTTTCAGGGTGCCGGCCTCGACGAGGGTCCGGTCGCGGGTCGCGTTCCCTTCGTCGTCCGCGACGCCGGACGCGAGACCGCCGGGCATCCGCGGCCGGTCGCGGATCGTGACGCCGGCCGACGCGATCTCCTGGCCGACCTTCCCGGCCCATGGGGAGCGGCCCTTGTGGACGTCCTCGCCGTTCACCGCGCTGCCGACCGTCGTGAGGAAGACCTCTCCGAGGTCCAACGGATCGAGGACGGCGATCCCGGGGAGCTTGCCCTTGAACGCGCGGGCCTTCAGGTTCGCGGCGGCGCGCCGGGCCACGGTGGCGCCGAGGTGCGCGAAATCGATGGCCCGGATCGAGGTGTTCATCGCCTTCAGGATGCCCTCTCCGAACTTCCCCTTCGACCCGCACTTCGCGGTCAGGTAGGCGAACACGAGCGTGCCGCGGTGGTTCGCGAGGACGTCGTTCGAGTTCGCGATCCGGAACGCGTACTCCTGGATTCGAAAGATCGCCTTCGGGACTGAGGTCGCCTTCGACTCCGTGACGGCGTCCGTGAAGGTCGTCGCGGCCTCGAGCAGACCGGCGACCTCCATCGCCGCGGTCGGCGCGTCCCAGGCCCCGCTCACTTCGCCTTTCCCGGCTTCCGTCGGCAGGCCGGAGAAGTCCGGGTCCTCGGGAACGCATTTCAACCCGGCCATCGCCGCCGCCACCGCCGAGCGGACGTCCGCGGGCGAGGCCAGGGTCGTCGCCGAGAACGCGACGCGTTTCGCCTTCGCCGCTCGCACGCCGAGGCCCGTCTCGCTCCGATCCTCCGCGACCTTCGGGACGTCGTCTTCGATGTAGACGGACCGCGAGGTGAAGGCGATGGCGTAGGCTTCAGCGGCGTCGGCGCCCTCGGACCGCGCCCGTCGCACCGCGTCCGGCGCGAGGTCGAGCCCGTCCACGTCAGCCGCCTCCGACGACGATCTTGCATCGCATGTACGGTCCCCCGGCGGCCACGGGAACGTAGTCCTCCTCGCCTTTCCCGCACGAGCCGCCGTCGAGGGAGATCTCCTTCGACACTCGGTCGACGCTGTTCAGGATCGAGAGCGCGTTTCCGGTCAGGGTCATCCCCCGGACGCGTTCCCCGACCTCGCCCTTCGTGATTCGGAATCCGGATTGGGTCACGGCCTGGAACGAACCGCCAACAGGGTCTTCCATCCCGCTGATCCATTTCCGCGTCAGGACGCCGGACTTCGTCTCCTCGAGGATCTCGTCCTTCTTGTCGCGGCCCGCGCCGAAGTACGTGTTCGTCATGCGCACCCAGACCCGGCGGCCGAAATCCTGCGCGCGGCCGTTGCCGGTGGGTCGGGCCTTCAACATGCCGGACGTCTCGAGGCTGTGGAGGAAGCCGCGGTAAATCCCGCGGTCGATGACCGTCGTCTTGTGGGCCGGGGTCCCTTCCGCATCGAACGGGATGGAGCCGTGTCCGCCCGGATAGGTGCCGTCGTCATACATCGAGACCAGCGGGGATCCGACTTTCTTTCCAACTTGATCGGTAAGGAAGGAACGCTTCTTGACGATCTCATCGCCCTCGGACGCGTGACCCATCACCTCGTGCGCCAGGAGGCCGGAGACCCCTGGATCGGTCACGACCGTCATGAGCCCGGACGGCGGCTTCGCCGCGACCAGCATCTCGACCGCGTCTCGGGCGACCCCCCGACCGAACTCCGCGAGGTCGAGCGCCTTCACGAGTTCCCATCCCGTGGTCCCGTCCCGGAAGTCGTGCGCGGCCTCCCGGCGGTCCCCTTCGCCGGCGACGGCCTGGCCGGCGATCCGGATGCGGACCTCCCGCCATTGCAGGCATGCGCCCCAGGTGTTCGCGAGCTCGAAGGTCCAGTCGGAGTCGGAATACGAGGCGTTCGTGTTCGCGACCTCGTCCCGCTTCTGGGCGCGGCACACCTCCATGGCGGCCGCGACCTTGTCCTCCCCGGACACGTCCCGCGGCTCGATCCGGACCTTCGGCTCCAGGGTGATCGCGGTGGACGGCATCTTGCGGAGCTTCGACGTCGGCACGCCCGCCGCGGCGCCTGCGCGAGCGATCGCGACCGCTTTCCGCGCGGCCTGGACCGCATCCCCCGACCGACCGGACGTCCCGGAGGCGTAGCCCCACGCCCCGTCGAGGAACGCGCGGACGCCCCAGCCGCGACGACGAACCTCGTTCACGCTCTGGATCTGGTCGTTCGCAACGCGGACGACGAACGCCGTGCGGTCCTCCGTGCGGACGTCGCCGAACCCGGCGCCCGCTTTCTCGAGGGCCCGTACCGCGGCGGACATGAACTCCGTCACGCGAGACCGCGAAGACGCGCCGCGATAAAGGGATTTCGCGCGGTCGAACGACGCGGGCGCGCGTCGTCCTCGAGAGATTCGCCGTCTCGATTCGCGGTTATATATTATTATGGCGCTATTATTTTATAAGCCGAGGCCCATCGCGCGGACGAGGAACTCCCCATGCAGTCGAATCCCCCGCAGTACCCCGGAGCGCCGTACTACCCGATGGCCACGGAGAACTTGCTGAAGAAGCGGTATGTGCTCGGGCTGAACGCCGTCGCCCTGCTGGCGCTCTGGCTCGCCGGCATCATCGTGATTCTGAGCGGCGACCTGACCGCGCGCGGGTTCGCGCGGTTCCTGACGATTTCCGGCGGCCTCGTCGGGGCGTTCGGGAGCGTCGCGGGAGCGCTCGGCTCGAAGCGGACCTCCGACATGCAGAACCTCGGTCTCCTCGTCTGGGCCGGTCTCCTGCTCTCGTTCACGATCGGCGTCCTCGGATGGATCGGCCGGTAAGCGGCCTCACTTCAGAGCCCGGATCGCCGCCGCGAACTCGGGTGCGACACTGACCTTCGTGTGCGGCGAGAGGACCGTGTCCGTGGCTATCACCTCGTCGCAGACCTTCAGATTCGCCTCGGCCGGGCCGACGAAGAGGCCGTGGACGCATGCGGCGATCACGCGCTGTGCGCCTTGGACCTTCAGCTCCTTCGCCGCCGTCGCAATCGTGCCGCCCGTCGAGATCACGTCGTCCACGATGCCGACGGACTTGCCCCGGACGTCGAGCGCCTTCGGCTCAATCTTCACCGTGTACGAATCGAGGCGCTTCTTCACTAGGAAGTCGAACGGGACACCGGCGACCGAGGACGCCTCCTTCACCAGACGGAGCGCGCCCTGGTCGGGCGCGAGGAGCACGTCGACCTTCGCGGATCCCAGGTACCGGCCGATTGCCGGCATGCCGCTCACTTCGCGGGTGGGGAGCGGGAACGTCTTGAGGATCTCCCGGTTGGCGGGGATCGCCATTGTCAGGAGTTCGTCGCAGTCGACCGCGATGTGCTTCGCGATCGTCTTCGCGGAGACAGCCTCTCCCTCGAGGAATCGCTTGTCTTGGCGGCCGTAGCCATAGTACGGGACCACGGCGGTAAGACGCCGAGCACCCATATCCCGGATCGCGTCGGCCAGGAGGAACAGCTCGACGATCATCGGGTCGGGGTGCGTCGTCTGGACGAGGACCACATGCTCGCCCGAGACGGGGCCCAGCAGGCGGACGTACCGTTCGCCGTCGGGGAATCCACCGGGATGCTTCTCGAAGGCGACGTCGACGAAACCGACGGAGAGCTCATGGGCGATCCCGCGAGCTAGAGGGACCGACGCAGAGCCGCCGACGACCTTCATGGAGGGCCCGGGCGCGTCGTATGGGATGTGGATATATGAATCGTCCGACGTCTCGCGACCGCGATAACCGGCGGCGAGCTTTCTTATACGCTCCGGAAGGCTGCGTCGAACTCGACCGTCATGGAGATCATGCGCTGGGTCGCCGCGTTGCAACGCCGACGGCGGACGATGATCCTCGTCGCCCTCGTGACGACCTTCGCGGGCGTTGCCCTGGTCCTTAATCAGCCGGAACGGACATCTCTGGCTTGGGTCGGCATCCCTCTCGTTGCCGTAGGCGCGGCGATGCTCGTTGGAATTGTGTGGCCCGCCGGAACGAGGCTGCCGGAGGCACCGCCATCCCTGGCCTCCACACTGATTCGACGCGCGACCTGGAACGGAAGGCTGGTGCGCCTCTTTCCCATGGTGGGCGTGATGATGCTCGCCGCGGACCTGCTGTACAACCTCAAGCTATCCGCGTCGCCCGCGCTCCAAACGGAAGACACGATTGTCATCCTGGCAGCGTGCGTGTTCATCGTCTACGGATTCGTGCCGCCTCAGTTCTCCCGGGAGCGGGATTTCGTCCTCACGTTCGTGGTCGCCCTCAACGCCATCCTCGTCGTCCCCTTGCTCCTCGCGCGAGCCTGGGAGGCCGACTTCGAACGATCGGTCGATTTCTACTCGTGGGTCGCCCTTGCACCTCAGACGAGTGCGGTTCTGCGACTCGTCGGTGTTCAAAACACGATCCATCCGGTCACGGGTGCGACGGCTCCCGGCCTGACTTTTACACCGCAGCATGTGGGTGTGCAGGTGACGGTCGTCATTACGACGGCGTGCTCCGGGATCTACTCCTTCGGAATCTTTGCGTCAGCCTTCGTGGCCTTCGTGCTTACCGAGTTCCAGCGGCCGGCCCGGCGTGTGTGGCTCCTCCTCGGACTCGGGATGGCGACTGCGTACGTCGCGAACGTCCTCCGAATGGTGATCATCGTCCTGGTCGGCTATTACACCGACAGCACCGAGACCGACCTTCAGAACATGTTGATCGCGCATTCCTATGCGGGCTGGCTCATCTTCCTCGGATGGATTGCGTTGTTTTGGGCGCTAATCTTCCGATTCCTACCAACCGAATCAGTCACCCGCAACGCCCAAACTCCAGCCGAGGTGGCCGGGCGACTTCGTTCTCGTTGTGGTATCTGCGGCGGAGCACTAACGCCATTGGCGGCCGCAATTCGGTGCACCTGCGGCTCAGTGCATCATGAGGCCTGCCTCCGTCGCACAGGACAATGCCCCGCGTGCGGACTGCCCGCCCAAAAAGACGGCGCGCTACTTACGATCCGTCCGCACAGGATTGAACTGCAAGGGTGGGTCGAACCCGAAGATGCACCCGAGACGCGTCCGCGATAATGCCAGAGTGACACCGGGTTTGATCTATTGCCAACTCCTATGCTTCGCAAGGCCAATCTAAGCTGTCACCGACTAAATGCCACTCATGCGCTTGCCGGTAGACAGAGTAGCTGGCCAAATATTCGAAATAGAGGCAGGTGGATAGCACGGATGATTTCTCGTGTCTGGGAAGACGCCCGCCGATCCACCCAGAGTCCTCCATCTCGGTAACACAGCCAACGTCGCCGCTGAACTTCGCAACGGACTCAAATCAACTGGGGCTGCGGAATGCCTTGTGGTGGAGACGCAAGACAACAAGCTCCGGTTCGACGAGGACATTCGCCTCTCGTGGGACTGGGCAACTTCGCGATTAGCACGCGCAGGACGACACCTCTCTGAGCTAATCCTGTTGAAGAACCTGGCGAGTGAAGCGGACATCGTTCACATTCACCATACTGGCCAGGTGATGAACGTGCTTGCCAAATGGGCCCAGATGCACGGGAAGCGCATCGTTCGCCATTTCCATGGGCATGAAGTCCGCCATGGGAAAGTTTCGGAGGAGGTCCGCTTTGCGGACGCCGTCCTTGTCTCCACACCAGACCTCTTGCGGTACGTGAGGGCGTCCCAGCCTCGGCGGCAGCCCGTATGGATTCCAAACCCTCGTCCATTCCCAGACTCGCGACCAGAACCCGCCCTAAGTCCTCCGCTCCGTATCGTTCACGCTCACCTGCGGAACCCCGTGTATGCTGACGTGTTTGGAACTGAGTCGATTCGGGCGGCAGTCAGCCGGCTCGCAGGTCAGGGGTACGACGTCATGCTTGACGAAGTCAGCGGTTTGACACATCACGACGCCATGAAACGGTACCGTGCCTGTCACATCGCCGTAGACAAGTTAAGGATAGGCTGGTACGGCGCCTTCGGGATTGAATGTCTGTCCTACGGCCTCCCAGTGTTGGCTGGTGTGTCCAAGGATTTGAGTGTTCTCCAGCCGCCGGTGCTCCCTACAACCGAAGAGACCCTCGAAGAGACCCTGGAGGAGCTCGTGATGGATGAGCGTTTGCGGGAACGAGTTGGACAGGAGCTTTTCGTCAGGGGGAGAGCCCAGCACGACACTCCAATCGTAGCCGCGAGAGTTTCTGAGATCTACCGGGACCTTCTTGCCTAGGCGTGTCCGAAAAGGCAGTCAATCGGATGGCGGTTCCGCCGGGCCAGGACGAAGGCCTGGCGAACTGGTTACTCAAATTCCACTTTTCCGGATGGAACCGAGGATTCTGCCCTGGGCTCGTTCCGGGCTGGATTCCGGGGTCGATTGCAGGTGTGCTTCAAACGCGCGACTCTAAACCTTGGCGAGGTCCTCGTACAATGAGAGATACGCGCTCGCAACGATCCGAACGTCAAAGGTTGAGACAGCGAAAGCTCGGCATTGTCGACAAACTTCGAGATAGGCGTCACGCGAGTCTCGGAAGCGCCTGAGAACCTCCCACGCAGACCGCGGCGCGGCACGGTTGACGAACGGGGCAAGTTCAGCGGGCAGGGTCGTTTCGCTCGCCTCTTCAGAGTCCCGAATTCGAATCACGGGTCGTCCAGTTGCGAATGCCTCAAGGGTTGTTCGCGGGGTGCCGACTTCGTAGGGATCGACCATTACACTCGCCTGCCCAAGAACCGCGGCTACATCCTCGGGCGAGAGATTCCAGAAAATCGAGACGCGGGGATGAGACGCCAACTGGGAAATTGGCGCCGACATCGGATTATCACCTGGTTCGGCAGCCAAACAGAGGACCAATCGCGCCCATGGAGGAGCGCTCTCCCAGACCGCGATGACGGTGTTGATCCCTGGCTTGCCCGCACGGCCGACATAACAGACCACAAACTCCGGGCCGCTAGGTGGTTCAATGAACCGGAACAGGTCGGTATCAATTGGGTTCGGGATGAACCGCACGAGCGTGTGCAGCTTTTCCTCCCGCAAACATCTTCTGGCATTCTCGTAACCACTTCGCTCGACAGCTACTACTGCCGCCACAGACCCCATTATCGCTGGCCCTCCGTTTCGTACGAATCTCTCATAAGATCCGGAGAACAGGGAGTGGTCGGTGTACAGGCTCGCTCGAGCGGCTCGCGATGCACCGAAGACACGCCTTAAGACCATGGTATTGAACAACCCTCGAATGCCTGGCATGGCCGGATTGTATCTTCTTAGCCAGCCCAAACCGTGGTAGTGAACAACCGCACGCCCGTCCTCGTCGCGGACGTAGCGGGAGCGCACATCCTGTCGCGCGAGATTTGAAAGCAGCCCGATGACACTTGAAGCATGTGCCGTAGGCATCAAAGAGATGATCGGGAAAGCCACTCGAAACCAAGAGGCGTCGGACGCTGAAACATATTGAACATCAATCGAATTGGGAGGATTTTCCACAAGACGAGTTGAAGCAGCGGGTGCATCAACGAGCACCGTCGCGTCGACCGATGGCATCCGTCGAAGGAGCGTAGAAAGAGCCGTTTCAATCCCTCCGATCGACGAACCGAACACATCAGTAAAATGCAGAACTCTCAGACGAGCCCCGCGGCCCTCGCGGCCTCTCATGGCGAACACGGGCCCCTCCGAGTCATCACGAAACGTACTTGGCGTATTCATCAAGGATTCTCCTCGCAACAGCGCTTGGATTGTGAACGCGGCCAACATACTCACGACCACGATTCCCGAGCTCAGACCATTGATGCCGCGCGACCAGGATTTCTGACAGACGTTCCTCGAAAGACTTCGAAGAAACCGGGATGACCGGGCACCGATCAAAAAGCTCTGGATTAACAGACGAGAGCACGACGCATCCGAGCGCCATCGCTTCGACTGAGACCATGCCATAGGCTCCGTACTCGGTCAGCTGGTCGATGACTATGTCGCACCCTGCCATCAGCTGGACCGCTTCCCGCTGAGTGACACCCGAGACGAGACGGTATTCGAAGTCCAGAGAACGCTGCATCTCTCGGACCTTCCCGGTAATGAACGCCGTCCCCTTCTTGCTTGGAGTCGAGGGAAAGTGGCCAACAATAGGCTGGCCCGAATTCGCTTTCCTGACGAGTCGGGGAAGGGGATATGGATTCGGAACCCAAATGGCACTCGGAGCCCAACGGCGCAAGTCCGGCGTGGCAACGAATTCACAGACCGCGAGATTCCGGAGTGCGTCAGAGATCCCCTCCCTCAAATCGGAACCATGATAGTGAACAAAGAACGGAGCGTTGCAGAGTCTTCTCAGGTATCGCGCGAACGGTCGAATACCGAAGTGAAAGTGGACGACGTCCGCCGCTCGCGACAACTTTGCGATGTGCGCGAAGTGAACGACCCGGGCGATTGAAGGAGTCTCGTGGTACAAGTGCAGCCTAAGGTCGCAGGGGAAATCGCCTTGCTCGGGCTCCAGCTCCACAACGATGGTACTGCATCGCTCAGATTCGAGGGCCCGAGCAATATTCCATGCTACGCCGGCTGTATTCCCGAGCTGGAGCGAGGCAAGAGGCACAGAACGCGGATGAGCGGGACCGAATCATAGGCCTTTCGTTGCTCTCAGGAAGCGAATTGCACGGCGAATCTTTATCTTGCTTAGGCTGTTCGACGAAGACTTTGATGGCAAATGGGCGGAAGGGTCCGAGACACCTTCGCGCAACTCTGTTTCTGCTGCCCGCGTTTTTCTCCCCCACCTCGTCTCTCAGAGCCGCCTTCCACAGACTCCGTGGAGTCGATCTTGCGCGCGACGTAGAGGTAGGCTATGAAGTTCTCTTCGACAATCTCTTCCCTGAGCGGGTTCATGTCCGGTCCGGTGCCACAATTTCAGCGCGGAGCACGATACTCGCTCACGATGAAGCAAAATCCTACGCTTGGGGAGGCAAAGAAGTGGTCGAGGACACTTACATTGGGGAGGACGCGTTCCTTGGCATCGCAACCATCGTTCTTGCGGGCGTCCGAATTGGGGCGCGATCAATTGTTGGCGCTGGGGCCGTCGTGACTGGAGACGTGCCACCGGACACGATCGCGGCGGGGGTCCCGGCGAGGATCGTCGGTCGCAAAGTCGTCGGCACAAGGCCTTTGGATGCTGGTTCTCGCGGCTGAAACCTGCCTCCGAGGATTTTTGTCATGGCCGCAGGGTGAAGAGCGGTGAACATGTCAGCTGAAACTACCCCGAAACTCGCCTCTATTGTAATCCCGACCCTGAACAGACGCCTACTTCTCGAACGCCGACTTCCCATCATTTGCTCTGCAGGCTTTGACGAGGTCATTGTTGTGGACTCAACGCGGTCAATACCAGAGACCGAGAAAACACGCGAACTCTGTCTCCGCCTCGGTGCACGCTATGTTCCTGCAAGGCTGGGTAGAAGCGCCGCCCGGAACCTCGGTGCCTCGATCGCCAGCGCCGAGTGGGTCTTCTTCTGCGACGACGATGGATACGTTGTTTCGAAGATATCCCGCGAGGTCCTGCGCTCGGCGGCCCAAGGCTACGATGCGCTTGTCTTTGCCAACCATCTTGTTTGGATTTTTCGGCAGCCATTCTTCGTCGCGCTAGGGGGTTACAGGGAGAACCTTGTCGCCGGCGAGGATGATGACATTACTCGGAGAGCTCTCGGGTCTGGCCGAGTGGGGTCGGCCGAGGGCATTGTTCAAGGCTATATCATCGCTCCCGATTCCGTCGAGCGGCACTCGGATCAATGGAGGAGACTTCGTAACCAGCTCGAGTACGGCATGACGATGGCGACATTCGCCCTTCAACATCCGAGCCCAAAATCCGTTATCTTGGCGTCCATCCGGAAGGTCGGTCTACTTGCAAAATCTCGAGAGGAGACAATCCGCCTGAGAATCGCGGAAATACTCATGCTCGGCCTAGGGATTTCCCTTACTCTGGCCCATCTTCTGTGGCGAAACGGGCTGCGATCGAAGTGAGGGCACGGTTTACCTGATTACCATAGCGCTGATTTGCTTCATCGATGCCGAAAACTCTCCACCCGAAGTGGCCTCGAGAATACAGATGTACCCAACGACTCCAAGCACCGTGGCAATCAAGAGACTCACCAGACCAGGCGGAAAAACGAACAGAACGGTAGACATCCCAACCGCGGCCATCGCGGAGGCGAAGATCGGCTTGGAAACGACTCTCGCGACCTCTTGCCATCGCACGCCGACGAGCCGCCCGACAAGACGTGTGAGCGAGCAGAAGTAGACCAGCGCGGCTGCCACAGCCGCGACCGCGACCGACAAGAACGCTTTGTAAAATATCGCGCCGGCGAGACCGATCAAAAGGGCGAGCGCACCATAGGCATTTGACTTTGTTACAAGTCTTGCCTCACCCATGGCGAGGAGCGCGGAACTCGCCGGGACTGACAATGCAAACGCAAGCCCTCCGACGGAAAGCACCTGCATCACGGGAGCGGTCCCACTCCATCGTGCCCCTAGGATAATGCTCACAAAAGAGGGGGACAAGACGGCTATCGCTGCGGCCACGGGGAAGAGGAAGTAAGCGACGTATCGAATGGTAACTGCGTATCCACGCCCGAGTCGCTCCGGGTCCTTGTTCAAACGCGAAAACACAGGGAACAGGACAGTTTCTACGAGCGACGAGGCGTTTCGAGGTACGGTAACCGCGAGCGAATACGAGAATGAATAGATGCCGAGGGCGGCAATCCCGAACGCGCCTGCTACCGCCGCATTGTCCGCGGTCACAAGCAGAAATCCGAAAACCGTCGCGATTGAGACAAACTTCCCCGAGGAGACAAGGGCTTTGGCGATATCCAACCGAAACTCCTTCTTGGTCTTGACACGCATTATCAAGCAGACGGAAAAGGCGGAGGTCCAAGTAGAAACGAGCAAGCCCAAGGCTAGGCTCCAGAAGCCAAATCCAATCACCGCGAAGCAAACGGCGCTCACGGGCCCAATCAACCGGCCAGCGGTATCCGCGACGGCGAGAGACCTGAAGTTAAGAGCTCGGGTGAGTGCTGCACGAGATCCGAATGAGAATGCGGCTGCCGGAAAGATTGTGCTTAGCGCCGCAACGAGCCAGAGAAAGGATGGCATCGAAAACAGAAATGCGAACGCGCTAGCGATGATCAACGCGAATCCGGTCAGAAAGAGCGCGATCAACCAGCGCAGTCTAATCGCTGTCGGGAGGATGTTTTCGACTTCGTCTCGACGTATCACTTCGACCGTCAAGCCAAGATCCCCGGGTATTGCAACGAGAGCAATCGCGATCATTGCCAAGCCGAAGAGACCAAAATCGCTCGGTCCGAGCAATGTCGCGAGAGCTATGCCTGCGACTTGCGAAACCCCTGCGGAGAGCGCCTGCAAGGAACCAAGCCATCCGAGGCCGCGCACCAATGAACGGCGATAACTCATGGGTCGTGCGGACCTCCCTATCCTGCCAATGTGCCGAGCGTGGACTGCCCAGATCTAGGATAATCTTGCCTCTCCATGAATCACACCGCTAGGCGTTCGTAGTATTGCGCTAACTCCCCGAGGGTAGCGAATTTGTAGCCCTCCCTCTTTGCTTGGGCAACGAACTCCTCCAGGACGCGAAGACGAGTGGGGGAAATTCGTTTCGGATGAGCTTGGATCACGAGAAGTCGATCTCTGCCGTTTAGATGTCGAGCAGCTTTCATCCAAGTGTCGGTCACAATGTCCAACTCAGAATTATCGAGCTTTGGCCCTTTGGCATACTCGAAAAAGAACCAGTCGTCGAGCTCGAAAACGGGTAATTCGACAACCCGGGGCGCGACTGGATAGGGGTGGGCAGACGCACGGCCTGACACCTCGCGGATGAGTGTCCGGGGATACGTTAGAAATGTATCACGAAAGGAGGTGCGTCGCCGGGAAAAAAGGTTCCAGGTCCGGAGCCAGAAGTCGTGCGATGTCCTGCTGCTATCATACGTGAATCCTTCGAGCGAGAGGGCAGAGTAGAGGTTTTGGTCATGAGCTAAGTATGGAGCCCGAAAGCCTATTGGGCTCATACCAAGGGTCTTCTCAAAGGCAACTCTCATGGCCTTCAACCTGGCGCGTTGCACTTCTACCGGTCCGACGAAGGGTTCGTGAACGTCTCCGTGACCAGCGATCTCAATGCCCTGCTCTGCGAGGAAACTCATCTTGTGGGGACTGCTTTCGAGTGCTTGCGCTACCACAGGGATGGACATCGGCACGCTACAGCTATTGAGCGTTTCGCAGAGTGGGCGGAGGCACGACGCGATGTCCTCCAAGCCATCGTCGATATCCCCGGTTAGAGCAATCTGCAGTTGTCTCGCCATCTTTCATCCCATGGGTCTCGCGGCGACGACCATTAGAGACTCGCCCTTGGCCCGGCTAACGTGCATGTCGAGCAAGGCAACGGTCATGAGAACCGGAAAGAGGAGCACCGCCAATGGGAAGGCAACGCTCGAAAGCCTCTCGGAGCATAATGCCGCCGAAGCTCCCCATCTGCGCAGAATGGGGAAGACATGGCGAACCCTGAATCCGAAGCCTTGCAGCATCCCGGAGATGCGCTCAGGGAGGAACCCTGTCTCGACAGGAAGCCAAGTGAGTCCATCCGCCCAAACCGCTCGCCAGGTTGCTGGACAGATGATTAGCAGGACGCCGGCTCGGGCTACCAAAGAAGCCACCTCTTCGATCACCTTGCTGTCTTGCCGAGCATCGCGCGCTATGTCCGAAAAGACGACGAGATCAAAGGTCCCATATTTCCGTGCCGCTTGGATCGTGCCGGTCTCGAAAACCATATTTCGTAAACGTCCCTTCGCGGCACAGCCCCGATTGTGGTCTGTGATCTCTTCATATTGGTCGAGTCCGACGACCAGCGCCTCAGGAAACTGAAGGCTGAGGGGGAATGCAATCGGCGCGATGCCCCCTAACCAGCCTAGTTCCCCTGACCTCCCACAGCCTGCGTCCAGAATCCGCTTGGGGTAGGACCGCTGAAGGACTCGGCGGCAATGCAGCGATCGTAGCCTCGCTCGGATGTTTGGGTCCCCGAGGCAGAAAGCTCTGCCGGCGAACACTAGGAGCCGCGATGTTCGGTTCTTCCGGAATTCCCTCATGAAATCCCCTGGGGCTTGGACATGGCGCGGCTAATGGTTTCGAGAATCGCTTTCGCCCGCGATTCCCATGAGGCCAATCTCGCGTACTCAAGACCAATTCGGCTCATTTGCTCGCGTTTCTCTGAGTCCGCAAGAAGCACTTCAACTGCACTGGCGAGCGTTTGAGCATTGTCGGCTTCAATGACAAGGCCAGCCTCTTGAACAAGGTCCGGGACTCCCGGCACGTTACTCGCTATCACCGGACGTGCCATGGCCATGTATTCGAAAATCTTGAGCGGCGAAATTTCAATCAACTCGTTTCGCCCGCGCGAGAAAGGGGCGACGCAAATATCGCTCGCAGCGATGGCAAGAGGGACCTGGGAGTGATCGAGCGGACCTGCCATGCGGACTGTGCCGATCAATCCTCGCGCTTCGATCCCACGTCGGATTGAATCGCGCAGGGGGCCGTCCCCGACCAGGACCCATAACAACCCGCGATTCCCCAGAAGACCCGCCGCGTCCAAGAGAGTTTCCAACCCCTGCCATGGAACGAGCTTTCCAACGAAAGTGACAATCCAACCGGTCTCGGGCCAGGATAGCGATCGGCGTGCTTCACGTACGTCAAGCGGCTTGAAAATAGATAGGTCTACACCATTAGGTACCGCTACGAATCGGCCTAGATCGAGTCCGGTCTCCGTGGCGATTGCCCTCGCCAGTCCGAGAGCAGGAACAAATATCTTCTTGCATCGGCGCAAGAGATAGCGTCGAAGCATCCTTCGTGGCCATCGAGGTCGTATGGACCCTGACTCCGATTCTTCCGACACCAAACCGTTGATCTCAAGAAAAAGAGGAATGCCCATTCGCCGGGAGACATAGAAACCGAGCTTTGGGCTCGAGCGCCGTTCATACACTATTTCGGGATGGAAGCGCGTCGAAATCCGCTGAACGTCCATTCTGGCGCCCCTTCCTAAGTTTCGAATAGCAGCGACCTCGAGTCCAGACTGCAAGCTCGAGACGGAACCTCCCGAAACCAATAGAAGCACGTGGTGACCGAGCGACGCGAACGCGCTACAGATAGAGAGAGTGTGAACTGATTGGCCGTCCTGTTCGTCCAGGTTGACGTCTGAGGCCAAGAATAGAATTCGCACAGCTACTCTCCTTTCAAGGGCTTCGGAGTCACTTGGAGACCAACCGATCGTAAAGCGCGCTCATCGCTTTCCCTGAGTCTTCAATTTTTAGATGTCTCCTGGCAAAGTCCGATGCTACTAATGACAACTTGAGAAAGCTCTCTTCGTCCGTGAGTTTTCGGAGCCACTCATCCCAGAGATCGATTCGGTTCAACGGTATGGTTCCGCCTGCGCCAGACCGTTGCACCAGCTCAGCGGTACCACCCATTGGGGTGCAAAGGACCGGTGTGCCAGTGGAAAGCGCCTCATGCACCACCAATGGAGAATTTTCGGGAATTAGAGAGGGGACAAGGAGAGCACGCGCTTCTGAAATCGCTCGGATCGTCTCGGTTCTCGACCGCTGGCCCAGGAAGTCGACGCGCGGATTTGGTGCACGCTCGTGTGTTGACCGAAGCGCCATCAACTCGGGTCCGCCGCCGACAAACGCAAACTCCGCGGTAGTCGGTATTGAGTTCCGAGAGGCGAGGTCCAGGACAAATCTCGGATTCTTGTAGTAGACCATGCGGCCCGCCCAAACGAATCGGTGGGTTCTCCTCTCTGGAGGGTGAGGAATATTGCCCATGTCAATTCCAAGCGGAATCACCTCAATTTTCGAGTTGGTCGAGAAGCCTCGACTCAGAAGCGCGTCCTTCATGTAGTTGCTCGGCGACACAAAGGTCGTAACCGACGACTCGAAACGCGAGATCAGCTTTGCACGAAGCGTGAGATTCACCGAGCCGACTAATCGGTGGCCTGGGTCGAAGCAGCAGGACGGTTGGATCCGCGAACAGGCTTGATTCTTCGACGGGTCGTATAGAATCCCGCGATAGCAGACTGGCCAGTGGTCGTGGACGTGACATACGACTGGTGAGCGTAGCGAGAGTAGAAGCGGGTACATCATTATTGTTGAGTTGATGTTGTGCAGGTGGATGACGTCATGCGCCCCGCGTTCCAGTTCGCGTGTCATTGCCTTTGCGAACGGGTTGAAGTTGTACCCGAACAAATCAGACGTCAATTTCGGAAACGGTGGTTCGGATCGGAAGAAATGAATCGTAATACCATCACGGCGTTCCACGCGTGTCCTGCCGTGACCGCTTGTAAAAACTTCGACGGATAGGCCTCGTCGGGCAAGCTCCACGCACAAATCGTACGCAAAAAGCTCGGCACCACCGATTACCCGCGGAGGGAAAAAGTTAGTCACCATCGCGACCTTCATGTGAGCGCCTCGTACAGCCGCATCGTCTGTTGGGCGATAGAGGGCCAAGAGCGACTCTCCGCCATCCACTGCGCAGCCTTCCGCCCCATCGATAGGCGGGACTCGGGATTTTCGGCCAGGAATATCAGCGCGTCGGCGATGCCATCTGCGATTTGATCGAAGTCGGCACGCCGGACCACAACCCCGGTCTCCATGTCGAGGACGTCTTCGGCAAGCCCACCCACATCTGTAACAACCACTGGTCGCCCAAGCGATTGCGCGGCGATTGCGATTCCGCTTTGAGAGGCTTCGGTGTATGGGAGCACGACCGCGGCTGCTTTCCCAACTTCCTCAACAAGCTCAGCCGGGCTCACAAACCGGTTCACAATCTCAACACCCCCGATTCGATCAATTAATCGAGCATAGGGGCTCAGATCCCCCTCGCCCACGATTCGGAAGCGCGGCTTCTGCACGCGTTCCCGAACGAGAGGAATCGATGCGAGGAAGTGCTCCAACCCCTTGTATCGGGTAATTCGGCCAAGAAACAGGAAGGTCCTCCCGTCAGCATCCGGAACGGCGGCGAACCTGCGGTAGAACGAAAACTCGCCGTGGGGGATAACATGAATCTTCTCGAGTCCTAGGCGAAAACGGCGCATCAGCATGTCTCTCTGCGTCCGACCGTGGACGACAATCGCACCGGCTCTCGCCGCAAAGATTGAGAGCGCCGGGAACGACCAAGGATCCGGGGATCCCTCGTGAGGGAAGGGATCGTGAACAGTCAACACGTACGGGTGCCTCAAGCGATGGACGAAGGGAGCCCGCCAGGAATATGCGTTCTGAAAGTGAACCACGTCGCACCCTTTCGAAGAGATGGTCCGAAGAAGATGGATCTCGTTCCAGAGACGCTGCCCGGAAGACCGCCCCGGCGTCCCCAACGCGAGCAAGCCGACCCTGTCGTCGAGAAGCGGCATGATTTGAGGAGCGAGCACGTCCCAGCATGGGAACGACACACCCGCCCCGACCGCGAGCGCGTTCGCAAGCTGAATCGAATACTCAACCTGGAAGTTCGGGACCAAGATGATCCTCATGCTTCTCCCCTTGCCGCAGCTCGCAGCCCGACGGCAACTCGAAGGAAGGATCTAGCCCAGAAGCCACAGGGTCACGTCCCTATCACTGTAAATGGCATACCGAGTCGCCTTCGCAGAGACAGCGAGGTCCGAGGGGTAGAGCCGGCCGTACGCATAGTACTCATAAGGGTGCTGGGCCGTCGTCACGAGATAACGAGGATCATAGACATGGGCGAGGTTCGCGGGGATGGAATCCGCTGGGGACATAAGCATAGTCGCCCAGTCCGCCTCGGCCTGCACTCCTTCCAGTAAGAAGGGGGAGTCGGATTCGATCGTGAGATCCCCGGGCCGAAGAGGGTGGATCACGAGATGCGCAGGGTCGAGGTACCCAAAGATCAAGAGCTCTGGCCCCTGAAACGCAGTCGTTGCTCCGCCAACCGGGAGGTAGGGACGCCCCTGGACCGATGCGATTCTCGCTCCTTGGAGACCATCCGTAAACAGCCAGGTTCCAGGTCCAGTTGTTTGGGAATAGAGGCCCAAGCTGTACTCATTGAACGTCATCGAGGAGTCTTGAGATAGATCATAAGAAACAATTGCTTGTCCTGAAACAAGCGAAAAGGCCGCAATGGCGGCAACCAGTGCAGACGTTCCGCGATGAGATTTCACCTTGCTAAGCAACTTGTCAAGGCCTACCACAATGAACAGCGACGTGATCGGGATTGTGTAAAATCCCGTATATTGCCGTAGAAAAAGGGTAGGCAGAAATGCAATCAGAGAGAGGACTACGAACGATTCGGCGAATCCCTTTGCACGACGCCGGACGAGGACAACGACCCCGAGGAACACGAGTGGGAGCAACATTCCTCCACTGCGCGCCAGGCTCACAAAGAGGTTCAAAAGTCTAACTTGGAACGAATCTCCGGTCGCCACGACCCCTGAGCTGTATTCTTGAAGCACATTGGTCGAAGAGATCATGACAACCGAAAGCAAGAGTATCCCGAGAAGAGCGAACCATGAGGTGTTTCGAAAAATCATGGGTTTGAGAAGCAGCGATGGGAATTGGATTCTCAAGGCTCGCATGGCAACTGCAACGATTAGAGCTGCGAGCGACGCTAATGCGACGAGCGCCATGAGAATCGCAAGTCGGTGGAAGCTCATCATCAAAGCAAGCACGAGCACGACGACGCCCCCATTACGAAAGGGAGAACTCCGGCTCAGCCGAATGATGGCCCACAACAGAATCGGGATCAAGGAAGTGAATGCGATGCGCGTGGGGACCTGCCATAGAAGTGAGCCCACAAATTCCGGCGTCGTAGACATTACGAACGACAGAAGCAGTGCGAAACTGTCCCGCCGGCTGAACTCCCGAGCCAGGAGGAACCCGCCCAAAGCGCCAACAAGCGCAATCCCAATGTCCGCGACAATGATCGATGCCTCGACCGGAATCCCGGCGACCTCGCTGAGCCCACCCAGGAAGAACACGGAACCACTTGGCTGACTGAGCGGATACAGCCCGAAGTAAGAAAGGGGATTTAGAATCCAAAGAGCAAAGTGCGTCCTAGCGAGCGACGTCACCATTCCGTGCCACACGAAACTGTCGACTCCTACCTCGTGCTCTGTGCGTGGGAACCGGAGGAGGACATTGAGAGCACAGATTGAGAGAAGCGCGGTAAGACTAGACCGACGCGAGGGTTTCATGGAGTACCTTGACGAACTCTGGGCCGATTTGGTCCCAGGACCGGCGGGCGGCCTCGTGCCGACGAAGCAGTTCATATTTAGCTCTTTCGAGGTCGTTCTCCGGGAAGTGTCGAAGAAGAATAGACACGAGCGCCTCACGCGAGTGAGGAACCGTTCTCCCGAGGGTCGGCTCACTCAATACCAACGGAAGCTCCCCCGAAGCCGTCGCAATGACGGGAGTCCCACACGAGAGCGCTTCCCAAACGACCGATGGCGACTGCTCAACTTCAGATGTTACCAGCAAGGCGTCGGCCGCGCTGTAGAGAAGCGGCAGCTCCTCGCGGCGAACGGCGCCGATGAGGCGGATGTCCGCACTCCTCCTTCGAGAGGCCACGTTCCTGCGGACTCGTGACTCCAATGGACCACCACCCGCGACGATCAGCGTCGTGTTCGGTCTACATTCCTGGAGCGCGTCGTAAACATCGATTGCCAACTCTGGATCCTTCTCCGCAGCGAGGCGGCCCACGAAGAGGAGCACCGCCCGACCGGAGAGACCGAGCCGCTTCTTTGCGAGTTCGTGGTTGATCGGCGCGAACATGGTGAGATCGATCGCCAGCGGGATTTTTCGAACTATGGCTTGCGGATAATTTCGCTTGAAATATGTCGCGGTCTCATCGTCAATCGCGACGAGCACGCGGACCAAATTTATTGCAGCAGGCTCCACTAGCTTCCGAAATGTCATGGCGGCAATCGGACGTCTTGAACGCAGAGTCGGATACGTCGGTCCGTGTGCAACGAGCACGATTGCCGGCGTGCACGTTTTCCGGAATGCCCACGCGTAGAGTTCCGAGTTCGCTACGATGACCGTGTCGCGTCGAAACTGAGTGCGGCCCAAATGCTTCTCAAGTTTCCGACAGAATGCGACCTCGCCCCTAGCGTGAGGCAAAATAGAGGTGTAGCTGAGCAGGCCCTCACGGTGAGCAGAACCGGTTGCCAAGTACTCGGTGGAGATGCCCTGGTGGGCGAGGTAGCTCCCCAGCCCCCGCACATAGCTGATAATGCCACTAGGGCGAGGGGAACGAGGATCACCTGCAATCGGGATCATGACATGCGTTCGATTACCTCCCCCGGAACCTTCGAAGCGCCGAGAGAGCCACGCGCCCTCCGACGGTGGCCCTTGACGCTTCAAAGTACGATTCTAATCGAGGTCCGAATTTTGACTTGAATTCGACCAATCGGGGCGTGTTCGCCCCTGCAATTTCGAGCTGTCGGCACCCACGTTCTGCGGCGAGCAAAATGGATGACCATACCAGATGGCTCGTGAGGGGGAGCTGCGAGTGATGGGGGACAACGGCTCCCTGCCAGTAGGTGGCCCTGTCGCGGTGAAAGAGAACCACGGCCGCAGCCTCGAGCCCGGCGGCGGTGTAAGCTCCGATGGGCTGGAATTGGTTTGGGCCCAGCTTGGAATAGAGTTCATCGAGATAGGACAGAGGGAGCGACAATCGAGAACCGTGCGCCTTGTGTGCAGCGCCCACGAAAGAGCGAATCGATGCGAGAAGGTCCGCACCCCCTGGACGAACCGAGACCCGATTCGCGGTGCGGGTGATGTCGCTCCGTAGGCTCCGATCGAAGGACTGGAGTCCGATTTCTGGAGTTCGTGGCACATCAACGACATACGTATACAGCGGCTCGACTGCATAGCCACTCCAGCGGAACGGGCGGGCGTCTTTGATTCCCGGAACCATTCGGAAATACACAATCGACGGCCGAAATCGTTGATTGATCCAAGTCAAGAGGGTTTGAAGAACCCTCAGATATTCGCGCTCGTCGCCGGCGGTACCGAGTGGCCCTCGGTGAACGAGGGGACCAAGATACTCGATTCCCAAAGCCGGAGGGGGCGACAAGACTCCTCGGACGAGTCCGACCTGCTTCTTGAACAGGGGCAACCCGACGAGTTCCTCGCCATCCGACTCCACGATAAGCTTGATTGCCTCGAGGTCGGAGGCAGCCGCAGCCGCGTTGAGCCATTCTAGTTGATGGAAGGCGGTTGACGTCTCAGCTCTATCGACAAGACGCTGCCAGTCGGAAGAAGAAACGCTATCACGGATTTCAAGTTTCATGCCGCAGCCCCCAACCAGTGGCGCTCAACCTCTTCGAGCGAACCAACCCAAGCGCCACGGTTCCTCGCCTCCTTAATGAGACGTTCGTAAAGTCCCGTGAAACCGGGGAATTCGGAGTCGTTGAAAAATCGCTGGTGCCAAAGCAGGACCAGCAGGCCACCGACCGACTCAACCGCACGGAGCAAACGGAAGCAGAGATCTTCTGAGGCTCTATTCGGGGTATCAATGGCTCCGTCCATGATTTGGAACGGAATCTCGAGAAATGCGGAGGCGGGATTCACGCAATAGGGGAAGCATGTTCCGGCGCGAAAGCCTAGACGATCAGAATAGCCCATTGTCGAATCGAAACTAAAGCCGGATTCGATCTGTGGGTGCCAAAGTGAAGGGATGTCGGGTGACAAGTAGTGCTGCCGGACGCCTCGCACTGCTCGGCCGGCGATTCGTTCCAGAATGGCCTTCTCGTCACGCAATCGTGCTTGGTTACCCCTCGCGAATGAGCTACTATGCAAACCAATGCCCCATCCCGCGTTTGCAATCTCTCGGATCGCTTCCTGGACCTGCGGGTTGTCCAATCGACACGCACCGGAAAGCAACAGGCGGCCTCGCAACGAGATCTTTTCATCGCCGGGCGCCTCATGCAAGAAAAAGAACGTGGATCTCGCGTCTAGCCCACGCTCCAAGCGTAAGATGTCGTCGAATCGCCAATATGCATCAGGGTTCCGGCTCGTCGCGATGTCGACGGCACGGTGGAGACGGCCTTGGCGAATCTCCCGCGGAGGGTGAGTGAATCTCTGGAATGTCTTTTTGATCCGATCCACATCGTGACTAAGAGCAACCGCGAAGGACGAACCTCCGGGCCAAGGACTCCCTAGCGGTCCATACTCCTGCGCGAGCTCCTGGAGCACGATGTTTTCCAAACGATCCACAACCGGAGTCGACAGGTCATCCGCCCGGAGGACGTGCCGACCTACGGGCGAGTCCACGAGCAGCATCCCAATACTGAGCCACAGATCGAATCCGAAAGTGAGGGCGTCGCCGGCACGCGCGGCGATCACATATTCCAATCCGCCGACACTCGCTTGCAGGATGGGGGTCCCGGAGGTTGGCGAAAAGGGGGCCATAATCGGAAACGCGAAGCTCTTTGCCCCCGCCCGGGATGCGGGCCCGGTTCCGCCTTCTCTCGTGATAATTGTCTTGTCGATCCTGGGCAGCAGGGCATTGAATCCATCCGGTGGCAGGCTCCTTCGGCAGCGAGCTAGGAATTGGTTACGTCCAAGCTCCCGAAGGAACTCCAAGGTATGCGTCGTCGCCATTAGGCCCCCGCCATGGTCGCACTTTGCAACCCCGAGACCGATCGGTATTCCGAGAGCAAGCGTTCGCCCATCTTCGCCCAGGAGTGTTGTCCTGCAACCTCACTAGCGCGAAATCCAAGTCTCTTTCGCAGGGGGGGATCGTCCAAAATCCTGAGAATTGCGTGCATCAACTCTTTGGAGTCGCCGGGCTCATAATACAGGACTGAGTCGTCCAAGAGCCGTCGGAGGGACGGCAGATCGGCGACTACCATCGGTTTTCCGAGAAACGCATACTCGTACGCTTTGTTCGGAGTCGCGAGCTCGGTGAGCGGATTTCGCTGGTAAGAGACGACACCGAACGTTGATTTGGACAAGAACTCCAAGACCTCGGAAGGGGGAATCGCATCCTCAATCCGGATATGATTCTCCGCGGCTAGGTCTCTCGCCATCGCTCTCAATTTGGCCACGTAAGTCTTGTCGCCGGAACCCACAATCCGAACCTCAATCGGTCGAGAGGCGAGAACCGCGCTTGCGGTTCTGATGACGAGCTCCAAATCCCGCTCGGGATTCAGACCACACGCGATTGCGAGCAGAGGGGGCTCTGCGTCTGCGCTAACTCGGAGCGTGTAGTTCCAATCGGGCGAGTTCTCAACCACAACAGGTTTTTGCGAACCCCCCGTACGGGCCGAGACGATTTCCGCTATCTGCGAGTTCACGGTGATGACGCGATCTGAGATCATGCAGCTGAGGCGCTGGGCGACCACCGCCAACGAAAGGAGGCCGAGATTCGACTCCGCAGGAAATCGGGCTGCAGCCAACTCAGGCATGGACTCGTGGAGGTCCAAAACTAGTTTCGCCCCGAGCACCTTGGCCGGAATCGCGGAGAAAATCAGGAAATCGGGGAGTGAGTGAATGTGGACGATGTGAAATCGGTGCTTCAACTGGAGAAAGAAAAGCGCGACCAAGGTCAGCAGGGAAAATAAGGCGTATTGGTACAGATAGCGAGCTTTGCCGCCCCTCTGGACCTCGAGCGGGAGACGGTGAACGATGACAGCGTCATCGACATCGCGATCACGCTCCTCGGCCGCCCGCGCACAAACGACATGAATCATGACGCCCGCCCGAACGAGGGTCCTTGCTTCCTTTCGAACCCTCGGATCAGACGGATATCGTCCGTACACGACATGACAGGCGCGAATAACTGGTGACACAGGTTCAAACCACTCCGACCCAAGCCAGCAGGAGGACCAACGCGGCGACCACGCTCTCTGCTCCCAGCAGAATCATCACGAGTTCATTCTCAGTGGGCCGGCGCCAACGCATGATGGCATGTGATAAGGACTCGACTGGACCATCCCACGTGAGACGACCATCCGCTCCCACCTGACCGTAGTTCTCGCTCTGGAATCGGCCCCGTGACTTGAGTGCGAACTCGACAATCATGGGGGCGAAAAGCAGAGCTCCCTGAAGCTTCAGAGGCGGCGAGGAGATAATTGCGGCACACGCGATTGCAGCTCCTGAGAACAGGGTCATCGAGTCTCCGGGAAAGACCCTCGCGGGAAACCGATTGAACCAAAGAAACGCGAGTAGAGCTCCGAGTAGAGGGAAGAGGATGAACAGCCCCGTGGTTGACCCTTGAATAATTGATAGGAGAATGAGGGACGTTGTGATGATGGTCATGAGTCCCGCACCCAAGCCATTGAATCCCTCGAGCATGTTCGCTGCGTTCGCCGCGCTAGTGACCCCGATGGGGACCGCGAGGACCATGAAGATCCCGATGTTCAACCCTAGAAGATAGACATCGCCCGAGGTGAACACCGCGGCGCCAAGAGGCAAGGCCAAGATGAACGGCAACAGAGCTTTGGTATGCTGCCGAAGATGGAACATGTCGTCAACCAGCCCAACGACCCCAGCTCCCAGCGCAGCGCTCAAAGCCGCAAAATAGAATTTGCTGAACCCGGAGAGCGCCTGGTCAGGCGCCAGAACGGTGATCACGGCGACACCGACATAGAAGCCTAAGATGACCGCCACGCCACCCATCTCAGGGACAGTCGGGTGACTTGGTTTGTTTAGGTCCTTCCCCACAAGCGTACTGGTCTGAAGACTCCGGATGAGCCAGGGCACGAACCCCAGCGTCGAGAGGCCGGCGGCTGCCATCGAGACTGCGAAGAGCCAGAGGTCCATACCGACTGCTCACCAGCGCATCCAAGCCGGTTCTATTTCTACCCGGTACCTGATATTCTGTAACGTGAAAATGCCGTGACAGAGGTTGCTCAGGCCTATCACGTGCGATAGCGACCGGGAAAGGTACTTAAGTCCCGTTCGTAACCAATCGGTCCAGATGCACGCGGAGAAGATTCGAACAGCGAACATTCCAGCGTTCCGGCTCGAACCGAAGGACGCCTTCATCGTCATTTCTCTGATCGGGGTAACCGCGTACGTCGTTGGTTTTCTCGTCGGCCTGATGTACTAACGGCCGGCCAATCGTTCGGCAAATCGACCCGTAGAGAACGTAGATGAGTCGCGTCGGACATCCTCCCGGCATGGCAAGCCCACAGATACACCCCACCGCCGAAGTCTCCCCCGAGGCCTCGATCGGCTCCGGTACTGCGGTGTGGCACTGGGCGCAGATCCGCGAGGGGGCAAAGGTTGGGCGTGGTTGCCGAATCGGCAAAGATGTGTACATCGATGCAGGGGTCGTCCTTGGCAACGAATGCAAAGTTCAGAACTTCGCTACTATTTACCGGGGCGTCGTGATCGGAGAACGTGTCTTCATCGGACCCCACGCATGTTTCACGAACGACATGTATCCAAGGGCGGTTAGTCCGGACTGGGAGGTTGTTCCAACCAAAGTCAATGATGGCGCTTCAGTCGGGGCGAATGCGACGATTCTGTGCGGCGTCACGATCGGACGGAACGCGATGATTGCCGCCGGTGCGGTCGTTACCAAGGATGTCCCGCCGCATGGCCTGGTCGCCGGAGTCCCTGCGAGACTTATCGGATGGGTGTGCGAATGCGGGCGACCGCTGGATCGCAACATGCGATGCGCCCACGACGGCAAACGATTCCCCGAGCTGAAGCCGAGGGCCGGGGGTCGTCGTTCGCGGCGGCGCAAGTGACCAGCGAACCTTCATACTCCGGAGCCGGTTGCGCGCTCAATGATCCCGATCGCTCGCCCGATCCTCGGCGAAGAGGAACTCGCGGCGGTGCGTGAGGTCCTCGCGTCCGGGATGCTCGCCCAAGGCCCGAAGGTGGAGGCGTTCGAGAAGGCCTTCGCCAAGGACCTCGGCCGGAAGCATGCGATCGCCGTCACGAACGGCACCGCGGCTCTCCATGTCGCCCTGCTCGCGCACGGCATCGGTTCGGGGCAGGAGGTCGTCATCCCGCCCCTGACGTTCTTCGCGACCGCGTCGACGGTCCTCTTGTGCGGCGCGAAGCCGGTCTTCGTCGACATCGATCGGTCGTCCTACAACATGGACCCCGCGAAGGTCGCTCCCGTCATCACGCGCAAGACCGCAGCGGTCATGCCCGTCCATCTGTACGGCCAAACCGCCGAGATGGACCCGATCCTCGCCGCCGCCCGGGACCGCGGCATCCCCGTCATCGAGGATGCCGCCCAGGCCGCCGGCGCGGAGTACCACGGCAAGAAGGCCGGCAACCTCGGCGACACCGCGTGCTTCTCGTTCTACGCCACGAAGAACATGACGACGGGCGAAGGCGGCATGATCGTCACCGACGACGACCGCATCGCGGAGAGAGCCCGCCTCCTCCGGCATCACGGCCAGCCCATGAAGTACGAGCACGTCCTCGTCGGTTTCAATTATCGGATGACGGAAATCGCGGCCGCAATCGGCCTCGCGCAGCTCGCGAAGCTCGACGGCTGGGTGAAGCAGCGGCGGGCGAACGCGCGGGCGCTGTCCAAGGGCCTCGACGGCATTGAGGGCCTCGTCCCGCCGTCCGAAGGCAATTGGATGGTCCATTCGTACTACCAATACATCGTCCGGCGGGAGGAGCCGTTCCCGCGGTCCCGGGACGAGATCGTCCAGGATCTCACCGAGGACGGAATCGGCTGCCGGCCGTCGTATCCGATGCCGCTCTACAAACAGAAGGCCCTGCGGGATCTGAAGATCCGCGGTCGATGTCCCGTGGCCGAGGACGTCATCCCGGGTCTGTTCGAGCTCCCCGTCCACCCGGGCGTCGGTCCGGCAGAGGTCGAACGCATCGTCGCGGCGGTCGAGGGACTCGCGCGGCCGGACTAGAGCGGCTCAGGACGCAAAGGGCAAAAGGCCTCGGTCCGGTTGTCTGGCCTGCGATGGACCTCCAGGCGTTCCAGGCCGCGCTCCATGACGGCGTCGAGAAAGAGCGATCCCTTCGATGGGCGGAGGCGGCGGACCTCTATGCGGAACTCGCCCGGACCTCCTCCGATCCGGCCATGCGGGCACTCGCCCTCCTGCGGCAAGGGAACGCGCTGATGGAACTTCGCCGGTGGGACGACGCGCGCACGGCCCTCGATGCGGGATTGCACGAGGCGAAGGCATCCGGCGAGCCGGGGCTCCTTGGCCAGGCGCTCCTTGCGGCCGGCGTCTTCGCCGCGAACCGGGACGATCCGAAGCGCGCGGAGGCGTTCCTGCTCGACGCCCTCGAGCGGTTCCATCGGAAGGACAACCGGGCGCACCTCCAGGGCCGCGGCTGGGCGTTCCTGAACCTGGCCAGCCTCTACGGGAAGACGGGGCGGCTCGACCTCGCGTTCGTCACCTTCACGAAGGCCCAGGACGTCCTCGGCGCGGCGGAGGACTGGGGCGGCGTCGCGGCCGCATGGGAGGCGCAAGCCCAGCTCCGACGAGCGATTCACGATGAGGACCGCTGGCGCGAAGACCTCGCGGAGGCTGTCGTGTTCTACGATCGCGAGGGGATGACCGCGAAGGCGGGGCGGCTCCGCGCGCTGTTAGGAAAGAAAGTCGTGTGAGGCCCTCCCACCTCGAGCCGCTGCCGTTCGAGCTGGGCCGCGGGTCTCGCCGGACGACGGAACTCCACCCCACCCTTCAAATGTCGCGGACGTGTCTCGTCGACGATTCGCATGCCGTTGCCCGCGATCGAGTTGCAGCAGCTCTGGAAATCGTACGACGGCCAGCCGGCCCTCCAAGGCCTCTCCCTCGAGGCGTACCCGAGCGAAATCCTCGGCCTCATCGGCCCGAACGGCGCCGGCAAGACGACGACGCTAAAGATCCTCGTCGGGTTGCTGCGGCCGGACTACGGGATCGTGCGGGTGCGAGGCCACGATGTCCTCGCGGATCCGGTTGGCTACAAGGCGGAGCTGGGCTACATGCCGGAGGCCCCGACCTTGCCCGAGTACCTGACGCCGACCGAGTTCCTCGGGTACGTCGGACGGATCCGGAATCTCCCGAAGGACCGGCTCGCTGCGCGGACGTCGGAACTCCTGAAGGTCCTCGACCTGACGCCGAAGGCTAACGAGACGATCGCCTCGTTGTCGAAGGGCATGAAGGCGAAAGTCGCGTTCGCGGCGGCGATCATCCACGAGCCCTCGATCCTCGTCCTCGACGAGCCGCTGATCGGCATCGATCCGGCGGGACAACATCTGCTCAAGGAGCGCCTCGCGACGATGGCCCACGCCGGCGCCACTGTCCTCGTCTCGACCCACCAGCTCGACACGGCCGAGCGCCTCTGCCGGCGCGTGGCGATCGTGAACCACGGGCGGAACGTGGCGACCGGCGACCTCGCGGCCCTCCGCGCCCAGGCGCAAACCGGGGAAGAGGGGAGCCTCGAAGACGTCTTCCTGAGGTTGACGCAAGAAGCCGCCGCGCCGGTCGTCGAAACCCCCCGACGCCGGGGCTGGTTCCGGAGAGGATAGGCCTTGGGTCGGACCTTCACCCTGTTCACCTACAAACTCCGGTTCTTCTTCGGGCCCGCCCTCCGGGGCCGGTTCGGGCCGCTCGGCTACCTCGCGTTGATCCTGATCTTCCTGCCGTCCGGTTTCGCCTTCGGCGTCACCCTCGGGAGCACCGTGAGGGACGCCGACCCGACCGCGGCGATTGACGTCCTGGCGGCTCCGCTGGCGGGCCTCCTGTCCTTTGGCCTGCTCTACGCCCTCGGAGCCGGCGTCACCGCCCATGCCTCGGAGTTCGACTTCTTCCTCACTGCCGACGTGCGTCCCCGGGAGTACCTCGTGGCGGACCTGCTCTTCCAGCTCGTCAGTCTGCTCGGGGCCGGCGGCCTCTCGGCGGCCGTCGCGGCGGTCGGCATGGCCGTCACGACGGGGCGACCGGCCGTCGCGGCCTTGCCGCTCTTCGCCCTCCTGATCGTGTACACGTTCTTCGTCTTGATGACGTCCCAGGTCCTCGTGATCCTGCGGGTCCGGTTCCCGAAACGCCCGGTCCGATTGGTAACCACAGCCCTCCTCATCCTCTCCCTCGTCCCGTCCGCCTCTCTCGCCGACCCCGCATTCCCGATCCGATTCGCGGATCTTCCGCTCCCCTCGACCGCATTTGCGGCGCTCGGTCTCGCGGTCCTCCGTGGCACGCCGTGGCCGATCCTCGATGTCCTCCTCGCCCTGGCGTATGCGGGCGGAATCGCGGCCGCGTGGTACGCGCTCAGCAAGACATACATCGTCCACGGCTTGCGGCCGACGATGTCCGCGGGATTCGGCCAGGTCGACATGGGCTCGCGAATGGAAATCCAGCGGCACATGACCGCTCGTCTCGGTGTAGTGACCACCCGCGTCCGCTTCCGGCCGGAGCGAGGCGGAGCCACGAGCCTCATGACGCGCCTCCACCTCGTCCGAATCTGGCGGGACGGGAGCATCCTCTTCGTCGCCCTCTTCGCCGTCATCGGAATCCTTTCATCGGGCGTCGGGCGCGGCGGGGCGAATCCGATCGGCGTCGTGGCGGTCTCTCAGTTGCTGACGTTCATCTTGGGTATCCTCGCGATGAACTGGGCGTTCTACGAGCGCGAGAACATGTGGATTGTCCTGACCTCGGCGCAGGGACCCGGGGCGTATTTCCGCGGTCTCATGCTCAGCTTCGCGCTGATCGGCCTCGGGGTGACGGGCGCGTTCCTCGCCCTCCTGGCGGCGACCCATTCCCTCCGCCTCCCGATCGACAGCCTCGCGCTCTCCATCGCGTCTCCGATCGGCGGTGGATTCGTCGCCGCGGCGCTCCTCACGCGCATCAAGCTGAAGCCGTCCGCGTTGTCGTTTGCGGTCCTCGGGATTTTCTTCCTCGTGTCGTTGGGCGGCATCCTCGGCGGCCTCGCGGCCCAAGGCGTCGTCCTCGCGGCTCGCGCGATCGGGGTGTTCGCGGACGCCGCACAGGCGACCGTCCTCCTCGGCTTCCTCGTCGCCTTCGTGGCATTCGGATTGTGGACGGTGACCCGGCTCGCGGCCACGTTCCGCCTCTAAGGTCTCCGGAGGAATCCGCCAAAACGTTCATGTAGCGCGGGTTCCTCGGACCGTCGGCCCAGGAGCACGGCCCCCGATGTCTTCCGAATCCATCACCGTACCCACGCCCGCCGCGACTCCGGCCAAGGCCCCGCGGGCCGAGGACCGCATCGTCGTCGCGCGTCGCCTCGTGAAGACGTACGACAGCGGCGGCGGGGCCGTCCAGGCGCTCCGCGGCCTCGACCTCGACGTCCGCAAGGGGGAGATGGTCGCCGTGATGGGCCCGTCCGGTTGCGGAAAGACGACGCTCCTGAACTGCCTGTCCGGGATCGACGAGTTCACGTCCGGGGAGGTGTGGATCGCGGGCCAGCGCCTCTCGACCCTGAGCGACAACGGCAAGACCGATTTCCGCGCGATGAAGATGGGGTTCATCTTCCAGAACTACAACCTCCTGCCCGTCCTCAAGAGCGTGGAGAACGTCGAACTTCCGCTCCTCGTCCGCGGGGACGATCCGAAGGAAGCGCGTCAGAAGGCGCTCGACGCCCTCGCGGCGGTCGGCCTCGATCAAATCGCGATGAAGAAACCCGCGGAGCTCTCCGGAGGCCAACAGCAGCGCGTCGCCATCGCGCGCGCCCTCGTCAACGAACCGGACATCGTGTTCGCGGACGAGCCGACGGGCAATCTCGACTCGGAGACGTCCCGGGACGTCGTGGAGTTGATGAAGCGCCTCCATGCGAAGAAGGGGCTCACGTTCATCGTCGTGACTCACGACAGCGCGGTCGGCAATCAGATGCAACGCGTCATCGTCATGCGGAACGGCGTGATCCTGAAATCCTTCCGCCCGACGCCCGCCTGAGGTGGTCCTTTGGACGGCGCGATCACGCTCCTCCTGGTCGTCGGGGCGATCTGTCTCGTCGTCCTCGCCTGGGCGGGCCGCAAACGCTTCCCGCTGCGGATCGGCGCGGGGAATTTCTT